>JAABUV010001223.1_pt1 | contig 37548 bp, 54 predicted proteins | sample 5559971 | NCBI WGS metagenome assembly JAABUV01 (sample SAMN10711881, study PRJNA513362) | rock metagenome | isolation source: Antarctica rocks | place: Antarctica: Victoria Land, Knobhead nord | collected 2015-12-19
CAACGACGCCCGGTGCGCGCGGTCGCGCCGCTGCGGCCGGGGCCGGAGGCTGTCGGGCACACTCGCGCTTGTGCATACTCGCGCATGTGCTTTGCGAATCGTCCTCCAAGAAAACGGCCGCGCCGCAGTGCTATGCTGAAATGGCTGTACTCTGCAACAATGCATGATGCACTGCGCTGATCCATGTGCATGCATGTGCCTCAAATGACACATGCGCAGCTCCAGCTGAAGCCTATTAAGCATATAATAACGGCATATAACAACCAAGCAAGCGGTGTTGTCTAGAAAAAGCCTGTGCCTGAGTCGTGAAAGGACTGCAATTGCAGCATGAGTGCTGCATGCCATGGGCGACTTTGCAGCCGTCAAGCTTCCAACCGACGGTTGGAGTCCCGGAGCATACGCCTGGCTTGTGTCTGGCCGGAGCGGCATGACCTGCTGCATACCCTGTTGCATACCCTGCTGCATACCCTAGCGCAGGGCGGAGACGGAGGCGGTGCTGGTCAGCGCGGGCGTGCGCTGGCAGCCGTTCAGCGCGGCGGCGGCCGCGGAGCTGCCGGCCGTCGCCGACCCGGCCGCCTGGGCCGTGCCCGCCGCCGAGGCGGCCGCGCGGCGCGACCTGCGCGGCCCCGAGTTCCTCGTCGCCAGCATCGACCCCCCGGGCGCGCTCCGGCCCATGCCGCGCTGCCAGCTTCGGTACCCCGGGGTGCGCTTGGGCCTAGGTCATGCTGCGAGCATCGACCCTCGGGGGGGCTTGGGCCTAGGTCATGCTGCAAGCATCAACCCCCTGGGGCGAGCTCGGGCTCGCATCGCATCATGCGTGCAGCCCGTGGATGACATGTGTACATATGTACCTAGGCGAAACCCCCCACACAACACAAGGCACTAGGTTAAGGATAGGGTCACCTCGAGTCTCGTCCGCCCACGCCGCCGCTGCGGCCGGCAGGCTGCACGGATGTGGACGATGCGCTGCACGCGCGCGCGCTGGCGAACGGCGGCTTCGAGATTGGCGTCCACATCGCCGACGTCAGCCACTTTGTCCGGCAGGCGCGGCGCCGCGCCCGGCGCCCGGCCCGCCGCTCCTCTGCCGCAGTGCTGGGGCGTCTGGCGCTCCTCCAGGAGCTGGCATTCATGCACAACGCTGGCAAAAGAGGTTGCTCTGCACTGAAAGTGACAACCAGCCATACATGGCAGAGATGCGCGAGCGACCTGTGCAAGGTCTCGCAGAGCCGGCAGCACGTCATGCATACACCATTGTGCTTGTGAGACTCCTCATCTTGCCAGTTCTGCATGTGCCTGATTTGCAGCTGCCATGAACGCGTCCGGTGCGGTGCAGCAGGGCGCGTGATTGTGCCGGATGGCGCTGCTGTAAGGGGCTCACCGCGCACTCGCCCAGCCCCTCGCCAGCGGCTCGCACAAGTGTGCCCATGCAATCAGCATATTGCAGCGCTGTTGAAGCGTGAGTGGCCGCTGCACATGCGGCAGGAGTCGCAGCTGGACGGCGAGGCCGCCGCGCGCGGCACGACCGTCTACCTCACCGACCGGCGCCTGGACATGCTGCCCGCGCTGCTGTCGGAGCAGCTGTGCAGGCGCGCGCGGCCTCCTTCTCTTGGACTTTCGCCAGTCTCTGTTCCGCCGCTTGTTTGCTGGCGCGCGCCTCGACGCCGGCCCCGACAGAAGCCACGCTGGGGGCCTTGCTAGCCAGGTTCTGTGCCAACACTGATGCGCCTGGCACATCACAAGCATGCGACTAGTGCGGGCTGACTCGACGCTGACCACACACTGCTGAGAGGCCGCGCCATCGATATGTTGGTGCGGTGATGCGGCAGCCTGCGCGCCGGCGCGGACCGGCTGGCGGTCAGCGTCGTCTGGACCCTGGACGCCAACCTGCGGCCCCGCGCCGCATGGTTCGGGCGCACCGTCATCCGGTGAGCCCTGCCGCCCGGCGCACATCGTACAGAGCGCGGGGCTGTCATGGCTCAGGAGGCCAGACCAATGCTCTCTCTTGTCGACGCTCGGGCTTAGCAGCATGCTGGAAGACGGTGCCACCCACAGCTCGCCCTCAGACTACCAGACAGGCTACTTCCGCCTTATGCTGCCCTACAGTGTCTTTTAGGGTTACTTAAGGGTATTCTGTCCCGCAACCCTGCAACAGGTCGCGGTACCAGCTGGAGTATCAGCAGGCGCAGGACGTGCTGGACGGGCGGCCGCCGCGCGCACACAGCCTCCCCGCGGATGAGCCCGAGCGCGCCGCGCTGCGCACCAGCCTGGCGCTGCTGGCGCGCTTCGCGGCGTCGCGGCGCGCAGAGCGGCTGCAGGTGTGTGAGCTCTAGCTGCAGGAGGCGTGAAAGGGTTGTTGTGTAGTATCACGTCATGCTGCGACGCAATCTGTGCGCCTGCTTGGCAGCGCACTATTTCGGCAAGCGACACGATCAAGGTTGTGTTGAGACAAACATCGTCATCCACCTCGCCTTGAGCTTCAGTTGCTCCAGCGTACACAGAGGGGTCTCGCGTTGGCGGCGCAGGCGGGCGCGTTGGAGCTGGAGAGCGCAGAGCTGCGGTTCGAGACGGGCGCCGACGGCGATCCGACCGCCGTCGCTACCAAGCGCGAGGTGCGTGCGGTACTGGCGGAAGGGTCGTCAGTGTCAGGATTTGATGTGCGGGGCAGCTGCGCTTGCGCACTGCCGCATTGTGCAAGCCTTGACAGGCAGGGCTTGTGCAATAAGGCGTGTGTGAACTGACCACCGCGCTTGCATGCCCATCAGCAACCAGGACACTAGCCCGCATACCTGTGGCATCTCACACGACCGGCTGACAGTCAACATGCAAGCTGGGACACATGTGTGTAAAGCAGACATAACTGTTGAAGGAGTCAGCATGCGCATGCGGACTCAGTGCACTAGGGAGCTCGATGGATGCCTCCATGTTCATAAGAAGGCGGAGCGGGCTCAAGTATCCGTAAGGGGTTCTTTGGGTTAAATTAGGCCCTACCCCACCCTATCCTGATGTGCTGCGCAGGTGCCGATGATGGCGGTGGTGGCCGAGCTGATGATCGCGGCCAACTCGGCGGTCGCCGAGCGCATCTATGCGGCGTTCCCGGGCGCCGCGCTGCTGCGGCGCCACCCGCCGCCGCGCCCGGAGGCGTTTGCTGAGGTGCCGCCCCTCGGGGCCTCCTCACTGGGTCACCAGTGTGCGGCATCATTCGTCGTGCTACCTACTACTGCACATTTACAGAGGCTGGGAAAGAGGTTGGACCTCTCAGTGTAGCGCCACACCCCTTACACTTTGTCTCGCTGCATGACGCTGCCTCCACGGCCATGCCCTATGGCATGTCGAGCCCATCCAATGCCTGGCAGGCACTGCACGCTGGCGCTCAGTTGGTGCTGTTGCAGCGCTCTGCTCATGTTCGCATAGGCGGCTGTGCAGCATGGCAGGCGCGCAGCTGAGCACGTCTGGGCTGCGCACCCCTCGAGCCGTTGCATGCGAAAAGAACAGCGGCAGTAAAAAAAATGCAAACACGCTGCTCGTGTGTCACGCTGCACTGCCTGTTTGTTCCAACAGGTGGCGGCGCTGTGCGCGGCCGCCGGCGCGCCGCTGGACGCCGCGAGCGGCGCCTTGCTCGCCCGCTCGCTGGCCGCGGCGGCGGACGCGGCGGGCCCCGCGGCCGCGTCGCTCATCAAGTCGCTCGCCACGCGCGCGATGTCCGAGGCGGAGTACTTCTCGTCAGGCGCGCCGGCCCTGGGCAGAGCCCTGCAATGTATACCTTATAACCTACCCTAATTAACAATTTGTTCAAAGGTCGTGTGAGAGTACGGCGGCCTCTGATGCAGCAGTGGCTGTAGAGCCAGGACGTCACATGTGGTGCAGGCCCGGGGGAAGTGATGCCTTGGCATGCGTGCCATGGGCCTCGCAAGAGGCCCTGCATAATGTGCCACCGATCTGTCCAGCACGCTGCTCTGGCGGGCCTTGCCCGCTGCTGCAACAGGGTCTCAGATTCAAGTTCAGGGTCTCGTCACGCCCTCCTGGCGAGCGGCTCGGGGTGAGAGGACATGCCTGCAGGCGACGACCGCCCCGGCGGCGGCGGCCTGGGCCACTTCGGGCTCGCGCTGCGCTTCTACACGCATTTCACGTCGCCCATCCGGCGCTACGCGGACGTGGTCGTACACCGGCAGCTGCTGGCCGCGCTGGCGCGCGAGCGCGGCGGCGCGCCGGCGCCGCCGCTGCCCCACGCGCCGCTTACGACGGCCGCGGGCGCGCGCCCCCGCGCACTCCGGGCTGCTGGTGGGCCCGCTGCCTGCAGCTCACAAGCCCTGCAGCCACCCAGCAGCGCCTGGGCCTGGCGGCGCGCTGCTGAGGCGCAGCGGTCCCACCAGCGAGGTCAAGAGCGCAAGCTGCAAGCTCCGCTGCCGCCCTGGAGCGCTCCTGTGCCTGCTGCCATAGGGTTAGGCTAATCCAAAACCTATTTCAACCACGCAGGCACGATGAACGAGCGGCACCGCCAGGCCAAGCGCGTGCAGAAGGACTGCGCCGACCTGTACCTCCTCCTGCTCATGCACAGGCGCGGCCGGCCTCCCAGCCGCACCCCCCTCACAGCCCCTGCCCGTGCCATGGCTCAGCGGTGCAGCGCTGCGCCAGCGGCCCGGGCACCGCGGCGCACCTGCCGGCCCCGCTTCCGGACAGCGCATCGGCAGCGCAGCGCGGTTGGCAGGCCTGCGCCGCTTGGCGTGCAGCGCCCGGCCCGGCGCGCGCCCTCATGCAGCCCTGCTCCCGCGCAGCCGGGCGCTCGTGGGCACCCAAGCGGAGGCCTCCAGCCAGCGCGCCGCTGTGTGCCGCAGCTGTGGTCCTGGGCGCCATCCGGCCATACGATCAGCCCTGCTAGCCCTAACCATACATGCAAGCGCGCGCAGCCAGCCGCACGTGGAGGAGGCGCTCGTGTACGAGGTCCGCCCGGCCGGCCTGCTGCTGTTTGTTCCGCGCTTCCACCTGCGCAGCGCGGTGCGCCTGGTCGACCGCGCCGGCGCCGTCGCGCCGCCCGCCGAGTCCGACGCCGACCTGGCCGCGCCCGGCGACGCGTTCGCGGCCGCGGCCGCGCGCGCGCTGCGCCTGGAGAGCGGTGCGCGGCGCGTGCGGCAGCGCCTCGCGGCGCCTGCCCTGCCATGCGCGAGGTCTGAAGCAATGGCTGCAGCCGGTCTCTCCTCGCGGCCCGCCAACCGCATCCGGCCCTGCTTTGCTGCCTGGTCACACATGTGTTCCTTAGCCTGTGAGCGGTGCGCCAGGCCCTACCCTGCATTTAACCCTCACCAGCCGCCGCGGCAGGCGAGGGCTGGGCGCGCATCCTCGACGCGGCGGGCGCGCCCCTGGCGGCATTCTGGCCCATGCAGCGCGTGTGGGTGCAGCTGCGCGCGGACGGCTCGCGCGCGCACGGGCCCGCGCTGCGCATGCGCCTGCTCTCGCCCGCCCACCCGGCCGCCGCGGCGGCGGCCGCCGCGCGGGACCGCGAGGCCAGCGCACGGCCCGGTGTGACCCAAACTCCTCAGGGCGGCTCGCTGGCGCGCGGCAGTGGCGCGCCCTCGGGGGCCACAGTCCCCGAGAGCGGGCTTGTCACGCTGGGCGCCGGCAGGGCGCCAGCTGCTGCCGAAGCGGATGCGCCGTCGCGCGCCGGCGCTCGCGGCAGCGCCGAACTTGAGACGATGCTGGGCTGGCTCAGCCTGGACGGCAATGGGGCGGCGGTTGAGCCGAGGCGGGGTCCCAGCGAGGGTTGGCAGCCCGCGCCTGAGGCAGCCGGCGCCAGAGCAGGCCCAAGTGCGCACCAAGCGCTGTCTGGGCCTGCCGCAAACGCGCGGCGCAACCCCGCGCCCGAGCAGCTGGCCTGCAGCGTCCTGGCGCGCACCGGCGCGCCTGGCCCGGCCAGCAGCGCCGCGTCTGCCGCGCCGGCCGACCAGGCTGGCGCGCAGCTAACGGCGCCGGCTGGTACGCGCGCGGGCGCACTTGCCGCGACGCCTTCTGACGAGCGCGGCGCGAGCGTCGCGGCCGTGCTGGCCGGTTTGGAACTTGGCTCGCAGGGGGAGTGGGGGCAGGGTGCAGGCGAGGGTGACCCATGCATGCGGAGCGAGGAAGACGTGGACGAGCGCTGGCGCGTGCCGCTGGACAACCCACAGGCAAGCCCGCGCCCAGGTCATGAGCCCGCTACCCTGCTAGCAGCGGCCCGACGGCCTTGCAAGCGCCACTGCAGGCGGCTTGCCAGCCACATTCCTCAGCTGACGCGTGTGCAGGCCGCGCGAGAGCCGCATGCGGCTCCCTGCGCCAGCTTGCATGTGCGTGCCGTGCTCCACCCTCTCCTCCATTGTCTCTCGCCCTGCGACCCAGGTGGCGGCGCTGAAGCGCGAGCTGTGGCGGCTGCAAGCGCGCGCCGCGCGCGCCGCGCTCCGCAGCGCGGCCGGCCGGCGGGCCGCGCCGCGTGCGGCCGCGCGCAAGGCGCGCGCAGTCGAGCTGGCAGCCCGCGCGGCGGCCGCGCGGCTGGCGCTGCTGGCGGCAGGCGTGGAGGCCGCTGCCGCGGGGTAGGCGCACGCCGGGTGGAGCTGCCCTGTCCTAGGGCCCTACGCTCCTGGCTGCCGGTCTCAGCGTACTATGTGCTGCTGTCCTGTTCATATGTCATGTCGACCTGCCTGGGGTTGCTCTTTACAGAGATGCTCAACCTACAGATTGAGTGAATTGGAAGGCACAATTGAAGTCCCAAGTCTTGGAGGTTGGCAACATGAAACTGCGGAGGTTGCTTTGCGCTCGCTCGCTTGCTTGACATGAAGAGGCAAAAAGACGCGCATGGCTATCTTTCTGCCGGCTGTCGTAATCCCTATCTCCCTTAGCTCAGATGGAAGAGCGCGGGACTTCTAATCCCGAGGTCGGGGGATCAAGGCCCCCAGGGAGAACACTTTTTCGCTGACCTTGGAACATGCGTTGTCCGCATGTCACTCTGGTCTCTGCCACGGGGCCTGGTTTTGCTACTCTGCCATCTAGAGCTCTCCGGGGCAAGCACTGGCGCTGGGCTCACACAAGGCTTGGGCTCGGACAGAAATCCTCAGTCTCTTGGATGTGCTCTTTTTGACATCTCAACTGAAGGAACATGTTTGCACGCCCCTGCTCGCAGACCTGAGTGTGTAGCACTTACCATGGCAACGGCCTCGTGCTGCTGCACACGCGCTGACCATGGACTCTGACGATGAAGCCGGCTTCTTTGAGGATGCGGTGCCACCAACGCCCAGCATGCTCATCTTGACGTGGAACATATGGTTCACTGGCCTGCCAGCCAGCCATGCAGTCAGGATGCAGGCCATCAGAGAGTTCATCACCAAGTTGCACCCCGACGTCATCATGCTGCAGGTGCGCCTAGCTCTTGGTCAGCCGCTGCTCTATGTGTGAATTACGCGATATGCGCTGCAGCCATACCAGACACATGCTTGCAAGTGTGCGTTGCTTGGTAGTTGGTGACTCTTGCGTGCTTGACACAGCACCCGTACGTGAACGCGCAGGAGGTTACCCCTCAGCTGTTCAACCTGCTCGCGCCCCTGGACTCGCCCTGGCTTCAGGAGTACACTGCATCCAGCCAGCCGGACCGCCCGCCCCTAAACCAGGTGAGCCAGGTCGAGACGCTTTGCGCTACAGCTCTTTTTAGTACTCACTGGTTTTATGTGAGCCCCGACCGCTGTACATATGCACCCTGCGGTGACCGCAGGGTAGATTACACGCAGTGCGGTCCCCTTGCTTCGGCAGCCTGCTGGGTCTGCGCACAGAGCTAAAAAGAGCCGGCCGCCGCGCAGAACAACCCATACACCGTGCTCCTCCTGCGAAAGGCCACCTTCACAGACATCTCCGTCTTTGCTGATAAAGAATTTCCAAACTCATCGATGCAGCGCGGCGTGCTGTTCGCCTCCGCCAACGCCTTTGGCGGCCGCTTCCTCTTCGCCGTCAGCCACCTGGAGAGCCCGATGTGAGCCAATGCGCCTGCGACGCTGTTCCCATGCTGCATGCATGCAGAACCACGGCTAGGTTGCTGATGCAACGCTGACAACCACCGACGAGGCACACAGCACAACACACTGTTTGGCACTGCAGGCGCCCGCAGAGACACTGCAGGCGCCGGCAGAGGCTGCAGAGTGGCCGGAGCTGCGCGCCAAGGGCCGACGCGCGCCGCGCGCAGGGCGCAGTACAAGTTCCATGCAGAGCGGGTGGTGCAGCTGCAGAATGTGCGCACCGCGCCCCCCGCAGCAGCTTTTTTTCCCCCCTTTTTTTTTTTTTTTGGGGCATACGGTGTATGCCCAGGCGCAGTCTGCATCGAGCCGGTGAAGCGCTGCTCACCATGCCGACCTGCTGTTTGCCGGCTGGCAGCCAGCGTGTGCAAGCATGCGATTGCTTCAGCGCCTGCTGTGACACATCCAAGGCAAACCCCAAGAATTGGGTCACATTATTTACATGTGCATTCCTTAGACCTATGGATGTAGAGCAAAGAATGAAGACAGCGCGGCATGCGTATGGTTGCCTGCGGATGGCTGGCACCTGGAAGCAGAGCTCTTACCGGCGTTCCAAAGGGCTGCACCCCGGCCGGCCATCCTAGCAGAGCTGGCCGGCAACGACGCGGGGGTCATGGCCGCAGTGGTCCGCGAGCGGCGCGGGTCACCGGGGCCGCAGGCGCTGGCGTACCTGGAGGCGCGGGGCGCTGGGGACATGGAGGTCGTCTATGGCGGCGACCTGAACTGGATCGAGGAGGAGCAGGGCCAGCTGCCGCTGCCGCCCGGCTGGTGCGCGGCGGCTTGTGCTCGCATCGCAGGCACATGGGCCGGCCGTGCTGGGGCAGCGGACGGCTGCCTGCTGCGCCGGTGCCGCCTGGGGGCTTGTGCAGTGGGTGGCCACCAGCAGGTCAGGCCGGGGGTGGCCCAGGCCCTGTGCAACTCAACTGCGGGCGCGCCCCCCCGGGGGCGCTGTTGTCACACTGTGTTGTCCATGTTTTAATGCCAAGGGGGCGCTCAGCTGGAATCTTGAATTTAGCGTCTCGCCTGCAGGGCGGACCCGTGGCTGGCGCTGAAGAAGGGCGACCCCGGCTACACATACGATGGCCAGGTGCGCTGCTGTCCCTTGCCCAGGCTCGCCCCTCTGCGCTGCTTGGCCTTGCAATGGAGCGTGACAAGCGGCCTGCCTTCTTATGGCGGGTCGTGCTCACAGAGCACAGATCGTCTACTTTGCACACGCTGAGGCAGAGCCCTGCATGCGAGCTCGAGCAGCGCCTGCATGCGTGAGGGGCTCCAGGTGACGCATCGCCCGGGGCTCGCAGAAGAACCGCATGCTCGGAGGCTGGAACATGTACCGGAGCCGCCTGGACAGGTCCGCCCGCCCGCAGCGCAGGGCCTGCCTGTGTGGGTGCGCTGGTTAAAATACACTTTCCAAAAAAGGTACCTGCATGCAACTGGTCGCGTTTTTTTTTTTTTTTTTTTTTTTTTGGGGGGGGCCTCGTTGCACACACACAGCCCCACCAGTCGTGTGAGTGAGCATGCGCATCCGCGGCTGCTGTCCGTTGCGGCGTCCGTGCAGTGCAAGGACTCGCACGCTGAGGGGACAAACGTGTCCGCGCGCGTGCGCCGCAGGTTCTGCCTGCGCCTGCGCGGCTGGGCCGCGGAGCGCATCGAGCTGACGGGCCAGTCGGCCATCCGCGGCGAGTTTGTGCTGGACCACAAGGACGTCAAAACGGGCAAGCATTACCCTATCACCCCCAGCGACCACTACGGCATCCTGCTGCAGCTGCGGCCCAGGGCCGAGCCCGCGGGCGCGCCCGCGCCAACCGCGCCCGCCTCGGGCGCTGCCTTCCTGCGCGACCGGGGCCGCCTGCGCGGGTGAGGCGCGCGCGCGCACGGGGGCGTAAGTGCGGCGGGCGGCGCGCCGGGGCCCGGCGAGCGCCGCGGCCTGCTGATGCAGCTGTTCCCCGAGGCCGCGCGGCGCGGCGCGCCCGCGCCGCGCAGCACAGTCCGCTACTTCCAGGACCGGGGCAGGCTGCGGGGGTGACGCGCGCGCGCCGGAAGCGCGCTTGAAACTCGAGCAAGGGACGAGAACCGAGCTTGGTGGGCAGTTGGCGATCAAGTGGCTTGCTTTGCAAGCGATGCAGGTTTTTTTAAATGTGCTAAGACCCTGCATGCACGTGCGAGGTGTTTGCCTGTCCCTGCGTCAGTGTAAGTGCAGTGCGGCGTTGGCCATGTGTCCATGTACACAACCACAATGGAAAGCACACTCCCATCTGCCCAATAACTTGTATTCCGCTGGTGACCGGAGCGCAGTCTGCAGCCAGTCACAGAATGAAGCGAGGGTCAGAAGTGATTTTGCAATAGCTACTCGCAGACGCACTCACGGCACATTCGTGCCGCAGAACACGCAGTCAGCTGAAGGAAATGAAAGAGCTTGGAGTTGAATCTGAGTCTCTCAGGTACAGCACACAATAACAACCTCCCAGGGTCCGCGGACCCATGGCATGCATGCTACTGCATGGGTGCAAAACAGAACGTCGGCTAGTTGAGTGACTACAGCCGGCCTGCCAGCCATGGTGGCGACACGGTCCAGCACGCGCACAGCCGCGCCCGAGGTGCCCGGGCAGGACGGGCATGTTGCGGAGAGCGTGTGCACCACGAGCAAGAGCTGGGCCGAGACGCACGGCGTTGGCGACCACAGCGGGGCCTGGGGCCTGACTGGCGCGGTTGGCACAGCGCTGGCGTACGCAGGCGCAGTGGCGCTGATGGTCGGCTGCCCGGCGTTTGCAATATATCTGTGCGCACCGCAGCGCCGGCCGATTACAGAAGCACGCTTTGGTGATGCGACTGCGCCGTGCATGTTACCACCAGCGTCTGCCGGTGCTTTATTGAAACAAGATGGGCTTTGGTACGGCGACCATGAGCACGCTTAAGCTGCGAGTGAAGGACGAGCGCTTGTGTGCAAGTGGTCCTGCGCCAATGCAGCTGCTGGCGTAGCGCATGCGAGCGCATGCAGGCCGTGAAAATCCCTGGGCCAACATGCCAGCCACTGATGCCAAGGCTGACACAAAACGTCACAAGCACTTGCCCGCACTTGTGCCTCACTTGGAGGCTGATGCGGCTCCGTGCACTGCAGGTGGTTCACGCTGACACAGCTGGACGGCTCGCTGTCGGCGTTCTACTACTACGTGCAAAGAACAGGCGTCGCCGGCCTGCGCAGCGCGTGGCCCTGGCCGAGCGCGGAGGCAGCCGCGCACGTCGCCTGCTTCGGCGCGCTGCAGGCGGCGCTGCAGCTGGGGCTGCCCGGCCGGACGTTCAAGGGGCCCGTGTCGCCGCGCGGCAACGTGCCAGTATACAAGGTGCCAGCCCGCGCTGGCCGGCACTGTGCCTGGCCATGCTTCATCATGCAGACCAAGACTGTATTGTGAGCCAGCAGTGGCTGGCCAAGAGCCACAAGAGCGCTCCCGTAGCTCGCCGTCGCTGTGCAGATGTATATGGTGACGTTGACGCCGCCTTGCTGTTCATGTTGCCGCCAGGGCATGTTTGGCCTGCACCGCCTGTGCGGCACTAGTTGGCTGAGGCCTTGCACTGGGTCGCCAGACACGCCGTACAGCCAGCGGCGCGCAAGCGTGACTGAAAGGGTTGAGGGCCCCGCAGGCCAACGGCGTGCAGGCGTACGCGGTGACGCTCGCCCTGTTCTTCGCGGGCTGGCGCCTGGGCGCGTTCAGCCCGGCGCGCGTTTACGAGCTGTTCGGCGAGATCCTGTCGGCGCTCAACCTGTTCAGCCTCGCCTTCTGCGGCTTCCTGTACGCCAAGGCGCGGCCCCGTCGCGCGCCCCGCCCGCGGCCCCGTCAAGCGTCTAGTCCGCATTCACCCTGGCCAGTCGAGCTGTGCTGCCTCCTGCGCATGCATGTGCGACCTGTCGGCCATGCTTTGAGTTGCAGGCTCGCTTCATCACATGAAGCTGTGCTTTGTGCCTGGCGCTGGCAGTGATTCTCTTCCAGAGCTGCCTGGACCGGCCGCCGTGCAAGCTGTCAGGCTAGGCAACACGCCCAGCCGAGGCGGGCAGGGCCGCCGCGCGTGCGACCATACCCCCGGCAGCCTGCCGCTGGAATGCAGCGCCAGGCAACTGAGCGTTGGCACGCTTTCTAGGCCTAGGTAACCCGCTGTGGCGCGCGCGCGCAGGGCCGCTGCGCGCCGAGCAGCTCCGACGCGGGCACCACCGGCAGCCTGCTGTACGACTTCTACTGGGGCATGGAGCTCTACCCGCGCCTCGGCCGCGGCTTCGACCTCAAGACCTGGACCAACTGCCGCATGGGCATGATGGGCTGGGCGGTGCTGGTGCTCTGCTACGCCGCAGCGCAGGCGCGCCCGCCGCCGCGGCCGTGCCCCGGCCGACGACGGCCCGCCCGCCGGACGCGTGCGGCGGGCCGCGTCGTGCTGGCGCTGCCGCGCCTGTGCGCACGTGCGCACGCGAGGTCGGCGCGTGGCCGGCGTGCGTGCGTCCGACGCCGTGTGGCCGCGAGGGGCGGGGGTGCCTGCTGATGCCCTACTCCGCCGTGCTGCACCAGTGCGTGCCTGTGGCAGCACAGAGTGCCCCTGAGCGCTGCATGCGGGCTTCAGCCAGTGCCTTGCGGGGCTGCCCAGTGCCTTGCGGGGCTGCTGCCTGGGCAGCGAGCGTCCGCATGCTGCGGCGTGCCCTAGGCGAGGCTGTGCTCGGCGCGGCAGGTGCAGCGCGAGGGCGCGCTGGCGGACAGCATGGCGGTCTCGGTGCTGCTCATGCAGCTGTACATCTTCAAGTTTTTCCTGTGCGCGGCCCCTTGCTGACCACGGGTCCCTTTCTCATCACCGACTCCTTCCCAACCATCGGCGAGACAAATCTGCAGGGCGCTGATGCAGACGCGTCCATTGCCTAATGTGTCAGCCATAGCAGAGCACCAGCCACAGTGTGAAGAGCCTCTCTTAAGTGGTGAGCAGTGCCCTGTCATCCTGTCATGCACGGAGGCGCCCTGAAATGCAGGCAAGCGACATGGTTACAGTAGGTGTTGCAGGAGTGGGTGTGGACATACTTGTGTAATTCACGGGCTCCGCTTCACGCGCGCGAGAGCTGGCCGCGCAGGTGGGAGACGGGCTACTGGTGCACGATGGACATCGCGCACGACCGCGCGGGCTACTACCTGTGCTGGGGCTGCCTGGTCTGGGTGCCCGCCGTGTACACCTCGCCCGCGCTCTTCCTGGTCTCGCACCCGGTGCGCTGGGGCGCGCCGGCCGCCGCGGCCATCGCGGCTGCGGGCGCGGCGTCAATCTACATCAACTACGACTCGGACCGCCAGCGCCAGGCGCGCCCTCGCTTACCCTGCATGTACCCTCTGATAGGGTTTGGGCTCGACGCAATAAACAATCACCTGACTCGGACCGCCAGGCGTGCTGCCCGCGCCCTGTTTGTACCCTTTAATAGGGTTTGGACTGGAGGGCTGGTTGCCGCTGCGCTCGGCGCGGCTGGCCGCAATGGCGCCCACTGATGCGGCAGCATTTCGAGTGAGAGACCCACGCCGCCATTGTGAGGCTACGATAGTCTTCTGATGGTAACAGCCATAAGACAGGGTATGGCGGCGACCGCGCCGCCACGCTCATGCCTGCTTGCAGGGCAAAGGATGCCCTCGCAAGCCATATCACCCCCCTCGCCGAGACAGTTAGATCGCTCGAGCCCTACACGCCAAGCAATCGCGATGGATTTGTAGGGCCTAGATGCAGCCCAGGCGTTTGCCAGACCGCGTACCGCTGTTCAGACCAGCGACTGGGCGCCCAGGTGTTCCGGGAGAGCGGGGGCCGCGCCAGGGTGTGGGGCGCGCCGCCCAAGAAGCTGGCCGCCCAGTACACCACCGGCGACGGCACGCAGAAGACCTCCCTGCTGCTGCTATCAGGCGCGCAGCGCCCTCCCAGGGCGCCCACGACTGCTTCTGGCGTGCCGCTGAACCGGTGCCACTGAACCGGCGCGCGGCCGCCCGTGAAATCAAGGCACCTGGAGCGCCGCGCCCTACAGTTCGAAACATGCGTAAAAACAACACACACAGGGCGGGGACGCCGCGAGCTCTGATAGGCTTCACGCCGGCCTTGTGCCGGGCGCCGAGCCCGCTGCGCCCACCGCGCGCAGGCTGGTGGGGCCTGGCGCGGCACTTCCACTACCTGCCGGAGCTGGCGGCCGCGTTCTTCTGGTGCCTGCCGGCGGGCGGCGGGCGCGCGCTGCCCTTCTTCTACTTCTTCCCCTTCCTGACGCTGCTGCTGCTGGACCGCGCGTTCCGCGACGACGCGCGCTGCGCGGCCAAGTATGGCGCCGCGTGGGTGCAGTACTGCAAGGCGGTGCCCTACCGCATGATCCCCTATGTCTTCTGAGGCGCCGGGATACACTGGACCCTCTGCCGCCAGGGCGGCAGCCTGTGCTCTAGAGAGCAGGCTGTCGAACAAACGCATGCGTCAGCACTGCTCAGCGCCCGCATAGCCGCAGTCCTTCACAGAATGCAGCAACTGCGTTGACCTTATTCGGGCCACCACTTGAAACGCTGTGCAGGGGGGTTTGCAACCGACGTGACCGCGGTCATGCGCTTGATTTCTGGTGTGTTTGGCGTATTCACGTGCGCACAGTGCTGAGAGCTGGCGAGGTGAAGGAAGGATTGCCAGTGCCGTGAGAGTGAGGCGTGTCAGTGTCCAAAGCACTCATCGCCTGTCCTGCCGCATGGCGCAACTGTGGCCACCCAATTAAGTGCGGGACCTTGTGAGAGAGTTGGTTGAAAGCTGCCTGGGATTACTTGCAACACTCATGTTCAAGTGTGTGGGCTTTAAATATACAGCCCTACCCTGGCTACCAATGTCGCTCACTGCACCCAGCGCGTTTTAAGCATTAGGGCACCTGGGCTTCACATCCATCACAAGAGGGAAGATGAGACACAAATGCACCACACGCTGACAGTTTAACGTCACATATCCCACAATTACAGCGACAGATGCATATTCTATGTAGTGCATGAATAGCATGGAAGCCTCAAATGTCAGGACCCTTCAAACAGTACTTCTGTGTGAGCATGCACTGAACACTTCGCAAGAACCAGCACCGAATGCAACTTAACACAATAATGCGTCGGCTCATCCAGCAAAATGCAGCAAACAGCTGTTCACAGACTTGTCATGGTTCTTGTTCTCTGCAGCCTCGCATGCAATCAGGCACACTGTTTCACACCATGTCACCTCTTTGTGCACAGCGCCATGCCATCGCCGATGGGCACAAAGGCCAGCGACACGCGCTCGTCGCGCAGCAGGCTGTCGTTGAACTTGCGGATGGCTGACGTCGCGTTGTCATCCACGCTGCTGTCTGCCACGCGCCCCTTCCTGCGCCCCTCCCAAGTTGTTCAGTGAGCACAACTCAGTACCGAAACTGGTGTGAAGGGTGTCTTCCATGAGGTTTTCGACAATGCACAAGCGTGAGAGCAAGCTGTGGCCCTGGCACACGCTCCTCCACAGCCATGCTGCGACCGCCGCTGCCACCGCCGGCGCTGGCTGCGCGAGCTTTGCATGCATGCCACCAGGTCACAGGAGCCCTGCACTCGCACCAGAGCACGTTGTCGACCGCGATGACGCCGCCGGCGCGCACCAGCCGCAGCAGCTGCTCAAAGTAGCCCGCGTACCCGCTCTTGTCCGCATCTGTGCGTTGCACGCGACTGCATTTCGCTCATCAGCCGCACGCTGATGTGCATGACGCTGAGTCACACATTCGCACACACCCTTGAGCAGTATCTGTGCACACATACAGGCCCCCGGCCGCCTCAAGAGGAGCGGCGTTGCCGGGCTGCCTTCATTCGTGCTGATGCACGGGCGCGGCAGTGAGGCTTCCCAGTGGCCACGGCATGCATGCGCAGGCAGAGCGGCGCCTGATCAGCGGCGCACCTATGAAGGCCAGGTCGTAGCTGTCCGCGTGGCCTTCATCCAGAAGCGCCTGCAGCGACTCTGCCGCGGGCCCCAGCCGCTGCTCCACCTACGCATTCACTCTATGCTCAGCCGCTGGCAGCTACCCACATGCAAGGACTTTTCCACAAGGAGCTGTTCTCCGACCGCAGCCAACCAGACCACCCTCGAGGCAACATACTGCACAAGCAGGTGGTGTGTGTCATGTGACACATTCAAGTCCCCACTGTATGTGCAAGCTCCAGCCCGTCAGTGCACGAAAGTGCGCGGTGACCCGGCCCCACCCTCATACCCGAGACAAGGCACATGCAGCCGTGCAGGGCGTGCGCTGTAGAGGCGTGCTGGCCCACCTTGTGACCAACGCCGGCCGCGTCCCACGTGCGCCGCGCGATGGCAAGTGAGTCCGGGTCGCGGTCGCAGGCCACCAGGCGGCCGCTCTCTGGCAGCGCCTGCGCAGATCGCAGGCGCGGCTTCATGGACAAGCTTTTGCGCCAACCGGCTGTTGGCACCCACAGGCCCGCAATGCACGGTGTTGCGAGAGCTGCCATGACCCCGCCTCAATCGCCTGCATGAGGTGGGAGCATAGAGTCTCGGCTTGCCAAGGGCAGCTAGCACCCGGTCGCGGAGGGACGTGACCAGCAAACAACCACAAGGGGGCTCCAGCGCGCCCTGCACAGGCTTTCTATGGGTGGGGCGCATGTTTGGGCGTCATCTAGGCTAAGCCTATGCGCAGGAGAGAAACAATCATGGGCGCACCAGCGCGACTGCAAGTGCGGAGTAGCCGGTAAAGACGCCGACCTCCACGGCGCGCGCCACGCGCAGCGTCTCCACCAGCCACGCCAGCAGCGCTCCCTATGGGAGGGATGGAATTGGGACGCTGTGGCAAATGCTACATGCAAAAAGCATAACGTCGGGCAGAAAGATATCATGACACAAAAGCATTTCTATGCTGCATATAAGTGCTCAAGCAGGCCCCAGGACGCGGCAGGAATATGCAGCACGTGTTGTTAGACAAAGCGAAAGACTACTGCAAAACCTTCTTTGCATGCGACAACTCTACTGCCTGCAGCGAGGCCTGCCAGTGCCGCAGCAAATCTATCAAATGGGGAAAAGGAACATTGCATGCGGACATGCACATGCAAAAAATGTGATATTAAAAAATGGGTAGCGTGAGGTGGCCCTCGCACCTGCTCAGGCGCGACCTGGTTGTTGCGCCGCTCGGGGTATGCAGCCGCGGTGTCTGTGCGGAGCTGCTGCAGAACCTGGCAGGGTGCACATACTACATTCACAAGCCGCAGTCACCTCACCATGCCCTCACATAGCAGGTCATGAGATAGTTGCCTTGACAAGCGCTGCAAGCACAGGGTGGTACAGGTTGCAGGCGCATGACGCAAGGGGAGCACCTCCGGCTCCCGTGTGTGGCTGAGCAGGTAGCCGTACAGCCGGTCGTCTAGCGCGGTGACCGACTTGTTGATGGTGCCGCTGCCGGCCCTGCTTGCCAGCCAATGCCTTACACATCGTTGGTGCATAGTTGGTGCATCAAGCGTGAATGCTTATGAAGCTGCAGAACAAGAGAGCAGGGTGGTGGGGGCAGTGTGAGGCGCGCACCCATTGCTGCCGGACGCGTCACAAGCAGCAGGCCTGGAACACACGCGGCGATAGGCCTGCACCAGACAGCGTCATGCAAGACAAAGAAGACATGATGGTCGACCAATGCTGGACGTGTACACTGCGCTGAGCAGTTGCGCTTCGTCACTCCTGGCTGGCAGGCTCACCTTTGAGGACGCAGGCACCAATTGCTGCCTCCCGTGCGCAACACGCCAAGCAAACGGCCGCACACAGCAAGAAAGCTGCGCAGCCTTCACATGTAGGAGCGGCATGTTCACTGCATGGTCACTGAGTGCCGCCCTGCGGCCAAAGCGGTGTCCTGGGTGCGGCAGTGTGCCAGGCACGCTCAGCTCGCTCAGCAATGACGTACAATCATTGAGTGCATTGATCCTATGACATAACTCCCAAGGCCCAGGCAATGGCAGAGGGTGAACGGGGTTAACAGGGTGGACGGGGTGCGGGTCGCCCCTGCAGCTCAGCCGAGGAACTCTCAGAGGTGCCTGTCGTTCCATAGCACAGTGTACCTCGCCTCCGACAACGAGCTGCCAACCGTTCCTTGCACCAGCTACTGGCATTCCAGACAGGCCGGGTTGCGTGGTAGCCTTGCGCACGAGTCGCAACCATGGGGGGCGGGCTGACCTTCCTGAACAAGAAGACATGGCATCCGGGGCGGATGCAGAACCAGGAGGAGAAGTGGAAGCGCGAGCAGACCGCCGAGAAGGAGGCCAAGAAGCTCGCGGAGATTAAGACGCAGATCGAGCAGGAGCGCCAGAACGAGGAGCTGCAGCAGGTGGCCGTGGCCGCGGGCGTCAAACCGTGCGCCTGGCCCGCCCTGCACGCGGGCCCGCGGCTCCGGAAAGACCGTGTAGGCCTACAGTGGGGTCGCTGCAAGGCCCTGCGAGGAAGGAGACGGAGCGCAAGGTCATGAGGGGCCGCGTGAGCTCCTCTGCGTGACTGTGTGTCCCCACTTGGCGACTGTCGGCCTGGCAAAACTGCGCCGAGCTCTTGCAGGGAAGGGAGGTTCTGAGCCTGGGTGCTCCTGCGGAGCGCCTGCAGCAAGAGCTTTGGTTGCTGGCCTTGTTGCAAAGGGACCTGGTGTGCGGTGTGCGTGCACGCGCCACAGCCTGGGCGCGTCCGTCTTGAGGTGCCAGCGCAGCGTGTGCTTGCCAGCCAGCCTGCAGCCCAGGCGCGGTTGACTGGCTGGCATGGGTGGCGGCCGGGCGCCTCGTTACGCCTGTGCCCTCTGTGTGCACACTGAAGCGTGTCCCTGCTTGCGCTTTCCCCTGACGCCGGCGCGCGTGCGGCAGGGAGGCGGACCGCCTGGACTGGATGTACCAGGGCGGCATGGTGGCCAAGCAGGAGGCCGACAAGCGCGCCGAGGAGCAGCTGCTCGGCGTGCGCCCGGTGGACCTGGTGGAGGCGGCCGCGCCCACCAAGGTGCCGCACGGCGCTGCTGCGGCGTGGGCCGCCAAGTGATTCAGGTCGAGGGGAACGAGCTCACGCAGCATGAAAAGCCGGCGCGCGCTTGAGACAAGCGTGACCCTTCTGGCGTGCGGCCCTTGGACCTGGTTGGCGCCTCCGCGCGCAGACAGGCGCCCCCTTCCCTTCCCCCCCAATATGCCGATGCTGTGGTCTGAACCGTGTACCGTGTGTTGCCACTGCTGTTGCATTTGCTATGGTGAGGGAGCATGCGCGCGCGCCGCCCGCGGCCAGGCGGAGACGGTGGCCCAGCTGCCCTCGTTCTACGCCGAGGACACGCCCGCGTCCGCCAACGAGCTGTGGTCGCGCCTGCACAGCGACCCGCTGTTCGCGGCGCGCCCCGCCGCGCGTGCTGCCCTGACACTGCACGCACGGAGGCGGACTGGTGCGGGTGCTTGGAAGAGTGTGCCGCAATACAGTGAGTTTGGGCCTCCAAACTGTTGGCGATGACGGCCAAGGCTGTAGAGTCGCACCCCTCTGCCTCGGACTATTTTCTGAGTCTACCACAGCAGCCTGCTGCTTGCAGTGTGGCCTGTCAAGGTCTCAACTGGAGTGGCCATGCACGCATGGCTGAGTTTGGGTGCATTATGCGCGTGGCGGCCGAGACAACATGTGGTGCGCACTGTTGCCAGCAGCGGCGCTACTCTTGGTGACTCGGCCGCTGCAGTGCAGCACCCGTGTCATGCCGGCGTGCCAACCGCGCGCTGCGCCGGCTGCAGATCCGGCAGCAGGAGATTGCGGCGCGCCGCAGCGTGGCCAAGAACCCGGTCAAGATGGACGCCATCAAGCGCGAGGTGGCGCTGGCCAAGGCGCAGCAGGTGCGCGCGTGCGGCGCATGCGCACATCTGACCCTATCCCTAGCAGGAGCTGCACGCTGAGGCAGTTCGAGCGATGGTTCGCACGTGGCGCATGTGCTGCGCTCCTTACAGCAGCTACGTGCTGAAGCACTTGCAGCGATGGTGCTCGCGCACCGCGCACCTGCCGCGCTGCTACCAGCAGCTGTGTGCTGAAAGCAGCTGCAGCAATGGTGCTCACGTTCTGCACGTGCTGCTTGCTGCCGTACTCAATTATTAGTATGTATTCAACCCGCGTCATGGCGTGACGCGGGCCAGCATTCCTGTTTTTTTTCTACTCATGGATGGGTGAACAGGTACACTCGGCACGGCGTTCTGACGGGCGTGCCTGGGAGCGCACATTGCTGCATGGCGTACAAGCATTACCACAGTACTGGGCGTGATATGTATTTGCCAAGGCGGCAGTCTCATTACAATGAATGTCGGCACACCCACTTTGCTGCAAAGCTGGCGTAAGCATTCAGGGCTGCACGCCTGTCGCCCTGACCGGCCCCATGCGCGCTGCGCAGGCCGCGCCCTCAGCCGCGGGCAAGGCGGACAAGCACGCGCGCAAGGAGGCGCGCAAGGAGGCCAAGCGCGCCAGGCGCGACGCCGAGCTCGCGGCCGCGCACGCCGTGCTTGCCGCTGCGCGCGGCAAGGGCACGCTGCCGCCCGCGGCGCCCGCCCTGGCAAACCCGGGCGGGCGCCCGACCGCGTCGCGCCCGCGCTCGCGCGATCGCGAGCGCGAGCGCGAGCATGACCGTAAACGGGCGCGCCACGGAGAGCACAGCCGTGCGGGGGCGCGCGGGGAACCTGAGGGGGACGAGCGCGGAGCCGAGCGCGGCGCCGGCCTTGCCGACGGCGCGGAGCGGCACGGCAGGGCGGGCGGCGAGGGCGCCGCGCCGTCCGGCGCGGACGCGGACGCCGGCCCCGCCGCCGCCGCCGCGGGCCGGCCGGCGCGCGGCAGCGCCGCGGAGCCGCGCGCGCACCGGGATGGCGCGTCCGTCCAGGGTGGCGACCTGCGCTATGGGCTCAACCACGCCGAGGCCACGAAGGGCTACATCAGGCGCGTGGCAGCCACGCGCTCGCCTTTAGGGCCTGGTAGGCGGGGCCTCTGCTGCTTCGTTCTGGGAGAAAGTCCGCGGTGTGGTCCTATATTGCCATGATGCCGTTACATGACACGTCACTGACAGCGAGACCCGCCAGTGCTCACTACATGATGACACACACAGGGCTTGTGACGCAATGCATGGCACACATAGGTTTACAAACCCTGTCATGCATGGCCCGCCAGGAGCGACCTGGCGGCGGCGACGCGGCTGCGCCTGGAAGAGGCCGCGCGGGCGCGCGAGGACGAGGCGCGCGAGAAGGCCGCGCAGCGGTACGAGCGCAAGGAGTACAAGTGCGCGCCGCTTCACCCCAACCCTACCCTATGACTCTGAAGAAAGTACGGCACAAGGAGGAAGTCATCAGAGACGTCGTCTTCTGCTTACATGGGCTGGATGCACTCGTAGGAGCGGGAGTGCGACCCCTCAACAGTGGAGCCTATCGGTGACACAGGCGTCTGTCCGTCATGCAGGACGGCCTCAAATAGTCTCTTGGGATCTGCAGTGTGCTGATCCGGCCCGGTTCAACTCACCGTGTTCTGCCCCGGCTGCGCGCAGGACGGGCCGCCTGAGCGCGGAGGAGCGGGCGGCGCGCCTGGCGGAGATGGCCGGCAATGCAGACGTGCATGAGGAGGCGCGCTGGTCGCGCCTGCGCAACGCGAAGGCCACCGACGACGCGGAGGAGGCCGCTGCGGCCGCCGGGGCGCAGGCGCGGCGTCCCGCTCGCCTAAAGCGCATCCCGGGGCTCTGCCACAAGAGGGCTGGGCAACTCACCCTAAGTAGACCTCTAACCCTAGAGCAGGCGCTCTAGAGTGAGCCTGCACCAAAAGCGCCCAAAAAAAATATGAGCTGGCGCCGACGGGGGAGGAGCGCAAGATCGACGCCGCGCGCGCGCGCGTGCAGGAGCGCGCCGGCCGCGGCGCCGCCGAGCGCAGCGGCGCGCACCACTCAGACACGGCGGGCTTCCTGCGCGCGGCGACGCGCGAGGTGTACGGCGCGGCCGGCGGCGGATCGCTCGCGGAGCGCGTCGGCCGGCAGAAGTTCTACGCCGACCGCGGCGGCGAGGGCGCGGCGGCCTTCCGGCGCTGAGGCAGCGGGGCGCTGGGGGCGGCGTCATGGTGCTCAGCCTGCGGACAGGGCGGGCTGCGCGCGCCGCCAGGCTTATGGAGGCGGCGCGGCAAGCGGCGGCTCCGCGGAGCGACCGGTGGAGGTGGCAGGAGCTTTTGCGCGCTGCGGCGCGGACGGTGCCACAGGCCGCCAGGGCCGTTGGTGTAGACTTCTGATCTGGGTGTTGGCGGGGAACTCAGGGCGCTGGTCGGGCGTGCGGGGCCGCAAGAAGTGCCTGTAAGGGGTTTGGGAATGCAGAGCCTTGGTTGACAAAAATCTCACTTGTCACAGCGTAAGCGGAGCGACCAGGTTGGTGACATGTGACGCTGGTGTTGGCAGGTGTTGCCCCGGCTATACGCAGCGTATCTTGGGCCCACCAATGGCGGCGGCACACTGTAATCAGACAGCGTTGTCACCATGCACTTGGTGTGGCGTGACAGCGTGCTTGGCACTGTGTCATGCAATGTGCTTGGGTATGTGTCATGTTGAAGAGCATGGGTCTGGTGCACAGATTTGCCATCAGTGTCGCGGTGCGAGTGGGTCTATGATCCAGAGTGACATGGTGGTGCCGGCACGCAGGGACTCAGAAATTTGCATGCACGCCCTTTCGTCCCAAGCGGGCCAGATAGCATCGAGAGCTCAGCGCTTTGCAAACCCACAAAAAGCAAACTCAGAAGCGCAATCGCTTGCGCGTAAGCGCCACTGCTTGTGCGGCGTTAGTCGACGCCGCTGCCTCGCAGCGCGGCGAGCCGCTGCCGCACGTCTGCAGGCAATTCGTCGTTGTCGGCAGCGGCGCTTGGCGGCTCGTCCGGCGCATCCCGCTTCCGCGAAGGCGGCGCGGGCTCGCCCGCCACAGCCTGTCCGTCAAGCAAACATTATGGTATATCGGCCCGCGCCTGACCACAAGCCCCCAACATGTGCACTTTACGCTCTCTGCCACCGCCTAAATTTGCAGCGCCGCGTGCGCAAGCACATGAGAGTGCTTTTCTTTACCAAGATCGGAGACTTACTGCAAGCACCAGCTGCGCCCTCTGCCCGCAACTGTTGCTCAAAGCCTGGCGTCCCCATTCCCATGCTCTTTCCCTTGCATGATATGCATGATATGACTCATCTGAAGCCCAGTGCTTCAGGCACACTGCGCCCCCCTCGCCCCCACCCCCCACACGAGCAGCGCGCGCACCGGCTGCGCCCACTGCGCGCGGTGCTCCTCCGGCGCCGCGTCGTCGTCGCCCACCGGCGTGTTCCACCAGACGGGCCCGCCGAAGCGGCCGTCGCCGCTGGCGCACGCCACGCAGCCGATCTGCACGTCCGGCGTGATGCGCTGCTGCGCGCCGCGCACCGCCAGCGGCACCCTGGCCACGCGCGCGCGGCACTGATGTCGGGGCATGCACGACAGAGCGCGTGCTCGCTGCATTCTCATTACCACTTGGAGCATGCGCGAGAGAGCGCGTGCTCGCTGCGCTCTCCTCGCTACTTTGCACTCCAAGCGCGCGGTCCGGCCCACTCGCCAGCGGCTGGCTGCCGGCCGCGCTGGGAGTAATGCAGTAGGAGTGACTGGGGCGCGCGTGTCGCTGGACACAGTCACATCACACCAGCGCTCGTGGCTGAGGCTGCGGCGCAAGAGCGTGCGTAGACGAATAGATGGTCGCGCTGGCACCTAGGCCTTGCACCCAGCCTATGGCTCTGCTGCTGGCGGGCGCCTCTATCCTATCAGTGCAGTGGCACCTTGCAGCAAGAAACCAGAACATGTCGCTGTCAGACAACCACAGTGAGGCTGCCGTAGAGACGCTGGTTACACGTGTCGGTAATTTGCTCGAGACGTACCAGCCAGAGAGCCGGTTTTAGGGAGGCTGCAAACTGCCTGACACCAGGAGGGCCGGCCGCTGTGCGCACCGGCAGTGCGAGGTCGTGCCAAAGTTGTGGTTGCCCTTCTGGATGGCCAGCATGGAGCACAGGATCTCGTAGCCCGGCTTGCGCCACTTGGCAATGAGCGCGCCGTCCGCGATCTTCTCGCGCACCAGCCAGTCATACTGCGCTCGCGCGCGCACGCCGGCCTATTTGTGCCCCATCCTCCGTCTACGCTCCATCCTTCCAGGCCAAACAAGGACGTTGCAGCAAGGGCGGCCAGTCGGCGGCGCACCAGCTCGCGCGACATGACTTTGCGCACGTACATCAGGTCGTAGAGGAAGCGGTTCTTCTCCCAGTGGATGCGGTGGATCTTCCAGGTCAGCTCGTTCTTGCGGCGGCCCTCGTGCTCCTCGTTCACGGCCTCCTTCATCTGCGCCTCAAAGTCCTCCACCACCTCCTCTATGAGCTCCCAGCCGTCTGGGATCTTCTTGTTCTTCATGCGCCGCCGGTAGGCCACTACGGCCACGGACGCGCCCGTCAGCGCGCAGCAAGGTGCATCATGGCGTACGGGGGCGAGCGAACAGCCAAGACACACGCAGGGCAGAGCTGCCAGCAGCGCCGGTGCACTTACTGTTGGCTCGTTGCAGCAACGCGGAGACCCAAGGTTCGGCGCGGCCTGCAACTGCTCGGCTATAAACAACACTGCGCGCTTGCCGCCGTGTGGTCCACCTCCTTGATGCTGGGCAGCGCTTGCATCGGTCTGGGAGTACTGTCAAGTGCGCAGCAGCTGAGCCAGCCTGAACAGGCCGCCCCCCAACAACCTTGAGGCGAGCACATGGGCTCCCGTGCCTGACTCTTGGGCCGTTTGGCGCGGTGAAAGTGCACCGGGCCAGGAAGGCCCCAGCCAGCATGCAGCGGGTAAGCAGGCATGTCCAGCAGCAGCGCGGACTGCGTCGGAGGCCCGCGCGGTGGAGCGCAGGCTGAGCATAACAGACGCTCAGCATTCTCAAGCTTAGGTGTGCGCAGCGCTCAGTCTGCGTCGCAGGCTCTCACGCGTGCCTGCGCCGTGAAGCATCCCTTGCCTGCAACTAGCCTGGCTCTGGCGTTCGTTGCGGCCTCAGCTTCTCAGGCTGCTTCCCCGCTGCTTTGCTCGACCAATGCAGGCTGGGAGGCAGGTCTGCGCCGCTGCCGGGGCGGCCCCGACTTTTGGTCCCTTTCCGCATGCGCTTGCCCAAAAGATGCGCTGCCTGACAACGTGCTGGCAGCAGGAGGGCCGCCAGTCCCCGGCCCCTTGTTGCCGAGCGCTGGTATTGACGCAGGCAGGCAGTCCCCAGCGTCCTGAGGCCAGCGCACGTATGGCAAAAACGTTTGACACGCAGCTCGGCGCGCCGCGCGTCGCAGGGCGGGATGGAGCCGGCGGAGCCGTGGCCGGCCGGCCCGCCGTCCGGCAGCGCCGTGTACGACTCGTGCACCGAGAGCGAGCCCGCGGGCAGCAAGGACTCCTCGCTGCGCGGCGGCGGCGCCTTCCTGCGCGGCCGGCGCAGCCGCGAGGGGTCGCTGCGCGCCGGCGGCGCGTTCGGCCGGCCCGACCAGCGCGCGCGCTCGCTCGGCTCGCTGCTGGCGGAGGCGGCGGCGGTGCTGCGCGGCGCGGCGCACGCGGGCGGGCACTCCGGGCCGCACCCGGCGCCCGCGCCGGCGCACGGAGCCTGGCCCGGGCCGGACGTTGACGGAGTGGAGCTGCAGCGGCGCGCCTGGGCGCCGGCGGGCGCGCACGCGGGGCCGGCGGGGCGGCCGCGCGCAGACGCGGCGGGCGGCGCGGGCCTGGGGTGGGCGCCGGCGTCGGAGCCGCGCCCGACGCCGCCGCAGCCGGCCGGCGCGCCGGCGGCCGACCTGGCATCGCCACGCCCGCCCGGCCTGGCCTCGGGGCAGGCCGGGGGGCGGGCCGCGGGGCAGGCGGGCGCCCTGGGGCAGGCGCAGGGGTCGCCGGCGGCCGTGTGCCTGGCCGCCGGCACGCCGAGCACCAGCCTGACGCGCAGCGACGCGCCGTCGACGGCGGGCACGTCCGCCTCGTGCGTCGCCTCGCTCGCATCCATGCTGAGCGGCCTGGCATCCGCGGGCAGCGACCCGCCGCCTGGCAGCGCGCTCGCCGGGCTGCCCGGCGGCCCGGCGCCCCCGCATGGCGCCTGGCCGCTCGCGCTCGGGGAGGAAGGGCGCCCGCCCGGCATCGCCAGGAGCCCCTCGGCTCTCCTGGATGCGCACGTGGAGCCGGCGGCGGTGGTGGCGGAGGCGGCGGCGGCGGCGGCGGCCGCCGCGGCGGCGGGCGCGCACTGGCGCATGGTGCGCGCGCTGCGCGTGCGCATGCTGGAAGGCCACCGCACCAATATATGGAGGACGTCGGGCTGCTCGAGTGCGGCAAGTGGGATTGCTTGTAGGACACCATGCAGGCGCTGCAGGGTTTGGGACCTCCCAGCCATGAGCGGCCTTGTGGGCATTGTGCTAGGCGGATGCGGCGGCAGCGGGGCACTTTTTGGTGTGTTTTGGTGTGTAACCAGGCCATGTTCTGACATGCGAGATTTGGGCCACAGTAGAGACGCCATCTGGCACGTCTTGCAGGTGGTGGCAGAGGAGGACATGCCGCGGTCAGTGTTTCACGACTTCCCGAGCGCCGCCGGCCCGGCGCCGGCGCCGCGCTGGGGCCACGCGACGGCGGCGGTCGGCGACCGCATGTACGTCTTCGGCGGCGTGGGCGCGAGCGTGTTTGACGACGCGTTCTGCTACGACGCAGGTGGGCGCCCGTGCTTGGTATCATGCCGCGCACTGCTTGTGCTTGTCGCGCACAGGCTGTGCACGTGCGGTGGCAGCGTCCTTCAAAGGGGTTGTGCACAGGAGCGAGCGCGCCTCTGCAAGGCGCATCGCCGCCACTTTGCATGCCCACGAGTCTGCGCCATGCCACGGCGGTGCCGTAAGCCTTGTGTGCGCCCGGCCCGGCAGCGCGCAGCAGCTGGCGCGCGGCGGCGCCGGCCGGCGCCAGCCGGCGCGAGGCGCCGCCCGCAATGTTCGGCGCGGCGGCGGCCGCCGTGGGCCACCGCGTGTTCCTCTTCGGCGGGCGGCAGGGCCGCAAGTACATGCGCCGCACCTACGTCCTGGACACAGGTGCAGCCCATGACCCTAAACCGCCTGGACACAGGTGCCGCCGCAATCCTAAGCACCCTGTACACAGGTACTGTCCATGTCCCTCCAGTGGCGATCGCGCGGAGGCAGCCGGCAGTGTTCGACATCGCTGGAAGCCTGCGCCGCCCGCAGCTGCACAGACCGGCTCCAGGGGCGCGTCGGGCGCCGAGGCGCCCTGCGCGCGGCGCAGACACGATGTTGTGGCGGTGCCTGAAGGAGCTGCCCAACAGCCCCGCCGCCTGCGCCGGGCTCACGCTGACGGCCGTCGGCCAGGTGCCCGCCCCGCCTCCCGAGCGCGCATCAGACGCCGCTGCGCTGCTCATAAAATGTGATGTGCACTCTGTCTGCAGTTTGGCCAGGTGCCAGCGTCGCTTGTACATCAAGATGTATCAGCAAATGTCAGGGAGGTCAGAAGGGCGTGTGTAGGCGCATAGGCAGCAGACTGACATGTCACATGGACACCTCGCTTAAGCCCAGATTGTTTCATGTCACAGTCTGCGCCCCGTACCATCCCTGTCGGGCCTCGTGGGCCCTCACAACGCTGCGCAAGCAAGGCGCGGGCCACCAGCGCCCATGGTGGCTGACGGCCGGTTGCCGGGTGCGACAGCACGGAGTTCTGGCGTTCGGGGGCCTGGGCAAGAAGTGCTCCAACGCGCTGCACCGCCTGAACCCGCACGCGGCCACGTGGGAGCAGCTGGCGACCTCCGGGGTGCGGGCATGTCGCTCCCGCCCGTCCCTGCCTCACTCTGCCTGGCCTTGTGCCGTGACCTACTTTGCAGAGACGGGACGCCTAGCCCGTGCATGCCTCCCCCGTGGTGTGCCTGCTGACATCAAGCCCCCTGGCACCACACACCTGCGCTGCGCTCTGGCCCCAGCCACGCCGATAGCCCGCGAGCGGCGCACCCCAGGGACGAGCCCAGCAACGCAAGGACGGATAGGGTATGCATCCTAACCGCGGACCTCGCGCGCCCGCAGGCCGCCCCGCAGCCGCGCCACGGCCACAGCGCGGTCTGGGACGGCGCCAATGCGCTGATCGTGTTCGGCGGCACCGGCGGCGCTGCTGTGCTCTCCGACGTGCACGCGCTGTGCCTGCGCACGGGCCGCTGGGAGGCGCGCGCATGCGGCGGCGCGGCGCCGCCGCCGCGGCACGGGCACTCCGCCGCCATGATCGCTGCCAACCTCATGCTCGTGTTCGGCGGCTGCGACGGCCAGGCGCGCCCGCGTCAGAGGCGGGCAGCGCCCGCGCGCCGCCCAGCCTGCGCCGGGCGCGCTCTCCGGTGACGCGCCGGGCGCGGCCATCACTGGCGATGCACGGCCGCCGCTGGGCTTACGAGCGGCGGCGCACCTTGCCGGCGGCGCGGTCGCTGTTGTCAGATGTCAGCCCCAGGTCCTGCGCGAGCTCTTCGCCAATTTGATGTGTAGGGGGTCCTGGGGTTCTACATGCTCGTGGCAGGGCAAGCCCTGCTGATGCGCCTCATCCCAACCCTACCCCCGCGCAGGGCGCCTTCCTGAACGACACGCACGTGCTGGACATGGCCGCCTGGCGCTGGCGGCCGCTGGCGCCCGTGGGCTCGCCGCCCGCGGCGCGCCACGCGCACGCGTGCTGCGTCGCCGCGGGGCGGCTGCTGCTGCACGGCGGCTCCAACGCCGCGCAGTCGTTCGACGGCGTAATTGAAGTGTCCACCGACCTCGGGCGCGAGCTCAGCAGGCGCGCGCCGCTGCCTGTTGCGGGGAGGCTGCCGGCGCATGCGCTGCCTGTTGCCTGGTCATCTTCTCAACGGAGACGGGTGTGCAATGTTTGCAAGAGTAGGTGCTGCTACCGAGTTCTGGCCAACCTTGGGCGAGTAGCGCTGCGCGTGCCGCCAGAGCTGGGGGGCAGCGCTCACGCAAGGGAGCGGGCGCGGCCGGGAAGGCGCGCAAGCAGCGCCGCCCTGTCAATTACCAGGCAAGCCTTGTGGGCGGCCGCCTGACGCGCTGCCGGCCGCGCGCAGCATTGCCGCGGAGCTGGTCCGACTCTCTGGGGACGGCAGCGGCAGCAGCGGCAGCAGCGCGCGGGGCGCCGGCCACTCCCACGCGGGCGCGGCCGCGCCGCCGCAGGCCGCGCGCGCCGGCGCCCCCGGCCCCGACGCCGGCGCGGCCGCGGCCACGCCGGCCGGCGGCGCGCCCGTCGCCGGCATGCAGGCGCAGCTGGCGGACCTGCTGCGCCGGCGCTCGGCGGCGGACGCGCAGGCGCTGGCCGCGCGCAAGGCCGAGATCGCGGAGGGCCTGTTCAGGCAGGAGCGCGAGCGCGCGCAGGAGCTGCAGGCGCAGGCGCGCCGCCCCCGGCCGGCCCTGCTCCACGCAGCGCGCGGCGTCCCAAGCACTGTCCCCCTTGGCGGCGCCAGCGCGGCTGGACCACCCGCGCGCAAGGGTGTTAGGGACCCTAACCCTAACCCTATTGCATGCCGCAGGTGCGCGCGCTGAAGCTGCTGCAGGAGGAGGAGGCCGCGGCGGCCGCGCGCAGCAGCGGCGCCGCACTCGCAGAGGCGGCGGCGCTGCGGCGCGCGGCGGCCGCCGACGCGGCGCGCGCGGCGGCGGCGGAGGCGCGCGCCGCCGAGCTGCTGGCCGCGCTGCGCGAGCGCGACGGCCGCCTGGCGGCCGCCGCGGCCGAGCTGGGCGCGCTGCGCGGCCGGCTGGCCGGCGCCGAGCGGCGCGGCGAGGCGCTGGAGGCGCGCGTACGCGCGCAGGAGGCGCGCGCCGCCGCGGCCGAGGCGCAGGCGCGCGCGGCCGCGCTGCGCGCGCGGCAGCAGGCGCGCGCCCGTTTGCCCGGCCCAGGCGGCCGTCCGAGGCACCTCGCAATTGAGTTTGCTAGCGTCGGCGGAGGAAGTGGGGTCCACCTGACCAGGGCTTGCGTGTTTTGTGACGTCCAAACCGCAGCGATCGGTCGACTTGTGTACGCTTTGCATGTCGGCGGGTCGCATCTGCCCGCAGCCACCAGAGCGAGCCACCAGAGACGCGTCTGTCGGCCACAGACAAAAGGCAGTACTGCAGCAGCAGCCCGCGCGCCGGCTCACAGCATGCGCCGCGAGAACAGGAGGAGGCGCACAAGCGGGCCATCGCCGAGCAGAGCGCCCGCGCTGAGGAGCGGCTCGCGGCCGCGCGTGCCACACGGCTCGCTGCCGCGCGCGGCCCTGTAGGCAGGCTCGGCCCCGAGCCGGCCGGCGCCCCCCGCGCACCGGCGCCCGGCCCCGCGGAGGCGGCCAGCGGGCAGGGCGTCGCGCATGGCGGCAGCGGCGGGGCGGGGCGCACGGGGGCGACTGGGCCGGACGCGCGCGCGTGCGCGGCGCGGCGCGATGCGGCGGCAGAGCTCGCGCTGGCGTGCCTGCGCGGCGAGGACGGCGCTCTGGCGGGCTGCGCGCTCCCGCAGCTGCAGAGGCGCGCGCCGCGGGCTGCGCCAGGGCGGAGTGCACCCGCCACTGCTCTTGGGTCTGCATGTGCTGGCCTGCTCACACGTCACCAAGGCGTGTGCGCGCATGGCCTGGGCGTGGTCTGAGTGGGCAGCACTCTGACCCAAACTTGTAACGGGCCGGAGGTTCCTTTGATTTCTCATGTCAGGTAACGCACAGCATGCTGGCACGCACTTTGGGTGCCGTCGATCGCTTGCGGGATGCTGCCTGCAGGATGCGGCAGGAGTTTGCAAGGCAGCTGCCCTACCGGCGCGGGGGGCGGCGGCGCAGGGCGCCCCGGCGGCAGCGCCGGCCGCGGGCCCGGGCGCCGCAGGGTGGCACCCGTCGGGCGGGGCCTGACGCCGGGGTTGCCGCGGCGCGCCGCAGGCTGGAGGCTGCGCTGGAGGCGGCCTGGCGGCGCGCGCGCGGCGCGGCGGCGGCCACCGCGGCAGTCGCGCTGGCGCGCCGCGAGGCCGAGCTGGCGCAGCGCGAGCGCGCGGTGGAGGAGGGCGCGACGTGCGCGCTGTGCATGGACGCGCCGCGCGCGCTCGCCTTCAACTGCGGGCACCAGGCGCGCCCGCGCGGCCCGCCCGCGATCCAACACCGGGTAGGGTCTGCCTGCTCCGCCTGCATGCGTGGCCATGTGCGTGCGGATGCAGCCGAGCCTCCAGGCGCACAGCTGCCGAGGCCTGCTGGTCATGTGCAACAAGCCCCTATGGCCGCCTGTGGCGGCTCGTGTGTGCTGCGCGCGCAGCCGCCAGGCGGTGTGTGCACCGGTCACGCGCAGATTGCTGCGCTGCACCCAAGGTCGCTCACACGCCTTGCTGCGCGCGGCAGACCTGCACGGCGTGCGGCGCGTCTGTGCAGCAGTGCCCGTTCTGCCGCGCCGAGATCCGCACCCGCATCACGCTCTTCACCTAGCCCCGCGCGGCGCGCCGCCTTGGTTTAGGGTAGGGTACGGTACACCGTCCACGCCGCACCCTCGGAACTTCTGCCCCCCGTCGCCCCAGGGTGTGTCAGGATGCGTTGCACTGGTCGGGCACTGCTTAGTGCAAAGTGTGCGAGCCACCGTGCCTGAGCATCCAGCGCGCATGCGCCTGCTTGGGGGCGTCCCGGCATGCAGCCCTTTTTATTAAATGACCCTGCATGTCTGACGCAGCCTGCAAGGTGCCTAGAGGAAGGGCAGTGAGCAAGCATCGGGGCGTCCTGACTCTGTGTGCATCAGGTTCATGACACAGGGCATGGGCCTGTCCTAGGTATCCCGTTGTCTATGTGAGAAACCTGAGCGCATGGAGCCGGTGCGGGTGTCTCTGGTCGGTTGGCACCCGGCAGTGGTGCTCGGCTGCACCACTGCTGGGATGTGCTGGCACCCCCGCGGAGGAGTCTTTCTATGCCTCGGCGACTGTGCGCATTTGCGGGTCGTCGGCTGGGACGAACACGCCGCAGTGCAAAGCCTCGGGTGATGCAGAGCGGTTCTCTGTGCGTCAGTGTGCAGCCAGTAGCCATGCTAGTATTGCAGCTAATATTCAAGTTTACTTCAAATTGATTTATGATATTGTTCACATGCATGTACTGGGGTTGACGGTGTGTCTGCCTGCTGCTAGCTGCCTGGCTGCTTGAACTGCCCACTCACTTGATTGTGTTATGACCTGTTGCACCGAGCAGACGTGCGCCCACAGCGTGTGTGGAGTAGGTTGTTCCGCAGCTGCCAAGGGTGAGACCAGGGCCGGCATCTGCTGTGCAAGGATGCAGGCTGACATTGCACACCTGCCTCCCGTGTAAGGTGCCCGCACGACATACAGAAGCAGTTACAAAGTAGTGTTCTGACTGATCAGCGACTTGCATGCGCGCACGCAATGGGCCAGTCGCACCAGCAGGCCACTAACGCGCAAGCTGAGACACACATGCACACATCATGTCCCCAATGCATTCAAGCGGCTGCATGATTTATCCGTGACCAAAACCACACCGTTTGCGCGCCTGCTGGCAGCAGCACATTCCCGGCTTGCAGCATGGCCCAAAGACTAGCCTGGGCCAAGCTGCCGGCAGACCTGCGCTGGCCCGCTGACAGTCCCCTTCCTCGCCCTACGGCAAGCCCAGCAACCCCTCCAGAACGCCCGCCCGACCCCATGACAATCCTGATCCCCATCCCATGGCCAGCCCGGCGCGCCGTCCAGGGCTCCCGCCCCCGCGCAGTGCGCCAGTGCGCCGCACGCCGTCACCCCCGACCACCGCTGCCGCCCCTGACGGCGCGGGGCATGGCAGCCCGCGCTGCGCAGCCCGCCCGGCGCGTCCGCTGGCCCCGCCCTGCCGCCGGCCAGGGGCCGCCTGCGCCGGCCCCTGCTTGAAGGGGGCCGCACGGCGCTCCGCGCACAGCCGAACCCCGGCGCCGCTGCCGCCCCCCCTCCGCCTCCGCCGCGCGCGTCACTCGAAGGCCCACTGGTTCTCGCGGCGCACCTCCTCCTCCTCCTCGGGCGTGAAGTCGTTCTGCGGGGCGCGCGCGCGCGGCTTGTCAGCACACCGCCCAGCTAACAAGGATACCTGCTCCCATCTGCACACCTCCCGAGTCGTCCCCTCAGCAGCCCTTGAGCATATTAACCAGCTTGTGCCCAAGCGGCTGGTAGCAGCACCAATGGGAATCTGCTGCACATGCAGGCGCGCTTGCCAGCACTTGCTCCTCGTGCGGCAGCACCCGTGACTTCACAGTCCGCTCTTCCTGCTCTGCTCGGCGCTCGTGCGTCAGTCGCCCCGGGCAGCTTGCACCGCTTTGCAGGGTGTCCACATCGCCTTGCCCGCTCCCTCTGCAGCAGCACTGCAGCGTAAATGCGCAGAGAGCGCGCGGCAGGGCGCACCGGGATGTTGAAGGTTTTCCTGATCTCCTCGGGGGTCTTCCCTGTGCGCACGCGGCACACCACTTGGCCATGACCTCTACACAGGCACCCCACACAAGGCTGCATATTTAGGAGGCACGCAGGTGCGCGCACTTGATGATATTGGCAACTGTACTGACACTCGACACAAGGCTGCATGCAGGGGACATGCGGGTGCGCGCCCTTGATCATGTTGGCGACCGTGAGGCAGGTCAGGTCCAGCAGCGACTTGATGTTCAGGTAGTTGGCGGCCTGCGCAGCATGCACAGCAAGTACGACCGAGGCGCAGGCCGCGGCTGCGAGCCCCGGCTGAGCGGATGCGCACGGAGCGCAGCCGCGCTGCGCAGCCTGGAAGCACACGCCGAGGCGCCGGAGGCCCCTTCGCAGCAACAAGGCAGCAACAAGGCGCTGCCAGGCTAGCGAGCGCGGCGAGCGCGGCCGGCAGTCTTGTTTTCGGACGCGCTGGCAACTGGCTGGCAAAGCTGCGCTGACCAGGCTCACACTTGCTCGCACATACGACTTCCGCAAATGTCCTACGTCATATGTGCCGAGTGCAGGCCCGTGCGCGCACCAGGATGAGCTCGAACAGTGTGCCCTGGTCCACCTTGACGAACTCGGCGTCGTAGTTCTTGACCTCCTCCTCGGTCTTGGCGGGCTTGTCGTCCACCTTCTTCTCCGCCGCCACGTGGAACTTGCAGTACTCGATCACCTTGGACAGGATTTTGGCCGAAACGTTGGGCAGCGGGATGGCCGCCTCGGTGCCGGTGTCTGCGCGCGCGCGCGCACGCGCTCAGCCTCGGCGCAGGCGTCAGGGGCCTGGTGTCGCCTTGGGGGCGCACAGGCGCCAGCCGCGCACCCTCGATCATGTTTTTTACGGTGAGCGACTGGTAGGCGACCTCCTCGTCCACGTCAAACATCTCATTGTCTGAACTGCGCAGCTTCACCTGCGCGCCATGAACCCCGGCTCAGCTGCCGCTGCGTACACGTGGCTCGCCTGCCATGCCTGGGACACGGGGCGCACGGTAGCACCCAGTGGTGAAACCTGCGCCATATTGACTGCGCGGCGGTGGCAGCTGCGCTGGACTCGATCAGGGACTCCCACGGATTTTTTTTGTTTAGAAAAGTACTTTGCCCTCGCAAAGGCAGGAGGCCGACCCTGCTGCCAAGCAGTCAATGATTTGCCGTATGGGCGCGCTTGTGCACCATTGCGTGAAGGATACTTTCAAGTCGCTCAGCTGACGCTGCTGCCTGCAACAACAGGAAGGTGACTGGTCGCCGGGCGGTGGAGGCGCTCTCAAGCCCACGTGCTTTTGGAGCTGCGTCGGAGGCTCGCTCGCGAGCTGCTGACCGCGAGCGCGCCGTCAGGATGCTGGAGCCAGACACGCCAGCCAGGCCGTAGGCCAGCCAAGCATGTTTAAGTGGAACAAGCTCGGGCGCCTGAGCGCGTACGCGCGGGCGGAGTCGCACCTGCTGCAGCACACGTCGTATGGCGCCATAGGTGAGATCTGCGGCCGGCTGCTGGCCGCCGGCCGTGCACACCGCCCGCGTCTTGCGTGCGGCAACTCACGCGCGTGATCTGGCCGCGGCTGCAGTGACCGTGATCGGCGTGATCACGGCCATCATCCTCTTCACGTCCGAGCTGCGGGAGCAGCTCACGCCGTATGTGGTGCAGCAGGTGCGCTGCGGTCCGCCTTTGCTCTCGTTGCAGACCGTCTGCTTGCTCCTAGGGCCGCTGACTTGTGTGGAGGCGCAGATGTCTGTGGATGTCTCGCGGCAGCAGTTCATCAGGGTCAACTTCAACATCACGTTCCCGTCCCTGCCCTGCCACGGTGCGCGCCCGCCCTGGGGGGCTGCCAAAGGAGCAGAACGCTGCGCGCATATGCCTGCTCCTAGCGGCCGGCTGCGTGCGAGCAGCCTCTCTCGGCAGGGCGTCTGTGAGCACCAGGGACACGCCCGCTGGCGACGTGCAGGCTCCTGGGCAGCGTATGTGTCACTGCGGGGCGTTCAGACGCTGCCTGTGAGAGCGGGCATGTCTGACCTCGTGCCCTTGCCTGCGCGCCTGCTCTCCAAGCGCTGCACGGGAGCGTCGTGCCGCTGTGCCCTCCCTCGAGCGCACAGCCGCTCCGAGCTCCAGTTCTGAGCTCCTTCACGCCAGGCCTTGCTATGCGCGCAAGGTCAAAACAGCGCTTGGGGGGTCGGGTGCGGCCCGCGCTCCGCTGCTGGCCGCGCGCCGACTGGGGGCAGGCGCGCGCAGTGCTCAGCCTGGACGCGGCCGACATGTCCGGCGTGCACAACACGGACTTTGCCAGCAATGGCGAGGTGCATAAGGTACGGCCGCGCTGTCCATCTGTTTGTCCGTGCATTTACACTGCGCCACTCATTGTCAGCAGCAAGGCAGCCATGGAGGGTAGGGTGGAAAGCTTCATCCTGTGGTGTTTCACCGCATTGCATGCCTCGACTTATCAGCACAACGTCACGTGGAATGTGCATGCGTGCTGTGTGCGTACGCTAGGCTGTCGCGTGCACGCCGCCCTCCCGCGGCTGAGCAGAGGCGGAGTGGACCCAGGCTGCCGCTGCGGCTTCGGCTGAGCGGGCGCATGTGTTGGGCACGCATCAGAGGTGTCAGGCGCCGTGCTGGCCTGGCCAAGCCACACCCAGCGTTTTCTGCGGCGGCCAAATAAAGAAGGGTGCCGCATTGGGCAGAGTGTGTACATACCGCCGAGGCGGTGGGGGCTACTGGCTCATAGATCTGGCGGGACCCTAACCCTTTTCGTGGCCAGGTGCGGCTGGACAAGGAGGGGCGGCGCGTGGGCCTGGGCGAGTACATCCCGCCGCGGCGGTGGGGCTTCACGCTGCGGCGGCCGCGCGAGGTGGAGGCCTCATAGGGTTAGGGTCTCTGCACGCCGGCGGACCGGCCCGCGCGGCGCTGAGACGCACCTGTACCCAGGCCGGCATGTGCCCAGCCGCCGACGCCGGCATGGAGCCACACCGCGCTCTGTCTGCCACCGCCCTGCGCGTGCCGGCAGCGCGCTGTCCGGATGCGGCGCAAGGGGGCCGTGCGCGCTGTGGCCAGCGTCTGTGCCCTGCTGGCGCATCCTCGGAAGCCGCATGTCCAGGCCTCGCGAACATGTAGCGGCTCACCTCTGCTCTTACCATCCCTCCCGCTTGCACTCTGTAGGAGTCGTGACGCCGTGGCCAGGCAAAGCACGCGCTGCGTCCTGGCCGGCCAGAGGTGCTGTGCCTGTCACCTGACACCAGCGGTGCAGGCATCGGCTCACAGCGGAGCGGCGCATGCGCCTGTGGGGGGGCGGTGTGGTGATGCGCTGTCCCTGTGCGCCCCGCGCAGGAGGTGAACGCGCTGAACCAGGCGATGGACGCGCACGAGGGCTGCAACCTGGCCGGCTGGCTGGACGTGCAGCGCGTGGCGGGCAACTTCCACATCAGCGTGCACGCCGAGGAGTTCCTGCTGCTCACCAAGGCGCGCGCGCCCGGCCCCACCTGCGCGGCGGCAGGCCTGGGTGTAGGGTTAGGTTCAGAGCCACTGCGCCGGGCGAGCTCGCCTGCTAGCGCGCCGGGCGAACGCGTCGACGGTCCTTACGTCCTGGACAGCATACGGGCACAGCTGCCCAGCTTTGCTGCCGTTGCGCATCCTGCGCGCGAGTCGAGGCCCTGCCCCAAGCTGCGACATCTTGGCCGGCAGCTGGCGCAGCAGCTTCCATGTCAGAGCACACGCTCCTCGTGCTCAACGTGTCCGCTCGCCGGCATAGAGCGTTGAACGCTCGCTCTGCTGCCACGCGGCGCGGTGCCCAGGACCACGCCTGACGCCCTCGCCGCGCGTGCCCGCCGCGCAGACGCAGGAGTCGATTGCGGCCGCGCTGCAGAAGCAGCTGGCCAAGATGGAGCGGGAGCGGCAGCAGCATGGCCACTCGGAGCAGCTGCTCGAGGCGCGCGCCGCCGCCGCGCGGCCCTCCTGCCTGGCGTCCTGCGCGTGCTTGCTTGAGTGTGCAGGCGCTCGGCTTTTGCAGCGGCGGCAGCGGTCTCTGTGGCGTCTGGCGCTGGCGCGACGGCGGGGTCTCTTTCCTGTCAAGCTGTGCGGCAGGGCGGCGCTGCTTGCCCAGTCTGGTGGTGTTGCACGGGACCGCCAT
>JAABUV010001225.1_pt1 | contig 37521 bp, 29 predicted proteins | sample 5559971 | NCBI WGS metagenome assembly JAABUV01 (sample SAMN10711881, study PRJNA513362) | rock metagenome | isolation source: Antarctica rocks | place: Antarctica: Victoria Land, Knobhead nord | collected 2015-12-19
CGGCGTGGAACGCGTTCATCGGTGACATCGCACGGGTCAGGTCAATCACGGAACGCACCTGGGCAACGGTCAGGGATTAGGGCGGTTGGTATAACCTCACGGACCGGTGATATGGCCAAAGTCGAGAAGAGATTCCAAAGGCTTGCCTTTGGCGGAGTTTGAGGCAGAGCCTCGACCTCGCTTGCTCACTTGCCGCTCACAGGCTGCGCCAGCTCCACCAGCGCGGCCTCCACGGTGTCGCCCGGCACGGTGGGCGAGGTGCCCGGGGCCTGGTGCGCGGGGGTGCGGAGCCGGCCGGCGACCACGAAGGCGGCGGCGAGGGCGAGCAGGCCGAACACCACGCCGCCGGCTGCCTGCCCGAGCAGCACGCCGGCCGGGCCGTAGCGCAGGCCGACCGTCACGAACGGGATGGTGCCCAGCGTGGCGCGGCCCCAGTTGAACGCGGTGGCCAGGATCGGCACGCCGAGGTTGTTGAAGGCGGCGTTGGCCACGAACAGCGCGCCCACGAACACGAAGCCCGGCGCGGTCCAGCGGCAGAACAGGCGGATCAACTCGGCCTGCGCGCCGGTGGCGGAGAACAGGGCGATTAGCGGGCCCTGCAGCAGCGCCAGCAGCATCCACGTCGCGAGCACGCAGGCGGCCACCAGCGCCAGCGAGCTGCGCAGGGTCTGGCGGACGCGGGCGAGCTGGCCGGCGCCGAGGTTCTGCGACAGGATCGGGCCGACCGCGCCGGTGAGCGCGAACACGAAGCCGAAGGCGACCGGGGTGATGCGGTCCACCGTGGCCTGCCCGGCGACGGCGGCCAGGCCGAAGCCGGCCATGGCGTGCGTGGTGTAGGCGCTGCCCACCGGGGTCGCGAGGTTGGTCAGCATCGCGGGCGTGGCGACGCGGGCGACCTGGCGGGCGTCGGCGGCGACGCTGGGCCAGTGCGGGCGCTGCAGCAGGCCGTGGCGGCGCACCGCGTGCAGGCCGAGCAGTGCCATGGTGGCGCGCGAGATCACGGCGCTGACCGCGGCGCCGGCGAGGCCGAGGTGGAGCGCGAAGATCAGCACCGGGTCGAGCACGGCGGCGACCGCGGCGCCGGCCAGCGCGATGGTCATGGAGCGCCGCGCGTCGCCCACGGAGCGCAGCAGGGCGGAGCAGGCCATGCCGAGCACGACGAGCGGCAGGAACGGCCCGGCGATCGCGAGATAGCGCCAGGCCTGGCGGTGGGCCTCGCCGTGGGCGCCGAGGGCGTCGAGGATCGGGCCGAGGGCGGCCACGGTGGCGAGGCCGAGGGCGAGCATGATCCCGGCCATCACCACGAGCGAGGCGCTGGCGATGCGGCGGGCCTCGTCGTGGCGGCCGGCGCCGATGCGGCGCGAGACCACGGCGCCGAGGCCGATGGTCATGCCGATTGCGACCGAGATCTGGAAGTAGCCGACCGCGCCGGTGAAGCCGACGGCGGCGGTCAGGCCCGGGTCGCCGAGCAGCGAGATGTAGAACAGGTTGAGCAGGTCGACCACGAACACGGCGATTAGGCCCACCGCGCCGGTGGCCGACATCACCGCGACGTGGCGGGTGATCGAGCCGGCGAGGAAGCGCGCGCCCTGGGGCGGGCGCTGCGGGACAGGGCCGGAGCGGGGAGCGGCGGGGCTGTGGGTGGCGGGAGTGGGATGGGTGGAGCGGGGCGGGGCAGGTGCGTGCTGCGGCAGTGCCGGGGTATGCAGGGTCGGGGCCGCCGTCATTGTCACGCAATCTCCGTGTTCACTGTCCCGCGTCGCCTACGCCGCGGTCTGGAGTGCAGGTCGTGCCGCTTTCGTCCGGTTCCACCTCGATCCCGCCGGGCTGCCCCGCGGCGGGACGGCGGGCGCGGAGACGAGGCGCTGCGGCGCGTGCCCGTGGGGATTGCGCCGCCGCGGTCCCGACGGCAAGACCTGCAGCCGGCGGCGGAACATATCTCCCCGGATGGATCAAATTCCGGATAATAGTTGATTTTTGAGACGTTCCCGCTGTAGAAAGGCCGGCCGCATCCCGGAGCGAGCGACGATGAACGCCATCACCAGCACCGAACCTTGGCTCGACGTAGGGCTGTCCGGCGCGGTCTGCGCGAGCGGGCCGGACCGTGTGGACGTGGTGGACCGCTTTCTGCTGATGGCGCGGATGCAGCCGTCGCATCCCGCGGTGGTCACGCCCGGGGCGACGCTGAGCTACGCCGGGCTGGAGCGGCGGGTGCGGCTGCTGGCCGCGCGGTTCGCGCGGGTGGTGGCGCCCTGCGTGCTGGTGGCGCTGCCGCAGGGGGCGGACGCGTATGCGGCGATGCTGGCGGCGGGGCTGGCGGGCGGGCACTACACGCCGCTCAACGTCGCAGCGCCTGTGGCCAAGCTGAGGCGGGTGGCGGAGCTGCTGCGGCCGGACTTCATCGTGGGCCATCCGGAGATGACGGCGGCGCTGGCAGTCGAGGGCGCCGCGTGCATCGACCCGGAGCGGCTGGCGCCGCTGGCCCCGTTCGAGGGCATGGGGCAGCGGCACGAGCAGGCGTACACGATCTTCACCTCGGGCTCGACGGGCACGCCGAAGGGGGTGGTGATCGGGCGCGCGGCGCTGAACCATTACGTGGAGTGGCTGGGGGAGTCGGTGGGGTTCGGGCCGCAGGATCGGGTGTCGCAGTTCCCCAACATCGCGTTCGACCTCAGCGTGATGGACATCTACGGGGCGCTGTGCTTCTGGGCGAGCCTGCATCCGGCGACCGGGCAGGGCGACCGGCTGATGCCGGCGCGGCTGATCGAGCGCGAGCGGATCACCGTGGCGGTGTTCGTCCCCAGCGTGATCAGCCTGATGATGCGCGCGCGAGAGGCGACGGCGCGACGGCTCGGCTCGCTGCGCCGCGTGGTGGTGTGCGGCGAGGCGCTGCGCCCGGCGCAGGTGAAGGCGGTGTTCGCGGCCTGCCCCGACGTGGTGGTGCAGAACACCTACGGGCCGACCGAGGCCACGGTGTCAATGACCTCGGTGGAGCTGCGGCGCGACGACCACGCCGGCGCGTGCGGGGCGACGGTGGCGATCGGGGCCACGATCCCCGGCATGGCGCTGCACCTGGTCGGCGGGCCGCACGCCGACGAGGGCGAGATCGTGATCACCGGGCCGCAGCTCGCCAGCCGGTACTTCGGCGATCCGGCGCGCACGGCGGAGGCGTTCCGGCCCGTGATGGTGGACGGCGAGATGGTGCTCGGGTACCACACAGGGGACTGGGCGGAGCGGCGGGGCGGGCAGGTGTTCTTCCGCGAGCGGGTGGACTTCCAGGTCAAGGTGCACGGCTACCGGATCGAGCTGGACGAGGTCGCGGACGCGTTCGCGCGTTCGGGGTGGCCGGTGGTGTGCGTGTTCAAGCACGGCGAGGCGCTGGCGGCGGTGGTGGAGCGGAGCGGGGACGCGGAGCCCGACCTGGTGGCGCTGCGCCACGCGCTGCTGGAGCGGGTCGAGGCGCACGCGGTGCCGGAGCAGATCCGGGTGATCGACGCGATGCCGCGCAACGACAACGACAAGGTGGACCGCAGGCTGGCGATGGCGTGGTTCGGGGCGGCAGCCTGAGCGGCGGCGCCTGAGCCGCGGCGGAGGCAAGGAAGGCCAGGGCTCTGCCCCATGCCTGAAAGCGGCGACCCGCCAGGGCGAGCCGCCCTGGACCGGCGCACATGGGGCCGGCGGCACGTCGGGCGGGGGTGTGCCGCCGGCCTGAAGGCGTGGACTCCAAAGGCTTCGCCGTTGGCGGAGTCTGAGGCCCATGCTTGGAAGAGGGGCCTTGACCTTGCTTCCTGCCGCTTTGGCCGGCATTTCCTCCCCATGTCACACGAAGCGAGGCGCGCGAGGGTCGCGACCACCTTGGTGTTCCTGCTCAACGGGTCGCTGCTCGGCGTGTGGGCGACCGAGGTTGCGCCGCTGCGCGAGCGTCTCGCGCTGTCGGCGGCGGTGCTGGGGGGCGTCCTGCTGTGCGGCGCCGCGGGGGCGCTGCTGGCGATGCCGCTGTCGGCGCGGCTGATCGCGCGGTTCGGCACGGGGCAGGTGATCCAGGCCGGCGCGGTGGCGACCTGCCTGGCGCTGGCGGGCGCGGTGGCCGCGCCGACGCTCTGGGTGCTGTGCCTGTGCCTGCTGGGGTTCGGCGCGGGGTTCGGCACGGTGGACGTTGCGATGAACGCAGAGGCGGTGCGGGTGGAGCAGCGCGCGGGGCGGCCGGTGCTGTCGTCGGTGCACGGGATGTGGAGCCTGGGGTCGTTCTGCGGCTCGGCCGGGGGCGCGGCGCTGCTCGGCGTGGTCACGCCCGCGGTGCAGATCGCGCTGGTGGCGGGGACGTGCGGGGTGGCGCTGCTCGGCGCGGGGGCGATGCTGCGCCGTCCGCGAGGCGAGGGTGCCCCCGTGGCGACGGACGTGCCCGTGGCGGAGGGCTCGCCCAGCGATGGCGGGGCGGCGCCGCGGCGCGGAAGGCGGCTGTGGACCAGGCCGGGGCTGCTGCTCGCCGGGGCGATGATGTCGCTGTCGTTCGCGGTGGAGGGGGCGGTGCTGGACTGGGGCGCGGTTTACCTGCGCGAGGTGCGCCACCTGCCAGTGGCCTCGGCGGCGGCGGGGTTCAGCGCGTTCTCGATCACCATGATGGTGCTGCGCTTCGGCGGCGACCGGGTGCGGGCGCGGCTGGGCAACGGCTGGGTGCTGCGCGCGTCGCTGGGGGCCACGGCGGGGTTCGCGCTGCTGCTGTGGGCCACGCCGCTGTGGCTGTCGCTGGCGGGCTTCGCGCTGGCAGGCGCGGGAGTCGCCAACGTGGTGCCGGTGCTGTTCGGTCTGGCCGGGAACCAGGGCGGAGCGGGGCGCGACGCCGCCGACGCGTCGGGCTCGTACCAGCGGGTCCGGGCATTGCCCGGTCAGCAAGCAAGGCCGGGCTCTGCCCGGACCCGCCAAAGGCCTGAGGCCTTTGGAAACCCGTCCCTTCAGCAAGTGGAGTCTGAAGGCCTGCCTTTGGCGGAGTCCGGGGGGCATGCTTCCGAGCCATGGGCCTTTGGCCTTGCCCGCCTGACCGATCGCATTCAAGCGCCTCTGGACCCAGGTCCTGTGCGGGGTGCCGGGACACGGGAGGCAGGCGCGCGGGAGTTGGAGGCACCGGGCTTCGAGGCGGAGGGAGCGAGCGCGCGGACGGCAGCGGCGGTCGGGATCGCCTCGATCCTGGGGTATGCCGGGGTTCTCGGCGGGCCGCCGATGTTCGGGCTGATCGCCCAGGTCAGCTCGGTGGGGGTGGCGCTCGGGGTGGCGGGGATGCTGTGCGGGGCGGTCGGGCTGGCGGGCGGCTGGACCGTGCGGCTCAGCCGACGCTGACAGGCATAGGGCATGAGGCGCCGGCGAGTGGCGGCGGGAGTGGTGGCAGCAGGCAAAGAGCGGTGGGCGTGGGACAGGAGTGGCGGGCCTGGGACAGGGCATCGGCGCATGTTGCGGCAACTGTGTGCCGTGGCCGAGGTTACGGGTGCCCGGGGGTGCCGCGCCGCGGATGCGTGGTGGCCGCGGGCGGATGCGGTTGCGCGCGCCAGACCCAGCGGGCGGCGTCGCGCCAGGACAGGGACACAGTGCGATGAGCAGAGATCCGAACGCGGGCGGCCACAACACCAGCCACGCCCGCTCGGCCAAGGCGCAGAAGGCCGACGAGGTGCAGGCGGCCGGCACCGCCAAGGCGGGCGGCACGCACGGCGAGGACTTCGTGCCCGAGGGCGGCCCGGCCCCGGCGCCGCTGCACAAGAAGGGCGAGCCCATGCCGGCGGCCTCGCGCGCCGCCGGGGAAAGCAACGACGCGGCGGGGACCAGCAGCGCCACGGCCGGCAAGGCGGAGAAGGAGGCCGCGGCGCACAAGGCCGAGCTGACCCAGACGCAGGACGGGCGGGGACACCGCAAGCACGACTGAGGGCGATCCCGCGCCGCCATGGGACGGCGAAGCTGGGTTCTGTCCGGACCCGCCAAAGATCCCGTCCGTCAAGCAAGGGTCTCTGAAAATTCCTTCCTCAAGCAAATGGATTCCAAAGGCTTGCCTTTGGCGGAGTCCAGAGGCAGAGCCTCTGGCCTTCCTGAAGCTTCGGCCCCGTCAAACCAGTGCGCGAAGCCGGAACGCCTTTGCCAGGCCGTCCGCGACCGGAACTCGGCTGCGAAGGCCTGGCATTGGCCGATGCGACCCGCGCGTCCGGCAGAACGGCGTGGGTGCGTCGAGGTGGAGGCGCCGGGGCTATCACGGGAGCCGGGGTGCGGCACGCCGGCAACAGGTGTCGGGGCCTGTGGGAATGGCGCGGTGTTGGCGGCCGGGCGGGATGCCTGGCGGCCAGGGTGGTCAGAGGGCGCGTCGGCCGGCGACGGCGTGGTAGATCACCAGGACCGCGATGGCGCCGATCACTGCGACCACCAGACTGTAGATGTTGAGGCCGGTGACTCCGACCGCGCCGATCGCATTGAAGATGAAGCCGCCCACCACCGCGCCCACGACGCCGAGCACGATGTCGAGGACCAGGCCCTGGCCGGAGCGGTTGACGATCTTGCTGCCGATGAAGCCGGCGATAAGTCCCAGGATGATCCAGGCGAGGATGGACATGGCAGTCTCCGGGTCGCGTGCCGCGCAGGCGGTTGCCGCGCGGACTGGTGTTGCAGGGGATCGAGGGACGGCCATGCAGCATCGTGCCGTGCGAGGCGCGGCGCCGTGGGGCGGGACCCGGAAGGGGAGCCGGTCAGCCCGGCGGCGGGAAGTTGCTCGCCGCCGGGTTCGCCGGATCAGAGGTTGCGGTAGCGCTCGCGCGAAGCGGCGATCTCGGACTCGGTCATCGCGGGGGCGGCGGTGTCGTGACGCTCCCAGCCCTCGGCCTGGTAGGAGGAGCGCAGCGAGGTCGGGTCGAGGCGGCTCTGGTTGTTCATCACGGACTCGATCTGCGCGGCCTGGGCGTCGTCCGCCTGGACGCTAACCAGGGTGCCGCCGCGGCGCACGCCCTCGGAGTAAACGTGGGCGTCGTTCTCGTGGACGCCGGCGCCGGTGAGCATGCCGAGCAGGCCGCCGGCGCCCGCGCCGACGCCCGCGCCGGTCAAGGTGGCAACGAGCCAGCCGGCGGCGACCACGGGGCCGACGCCGGGGATGGCGAGCGCGCCGATGCCGGCGAGCAGGCCGGCGCCGCCGCCGAGCACGGTGCCGAGGCTAGCGCCGGTCGCGGTGCCCGCGCCCTCATCGGTGGTGGGCGCCGCGCTGGTCGGGTCGCCGGTGCCCAGGCGGGGGCTGGTGTCAGCGGTGGTGCCGGTGCCCATGCTGCCGGCCGTGGTGGCGCCGGCGGACTGGCTGTTGGCGACGAGGCTGATGCGGTCGTGGGCGATGCCGTTCGCCTCGAGCGCGTTCACCACGCTCACCGCGTCATCGTAGCTGTTGTAGAGGTGGGTGATCGTGCGCATGGCCATGGATATGCTCCTGATGCTCGGTTGCTCTGGTGGAGGCGCCCGCCCCCGGCGAGGGAGGCGGGCGCGGCCTGGCTACTGCGCGTCGCCCGCGCCGGCGTTGCCCTTGTAGTCCAGCCACACCGCGGTGGTGGCGCCGTCATGCATGGCCTGGCCGCGCCACACGCCGTTGGTGTCCTTCTTCAGGCCGGAGACCTGGCTGAAGCCGCGGGCGGCGAGGCGGCGGCGCACCTCGCCGCGGGTGAAGGAGTTGGCGCCGTGCGCCGGCGTGGTGGCGTTGGCCTGGGTGGTGGCGACGGCCTGGTTGTCGTTGCCCGAGGCGGCGGCGGTGCCGGACGAGGTGCCCGGGGTCATGCCCGACGCGGTGCCCTGGCCGGCGGGTGCCGCCATGCCGGTGGTCGCAGGCGCGCCCATGCCGGGGGCCCGGGTCTGGGTTGAGGTGGTCTGGGCCAGGGCAAGGCCCGGCGCGAAGGCGAGCGCGGCGGAGAGGGTCGCTGCGGCAAGACCGTGTGCTGCGGGTTTCATGGTGCCTCCAGGTGCTGGTTCGGAGCGGCACACGGCGTGCCGCCCCAGTCTCATGGTGTCAGTCGACGGTATCGATCCGCGATACCGGTCTGCGGTATCGGTCTTCGGTGTCGTGCCGCGGGATCTGCGTCCCGGCGGAGTGGTCGTCGCGACCCCGGCCGGGGTCCCGCGGCGTTGAACGCACCCGCGTCGGCGTCGTTGCCGCCCGATGCCCCAGGCCTGGACCCGGGCGCGGGTCGGCGGTGTCCGGGCGGCGCGGGGCTCCGGTGGCGGGCACCACGGCCGTCGCGGTCCGCCTGCGCTGGCGGTGCGCGCCGCCCGTGCCGGCCAGTCGGCGGGGATACGCGGCCGACGGCTGAACGTTGCGCAGAGTTCGGCTGAAATCCGCCACGACGTCAAATACTTGCCCGGCTCGTTACTCCTGCACCAGGGCGGCGTGAGGTCCGCACTATCAGGCGCGTGGCCGGGCTCCCGGCCGGTGGGGGACGCGGGCCGCGGCCAGGCCGCGCTCGCGCGCCCAGACCACGGCGGCGCCGCGGCGGCGCACGCCGATCTTGCGGTAGATCCTGGAGACGTGGTTGCGCACCGTGTTGCAGGCGATCCGCAGGGCCGCGGCGACCGCGGCGTCGTCCAGGCCCTGCGCCATCAGCCCCAGCACCTCGCGCTCGCGGGCCGACAGGTCGTCGGGCACCGCGCCGGTGGCGCCCTCGCGGCCGGGGGTGGTGAGGCGGGCCATCTTCTCGACGATCTTCTGGCCGAGCCACGGCCCGTCGCGCATCACCGCCTCGATCGCCTCCATCAGCTCGGTCTCGGTCTGGCGGCGCTCGGCGATGTCCTGCATCACGCACAGCACGCATCGCTCGCCGCCGATGGTCACGGTGTCGGCCGACAGCAGGTGGTCGCGCGACGCGCCGCCCTGGGCGCGCAGCGCGACGTCGACGCCGCGCAGCGCGCCGACCTCGCGGGCCTGCCGCTCCACGCTGCGCTGCGCGTCGCCGCCGCCCCACAGCCGCAGCTCCCCGGTGCTGCGGCCGCAGGCCTGCTCGGCGCGCCAGCCGGTGGCGGCGCAGAACGCGTCGTTGACGCTGAGCACCCGCAGGCCGTCGAGCGCCACCACCAGCATCGGCGCCGGTGCCAGATGAAAGGCGCTGGCGAAGCGCTCCTCGCTCTGGCGCAGCGCCATCTCGGCGCGGTGGCGGGGGTCGAGGTCGACGAAGGTGAACAGCATGCAGGCGGTGTCGCCCACCGTGATCGGGTGGCCGGCGACGACCACCAGCTTGCGGTTGCCGTCGGCGGTGCGCAGGCACGCCTCCTGCTGGCGGATGGTCCGTCCCGACCGGAGGTGGGCGATCGCGGTGTCGCGATGCGCCGCGTCCTCTAGCACGTCCAGCTCGTAGGTCGTGCGGCCGAGCACGGCGTCGCGGGCGTGGCCGGTCATCTCCAGGAAGCCGGCGTTGACCTTGACGTAGCGCAGGTCGGCGAGGCGGCAGATCACCGCCGGCGCGGGGTTGGCGGCGAAGGTGTCCTCGAAGCGTTCCTCGGCGTCGACCTCCTCGGTGAGGTCGCGAAGCACCAGCGCCAGGCGGTCGGACGGGCCAGCCTCTGACGGGCCGGGGGCGGCCGGATGGGCGAGTGCCAGGGCATGGATGCGCCAGGTCCAGCGCGGGGCGTCGCGGGGCCGCTCCACGGTGACGGTGAGGTGGCCGAACGCCTCGCCGCGCGCCAGCCGCTCGCCCGGCGCCTGTCCCGCTGCAGGCTGGCGCAGGGCGCGCATCGGGAAGCGGGCGCGATACTCGTCCAGGGTGCGGCCCAGCCCGGCCGCGTCGCGCACGCCATGCATCGCCACCGCAGCCCCGTTGGCCGACAGCAGGACGCCATCGCCCGCGATCAGGATCACGCCGTCGTCGAGCCCGGCCATCACCTGCCACAGCGGCCCGGCCCATGCGGCACGCTCGGCAGGGTCGGCGTCCGGGACAGGGGAACGGGCAGGGCGCGAGGTCATGGCGGGCGAGACTAGCCCATCCGGCGCGGCTGCCCAGGGGGCGGGACCAGCAGGCAAGGTTGAGGCCCTGCCTCAAGCTCCGCCAAAGGCAGGCCTTTGGAATCCAATTGTTTGAGTAAATCGGTTTCCGAAGGCCCGTGCTTGAGGGAGGGGGTCTTTGGCGGGTCTGGGCAGAGCCCAGCCTTGCTCGCTTCCGGTTCGACGGTCTCGGCTGCCGGTATGACAGGTTTGTGTGCAGGGCAATGTTTCGCAGGTATTCACGGTTTTCCGGGGATTTTGCGTGCCGGCCACGCCTTTGCGCGGGGGCGGGGTGCAGTCCGTGTCGCGGTGGCGGGAAATCCGGAGGCGCCGGCGTGGCGTTGCAGTGCCTTCCCGTGGCGGCCCGTGAGAGGTCGCATCCGATCGAAGAGGAGCCGCCCCGATGGCCGACACGCCGAAGCTCAAGCCGCTCGCGCAGCAGACCGTGGTAATCACCGGCGCCACGTCAGGCATCGGGCTGGCGACGGCGCGCATGGCGGCGGCGCAGGGCGCACGGGTGGTGCTGGCGGCACGCAGCGGCGACGTCCTGGATCAGCTCGTGGGCGAGATCACCCGGGCGGGCGGACGGGCGATCGCGGTGGTTGCCGATGTCGGGCAGGAAGCGGACGTGCAGGCGGTAGCCGACCGGGCGGTGGCCGAGTGCGGCGGCTTCGACACCTGGGTGAACAACGCCGGCGTGGGGATGTACGGCCGGGTCGCGACCGGCGACCTGGAGGCGATGCGCCACGTGTTCGAGACCAACTTCTGGGGGCTGGTGTACGGCTCGCGGGTGGCAGCCAAGCATCTTCGGCAGCGCGGCGGGGCGATCGTCAACCTCGGCAGCGAGGTGTCGGAGCGCGCGGTGCCGCTGCAGGGCATCTATTCCGCATCCAAGCACGCCATCAAGGGGTTCACCGAGGCGCTGCGCATGGAGCTGGAGGACGAGGGCGCGCCGGTCTCGGTCAGCCTGGTCAAGCCGGGGCAGATCGACACGCCGTTCACCACCAACGCCCGCAACGAGCTGGGCTCCGAGCCGCACCACGTGCCGCCGGTCTATGCGCCCGAGGTGGTGGCCAAGGCGATCCTGTTCTGCGCGGCCAACCCGAAGAAGGAGATCTTCGCCGGCGGCGGCGGGCAGATGATGGCGATGCTGGGGCGGCTGGCGCCGGGGCTGATGGACAGGGTGATGGAGGCGGTCGTGATCCCTGGCACGCCGAGCGGGCGGGCGCCGCGGCGGGGGCTGGCGGAGAACGGGCTCGACCATGCGACGGAGAGCCTGGAGGAGCGCGGCAACTACGAGGGGCACGTGATGGGCACGAGCCTCTACACCGAGGCGGCGATGCACCCGATGCTGGCGGCGGCGGGCGCGCTCGGGCTGGGGTTCGCGTTCTACCGCACGCTGTTCTCCGGGTCGCACCGGGCGGCGCGGGTCGGCGGGCGGCGCGGGCGCTCGACGGAGAAGGCGCTGCACATCCGGCTGGAGGCGCGGCGCGGCAAGGAGCGCGAGCTGGAAGGGCTGGTGCGCGGCATCCGCGCCGAGGTGGAGCGCGAGCCGGGCACGCGGCCGTGGTTCGGGGCGCAACTCAGCCGGTCGGTCTACGAGATCTTCGAGACGTTCCCGAACGAGGCAGCGCGGCACGCGCACCTCGCGGGCAGGGGGGCGGCGCTGCTGATGCGGCGGTCGAACGCGGTGCTGGCGAGGCCGGCGCAGATCGACAGGCTCGACGTGGTGACAACGAAACGGGCCTGAGAAGGCAAGGCCAGAACTCTGCCCATGCTTGAAAGCGGGGACCTGCTAGGGCGGGCCGCCCCGGACCGGCCTCCGAAAGGCGGCACACCACGCCAGGATGTGCCGCAGGTCCCTTTCGGAGGCCGGTCCGGGGTCGCTGGCCCCGGCGGGTCCAGGGCAGAGCCCTGGCCTTTCTTCTCCTTGGACTGAACCAACCGGAAGGGATTGCGACATGAAGGCACTTTGCTGGCACGGCCGGGGCGACATCCGCTGCGACACGGTGCCCGACCCCACGATCGAGGACGCGCGCGACGTCATCCTCAAGGTGACGGCGTGCGCGATCTGCGGCTCGGACCTGCACCTGATGGACGGGCAGATGCCGACGATGGAGAGCGGCGACATCCTGGGCCACGAGTTCATGGGCGAGGTGGTGGACACCGGCTCCGCGATCAGCACGTTCAAGAAGGGCGATCGGGTGGTCGTGCCGTTCAACATCAACTGCGGCGAGTGCCGCATGTGCAGGCTGGGCAACTGGTCGTGCTGCCTGCGGTCCAACCGCAACGGCGAGATGGCGGCCAAGATGTTCGGCTATCCGACGGCGGGGCTGTTCGGCTACGCGCACATCACCGGCGGCTACGCAGGCGGGCAGGCCGAGTACGTGCGAGTGCCGATGGCCGACGTGGCGCCGATGAAGGTGCCCGAGGGCATGGACGACGAGCACGCGCTGTTCCTGACCGACATCCTGCCGACGGGGTGGCAGGCGATCGACCATTGCGACCTCGAGGGCGGCGAGATCGTCGCGATCTGGGGCGCGGGGCCGGTCGGGCTGTTCGCGATCAAGTCCGCGGTCATCAAGGGCGCCGGGCGGATCATCGCCATCGACACCGTGCCGGAGCGAATCGCGCTGGCGCGTCAGGCGGGGGCGACCGACATCATCGACTTCGCCAAGGAGGACGTGATGGAGCGCATCAAGGAGATCAGCAACGGCCAGGGTGCCGACTGCGTGGTGGACTGCGTCGGCATGGAGTCCGTTGCCGGGCACGGCATGTTCAGCGTGGTCAGCGCCATCCAGGAGAAGCTGACCAGCAACCAGCGGCCCTACGCGCTGGAGCAGATGATCCAGGCGGTGCGGCCGTGCGGCATCGTGTCGATCCCTGGCGTCTATGCCGGGCCGATCCCGATCAACATGGGCGCGCTGGTGCAGAAGGGCCTGACGATCAAGAGCGGGCAGACCCACGTGAAGCGCTACCTGGAGCCGCTGGCCAAGCTGATCCAGGACGGCACCATCGATCCGACCTTCCTGATCACGCACCGCTCCACCAAGCTGGAGGACGGGCCGGAGCTGTACAAGACCTTCCGCGACAAGAAGGACAACTGCGTCAAGGTGGTGTTCCACCCGAACTGAGCGCGACGGCGGCTTGTCGGCAAGCAAGGCCAGGTTCTGCCCGGACCCGTCAGAGGCTTCTCCTTCAAAGGGGAGACGGGAGTTGCTTGCCTAAGCGAGGGGTTTCGAAAGTCTCGGCCTTTGGCGGAGTCCGGAGCCTCCGGCCCTGCCTGTTCCGCCCATACCCGGCCGCTACCGGTATGGTAATCTGCTGTCTCCATGGCGCGGAGACGGCAGATGGATCTGGTTCGGGATCGTGACTGTAGTGTGTGCACGGCGTGCTGCCGCGATCTCGCGATCGACGACCCCGCGCTGAGCAAGCCTGCGGCTGAGCTGTGCACGCACTGCGTCGCAGGGCAGGGTTGCGCCATCTACGCGTCGTGGCCCTCGACTTGTCGCGAGTGGCATTGCGGATGGCGCCTGCTGCCGTGGATGGCGGCGGGGATGCGGCCCGACCTGTCGGGGCTGCTGGTGCTGGTCACCGTGGACGGGGAGGCGGGCGGCCCGTCGCGCCCCGGCCTCGTCTTCAACGTTCTTCCGGCCGCGACGGGCGCCGCAGCCGAGGTGCTGGCGAGGCCGGCCAGCCTGGACATCCTCGGCGCGCTGGTTCGCGAGGGCGTGCCGGTGTTCCTGGGCGTCAAGGATGCCAGCGGGCGGCATGGCGTGCGGCTGCCGCTGAACGGGCCGCTGGCTTCCGTCGCGCAGGGTCGCGATGGCGACAGGATGAAGGCAGCCCTGCTGCGCATCTATATGGATGTGCAGGGCGTAATCAGGGGGATGGAGGCGGGGGATGCCGACCCGTCCGACATGCGCCCGCTCCGGATGCGTCGCCCAGGGATGATACGGGCGTGACCGGCGGACGAGCGGGTGTGCCGGAACAACGCGTCACGGTGCAATCCTCGCAGGTGTCGCCGGGTGCCCTGTCCCGTCCCGCCCACGATTTGTGTCTCTTCTGTTGCCTTTGTCGTGAAAATAATCCTGGATCTGGCGGGGAGATCGTTTTCGGGAACTTCTCTGTTGCCGGATATCGTGAAAAGCGATAATAATAGGAAATTCTCGCACGATGAGACGATCTGGCGGGATTTCGGCATCAGCGCGGCAACGTGACACCCCAGGAAACGCCATGAAGATCCCCTTCCTGCAGCCCAATCCCAGCCGCCTGAGCCAGCTTGGCGCGGAGCTGGCGCGGATCGAGGACAGCGGGGTGTTCTCCAACTACGGGCCGGTCAACACCCGCTTCGAGCGCGACCTCACCGACACCCTGTTCGGCGGCGTCGGCGGCTGCCTCACCGTGTGCAACGCCACCATCGGCCTGATGCTCGCCCTGCGCCATGCCGTGGACGCCGCCGCAGGGCGCCCGGCCCGCGCCGAAGCCACGCGGCGGCGCTACGTGCTGATGCCCTCGTTCACCTTCGCCGCCACCGCGCACGCCGCGATTTGGAACGGCCTGACGCCGCTGCTGTGCGACATCGACCCTGACACCTGGCTGCCGTGCCGCGACGCCGAGGACGCCCTGCTCGCCCAGTATGCCGGGCAGGTCGCCGCCATCGTGCCCTATGCCACCTTCGGCAACTGCCTCGACATGGACCGATACGACCGCATCAGCCAGGAGCAGGGCATCGCCATCGTGGTGGATGCCGCCTCCTCGCTGGGCTCGCTGGACGTGCTGGGGCGGGGGTTCGGCACCGGGTCGCGGCACTCGGTGGTGTTCTCGATGCACGCTACCAAGACCTTCGCGGTGGCCGAGGGCGGGGTGATCTACAACGCCGACCCGGACGCGCTCGCGGCGATGCGCGCGATGGGCAATTTCGGCTTCACCGAGCCGCGGGTGGCGCGGCTGCCGGGGCTGAACTCGAAGCTCGGCGAGGTGACGGCGCTGCAGGCGCTGGCCAAGCTCGCGGAATTCCCGGCCGTTGTGGAACACCGCATCGTGCTGGCGGACCAGTATCTGCGCTCGCTGCCGGGCTGGACGTTCCAGAAGATGGTGGGCCAGCGCCACGCCCACCAGTTCATGCCGATGCTGCTGCCCGCCTCCTATCCCGGCACGCGGGCGGCGTTCCTCGACGAGCTGCGCCATCACGGGATCGGGGCGGCGATGTACTTCTCGCCGCACCTAGCCGAGCAGCCGTATTTCCGCGACACCTGCGTGCTGGGCGACCTGAGGGTCACCGAGCGCGTCGCCTCGCGCATCGTGGCGCTGCCGATGTCGGACGCCCTGACATGCGAGCACGTGACGCTGATCTGCGAGCTGCTGCGCGAGCTGGCGCCGCTGGCGCCGCCGGCCTGGGTCGCCGCGGACGTGCTCTCCAGCGTCGCGGCGCTCAGCGCGGGAGACTAGGGCGTGGCTGGCGCCGATGTCAGCGACGCCCTGCAGCGACCCGCGAGCAGGCAAGGTCGGGCTCTGCCCGGGCCCGCCAGAGGCGTCCCTCCTTCAAGCCTGGAGCCTTTGGAACCCTCTTTCTCAAACAAGTGGATTCCTTTCTCAAACAAGTGGATTCCAAAGGCTTGCCTTTGGCGGAGTCCAGAGGCAGAGCCTCTGGCCTTGCCTGCTTCAGATCGCTGCGGGACGCTGCCCGGACATGAACAGGTGCTTGCCGGCATCGATCATCAGGGCGTCGTCGGACAGCACGCGCTCCATCGCCAGGAAGCCGGCCTCGTCCTCCTGCATCGCCTCGGTGCAGCCGGCGCTGCCCACCGTGGAGGCGCTGACCAGCAGGCCATGGCCGGACACCGCCCCCAGCCCTGCGGCGAGGAAGTCGCGGCGCAGTTCCGCGTGGTCGTACAGGTGGACGTCGGCCTCCACGCCGTCCACCGACCACACGCCGCGGCCGGTGCGCAACCGGAGCAGCGCCTCCTCTTGGCGGCCGAGGCGCAGCAGTTCCAGGACCAGCGCCAGGCGCGAATCCACATAGACGCAGACGTGCCCGCCCGGGCGCACCCACTCCGCGAAGCGGCGGATCGTGGCCGCAGGGTTCGAGGTGAACTGCGTCGAGCCCATCGCCACCACCAGGTCGGCGCTTGCGGGCGCGATCGGCGCGGTCTCCATGCTTTCGGGCACCAGGGTGAAATCTTCGCCCAGCGCGCGCGACGCGATCACCTCGCGCATGCCGGCCGCCTGCTCGATGCCCACCACGCGGTGGCCGAGGGCGAGGAACTTCTCGACCCAGCGCCCGGTGCCGCAGCCGGCGTCGATTACCGTGCCGGGCGAGGGCGGCAGGAGGGCGGTCACGCGTTCCCACGCCAGCACGTCGTAGGCCTTGCGATGGCCCGGCACCGCGTAGGACGCGTCGTAGCCTGCGGCCAGGGCGTCGTAGAGGGAGTTCGGGCTGCGGTGCCGTGCGGGCTCTGGCATGTCGGGCATGGAGCGTTTCCTTGGAATTTTGTCGGCATGATCTCCAAATCGGGCCGTGTTGCCAACCCGTGGAAGATCGTCGGGCGACATCTTGCCCACACCATCTATGTGAAGCGTTAAAGTTTGGGGTCCATAGCTGAAATCGATGGCGTGCCTCCGCTTGCGGGCGGGCACGGGATGATGGGTCCGGGCTGCGCGCGGGCCGCGATGTTGGCAGAACCAGGCGAGGCAAGGCGATGATGCGGAACACGGTGTTCGTGGGTGGCGGTCCCGGCGGTCTGTCGCCGCTGATTTCGGCGCTGCAGGCCGGCCGCTTCGACGCGCTGGTCGAGCAGGGCGTGACTGTCGTCGAGCGGGGCGAGCGGCTCGGCGCCGGCACCATCGGGCGCTACGCGATCAACTCCGACAGTGCGGCCGAGACCTTCATCAGCTGCATCGACGGCGACCCGCACGAGCGCTTCGCGGCGCTGCGCGACCTGCCGCTGATTCGCGACATCCGGGCGATGCGCGGCCAGGCGATCCCGCTGCGCATGGTGGGCGCGCTGATGGACCTCCTCGGCGAGGCGATCGCCGACATGATCCGCGACGCCGGCGGCGAGGTGCTCACCGGGCACGAGGCGCTCTCGGTGCAGCAGCGCGCCGACGGCACCTGGTCGGTGCGGGTGCAGGCGAAGCCGGGTCAGGTGCGGGCGGGCGGGCCGGTGCGCGAGATCCTGGCGCGCAACGTGGTGCTGGCCACCGGCGGCCATCAGCCGGCCGAGCGCCTGACCACCGAGCCGGTCGCCGGCGTGCCGCTCTCGCCGCGCTACGACGCCACGCTGGTGCAGTCCGGCGAGTCGCTGACCCAGCCGGGGCTGGACCGCATCGCCGACGTGCTGGAGGACGTGGCGGAGCCGCGCATCGTGGTGGTGGGCGGCTCGACCAGCGCGGTGTCGGCGGCGCATGCCCTGCTGTACCGCCTGCCTCGGTCGCATCTCGGCGACGGCGCGATCACCATCCTGCACCGCCGCGAGCTGCGCGTGTTCTACGTCACCCCGGCCGAGGCGGAGGCGGACGGCTACCTGGAATTCGGTCCGGACGACATCTGCCCGGTGAGCGGGCGGGTGTTCCGCTTCGCCGGGCTCCGCTTCGACTCGCGCGAGCTGGTGATGCGTGCGCGCGGCATCGGCGGACGTCCGCCGGAGCCGCGTCTGCGGCTGCAGCGGCTGCGCGATGGCGCCGACCCGGAGGCGCATGCCCTGCTCGATGGCGCGCACGTGATCGTGGCGGCGCTGGGCTACCGTCCGCACGCGCTGCCGGTGCTGGACCTCGACGGACTGGAGATCGCGCTGCACGCGCACGGCGACGGTCTGCCGCCGCTGGTGGACGAGGGCTGCCGCGTGATGGACGCGGGTCGCCGGCCGCTGGCGGGGCTGTTCGCGATCGGGCTGGCCGCGGGGTTCCAGCCGCGCGGCGAGCTGGGCGGCGAGGCGAGCTTCGTCGGGCAGCAGAACGGGCTGTGGCTGTGGCAGAACGCGGTCGGCGGGCTGGTGGTCGACGGGCTGCTCGCGTCGGAGACCGAAGTGGCGCCGCGCGAGCTGCAGGCGGTCTAGGGACGCGGGCGGACGTGCAGACAGGAAGGCCAGAGGCTTTGCCTCTGGACTCCGCCAGAAGCAGGCTTCTGGAAGTCGTCACTTAAACAAGTGGTTTTCAAAGGCCTCAGGCCTTTGGCGGGTCTGTGCAGAGCCCAGCCTTGCTTGCGCACTTGGCACCGTTGATACCGGCTGGCGTCTTTGCCGCTTTGGGTCGGCAGAGGCGGCCGACCCCGATGGGGGGGGGCAGCCTGCCTATTCTCCGCTCCGCTCCCTCAGCAAGGCTTCCAGGTAGGCGCGCATCCGGTCGTACTTGTTGTGGCCGACCCCGCTGTTGAAGTGCACGAAGCCGCGCCTCGGGTCCGAAGATGTCGGGCTGCCGCCGTGCACGCAGCGGGCGTAGTGGTCGAGCGTGGTGACGTTGGCGGCACGCGTCTTCTGCAGCACGTAGTTGATGAAAGGCTGGTCGAGGTAGGTCTGGTGCGCCGTGCCGTTCTGCTCGCGCCAGGCCTGCCAGCTCGCGCTGACGGTGGCGAACGGGGCGGTCATCAGGTCGGCGTGGCGGGCTGCGATCATGCCGGAGTTGATGCAGCGGGTGAGCCTGGGGTCCCAGTTGAGGTCCTGGTCGGCGAGGAAGCGGCCGAACCAGTTGGTCGCCCCGGCATTGGCCTCGTGCAGGTTGGCGCCGACGAACTCGGTGGAGAAGAAGATCTCGTCGCTGTGCATGATGTCGCGCAGCATCGGCTCGACCGGAGTGTCGGCGATGATGTCGGCGTCGAGGTAGAGCACCGGCTGGAAGCGGCCGACGATCGCGGGGTCGAACAGCCGCCGCGCCGCCGCGATGTCGGCCAGCGTCGGCGCCGGGTCGTGGCTGTAGTGGACGCGCTCGGGGCTGACATCGGCAAAGTAGCGGCGGCACTCCGCCTCGGGGGCGTCGGTGATCAGCAGGTAGTCGCCGGTGTAGCGCCCGACCCGCTCCAGCGACTCCACGGTCAGCTGCATGGATTCGAGGAAGAAGGCGTCGCGGAAGATGGTGAAGTAGATCAGCGGGGAGAACCGCTCCAGCCGCTCGAGCTTCCAGCCGTCGTAGAGCACGTCCAGCGTGCGCAGCACGGTGCGGCCGCCGGCGGTGCCGGTGGTCTGCGCCACCAGCGGGAACACCGGGCCGGCGAGGTCGGCCTCGATCACGCCGGCCGCGAGGCGGAAGCCCGGCCGCAGCGCGACCGCCCATCGCGGGATCACGCCGGCGCCGCGCGGCACGAACCAGCCGGAGTCGAGCAGGGCGAGCACCAGGTCGAGCTGGTCCTGGCGCAGCGGCAGAAGCTGCTCCCAGCTGTCGACAGTCGTGGCGGCGCCGTCGGTTTGACCGTCCGGCAGGATGCGCAGGTAGGCTCCGGCCAGCCGGACGCCGAGGCTGCGGTGCCCGGGCTGCGCGACCACGGCCAGGTCGTCCGCATCCGGCCCGATCGCGTGCGGCGGGTTCGCGCCCGGCCGGATCATGTCGTGCCGGTTTCCCTCCTGCCTGGCGGGGGCGTGGGCTGCGTCGCGGTCCGGCGGCAGGATCTCGAGCCGCGTCGCCCCGTCCCGCAGCACCACGTTGCGGGGCGAGGTGGCGGGCGGCCCGTGTCGCAGCACCTGCTCCGCGGGATCGAAATAGAGCAGTGTCCCGAACCAAGTCAGAAGCGAGCTGGTGTTCGTCACGTCATGCTCCAGTGTCGCGGACCCCGAAGGGTGACGGCAGGATACCGTAGCAATGCTTGCGAAAACACCAAGGCCCGGACGGAGGAGCCGGGCGGGCGGCATGGCCGGGCGCTGCGCCGGCGTCATGCGACACCGGGCGCGTGTTCTGCGATCCTTGCGCACGGCCTGGACACGGCGTGCGTCGAGGTTCCGGCCGGCGCTGCGGCTCCGGTGCCGCACCGGCTGCGGCGGCACGCGGGGTCCGGCGCCGGGCTGGCGGGTCGATCGTCCGGCACGGCGCGGTGTCGGCCCGCATGATCGATTGCACTAGCCCGCGGGGCGCCGTTGCGCGACAGTCCGCCCAGGCGGACCCGCCCGCCCCAGCACGAAGCCGCGCAAAGCGGGTCATCATAACAGGGAAAAGTGTACCATGGACGTGATTGCACAGGACTCCCGCCTCGGGAGCGCCGCGCAGGCATTCCTGTCGCGCGGCGGCAAGATGCTGATCGACGGCCGGCTCTGCGACGCGGAGTCGGGCAAGACCATCCCGGTCTACAACCCCGCCACCGGCCAGATCGTGATGAGCGTGGCGGAGGCCGACCGCGCCGACGTCAACCGCGCCGTCGCCGCCGCCCGCCGCACCTTCGACGACGGGTCCTGGGCGAGCGTCACGCACAGCAAGCGCGGCCAGCTTCTGTGGAAGCTCGCCGAGCTGCTGGAGCAGAACGCCGACGAGTTCGCCGAGCTGGAATCGCTCGACAACGGCAAGCCGGTGACCGTGGCGCGCGCCGCCGACGTGGCGCTGGCGATCGACATGTTCCGCTACATGGCCGGCTGGGCGACCAAGATCCGCGGCTCGACTCTGCCGCTGTCGCTGCCGGGCGACTACCTGTCCTACACGCTGCGCGAGCCGGTGGGCGTGGTCGGGCAGATCATCCCGTGGAACTTCCCGCTGCTGATGGCGGCGTGGAAGGTCGCGCCGGCGATCGCCACCGGCTGCACCGTGGTGCTCAAGGCGGCCGAGCAGACCCCGCTCACCGCGCTGCGCCTGGCCGAGCTGGTGATGGAGGCGGAGTTCCCGCCGGGCGTGCTCAACATCATGGCGGGCTACGGCCCGACCGCGGGCGCGGCGCTGTCCGAGCATCCGGACGTGGACAAGATCGCCTTCACCGGCTCGACCGACGTGGGCAAGCAGATCGCGCGGGCCGCGACCGGCAACCTCAAGAAGGTCAGCCTGGAGCTGGGCGGCAAGTCGCCGACCATCGTGTTCCCCGACGCCGACATGGCCAAGGCCGTCCCCGGCGCGGCCTCGGCGATCTTCTTCAACCAGGGGCAGGTGTGCTGCGCCGGCTCGCGGCTGTTCGTGCACAGGAACATCTTCGACCAGGTGCTGGAGGGCGTGTCCGACATCGCCAACACCATCAAGGTCGGCGCCGGCCTCGACCCGTCCACGCAGATGGGCCCGCTGGTCTCCGAGCGGCAGCACCAGCGCGTCACCGGCTACATCGAGGCGGGCCGCAAGGAGGGCGCCTCGATCCTGGCCGGCGGCGGCGTGCCGTCCAACAGCAATGGCGGCTACTTCGTGCAACCCACCGTGATGGCCGACACCAACCGCGACATGAAGGTGGTTCGCGAGGAGATCTTCGGGCCGGTGCTGGTGGCGCAGCGCTTCGACGACGACGACCTGGACCGGATCGCCAAGGAGGCCAACGACACAATCTTCGGGCTCGCGTCGAGCGTGTGGACCAACAACGGCAGCGTCGCGCACAAGATGGCGCGCCGCATCCGGGCCGGGACGGTGTGGCTGAACTGCCACAACGTGTTCGACGCGAACCTGCCGTTCGGCGGCTACAAGCAGTCCGGCTGGGGCCGCGAGATGGGCGAGGAGGTCCTGCACAACTACACCGAGTGCAAGGCGGTCACGCAGGCGCTCTAGGCTGGGTTGTCGGACACCACCTTGGCCGGCGGCATGACGTGTGCCGCCGGCTTTTCTCTGGCCGGCATGGCAGCAAGCAAGGCTGGGCTCTGCCCAGACCCGCCAGGGCGAGCCGCCCTGGACTGGCCTTGCTCAAGCAAGTGGATTCCAAAGGCTTGCCTTTGGCGGAGTTTGAGGCGGAGCCTCAACCTTGCTTGCTACCCGACCTCGCGCAGTCCTTTGGCGAACCGCTTCCAGTTCTCCACGTAGTGCGCCGCCGAGCGCCGCAGCCCTGCGATCTCCGCCTCCGTCAGCGCCCTGACCGCGCGGGCCGGGCTGCCGACGATCAGCGAGCCGGGGGGGAACATCTTGCCCTCGGTGACGATTGCGGCGGCGCCGACCAGGCAGTCCGACCCAATTACCGCCCGGTTCATCACCACCGCGCCCATGCCGACCAGGACGTTGTCGCCCAGGGTGCAGCCGTGCACGATCGCGCCGTGGCCGATCGTGGCGCCCTCGCCCACGGTGAGCGGCGTGCCGGGGTCGACGTGCAGCACCGCGTTCTCCTGGACGTTGGAGCGCGCGCCGACCTCGATGGCGGCGTTGTCGCCGCGCAGCACCGCGCCGAACCAGACGCCCACGTCCAGGCCGAGCCGGACCTGGCCGATCACGTGGGCGTCGGGCGCGATCCAGTGGCGGCCTGCGAGAGGCATCTCGGGCGTGTGCTCGCCCAGGGCGTAGATCGGCATGAGGGGTCTCCCTGTGTCCCGGACGCCACTCTCGCCGTCCCGGCGACATGCCGCCACCGTGAACAGCAGGTCGTGCACCGCGGCATGGCCGGGACCGGCCGGGTGTGGGCGACTCCCACGCCGATTCCGTGAAGTCGCGGAGTCGTTTGAAACCACTGGCGTTCGTCGCGAAAACGGGCGGACCGGAGGCCTGCGCGGAGCATGACGGGACGCCGGACTGCGGGGACCTGCCGCCGATTCGTCAAGCGCAATCGCGTCGCCACCCCAAGATTTGGGGTTTGACAGCCTCCGGAGGCTGCCAGATGTAGTGTTATCAGATCGTAAACTCCCTATATCTAGGGAAGTGACGAGATTGCCGGAGCACGCGAATGGACGGATCCTTTCAGGGCTATGCGTCGGACGAGCACGGGAGCCGCATGATCGGCGAATCGCACGGCGCTTCCGGATTCGGCGAGGCGCCGCTGGCGCCGCGCCTGCTCGACGCGGGCATGGGGGTCGCGGTGGGCCGGCGCACTGTGTTCCGGCCGGAGGACGCGGAGTGCTTCGGCCGCGTCGCCGACCGGGTGGCGGAGGGCAACCTGTCGTTGGTGCGCAGCGACGCGCTGCGCGCCGAGGCGGCGCGGCCGTCGGCGCTGCGCTCCGACACCCTGGCCGCGGCGCCGCAGCCCACGGTGCCGGCGATGGCGGCGGCGCCGTCCGCGTGGGCGTGCGATGCGGAGCAGGCACGGCTGCGCAACGCGATCGCGACCGGCGCGCTGCTGGCCTCCGGGCGCCACCTGCAGCACGGCGACGCCGGGCAGGCCGGGCGCAACATGGAGGTGTTCACCAACTGCGCGACCGCGATCGCCTCGTTCGCCGAGTTCTACCTGCTGCTCAACGGGTCGGGCGTGGGGCGGGCGTATGACGACGAGCTGGTCAACGTCGACTGGACCCATGCGCCGACGCTGCTGCTGCACCTCGATCCCGGGCACAGCGACTATCCGTCCGACCCGGAGGCGATGTGCCGCTTCGGCGTCGAGCTGGGCGTGCTCGGCTGGGGCACCACCGCCGCCACCCTGACCGCCGAGGACGAGGCGAAGCTGCGCGCGTTCCTCGCTGCCGAGCTGCTGGCGGACGTGGCCGGCGCGCCGGAGGGCTCGGTGGTGCACACCATCGCCGACAGCCGCGAGGGCTGGGCCAAGGCGGTGGAGCTGCTGGAGGCGATGGCGTTCCGGCGCGAGCGCGACCAGGTGCTGGTGCTCGACCTGTCGCTGGTGCGCCCGGCGGGCAGCCCGATCGCGGGCATGCAGGGGCGGCCGGCGTCGGGCCCGATCTCGCTGCTGCGGGGCCTGCTCAACATCCGCCGCCACGTCATCGAGCCGTCGCGCGACCGCGACCCGAACTCGGAGGTCCTGCAGCCCTGGGAGCAGGCGTTGCTGGTCGACCACCACCTCTCGGTCGAGGTCCAGGTCGGCGGCGCGCGGCGCGCGGCGCGGATGGCGACCAAGTGCTGGCGCGATCAGGGCGTGCTGCGCTTCATCCGCTCCAAGTCCGAGGGCGGGCTGTGGACCGCGAACCATTCCGTGATGGTGGACCGCGAGTTTTGGGACGCGGTGGCGCGCACCGATCCGGCGGCGGGGGCGGACGCGGTGTTCCGGCTGACGGCGACGGACCCGGTGGCGGCGCATGCGCGCCAGGTGTTCGACGAGGTCACGCGCTGCGCCTACGTCAACGGCGAGCCGGGGCTGATCAACGGCGACCAGCTCGAGGACAACCGCACCGGCTCGGCGCGCGACAAGCCGGTCTACGTCGACGGGCGCGACTTCCGCTCGCAGCGATACCAGCTCGACCACGCGGCGGGGCTGATGGCCGACGCCTCGGCGCGGGCGGCGGCGGCGCGCTTCCCGGTCACCACCAACCCGTGCGGCGAGATCACGCTGCACGTCACCGGCGGCTACTGCGTGATCGGCGATTTCGCGCCGCTGCTCGCCTGCCCCGCCGAGCTGGACAGCTTCGCCCCGGGCGAGGCCGACGCCGACGTGCTGCGCGAGTGGGACAACCGGGTGGAGGAGTCGGTGCGCCTCGGCGTGCGCTTCCTGCTGCGCGCGAACCGCATGGACGCGCTGTACGCGGCCGAGGTCGCGCGCACCAACCGCATCGGCATCGGCCCGACCGGGCTGCACGAGTGGGCGTGGATGCGCTTCGGCTACGACTTCCACGACCTGCTCGACGAGGACCGTTCCGCGCCGTTCTGGCGGATGCTGCACGCGCTGTCGGACGCGGCCAAGCAGGAGGCGGACGCTTATGCCGCGGAGCTGGGCATGGCGCGCCCGGTCACGGTCACCACGGTCAAGCCGGCGGGGACCACGTCGAAGCTGTTCGGGCTGACCGAGGGGGCGCACCTGCCGGCGCGGCGGCAGTACCTGCGCTGGGTGCAGTTCAAGGGGCAGCGCGACCAGGCGACCGGCGGCTGGTCGGTGGGCTCGGACCCGCTGCTCGGCGAGTACGAGGCGCGCGGGTATCCGGTGCGCGAGCTGCGGACTTTTCCTGGCATGTCGATCGTGGGTTTTCCAACTGTGCCGCTGGCGCTGCGGCTCGGGCTGGGCGAGCGGCTGGTCACGGCGCCGGAGGCCAGCCCGGAGCAGCAGTACCAGTGGCTGCGGCTGCTGGAGCGGCACTGGATCGGGGCGGAGCAGGGCAACCAGGTCAGCTACACGCTCAAGGTGTACACCGACCGCTTCGACCTCGCGGCGTTCCGCAGGATCGTGCTCACCGAGCAGCCGCAGGTGCGCTGCTGCTCGGTGCTGCCGAGCCGGCCGGACAGCGAGCTGGGCTACGAGTACCTGCCGGAGGAGGAGGTCGCCACCGGGCGTTTCGCCGCCCTGGTCGCGGGCATCCGGGACGGGGCGGTGCGCGAGGCGGTGGACTGGGCGCACCTGCAGTGCGCTTCGGGGGTTTGCCCGGTCTGAGGAAGCAAGCTGGTGGACGAAGATAGCGGCGATACGGCCGGGCAAACTCTTGGACAAGTTATTGCTCGGATTGCCGAAGGCGGCCTGCCAGCCCTTTTGCTCAGCAGGCCCGTTCAGCAGGCTATTGGCAGGCTGGTCTACGCGGCCTCGGATATTCCTATCGCGAAATTACAATAGTGGGCTCAGAATATTCGGAGTGACACAACAGCGCAAAGGCAGATTACAACCGCGATTGCAGCTAAAGCAAAGCTGATAGCGACTGAAGACCCTGCTTTGATTGACCGAGGCCTTGAAAATTGGACAAGGCAGCTCGGAAGAAAACAGAAGGCGCGAGAGGACGTTGCTGCTCGGACACTATTGTTACTATCTGAAGGTGATCTATCCTCACAATCTGAGGCTCCTTCTGAGGAGTTCATGGGTTTGTTTGAGGACGTGGCTGAGAAAGCGTCCTCTGAGGAGCTTGCCGATCTCCTAGCCCGTATTCTGGCAGGTGAAATCCGGAGACCGAAAAGTGTCTCGCGTCGTACGCTTCAGGTTGCATCGATCCTCGACGCGGAAATCGTAGCAGCACTCAATACCATCAGACCGTGGCTGTTTTCGTCAAATTGGCTGTATGTACCTCCAAGTAAATCATAGGAATGGCGATATCTAATTGGACTCTTAGCAAGTGTCTCTATCGTAAATGAAAGTGGATCAAGAACCCTTACGGGCAGAAAAGAAGATGTAGGCCGACTAATTGTCGGAAAGCATGCACTGATTGTAAGTTGCAAGCCATCAATAGCAAATTGGCTTGTCCATGGTGTCAACTTAACGCCGATAGGGGTAGAGCTTGCCTCCGTTATGCCTCCTGCAGCAGAGGTGAGTGGGGAGGAGATTGGGCAAAGCTTGTTTGAGCATCATGAGTTTGTGCAGAGAGTTTGGATTGGTAGCCTTACAGAGGACGGACAAAGCGTTCGCGAGGATAGCTTACAAGAATTACAACGCCCATGCCTACTCGGCCTACGAAGCCCTATCGAGTAAGGCTTATAATATATAGGACTATATAATTAAGTATTTATTGATTATTTGCTATTGTTATGCACTTAGCTCAATAATCGCAGACGGGTAGTCTAGTCCGCTGCCGGGTTCTGCTGCTGCCCATCTCTGAGCCCGGCCATCAGCGCCGTGACATCCCCCGCCAGCAACTCCGCCAGCGTGAACGGGCACGCTTCGGGCAAGGGCCGTGCGGCGGCGTCCCTGTCTTCCACGGCCGCCCGCGTCCGCCCCGCCGCCTTGGCATAAAGATCAACCAAGCCGATCTGCTGCCGCATGGAAGGGGTGAACCGCCGCTCCACGTCGTGCAGGAACGCCCTGACCTCGTCGCGCCAGTGCCGGGCCGCGTCGCTGTCCGGCAAGGCGTGCAGCTTGAGCAGATGGGTCAGCGCCTGCTCCAGCAGGCTCTGGCACGCCCGGAGTTCCGACAGCCCCACGTCCTGCACTTCCTCGATCACGTTGGGCCAGTCGACCGCCTCGTTCAGGCGCTCGCCGGCAGCCAGTCGGCGCAGCAATGCCGCCTGATGCTCCGCCCAGGCCAGGGCGTCCCGCTCGTACAACCCGTCTGGCATGGTTCCTCCGACGTGGCTCCAGAAAGTGGCCAACTCTCGCACAGGGCGCCCAAGGCTTCCACCAAGTCCCACCGGGCCTCGGTCGATGCCGCCTGCTCCGTGCCGCAGGGAGACGCGCCCCACGGGACACGGGCCCCTGGGCTGTTTACGAGGCGAGCCCGCGCCCCGCGGGTCGCGTGTGTCTTGCCTCCGCCCCGCCGTGTGCCCAGAATTGCCGGCAATGATCGAGCTGGCCTATCCGCCCCGCACCGGCGACGACACGCTCTGGGCCGTGATGGCCTCGATGGGGCGCATCCATCGGATCGCCGAGGTCTTCCCCAGCCGCGCCGCGGCCCTCGCGGACCGCGCGTGGCGCGAGCAGCAGGTCCAGGCCTACGGGCAGTTCTTGCGGGGCACGCGCCAGCTGGTGCCGCTCTACAGCGTGACGCCGATCCGCCGCACCGACCTGCCGAAGTCGTGGACGCCGCTGCCGGCGCTTGGCTTTTTGCGGGGCAAGTTCGTCTAGGCTCGCCTTGCGGGCACCCTGAATCCGGAACGCATCCCAGGATGCCCACAGACCGCGTTATACCAATGACCATCCGGGCGGCAGAACCGGCGGACGAGGCAGCCACCGTCGCGCTGTGGCGCTCCTACGGCCTGGTCGTGCCGCACAACGATCCTGCCGCCGATTTCCGCTTCGCCCGAGCGGGGGCGTGCTCCGACATATTGGTTGGGCAGGACGAGGGCGGCCACATCGTCGGCAGCGTCATGGTGGGCCATGACGGACACCGGGGCTGGCTGTACTACGTCGCATCCGACCCGGCCTCGCGCGGCGGCGGCGTGGGACGACGGATGGTGCAGGCCGCCGAGACATGGCTGGGCGAGCGTGGTGTGGCCAAGGTCCAGCTGCTCATGGTGCGGCCGACCAACGTCCAGGCAGTAGCGTTCTACGCGCGGCTGGGCTTCGAGGAGACGCCGCGCACGATCCTGGCCAGGTGGCTGGGCCCCAAGCCCTGAGCGCGCGCCGCCGCACTTGGGAGGGGCTTGAATCTGAATCGAGCGTGGGTCTGGGGCCTCAGGCCCCAGCGGGTCCGGGCAGAGCCCGGCCTTGCTTGCTTCAGGCCGCCCGCAGCGCCCCCACCCTGACCCGCGCGACGACCTCGCCGACGATCACGAGGGTCGGCCCTTCGCCCGGGTCGCCGGCGAGCAGGGCGGGCAGGGTGGCCAGCGTGGCGAGGCGGACGCGCTCGCCGGGGAGCGAGACGTTCTCCACGGCGACGGCGGGGGTGGCCGGGTTCATGCCGCCGGCGATCAGGCGGGCGGCGACGCCGTCCAGGGTGCGGGTGCTCATGTAGAGGGCGAGGGTGCCGCGGGTGGCGGCGAGGGCGCCCCAGTCCAGCGCGGGGATCTCGTTGTCGCTGCCGTGGCCGGTGACGAGGTGGAGCGAGCGGCTGACGTCGCGGTGGGTGAGCGGGATGCCGAGGCGGGCGGCGGCGGCGCAGGCGGCGGTGACGCCGGGGACCACTTCCACGTCGAGGCCGGCGTCGCGGAGGCAGTCCAGCTCCTCGCCGCCGCGGCCGAAGATGAACGGGTCGCCGCCCTTGAGGCGGACGACGTGGGCGCCGGCCAGCGCCTCGCGCACCAGCAGGCGGTTGATGGCGGCCTGGGTCATGGCGTGGCGGCCGCAGCGCTTGCCGACGTCGACGCGGCGGGCGTGCGGGGGGGCGAGGGCGAGGATCTCCGGGCCGACGAGGCGGTCGTGCAGCACGAGGTCGGCGGTGGCGAGCACCTGGAGGGCGCGCAGGGTGAGCAGCGCGGGGTCGCCGGGTCCGGCGCCGACGAGGCTGGCGCGGCCGAGGGCGTGGGAGCGGGGCGAGGCGACAGGTGGGGAGGGGCGGGCAAGGGCGGGCGCGGGCGTGCTGGGGACAGCGGCCGGATCGGGGTCCGTGGTGGGGAGGGCGTCCCATGGGCCGGCGACGTCGGAGAGCTCGGGGTGTCCCGGCACGCCGCACAGCACCCCGGCCGCCCGCGCCCGCCCGGCGAGCGCGGGGTCGGTGGTCAGGCACAGGAATATGCCCGGTAGCGAGGGCGGAGTGTAGTTGCGGGTCAGCCCGGGGTTCATGTCGTCGCTGCCGGGAGGCGGAGTGGGGCCACCGCATACGGTGACCTGCGCGCCGGCATGCAGCGCGATCTGCACCAGAGCCGGCGTGGCGTCGCCCGCGTCTGCAACCAGGACGCGCCGTCCGTTGAGGCGCAGTCCGAATTCGCAGAGGTGTGTCGCCGTCTTTGCCATCGTACTAGCATACCTGGGTACTTCCGGGGCCCGGTGGTTTGGCCGGCGGCAGTCAATACATGGTGACTTCGCGCCGGTCTGGCCGGCTTTTTCTGTTGGTGCGCCGCAGCATAGATGTATTGTCAGCGTAGGCAAGAATGCCGGTGGGAATGGGCAGGTCCGGCGTCCCGATGCGTGGCGTGGCCCGGCGGACCCGGCGGGCGGCAAGGGCGGCGAATGCGGAACGGAGGGTCGGACCTGGTTCGAGGCGCTTCCACCAGGGCCGGGGACGTTGCGGTGCAGGCGCGGCCCGCGCGGCGTCGCGCGGGCGTGCGGGGCGCGACCGGCCGGGCGGGATCGCGGGGAGTGTCCGGGGCGCTGGTGCTGTTCGACGGCGACAGCATCGCGGCGGGGCTGGGGGCGTCGCCAGGGTGCACCCTGGCGCTGCAGGTGCAGGCGCTGCTGCCGCGGGGCACGCGGGTCGCGGTCGCGGCGGTGTCGGGGCGGCCGGCGCAGCACTGCCTGGCGCTGTACGACGAGACCGTGGCGCCGGCGTTCGACGCGGCGGCCGCGGCGTGCGTGATCTTCTTCCATGCCGGCGACAACGACATCGCCCAGGGCGGCACCGCGGCCGGGGCGCATGCGGCGCTGCGCGGCTACGTGGCGCGCGCCCACGCCCAGGGCTGGGCGGTGGTGGTGTCGACCGAGATGCAGCGCTTCGACTTCCCTCCGGCGTGGCAGGGCGAGCTTGACGCCTACAACGCCCTGCTGCGCGCCGACCGGGCCGGCGCGGACGGCCTCGCCGAGTTCGGCGCGGACCCGGAAATGGGCGGCGCCGACGCGCGGGCCGACCCGGCGCGCTACACCGCCGACGGCGTGCATCCCGCGGACGGGGGCTACGCCGTGCTGGCCCGGGTGGCGGCGGCGTCGCTGCTGCCGCTGCTGCGGGGCCGGCCGTGAGGCGGATCGTGCCCCGGGCCGGCCGGTGCCGGCGCGGCCGTCCCCTGCCGGTGCGTCTCGCCGCGGCGCCCGGCTTCCCGTCGTCCCCACCCTTGAGCGCCGCGCATGCGGCTGAAGGCATGTCGCATGGCTGAGGATCTGGAGATCAAGTTCGGCTACCCCGGCAACAGCTTCGCCTACCAGGGCACCGGCTGGTCGGTGCGCGAGACCCAGGGCGTGTGGATGATCGGCGAGGAGAGCACGCTGATCGTGCCGCGCCCCGAGCAGGCGGGCGACTACATGCTGGAGCTGGAGCTGGAGAGCCTGCTCGCGCCGGGACACGACTTCCAGCGGCTGTCGGTGCGGGTGAACGGGGTCGGCGTGTGCAACCAGGTGCTGCGCGGCAACGCCGTGGTGCAGTGCTGGGTGCCGTGGTCGGTGTTGGGCGGCCCGATGAAGAGCATGGTGATCCTGTCGCACCCCGACGGGTGGCCGCCGTCGGAGCTGAACGGCGGCGAGGGCGACCAGAGGGTGGTGTCGTTCTATGCCCGCAGCGCCCGGCTGTCGCTGCTGACGGAGCGGGCGTGGGAGGCGGACCATCTGCGGCCGGAGGAGGACGCGCAGCTCGCGGCGATCATCGCGCAGCAGCAGAGCGTGGACGGGCTGACGATGCACAAGCTGGTGCTCGATTTCGAGAGCCTGGGCTCGAACTGCGAGCTGGGCATGGTGCAGCGCCACTACGGCGCCGAGCCGCTGGGACTGTTCCGCTTCAGCTACACGCCGCTCGACGGGCTGCTGGCGGCGCTGGAGGGCGACTTCCACACCGCCTCGTTCGGCGACCGCGCCTCGCTCGTGCTCAACCCCGAGACCCGCGAGTTCGAGCTGGTGGACCGGGTGCACGGCTTCGAGTGGCACACCTGGCAGTACGACGGGCAGGCCGACGCGGAGACGCTGGAGCGCCAGGAGCTGGTGCGGCTGCCCTACCTGGTGCGGCGGTTCTACGAGACGCTGGAGGATGGCGAGAAGATCCTGGTGCTGCGCGACGAGGACGCGCCCACCGACCCCGCCAAGGTCGAGCGGCTGCTGGCGGCGCTGCGCCGCCACGGCGAGGTCACGCTGCTCTGGGTGGGCGTGGCCACGGACGGGCACGCGGCGGGCGACGTGGAGTGGGCGGGCGAGGGGCTGCTGCGCGGCTGGATCGACCGGCTGACCACGCGGCGCGAAGCGATCAACGCGTCGATGTTCGCATGGGGCGTGATCTGCCAGCGGGCGCACCGGATGTGGGAAGGGGCGCGGGCGCGGCAGGCGGCCTAGGCGGGGCGGAGGCCGACGACAGGCAGGCAAGGCCAGAGGCTCTGCCATGAACGGAGCCGACTTGCTCCGCGGCGTGGTGGCGGCGTTCCCCTACGCCGTCCACACCGTGCTGACCGACAACGGCATGGCCTTCGCCGATCTGCCCAGGAACCGTTTGTGTTGGACAACGGGAGGCCAGGGCTCTGCCCTGGACCCGCCGGGGCCTGAGGCCCCGGACCGCACACGGACGGTGCCCCGGGCGCCGTCCGGGGCGTCATGCTGCCGACGCGAGGAGAGTGGTTTCCAAGGACTCCATGCCTGAAGGAGAGGGCTGGCGGGTCCGGGCCGGAGCCCGGCCCAGCTTGCCTTCCCTCCCCACTCCGGCCATCAACGGTCTCGCTTTCCGGGGCTCGCGATGTCGCAGACGCAAGGTTCCCCGCCGCTGACACGGGCGCTGCTGCTGGTGCTGTCGGCCTCGGCGGGGCTGTCGGTGGCCAACATCTACTACAACCAGCCGATGGTCGGGCTGATGGGGGCCGATCTGGGGCGGCTGGCGAGCCAGGTGCCGACGGCGACGCAGCTCGGCTACGCGCTGGGGCTGGTGCTGCTGGTGCCGCTGGGCGACTGCACGGAGCGGCGGCGGCTGATCCTGCTGCAGGTGGCGGGGCTGGTGGCGGCGCTGGTGGCGGCGGCGAGCCTGCACGGGGCGGTGCCGATCCTGGCGGCGTCGGCGGCGGTGGGCGTGGCGGCGACGATCGCGCAGCAGATCCTGCCGCTGGCCGCCGAGCTGTCGCCGCCCGAGACGCGCGGGCGCACCGTCGGCACGGTGATGAGCGGGCTGCTGTGCGGCATCCTGCTGGCGCGCACGCTGAGCGGGGTGGTGGCCGAGCATCTCGGCTGGCAGGCGATGTTCTGGGTGGGGGCGGCGATCGCGGCCGCGATGGGGGCGATGCTGCGCTTCGCGCTGCCTCGGGTGCCGCCGACGCAGAGCGTGCCGTACGGGCGGCTGCTGGCCTCGCTGGCGGGGCTGGTGCGCGCGCACCCGGCGTTGCGCCGCTCGGCGCTGGTGCAGGCGGGGCTGTTCGGCGGGTTCTCGGCGTTCTGGTCGACTCTGGCGCTGCTGCTGCAGACGCCGCGCTTCGGGCTGGGCAGCGAGGCGGCGGGGCTGTTCGGCGTGGTGGGGCTGGCGGGGGTGGCGTGCGCGCCGCTGGCCGGGCGGCTCGCGGACCGGCACGGGCCGGCCGGCGTGGTGCGGCTCGGCGTGGCGCTGGTGCTGGCGGCGTTCGCGATCCTGGCGGGCTTTCCCACCCTGGCGGGGCTGACCGCGGGAGTGATCGTGCTCGACGCGGGGGTGCAGCTGTCGATGATCGCCAACCAGACGGTGGTGCTGGGGCTCGACCCCGCGACGCGCGGGCGGATGAACACGGTGTTCGTGGCCTCGCTGTTCGGCGGCGGGGCGTTCGGCTCGGCGGCGGGCGGGCTGGCGTGGCACGCCTGGGGCTGGAACGCGGTGGCGGGGCTCGGCTTCGCCATGGCGCTGGCGAGCCTCGCGGTGCAGCTCGCGATCCGGGTGCCGGCCCAGGCGGTGCCGGCCCAGGCGGTGCCGGCCCAGGCGGTGCCGGCCCGGGCGGCGACGGGACGGGCGGAGTCGGCCCTGGCGGTGCCGGAACAGGCGGTGCCGGAGCAGGCGCTGCCGGGACGGGCGGTGACGGAGCGCTCCGTCGGTGGGCCGGCGGAGGGCGGCGGAGCGACGGCACCGGGGAGACGGGGATGACCGCACAGGATCGCAAGCCCATCGCGCTGGTGGCGTTCGGGGCGCTGGGCGTGGTGTTCGGCGACATCGGCACCAGCCCGCTGTACGCGGTGCGCCAGGTGTTCCACGACACGCCGGGCTTCGCGCACGACCCGGGGGCGATCCTGGGCGTGCTGTCGCTGATCCTGTGGTCGATCGGGCTCGTGGTGTGCGTGAAGTACGTGGGCTTCGTGATGCGCGCCGACCACGACGGCGAGGGCGGCACCCTGGCGATGCTCGGGCTGATCCACGCCCGGGTGGAGCCTTCCCAGGACGAGACGCGCGACGAGATCCCGTCCGATGCCGAAAAGGGCGCCTCCGGGGCGGACGGCCCCGACGGGAGCAAGCCGGGCGGGGACACGGCGGGCGGGGGCAAGGCGGGCGGGGACGGCAGGGCGCCGCCCCGCCGGCGGGAGCGGCCGGACGGGCTGACGCTGCTGACGCTGTTCGCCGCCGCGCTGCTGTTCGGCGACGGCATGGTCACGCCGGCGATCTCGGTGCTGTCCGCGGTGGAGGGCCTCCAGTTCGCGACCCCGGTGTTCAAGCCCGCGGTGCTGCCGCTCTCGATGGTGATCCTGGTCGGGCTGTTCGCGCTGCAGAGCGGCGGGACGGAGCGGGTGGCGCGGCTGTTCGGGCCGGTGATGCTGGCCTGGTTCGCGGCCATCGGCGCGGTCGGGCTCGCGGCCATGCTGCACCATCCCGGGGTGCTGGCGGCGTTCAACCCGCTGTTCGGGGCGCGCTTCCTGCTCACCCATGGCTGGACGGGGTTCGCGACGCTGGGCGCGGTGGTGCTGGCGTTCTCCGGGGTCGAGGCGCTGTTCGCCGATCTCGGGCACTACGGGCGCAGGCCGATCACCCTGGCCTGGTACTGCGTGGTGCTGCCGGGGCTGCTGCTGAACTACCTGGGCCAGGGCGGGCACATCCTCGACGACCCGGCGGGGGCGGCCGAGCCGTTCTTCTCGCTGGTGCCGCACTGGGCGATCTACCCGATGGTGGCGCTGTCGACGCTGGCGGCGATCATCGCCAGCCAGGCGCTGATTTCCGGGGCGTTCTCGCTGACGCAGCAGGCGGTCAACATGGGGTATGCGCCGCGCTACGCGATCCGCCACACCTCGGCCGACACCGTGGGCCAGGTGTACATGCCGGCGGTCAACGCCATCCTGGCGGTCGGCTGCATCCTGATCGTGCTGGGGTTCAGGACCTCGGACGCGCTCGGCGCCGCCTACGGGTTGGCGGTGATCGGGACGATGACGATCACCTCCATCGTCTACTACGAGGTGCTGCGACGGGTGTGGGGCTGGGGGCACGGGCGCTCGCTGGCGCTGGTGGGGGCGTTCCTCGCGGTCGAGGCGGCGTTTCTGGTGGCCAACCTCGCCAAGCTGCTGTCCGGCGCCTGGCTGCCGCTGGCGATCGCGCTGGTGGTGTTCGGGGTGATGGCGGTCTGGACCGACGGGCGCGCGCGCTACCGGCGCGCGGTCGGGGCGTGGGCGATGCCGGTCGCGCGGTTCTGCACCTCGATGCACGCCTGGACGAAGCGCGACCAGGAGACGGCGGTGTTCCTGACCGGCGACCTCGACGAGGTGCCGCTGGTCGGGCGCCACCCGTGGCTGCTGTCGCACGTGCGCAGCCGGCGGGTGATGCTGCTCAAGGTCGAGACCAGCACCGCGCCGGTGGTCAGCGGCGAGCGGCTCAGCATCGAGTCGCTCGGCGAGGGACTCTTCCGGGGCACGGCGCGGTTCGGCTTCATGGAGACGCCGGACGTGGGCCGGGTGCTCTCGGGCGCGGTGCCGTTCGAGTGGGACGAGGCGGTGTTCTACCTGGGGCAGCCGGTCGCGGCCGAGCACGGGCGGTGGCTGAACCGGCTGCGGTGCCGGGTGTTCCTGTTCCTCGGGCGCACCGGGCTCACGCCGGTCGAGTTCTTCCACATTCCGCCGGCGCGGACGGTGACGGTGGCGCTGGAGGTGGAGCTTTAGCGCAGCAGGCAAGGCCGGGCCCTGCCTGGACCCGCCAGAGGGCCGGGGCCTTTGGAACCCACTTGTACCAACGGCCCTTGAGCGTGACCGGTCCAACAAGCAAGGTTGAGGCTCTGCCTCAAACTCCGCCAAAGGCAAGCCTTTGGAAACCACTACTTAAGGGAGGGGTTTGAAGGCCCCATGCTTGAAGGAGGGGCCTTTGGCGGGTCTGGGTAGAGCCCAGCCTTGCCTGCTTTCTTGTCCTACCGGGCGGCCGGCGGGGTCTGCGACAGGACGGCGCGCTCCTGCTGGTGCAGCGCCGCGAGCTGGGCGTGCACCGTGGCGGACTGGCTCAGCTGGTCCGGGGTCAGCAGGGCGCGGACCTGCATCGCGGCGGCGAGCCGGGCCTGGTCGAGCTGGTTCCGCAGGGTCTGCGCCTGCTGCTGCACGGCCACGAGCTGCGGGGCGCTGACCGCGTCGGGGCTGGCGAGGTCGCCGCCGATCTGCTCGCGCAGGCTCCGCAGCTGCTGGCGCTGCGGCTTCAGCTGCTGCCAGGTGGCGTGCATGATGTCGTGCATCCTGGACTGCTGCGCGTCGGTCAGCGTGACGCCCTGCAGGAAGCCGAGGTAGCCGTGGGGCGCGTCGCCGCGCATCCCCGGGTGCGTGCCGGGGTACAGGCCCTGGGCCTGCGCGATCCCGGCCGCGAGCAGCCCGGCCGCGACGCCGGCCCGCATGATGGTCTTCAACATCGCAACGCTCCTTCGGGTTCGCCGCCTCTCCTGGCGGGCACGGGGCATTGCGCCATACGAACGTGTCGGGACATGCGCACGATCGGAAACGAAGTGTAAGACCGCGGCGGGGCACAGAAAGGCAGCAAGGTTGAGGCTCCGCCTCAAACTCCGCCAAAGGCGAGCCTTTGGAATCCGTTTGTTCGGGGACGTGGCGTCCGAAGGCTCCGGGCTTGGAGGAGGGGGCCTTTGGCGGGTCCGGGCGCAGCCTGCCAGGGGCTGCGACGGCCCGCCTGGGCGATTGGAGTGGCAGGCGGAGGGGAGCCCGGCTCTGCCTGCCGCCTCACGGACCCGGCAGGGCCGCCGGATCGACCGAGGTGTCCTTGAGCTGCACGCCGGAGCGGCGCGCGGTGCGCATGGCCGAGAGCAGGTGGGCGATGCGGTGGGCGGCGGTGCCGGGGGAGAGGCCGTGGGGCTGGATGTTGGAGACGCAGTTGCGGTCGGCGTCGGTGGTGGCGGGGCCGGGCGCCCAGGTCAGGTAGGCGCCGAGGCTGTCGGGGGTGGAGAGGCCGGGGCGCTCGCCGATCAGCACGCAGGCGGCGGTGGCGCGGAGCAGGGTGGCGACGGCGTCGCCGGCGGCGACGCGGCCGTGGCGCAGGACGACGCGCGGCGCGATGCGCCAGCCGGCGGCCTGCAGCGCGGGGAGCAGGCGGGCGAGCAGCGGCGGGGCCTGTCGCTCGGCGGCGCGGGCGGAGAGGCCGTCGGCGACGACGACCGCGAGGTCCCAGCCGGTGGCGTGGGGCGAGAGGGTGGCGGGGGCGGCGTCGTCGAGGTCGCGGCCGAGGTCGGGGCGGCGGAGGTAGGCGGCGTGGTCGGGGGCGCGGCTGTGCAGCAGCAGGGCGGGCTGCCCGGGGGTGGAGAGGGCGGCCAGCAGGGCGGGGGCGTCGAGGGCGGCGGCGACGGCGTCGCGGGCGCGGGCGTGGGCGAGGCGGAGTTCCAGGAGCGGGCGGGTCGCGAGCGCGGCGCCGGCGCGGGGCAGGCCGATGCGGGCGGGGGTCAGGGCGCGCAGGCCGTGCCAGGGGTCGGGGGCGGCCGGGGCGGGGGCGCTCGGGCAGGGGGCGGTCAAGGAGGGGGCGGTCAAGGAGGGGGCGGCCAGGGTGGGAGCGGCCGGGACAGGCGCGGCGGGCGGCGGGGATGCGGTGGCGGCGAGTGGTATGGCGCCTGGTTGGGTGGCGGTGCGCGGGGACGTGGGCGGGGTGGCCGGGCCGGGGGCGGCGGGGGGCTCGGGCATCGGGGTCAGCCGGGGAGCAGGGCGCGGAAGTGCGGCGGCAGGGCGGGCGGGCGGATGCGGCCGGCGGGGTCGGTGAGGCCCTGGGTGGCGAGCCAGGCGTCGAACTCGGGGGCGGGGCGGCGGCCGAGCAGCTCGCGCACGGCCAGCGCGTCGTGGAACGAGGTGCTCTGGTAGCCGAGCATGATGTCGTCGCTGCCGGGGACGCCCATGACGAAGGTGACGCCGGCGGCGGCGAGCAGGGCCAGCAGGGCGTCGCTGTCGTCGGCGTCGGCGTCGGCGTGGTTGGTGTGGCAGATGTCGCAGCCCATCGGCAGGCCGAGCAGCTTGCCGCAGAAATGGTCCTCCAGGCCGGCGCGGGTGATCTGGCGGC
>JAABUV010001226.1_pt1 | contig 37517 bp, 37 predicted proteins | sample 5559971 | NCBI WGS metagenome assembly JAABUV01 (sample SAMN10711881, study PRJNA513362) | rock metagenome | isolation source: Antarctica rocks | place: Antarctica: Victoria Land, Knobhead nord | collected 2015-12-19
GCGTCCTGGCCGCGCTGGACCGGCCGCGCGCGGGGCTGGTCATGGCCGGCCTCGTGCATGGCGTCGCGGTCGCGCGCGTCGACGGGACGACGGCGGGCGAGCCGCTCGATGGCGGCGGGCGCTACATCCCCCGCGTCGACGCGCTGGTGACGGACGACCCGGCCGTGACGCTCGTGCTAACCGCCGCCGACTGCGCGCAGGTCCTCTTCGTCGATCCGCGCCGTCGCGTCGTGGGGATAGCCCACGCCGGTTGGCGCGGCGCGGCCGCTGGTGTGCTCATGGCGACGGTCGCGGCGCTACGTGCACACTACGGCAGTGATCCGTCCGACCTGCGCGCCGCCGTCGGCCCGTGCCTCGGTCCCTGCTGTGCCCGCTTCTCCGACCCGCACAACGAATTGCCCGCCTGGTGCGCCCCATTTATTCACGGCGACCACGTCGACCTGTGGGCCATGGATTGTCAGCAGTTGCGCGAGGCCGGCCTGCGTCCCGCACATATCAGCGTAGCCGAGGTCTGCACCGTCTGCCGCCGCGACCTGTTTTACTCGCACCGTGGCGACAAGGGCCGCACCGGCCGCTTCGCCGCCGCTATCGGCCTACAATCTGTCGGATAGAGGTGGGTTAGCCGTACCGTGAATCGCTATTGGGAAGGAGTGAGAGATGCAAATCTTCCTGGAAACCGAACGATTGTTGCTACGCCGGTTCACGGAGGCCGATGTGAACAACCTGTGCGATCTCGACAGCGATCCCGACGTTATGCGCTTGCTCACTGGCAAACCAACACCGCGCGACGTGATCCAAAACGAGACCCTACCCGGGATACTCCACTACTATGAACGGTTCGAGGGGTATGGCTCCTGGGCGGCCATCGAAAAGTCCAGAGGGGACTTTCTGGGGTGGTTCGCGTTCCGGCCACCGGACGGCGCCAGCCCGGACGATGTCGAGCTTGGCTACCGGCTGCGCACGTCAGCCTGGGGCAACGGCTACGCCACCGAAGGGTCGCGCGCGCTGATCCGCAAGGGCTTCACCGACCTTGGCGTGCGGCGCGTGTGGGCACAGACGATGGCGGTGAACATCCGCTCACAGCGGGTGATGGAGAAGGCGGGGCTGTCGTATGTGCGGACGTTCCATGAAGAATTTGACGATCCGCTGCCGGGCACGGAGCACGGGGAGGTCGAGTATGCGCTGACGAAGGCCGACTGGGAGCGGCGGGAAGCGGCGGGACGTGTGCGCCTTTCGTTGTAGGGTCAGCGGAGCCGGAAGCCCAGGGGGTATGTGATGCGACGACTGTACGCGGCCAGCGATGTGCGCGCCTATGCGCGCTGCCGGCGGCAGTGGTGGTACGAGCGGCGCTCGACCGAGCTTGCCGCGTTGGAGCCCGCCGTGATCGCGGAGCGCATGGCCGCGCTGCGCCGGCGACATGGCGCGGGGGCCGAGGAGGCGCCGGCGTACCGCTTGCTGGCCGACCTCGCGTCGCGTGGTGAGAACCTGGAGCGCGGCGCGCGCGTCCACCGCGCCCACGCCGCGCGGGCGCTGCGTCCCAGTGGTTGCTTGCCCGTGGCGGGACTGCTCGCCGGCGTGCTGTTACTCTTATTCCGCTACGGCGTTATACCTAAAGGTAGGTCGTAAGCATTCCGAGGATCGCCCGCGAGTGTGTAGGGGCGTGTGATAGGTTAATCGGATAGGATTGTACGGCGCAGTAGCCGCGATAGCCGCGCGCGCCTATAATGCCGTAAGAGGCCATCGCCAACGGCGTCCGGACGTTTCGCCGTCGCGCCGCGCGTGGCGCTTGACTAAGAGATAGAGAGCATGGACGATGACTAGTCGCATTTTGACGCGGGCGCTGCCCCTCGCGCTCGCCTTGATCGTGGGCGCCTCGTGGTGGTTCGCTCCTCCCGTAGCAGCCATCAGCCATCCTGGCGCGCGGTTGGGCGCTAGCGGCGCGGGGATTGGCGCCTCCATATCCAGTGTCCAGGCCGGCTTCCCGTTCAGTGGCGGCGCCACCTACCGCCTCAACGGGCCGTCGACCGCTTATCCGGGCGCGGTGTGGGTGCCCGTGCGCGTGACGTTGAGCAACGACCAGGGCGCCAACATCGCGGACGGCCGCGTCGTCATCGCCGACGACCCGCAGGGTAACGGTAACACCGGCGCCAATACCGGCCCCGCGTACGCCACCGACTACACGGCGGACGTCCAGCTGCCGCAGGGCTCGCGCAAGGCGGTGACGCTCTACGTCCGCGCGGCCGACCTGGGCTCGCAGCTCACCGTCTCGCTGCAGGTCGGCGGCAAGACCGTCGATTCACGCGCCGCCACCACATTGCAGCCGCAGTCGGGTGACACGCTCGCCGTCGGCGTGCTCTCCGACGATACCGCCGTGCGCCCGGCGTTCCAGGCGCTCAAGCTCGGCGATACCACGGTGGCGGCGGCGCAGTTCGGCGAGGGCACGATGCCGCTCGACACGCAGCCGCAGGCGCTCGATAACTTCGACCTCATCGTGCTCTCCAACTATGCGTCCGATACGCTGACAGGCGCGCAGCTCGACGCACTGCGCGCCTGGGTCCACGGCGGCGGCGCGCTGCTCGTGGTCGGCGGCGCCCACGCCCAGAAGACGATGGGCCATCTCCCGACCGACCTGCTGGCGGCGACGCTCAACGCGACGACCGTCGTGTCGTCCCTCCCCGAGGCGGCGCGGCTGGCGGACGCGGGCGGGACGGGCGGCGGCCAGATCGCGTTGAGCGTCGCTACTCCACAATCAGGCGCCACGGTCCTGCTGGCGCACAACGGCGTGCCCCTCATCGTCGACCGTTCCGCCGGCCGCGGCCACCTCGTCTACAGCGCGCTTGACCCGGCGTCCAACCCTCTTCAGGGCTACTCGTCACAGGCGCAAAGCCTATTCTGGGGCCGGGCGTTGGCCTCCGCGCTGCAGGGGCCGCGCGACGCCCTGGTCGAGAGCGGTATGCAGGCCAACACGACGTCCAACTTCGGGCAGCCGGGCCAGAATAGCTTTGCCGCCATCGCCGGTGACGTTGGCAAGGCCACCTCGCGCGGCCTGCCCGCGCTGCAGGTCTACGTGTTCCTCATCGTGCTCTACGTGCTCGTGCTGGGGCCGGGCAACTATTTGCTGTTGCGCTGGCGCCGCCGCTTGGAGTGGAGTTGGGTCACCATCCCCGTCGTCGCCGTGCTTTTCGGAGCCGGCTCGTTCGGGATCGCCTACGCCCGCAACGGCGGCGACGTGCTCGCCAACGTCGACAGTGTGGTCTACTTGAATCCCGGCGCGCGGGCGATGCAGACCGACTCCTACATCGGGCTCTTCGCGCCCTTCCGCGGCGACTACGATCTCACCGCCTCCTCCGCCGTCCCGACCCTGGCCTGGGGCCTGGGCAACGATACCGCTAACAGTCCGTCGCTCGGTTCGTCGCTCTCGTCGGGCTCGCCCCTCGGCATGCGCGTCGACCAGGGCGCGGCGCCGCTTACCGCGCACTTGATCGGGCTGCAGATGTGGTCGCAGCGCAACATCGGCTTGCACCAGTCGGCGCCGCAACAAGGCGCGGTGACGGGGCGGCTCGTGGTGTCCGGTAAAACAGTCGCCGGCACAGTGACGAACAACACGGCGCTGACCTTGCGCGACTGCGTGATCGTGGGCGCCGACGGGGCCAGCGCGGTGCTGCCGCGCATTAATCCCGGCGAGACCGTGCGCGTGTCCTCGTTCAGCCTCGACAGCGGCCTCGGCGGGAGTCCGAGCGCTACGTCCGGTCTCAACGCGACGTCGACGGGGCCGTTGAGCGGCCTGTACAGCGGCTACAACGGCGCCGGAAAATCCGGCACGCTGGCTGGGACCGATCGTTACGACAGTGTCCTCGGCGCGGTCTTCCCCGGCGGCTCCGCCGCCACGATATCCGCCCCGCTTACGCTGATCGGCTGGAGCAACACGCCAATCGGCCTGTTCTCCGTCAACGGCGCGTCGCCGCGCCGCACCGATCTCGACCTCGTGGTCGCGCCGCTCGGCCTGAGGGTCGCGTCGGGCCTCTTCACGCTGGCGCCGGGCGACCTGCCGGTCGGCGTCGTCGGCACGACCGTGAGCCAGATCAACGGCTCTAATGGGCTGACGCTCAACGCGGGCGACCGCGTCGACGTGCAACTCGCGCTGCCCGCGACGACGCGCACACGCCGCGTAGACACGCTCTCGCTGGTCGCCAACCCGACCAACGGCTCGTCCTCGTTGGTGTCCTCGACGGCGCGGCTGTGGGACTGGCGGACGGGGCAGTGGCGCGACGTCGACCTGAGCAACGGCTCGCTCGACGTCAAGAACGCCGCCCCCTATGTGTCGGCCGACGGGCATGTGTTGCTGCGGCTGGAAGCGCCGTCGGGCGGCAGCCTCTCTTTTAACAACGTCGACCAGAACATCCAGATCGGCGCTTCGGGGAGCATCCAATGACAACAGCTGTAGAGACGCCGGCGGCGCCCGCGACGGGCGCCGCCAACGCCGCCCCGCCGATGTTGTGGGCCGAAGGTCTCACTAAGAGTTACGCGCGCACGCGCGCCCTCGATGGCCTCTCGCTGCATGTGCCGCGCGGCAGCATCTACGGCTTCGTAGGACCCAACGGCGCCGGCAAGACGACGACGATGCGCATCCTGGCCACACTACTCACCCCCGACGGCGGCGAGGCCTACGTCGACGGCCGCCCGCTGACATCCAACCCGCGCGGCGTACGGGCCAAGATCGGCTACATGCCCGATTTTTTCGGCGTCTACGACAACCTGACCGTGAGCGAGTACCTCGACTTCTACGCCGCCGCCTATGGCGTTTCTTCCGCCGAGGCGCGCCGCACGATCCCCGAACTGCTCGAGTTGGTCGACCTCGGGCACAAGCGCGACGACTTCGTGGAGGGGCTCTCGCGCGGTATGAAGCAGCGCCTGGGCCTGGCGCGCTGCCTCGTGCACAACCCCGAGGTGCTGCTGCTGGACGAGCCCGCCTCGGGCATGGACCCGCGCGCGCGCTACGAGATGCGCGAGATCGTCAAGGAGCTGCAGCGCCTGGGCAAGACGGTGCTGGTCAGTTCGCACATCCTGCTCGAACTGGCCGAGATGTGCTCGCACATCGGCATCGTCCAGGGCGGCAAGTTGCTGCGCGAGGGACCTGTTAGCACGATCCTGGGCTCGCTGCGCGGCGCGCGCGCCGTGCGCGTCGGCGTGATGGGCGACGCGGGCCAGCGGGAGGCCGCCGTGGCGGTGCTAGCGCGCCAGCCGGGCGTCGGTGAGGTGCAGGCGGTCGGCGACGACCTGGAGGCGACGTTCACGGGCGATGACGCCGCGACGGCGGCGCTGCTGCGTGCGCTGGTCGAGGCGTCCATCCCCGTGCTGCACTTCGCGCCGGCCGCCAGCTCACTGGAGGAGATTTTCATGCAGTTGACCGAGGGGTCGGAGGGGGTGGAAGGATGATGCGGGTCAACGCGGTCCTGGGCAAAGAGATCACGACGCGTATGCGTGGCTGGCGCGCCGCCGCCGTCATCACGATCTACCTGACGCTGCTGGCGGTCGTTTCGCTGCTCACGCTCAGCGGCCAGAACACGCCGCAGAGCTACTCACAATCGGCCACCGTGGGCGCGTTACTCTTCATCCTGCTGGCCAGCCTCCAGATGGCGCTGATCATCTTCGTTACCCCGGCCTCGACGGCCGACGCCATCAGCGGGGAGCGGCAGCGCCAGACGCTCGAACTGTTGCTGGTGACGCGGTTGTCTTCGCTGTCCATTGTGCTGGGTAAGCTTGTGGCGGGGCTGGCCTTCGACGTGTTGCTCATCCTCTGTTCGTTGCCCCTGTTCAGCCTTGTCTTTCTCTTTGGTGGGGTCGACCCTGGCACGTTCGTCAGCGTGTTCGCGATCTTTCTGGCCTCGACGCTCCTGATCGGCTCGATGTCGCTGTTCATCTCCACCATCATGCGGCGCAGCAGCGCGGCGGTCATCGTCAGCCTGCTGGCCACGCTGGCGCTCACCGTGGGGGTGCTCCTGTTGAGCCTCTACCTGATCTTCAGCGTGTCCAACAACGGCGGAGGCTCGGGCGGCTCCGCGTCCTTCCCGTTCGTGGCCTACCTCGACCCGCTGATCGGGTTCATCGCGTCCGTCTTCAGCACTGGGGGGATCTTCCAGAACACGACCTACTTCACCGGCGGTCCGCTCAACCTCTCCTTCTGGGCCGATCAAGCCATCGTCGACGTGCTGCTCTCGGCCCTATTCATCCTTGGCAGCGTGCGCCTGCTGCGCCCGCGCTGGTCGCCGCGCCAGCAGCGCGCCGCGCGGCCGGTCGTGGCCGCTACCACAACGACGGGAGGTAAAGCATGAGTGATTCCCCCCGTGAGGGCGACTTCACGGCCCGTGTACTGCGGCGCATGGCCTGGCGTCATGCCGTGCCGTGGCTCGTACGCGGCTTGGCCGCGGGGCTGGCCGTCGCCGCCGCGCTGCTGCTCGTGGCGCACGCCGTTCCTTGGACCGAGTCGGCGCGGTGGGCGCTGGCCGCTTTCTGCGCGCTGACGCTCGGCGGCGCCGTCGTGGCGCTCATGACCCGCCCGAAGCCCGTGACGACGCTGCGCCACGCCGACCGCCTGCTGGGGCTGCGCGACCGCTTGACGACGGCGTGGGAGTTTGGCGGGCGCGCGGACCCGATGTTGCGTTTGCAGCGCGACGAACTCGTGGCCCGCTCCAAGGAGATCGACCTGCGCGGCGGGCTCTCGTTGCGGCCGCCACGTCATGAGGCGCTGGCCCCCATCGCCGGGACCTGTCTGTTGCTGGCGGCCCTCGTGCTGCCGAATCCGCAGAACGGCGCGCTGTCCGCGCGCGCGACCGCGCGCGCGCACATCCAGCGCGCCGCGATGCGCATCACGACCGCGCAACGCGCCGCGGCCGGTATCCCGCCCACGACGACGGCCGCGCTAACAAAGGCCGACAAGCTGCGGCAGGCCCAGATCGCACGCGCGCTGGCCCGCCTCCAGAAGGAGTTGGCGGCGGCGCGTACCAGCGCACAGGCCTACAAGGCCCTCGCCCGCGCTCAGGACGCCCTCAAGGCGCTTGGCAACCCGCGCGCGGCCGCGCAACGCGCCGCCCTCGCGGCCATGGCGGCGGCGCTGGCGCACAGCGCGGCCGCCATGGCGCTGGCCGCCGCGCTGCGTAGCGGTAACCCCAGCGCCATCGCTCAGGCCGCCAAAGGGCTCGCCGCCGCGCTCGCCAAGCAGTCGCCGGCCGAACGCGCCGCCCTCGCGCGCGCGCTACAGGCGGCGGCCCAAGCCGCGGGCGCCAACAGCGCGGCGAGCGCTTCATTGCAACAGGCCGCGACCGCGCTGGCGCAGGGCGACCAGGCGGGGGCGCAAAGCGCGCTACAGCACGCCGGCCAGCAGGCCGCCGCCGGCGCGGCGGGCGCGGCGCAGCAAGCCGCGCTCGACAAGGCCAACGCCGCCCTCGACAGCGCGCGCAACGACGTGGCGGGCCTGAGCAACGACGGGTCGCCCAGCCCGTCGGGGCAGGCGGCTGGCAAGAGCGGCGCGGCCACGGGACAGTCCGGTAGCGCGGGCAAGGGCGGTTCCAGCAAAGGCTCCGGGTCCCAAAGCGTCCAATCCGGCCAGAGCAGTCAGGGGCAAAGCGCCCAATCCGGCCAGGGCAGTCAGGGGCAAAGCGGCCAGGGTAACGGCGCGGGTCAGGGCCAAGGTGGTAAGGGCCAGGGGCAAGGACAAGGCCAGGGAAGCGGACAGGGCCAAGGGCAGGGGCAGGGCTCCGGCTCTGGACAAGGGCAGGGCTCCGGCAGCGGGAGTGGCGGCAGCGGCGCCGCCGGCCGCAACGGTACCACGGCGGGCGGCCACAATGGCAACCAGGGCGACCGCGTCTACGTCCCCGGCGCGCAAGGCTCCGGCCGCTCGACGACGACCAACGGCTCCGAAGCCCCGCCGACGGGCGGCAGCTACCAGCCGTTGACCGCCGTGCTGCCTTCCTACGAGCGCAACGCCCGCAACGAACTCAACAGCGGCTCCGTCCCCGCCGCCGACCAACCGCTGGTCCGGCAGTATTTCGACCGGCTGCATCACGGAAAATAATCAGTCGTGAGTCGTGAGTCGGAAGTGGCACCGTAAGGGGCGCTTGCCACCCTTATGCCGGTGATACGCTTTACTCACGACTCACAACTCACAACTCACAACTCACGACTCACGACTCACGACTCACGACTCACGACTCACGACTGGAGGAAAAGTGTCCATAGTTCCCGACATACGTATCGACGAGGCGGCGGTGCGGTCCTTCACGGAGACCGGCCGGCGCATGGAAGAGTCTATCGGTCAGGTCGTCGTCGGCCAGCATGAGGTCGTGCGCCAGGTCCTGATCGCCGTCCTGGCCGGGGGGCATGTGCTGCTGGAGGGCGTCCCCGGTCTTGGCAAGACGCTGCTCGTGCGCACGCTGGGGCAGACACTCAGCCTGCGCTTCTCGCGCGTGCAGTTCACGCCCGATCTGATGCCCGCCGACATCACCGGCACCAATATTATCAGCGAGGACGACACCGGGCGCCGCGCCTTCTCGTTCCAGCCCGGTCCGCTCTTCGGCAACGTCGTGCTGGCCGACGAGATCAACCGCGCCACGCCCAAGACGCAGTCGGCGCTGCTTGAAGCGATGCAGGAGCGCACCATCACCGTCGGCAACGAGACGCGCGCCCTGCCCAGTCCGTTCTTCGTGCTGGCGACGCAGAACCCGCTCGACATGGAGGGCACCTATCCGCTGCCCGAGGCGCAGCTCGACCGCTTCCTGTTCAAGACATTGGTGCCGTTTCCCGGCTCAGAAGAGCTCATGGGCATCATCGGGCGCACCATCAGGCCGCCGGATGACCTGACGCCGGTGGTGACGGGGGCGGAATTACTCGCGATGATCGGCGTGGCGCGCGCCGTCCCGGTCGCCTCGACGGTCGCGGAGTACGCGGTGCGGTTGTTGTTGGCGACGCATCCCGAGCGCGAGGACGCCCCCGCCGAGGTGCGGCGCTACGTGCGCGCCGGGGCCAGTCCGCGCGCCCTGCAGGCGCTGATCACAGCCGGTCAGGTGCGCGCGTTGCTCGATGGGCGCTACAATGCCTCCATCGAGGATGTCCAGGCCCTCGCCCATCCCGTCCTGCGCCATCGCGTCCTGCTCAATTTCGAGGGGCAGGCCGATGGACTCACCGCGGACGCCATTGTCGGCAGGCTTCTTGACAGTATACGTGTCTAACACATATATAGTAGTTGACAGCACGGCGGCTTTTATTATATAGTCATATCAACCGTTAAACCCGACGGTGTAGTTGTAGGGTGGTGTCAGGATGAGCGGGGACGGACCGGACGAGTTGAAAGTCAAGCGGTTAGCCGAGTTGCTGACGGAACTCAACCGAACATTCAGGGATGACTTCAAGCGTAGCAGCGGGGTGCCGTGCAACCTAACCGTTGCCCAGTACCAGGTGATCTCCATGATTGCCCTCAAAGGCGCTTTCTCGCAGAAGGATATCGCGACGAGCCTTGGCGTGACCGGACCGACGGTCGTGCGCATCATCGACGCGCTGGAGAATAAAGGGCTGGTCTTTCGCACGCGTGATACAGGGGATCGGCGTATCGTCCTTATCTCTCTGACCGAGAAGGGGACACAGGCGCAGATCGATTGCGCCGAGATGCATGAGGGGCGCCTCGCGACGATGATGGCGCGCCTGCCGGAGAGCACCACCGACGCGCTGCTCGGCAACCTTGCCGCGCTCCTCAGCGCCGCGAAACCGGCGGCCGCGGGGGCCGGACGGTAGTCGTGAGTCGTGAGTCGGAAGTCGGGAGTATTGAAGGACGTTATCTGGTGGTTAGCTGTTAACAAGCGCAAGGCTGCCCGCGGAAAATACGACTCACGACTCACGACTCACGACTCACGACTCACGACTATCGTCCGCAGGCGCGCCTCCGTCAACAAACGCGGCTCCGTGCGCGGGCCGTCGGGCGTGAGACGCGTGCGCACGATATAGTAGGGGCCGCCCTCACCCGAGGAGTCCCACACGCGGTAGCCGCGCAGGCGGACCTCGGCGCGTGGGTCGGGCGGATCGAGGCGTAGCGTCCCGCTGCTGTGGCGTACGCGCGCGTCGTCGATCCCCAGTAGCGCGCAGAAGAGGTCCTGCAGCGGCTTTACCGGGCCGTCGGCGTCGCGCTCCAGCGGGGTCGCCAGGTACGACACCACGCGCAGGTCCAGCCACAGGTCCTGGAACAGGTCTTCCAACTCGACGGGATTGGTCCCATTCGCGAGCAAAGTGCGTTCGGCCAGGCGTTTGTAGGCCGTGGCGTCTTTGGTCAGGCGCAACGACGCCACCGACCGCCCACGCGCCCGTAGCGTGTACGGCTCCCACCAGCCGTTGATGCCCGGTGGGACCGGCAGGCGCACGCGCAACTCCGCCGCCGGCGTTTCCACCAATGCTCGCGCCCGCTGCTCCGCATCCGGCGACAGCGGCCGCGCCGCGCGCCATTCGTCTAAAATGGTCATAACGGACCCTGCGACTGCGGGCTTACTGCCCCGCCTGCGCAATCGATGGCGCGCCATAGCCGGTGAGTTCGGTGTAGGCCTTGCCGCTCACCGCGTGGCCGGCGCGCGTCCCCGTCACGGTGCAGCTGCCTTCCCAGTAGCTCGAACTAATGCCGATCGAGCCGTAGGAATCGACCATCTCCTGGTCGTGGATGGTCGGGCGCACCACCACGTCGAGCCGCAGGCTGGGCACGCGCACGCGCCACTCCGAAGGGTAGGTGATGTGCGTCGTCGAGCTGCGCCAATGCGCCAGCGGTGTGATCGTGGCGTCGTGGACGTAGCGCTGCGCGTTGTCCGGCAGGAGCGCCTGCGCCCATTTAGAGTCGGCGAAGTTAGAGGGATGTTCATTGACAAGGCTGATGTCGGCTCCATCGTTCAACTGCAGCGCCATCCAGTCCCAGCCGTGCACGGATGTCCCGCCCATGTTGCCCCACTGGTGGTCGTTCCACACGACGCCATGCACCGTGATGCGCCGCCCGCCGAGCGTCAGCGTCCCTGTCGCCCCCATGTGTGTCAGCGAGTAGTAGTAGGTGTAGCCGCTGCCCCAGCCCGTGTACCCACCGTTGACCAGCATCGGCGTCCGTTGTGACGCGGCGGTCAGATCGACCCGGCCGTTGGGGGTAGCGCCATGGATGGCGTACGTGAGCGGCCCCACGGTCGTCAGCACGATCGTCCCGGCTTGTAGACGCAGTTGCGTCGCGCTGGCGACCGTGCCCGTCACGGGCGGGTTGTACTGGATAGATTTGTAGAAACGGTCGTGCGCCTCGTCCGAGATGGCGACATCGGTGCGGTACACCGTGTCGTAGGGCGAGCCGGGGAAGTATTTGCGCAGCCCCGCGAACTTGAAGAACGTCGTTTCGAAGCCGTAGCTATGTCCCGTGTCGTCGGCCAGGTGACCCACGAAGTACCACCATTCGACGGGGACGGGGTGCGCCGCGGTATCGGCGGGGAAGCGCACCAGATGCGTCGTCTGGGCACGCGCGCCGCCGGACGCCGGGCGCGCCAGGGCCGGCGGCGCCGGGAGCAGCAGCAGCAGGGTCAGCAGGAAGGTCAGGCGTTTCATAGCGGCGATAGATCCTTGCACACTCGTTCTAGCGGATACACCTATAGTGTGCCACAAGCGGGGGATAGAGAAAGAATCGAGAAGAAGAGCAACCCTCTATAACGCATCCACGGTCCTGTCGCGCCGCGTAATTACTAGTTCGCGTATGTCGGGGCAGCCGCGCCGGGTTCGGGTTGGGGACCAGGGGCGGGGCCGAACTCGTCGGGCGCCGCGGCGCCGGGGCGGGCCGCCGCCTGCGCCTGCCACTCAGCGAGAACCTGCTGCACGAACGGGTGCTCTTGGTTGAGGCGGACCGCGCGTGTCGTGCCGCCATGAGACAGGTGGACCATCTCCTGACGTAGGACGTCGAGGCGAACGAGAGAATTGAGGATGGCCTTGGCGTCTTCGAGGCCGACCGGACCGAGCGGGCGCCGTGGCCCGGCGATATAGCGCGCGATATTCATGAATGTCGTGGTCTCCCAGTGGCCGTCGATCCAGCCGAGCAGCCGCACGTAGCGCGCTTCCTGCTCGCCCATACGCCGCTCCTCGATCTCGATGTGGTCGGCCGCCGTCGCGCTATCGACGAGATCACCGCTGATGGTGCCAGGCACCCCCGAGATGACCACGTTCTTGCCGAAGCGGTTTTTGAGGCGCGCGCTGATACGCACGAAGTCGCCGTCTCCGGTCATGAGCATGTAGGTCGAGATTTGGGGACGATCCAGCACCGTATCGACGATGTCGAGCACCATCCTGATGTCAGCCGAACTTTTCTCCTTTCCTCCCGGCAGGACGCGCAGTGGGACGTCCACGCGGGAAATACCGGCCGACTCGAAGCGCCGCTCGAAATGATCGGGGTGTTTACTGAAGTCGGCGTATGCGAAGGCGACCGGGACGATCCCGTATTTGCGTGCTTTAGCTATTAGTTTATGCGGGTCCGGCTCCTGCCCGTAATTGTTGAGCAGCGAGTAGCGGACATTCTCAAAATCAATGAACAAGGCCACTTCGCCTTGTGGAATCATGATAATCCTCCTGTGTAGGCAGGGGGACGTGGATACGCTATGAGGGTTGGTAAAGAGCGGCGGGCGGGATAACCCCGTCACGTCACACCGATAGAGTATCACAAAGGCCCCAGAGGGCGCGGGCTATCCTGGATTATGCACCACGGAGACACGGAGACACGGAGGGAGCAGCAAAGGGGTCAACGTCACAGGTAGGCCGCCAGACAGGGCGCCAGGCTGTCCTACAAAATCTCCGTGTCTCCGTGTCTCCGTGGTGCAACGGGTGGTCATGACTAATGCAGGCTATGAGCCCTCGGCGGCCTGCGACCCCAGGATGGCCACGATTTGGGCGTGGTCGGTCCCGATGTGACGATACGCGACATCCGCCTGCAGCAGCTGCGCCAGCAGGCGCGCCGTGTAGTCGGCGCCGGGGAGGTCCTGGTTGACGACGATGAGGCTACGCGTGTAAGTAGACTTGTCGGCGTTGCGGGGGGCGAAGCCGGCGGTGTTGAAGCCGACCTTGCCCAGGACCGTCGTGTAGAGGGCCGCCAAGCCGGCGGTATGCTGCCCATCGCGCACCTGTATCGTGGCGTGCTCGGCCTGTAGTTGCGGGTCGGTGAACAGGCCGGTGGTCAAGCCCCAGATCTTGGTCCAGTCGTTGTTGACGGGGAGCAGGATGTCTTGTCCGTCGCCCGACACGGCATTGGCGACGTAGCCGCCGTCCTGGTTGATATAAGAGTGCTGCGTGTGCGCGCCCTTGGCGCGGGCGAGCAGCAGCCCCAGCTGCGGCAGCATGCTGTGCGGCATATTCGTGATCAGGGCATTGTTGGCGGCCGCGAGGATGGACGGCGCGCGCAGCAGCGTCCCCGGCGATAAAAGGCCCTTGGTGACGCCCGCGAGCACGGCCTGCTGCGCCTGGACGCGCCCCAGGTCCTGCTGCGCGTACGCATGGCGTTCGCGGGTGTACTTGAGAGCCAGCGTCCCATCCATCGTCTGGCAGCCGGCCTTGATGTGCAGCGGGTCGAAGCCGTAGCCTACATCAGCGGGGTAATGTTCGTCGTCGATGGCCTGCGGCACGCAGACGTTCACGCCGCCGATTGCGTCGATGACGCTCTGGAAGCCCGCGAACTTGACCACCGCGTAGTAGTTGACGGGGATGTGCAGGGCGTCCTCGACGGTCAGCGCGGCGTACTGCGGCCCTTGTCCCTGCGGGGTGGCCCAGCCGAGCGCATAGGCGGCGTTGATCTTGTACTGGCCGTAGGGACGGTTGGGGTCGGCGGAGGGTATCGTGACCCAGAGGTCGCGTGGGACCGAGAGCATCTTGACGTCGTGCGACGACGGGTCGACGCGCATGACGATCATGCTGTCGGAGCGCGTCTGCTCGTTGGTGCGCTGGTCGATGCCCATCACGAGGATATTGACGGGGTCGTGTCCGTTCCACGCGACCGTCCCCGGCTGTGTCCCCAGCAGGGCGCCGCCGACCGGCGCGAGCAGCGCGGGGTCCTCGTACACGGCGGCCCCGCCGATGCCAAGTAGTACAATCACTAGCAAGAGCAGGATCAGCAGGGCGCGCAGGAAACGGCGTCCCCTGCGGCGGCGCGGCGCGGCCTCGACCTGGTAGACAAGCGTCGGCTCAGTAGGACCGGCGCCATAGTAAGGGTTTGGATCTGTTGGCGGCAGGGCAGTGGAGTGTCGCGAAGCCATAATCGTGGCGGCCTCTCCGCTAGGGGATAATTAGTGGTTGGGGAGCGGCGCAATCGCCGTACGGTAGCGATTATAGCACAGCGCGCGGAACGCGTCGCACGTCGATCCACCATTTCTATCAGAGTCTGTTTATGGTACTATTGGTACATGAATCAATGGCGCGTGTACCATTGGTTCATGTACCAATAGCACGCCTTCTAGATTGGGGTAGAAGATCAGCATGGCGTTTTACAATCGGGCAGCGGAGTTGGAAACGATTAGTAAGACGTTGTCTTCTCCCAAAGCGGAACTCGTTATTGTCTACGGCCGCCGTGGCAGTGGCAAGAGCGAGTTACTAGTCCGCGCTATTGAAGATTACAACGCGTTCTATTATCAGGCGACGGCGGAGCTTCCGCGCCAACAACTTCTTGACCTATCCGACGAGCTACGCCGCTTCGCGGGTCCACGGGTCGTCATTGGTCAGCTCACCGCCCTTAATGAGCTTTTCGCCGCCCTCACAGCCTTGGCGGAGGATAATCCGCGCCAGCCCTTCGTTGTGGTGATAGACGAGTTTCCGTACCTTGCCGACGCGGACGCGGGGACGGAAACGATGATGCAGAAGTGGTGGGATTCCACCCACCGCCGGACGCCCAACCTAAAAGTCTTTCTCGCAGGCTCACACGTTTCATGGATGCGTGAACACACGTTGAGCGAACACGGACCGCTCCAGAATAGGCGCACCCGCCAAATCGAGGTTTTACCGCTCGATTACCGCCATGCCGCGGAGTTCTATCCCGCGCTGTCCGCCCGTGATAAGATAGGGGCCTACGCGATCTGGGGCGGCCTACCCGGTTACTTGCGTGAGATCGACCCGTCGCTCGACCTCTGGGATAACGTCAGCCAGAGTGTGTTGGATCCTAACGCGCGCCTGTTTACCGAGCCCGACTGGCTACGATTCACCGATCTACGGGCCGACCGGCTCTATACATCACTCGTGCGCGCTATCGCGATGGGGCAGCATACACCCGGTGATATCGCGAAAGACGTCGGGCGCGGCGGCGCCGCCGACATCTTCGAGCAACTTAACCGTCTCGTCGACATCGGCGTCGTGACGAGGGTCTATGCGATGACCGCACGCGGGGAGCGGCGCACCGGGTCGCGCTATTACGTCGGCGACCCCTTCCTGGCCTTCTGGTACCGGTTCATCGATGGCCGCCGCAGCATGTTGCGTCGCGGACAGGCCAGCGCGGCCTTGGCGCGGATCAAGCAGGAGTTCGACGACTATGTTGGCCGCTATGTCTTCGAGAGTATTTGTCGTGAATGGACCTGGACGGCTTTCCAGCGTGACTATGCGGCTGCAACTGCCGATGTGGATATAGCGGACGTTGGCGTCTGGTGGAGTGGGGCGAAGACGGAGCAGGATGAAGTGGATGTCGTCGCCCTGTCGCCGCAGCGAGAAGCCGTCTTGTTCGGCGAGTGCAAATGGAGCAACGCGCCCATGGACATGCGCGATATTGGAGGGCTGCGCCATGCCATCGCGGTATCGCGCCACGATCTCAACCCAATCCTGTCCCCTTGGCGCGCATGCTTCTCGCGCGGCGGCTTCCACCCCGACCTCGTCGCGGAAGCCACGCGCCCCGAAAACCGCATACTGCTGATCGACCCCGACCAGCTTTACCGGTAAGCAACCATGATATGAGGGAATAACGAGACATGCCGACAACACCAACACCGCCGCCGAACAAGCCGCCGTTCACGGCGGAGACCGCCCGCGCCAAGGTCAAAACCGCCCAGGACGCCTGGAACACGCGCGACCCCGAGGCCGTGGCGCGCGCCTACACGCCCGACTCGCAGTGGCGCAACCGCGTCGAGTTCTTCCAGGGCCGCGAGGCCATCAAGGATTTCCTGCGCCGCAAGTGGGCCAAGGAGCTCGACTACCGTCTGATGAAGGAGCTGTGGTGCTATCAGGGCAACCGCATCTCCGTGCGCTTCGAGTACGAGTGGCGCGACGCCGACAACCCCACGCAGTGGATGCGCACGCACGGCAACGAGCACTGGGAGTTCGACGACGACGGCCTGATGCGCCGGCGCGACATGAGCGCCAATGACTATCCTATCCAGGAGTCGGAGCGCCGCTACCGCGACTGACGCGAGGCATCGGCATAGACAAGACGGCGCGACTTAAAATAGGTGATTGACCAAGGGGATCACGTTCACCAACGGCTCGTCATAGGGGTGGACGCGACGAATCGCCGCGAGCGCTTCCGCCACATAGCGACGGTCGCACCGCGCCTCAACCTTGCATTCGGTCCCTTCAGAGATCTCGCCCACACGCCCCTGGAAGGGAGTAGCCCCTTCCAGGGGACGCCAATACCCACGGACGACCGTCACGGATAGGCAATGGTCGTAGGCGCCGATCCGCCCGACGCCGACCGCATGCAGCGCGTCACGCAGGGGCTCGACATAATCGTCGGGAATGTAAATCTCTAGCTTGACCGCACCAAAGGTCTCGATAGGTCCAACTCCTTCGGCGCTAAGTTAGCAGATCATAAAGGCGATTAAACCTGGCCCGGCGGCCGGTTCGTGGCTTCATCGATGTCCGCCGCGCTGGTCGCGAGCCGCACGAACACGTCGGCGGTGCGTTCCCCTGGGAATCGCTGCGACGAGCGCCGCCTGCGAATTTTGTCGGCGGCCGGCCGGTAGACCGTGGCTTCCCACCGCAGCGCCGCGTCGTGCAGGTCGTCCAGCCCCTGCCCCGCCGCGTACGCGCGGATCATATCTTCCAGCTGCCGGTAGTGACCCGGCGTCATCGCCCCGATCCGGCTCAACCCGGTCGCCCGCTCGAAGGCGCGCCGCTCGGCGGTCAGCCGCTGCGCCTGCGCGTCGCCCAGCGGCACGAACTCGGTGACCTCCGCCTCGATCTCTAACTGGCCCAACTGCAAGGCGGCGGCGACGCGATGGTTCCCGTCCAGGACATAGTACCCATAGCCCAACTTGTAGAGCGCGACCGGCGGCGCCGTGCCGTCCTCCATCAACTTGAGCACACGCTTGAAGCGTTGGTCGTCGGCTTTGCGCCGTTTTCCGGTGCGGAAGGCCGCGTCGAGTTCGGGGGCGCGGCCGACACTGCCGACAATGCGGGAGATCTCGACGGTGCGCACGCCCAGTTCGCGCGGCGCGACCGCCCCGGCCCGCCGCGCGTCCTCGGCGAAGCTGCGCACGACGGGGGCCTGCAGGACCTCGCCCGTGGGCGTATGTACCAGCAGCACGGGACAGGTGGCCTTGGCCACGACTTCCTCGGCCACGCTGCCCAACAGCCACTGTGTCAAGCCGCGCCGCACGGTCGTCCCCAGGACGACGAGGTCGGCGTGCTGGGCCACAATCTCGGCCAGGATGGTATCCGCGGGCGCGCCCCAGCGCACCAACGGGCGGGCGGTGAGCCCGCTCGCGTGCAGCGGCGCCGCGACGGTGTCGAGATAGGTGCGAGCTTGCGCTTCGACCAGGGAGACTGTGTCGCCCACGGCGCGCTCTTGCGGACACACATGCAGCAAGATGAGTTCGGCGCCGAAGGCGCGCGCCTGCGCGGCGGCGACGGGTATTTTGGCCTCGCTCGCGCTGTGGAGATCCAGGGGCGCTAGGATGCGTGTGATTGATTGCATAAACACCTCTTGCCTTCAGCATAGGACGCGTGGCGCAACGCGGCAACAGACACAGGCGCTATGTAGTTCTCCCCCTCACCCCCGACCCATGCGGATTGGTCTCTCTCCGCTCCGCTCCGACAGCCCACCCGACTCTCCCGCAAGGGGCGAGGGTGGCGCCACGCGACATGCCAGGCGCCCCCCCTCTCCCGCGTCAGGGTAGAGTACGCTGGACCGTCGATCCCGCGGCTAGGGATCGACGGTCCAGTTAGTCATGGGTCGGGGGTGAGGGCCGAGTCGTCCAAGAATTGTCGCAGGAGCGCCTCCAGGGCATCGAGATCAAAGGGCTTGTAGAGCACGGCGTCGGCTCCGGCCGCTCGCGCCTGGCTCGGGTTCACCGCCGTCATCAGGATCACAGGCGCCCTGACGCCCCCATCGGCCGTCGCATCGGCGCATAGCGCGGCGATGAGTCCGGCCCCCGTCAGGTGCGGCATCATCAAATCTGTGATCACCAACGCGGGATGCTCGACGCGCGCCAGGTCCAACGCCTGCCGGCCGTGCGCCGCCAACACCGGCCGGTAGCCCGCATCCTCCACCACCACGCGCACGATCTCGGCGATCGCCCGCTCGTCTTCGGCGATCAACACCACTTTCTTCTCGCTTATCGCCCCCTCATCCATGCGATCATGCTGCCGCATGATTCGCGCCACACGGCAGGCCCCCATGTGGTATCATATGATGTAGTAGTTACTTAATCGTTGTGATGATGCGGAAGGAGTATGATGGCGCGACAGCAGACGCCGGGGGCCGAGATGTGCGCCGCGCGCTGTATTCATGGGGAGGACGTAGCGCACACCCACGCGCGTCTGGAGGACGATAGGACGTATAGCGAGCTCGCCGAGGTGTTCGGCGCGCTGGGCGACGCCACGCGCGCCAAGATCGTCCATGCCCTGCTGCATCAAGAGCTCTGCACCTGCGACCTCGCCGCCGTCGTCGGCGTCAGCGAGTCCGGCGTGTCGCAGCACCTGCGCCTGCTGCGCGCCCTGCGTCTGGTGAAGTCGCGGCGCGCCGGCAAGTTCGTCTACTACAGCCTCGACGACGCGCACATCGCGCTGCTCATGCAAGTCGGCCTGACTCATCTCGGGCATGGCGACGCCGAGATCGGCGCGCCGGACCCGCCGCGCGCGGCCTCGGCCATGGGAGGGCGTTGATGACCGGCGAGCACGGGCACGAGCACGACCATGCGCATAACATGACGGGGCGCACGCTGCGCACGGCCTTCTTCCTGACGGTCATCATCCTCGTGGTCGAGTTGGCCGGCGGCCTCCTCTCGCACTCGCTCGCGTTGCTCTCCGACGCCGGCCACGTCCTGACCGACATCGTCGCGTTAGGCCTGGCCTGGTACGCCACGACGCAGGCCGCGCGCCCCGCCGACGCCCGCAAAACCTACGGCTACCACCGCACGGGTATCCTGGCCGCGCTCGCCAACGCCGTCACGCTCATCCTGATCGTGCTCGCCATCGCCTACGAGGCCATCGGGCGCTTCCAGCACCCCGAAAAGGTCACACCGACGCTGATGTTTGTCTCGGCCGCGGTCGGCATCGCCGTCAACTTCTACATCGCCTTCGGCCTCCAAAAAGAGGGCGGCGAGAACCTGAACAACCGCGCGGCGCTGCTGCACGTCCTGGGCGATATTGGGGCCTCGGCCGGCGTCATCGTCGGCGGCGTCATCATCGTGCTGACGCGCTGGTATCCGGCCGACCCGCTTATCTCGCTCTTTATCGCCGTGTTGATCGCGCGCGGCGCCTGGCGCATCCTGCGCGAGACGGTGGATATCCTGATGGAGGCCACGCCCAAGGACGTCAACGTGGCGCAACTGGTGCGCGATGTGGTCCGGCAACCGGGGATCTCCGACGTGCACGATCTGCACATCTGGTCGATCGCGGGAGGCATGAAAGCCCTTTCGGCGCACGTCCAGGTCGACGATCGCCCTCTCTCCGCCTGCGACGATCTGTTGACCGACCTCAACCGCATGCTCCAGACGACGTACAAGATCGGGCACTCGACGATCCAGGTCGAGTGCGCCGGCTGCAATCCCAACCATCTATACTGCAGCATGGACCCCGAGGGCGGGTCCGAGCACCAGCACGCGCATGGGAGCGGCCATGCCCACGGGCACGACCACGACGGTCCCACGGATGGGCTCCATGTCGTGGTGACCGCGGCGGGGAGAGAGGACTAGATGGCGCGGCCCATGATCGCACTCGCGTCGCCACCTAGGGGGGCAGAGCGCGGGCTGGCCGTCCGCGCCGGGATACAGGTCGAGCTCATCACTATCGTGTGGATGGTCGTCGAGGCGGCCGTCGCCATCGGCGCCGGCCTCCTGGCCCGCAGCGTCCTCCTGACCGCGTTTGGGGTCGACAGCGTGATCGAACTCGGCGCCGGCGGCGTGCTGCTGTGGAGGCTGCTGACGGAGGCGCGGGGCGGGTCGTTGGCGCGCGTCGAGCGCGCGGAGAACCGGGCGGCCTGGATCACCGGCGTTGGGCTCGCGCTGCTGTGCCTCTACGTCGTCGCCAGCGCGGCCCTGGGCCTGCTCGCCCACGACAAGGCGGAGTCCTCCGGCGTCGGGATCGCGCTCGCGGTCGCCGCGGTCATCGGTATGCCCCTGCTGGCCCGCCGCAAGCGCACGGTCGCCGCGCGCATCGACAGCGCCGCCTTGCGCGGCGACGCGGCCTGCTCGATCACCTGCGCCTACATGGCCGGCACGCTGCTCGTGGGCTTGGCGCTCAACGCCGCCTTCCATTGGTGGTGGGTGGATAGCCTGGCCGCCCTCGCTCTGCTCTACTGGCTCATCCCCGAGGCGCGCGAGGCCGTGGAGGGAGCGTACGCCGGACGCGGCGGCTGTGGCTGCGGGGATGGCGCGTGTGGAGCGTGAGGCTGTCGTCCTGGTCGAGAGCCCGCATGCCGGCCGGGCCGGTAAGGGCCTACAGCGCGCGCATACGGCGCTCGCCCGCGCGGGCCTCGACGTGCGCGAGACGATTCCCATCGGGGAGTTGGAGCGCCTGCGGCCCTGGCTCGCGTCGCCGACCGGCGCGTGTCCGCTGATCGTCGCCGCTGGCGGGGACGGCACGGTCGGCGCCGTGGCCGACGCCCTTGCCCACTCCGACGCCGTGCTCGGCATCCTGCCCTTGGGTACCTCCAACGACGTCGCGCGCTCGCTCGACATCCCCCTGGACATCGACGCGGCCGTGCGCCTCCTCGCGGACGGCGCGGTCTCGACGGTGGACCTGGGCCGTTTCGTGGCTCCCGACGCGCCGCCCCGCCACTTCATCCACGCCGCCGCGCTCGGGCTCAACGTGGCCTTCGCGCGGGTGGCCACGCGCGCCTCGGTGCGCAAGCGCCTTGGCCGGCTCACCTACATGGTCGCCGCGTCCGCCTTATTGCGGCATCGCGAGGCCTTCCCGTGCGCGCTGTATCTGGACGGGGCTGACCGCCCGATCGCCCTCTCCCTGACGCACCTCTCGGTAATGAACGCGCCCGTCTTCGGCGGCTTCTTTGGCCTGCGCCTGCGCGGCTCCGATGTCGACGACCGGCGCCTCGACGTGCTGGCCATCGAGGACGTGCCGCTCTCGCGCCTGGTCGTCGCCGCCCTGCTCATTTTCCTGCGGCAGTCGCCGCGGGTGGGCGGTGTCCATGTGTACCATGCGCGCCGCCTGCGCGTGCATGTGGATGAGCCGCTGGAGGTCAGCCTCGACGGCGAGATCGCGGCGCGCGTGCCGGGCGACTTCGTGCTGGCCGGCGAGGCCCTGCGCGTTGTCACGGGGCCGCGCTTCGTGGACAAGGACGACCCGGATGTCGTACCATTGCGGACGGAGGATACCTTGTGACACACCGCGCCCCATTCGAGCGCGCGGCCCTGGTCGTGAACACACGGGCGCGCCGGGGCCGCGCGCAGGCCGATCATGCCCGTCGCTTACTCACGGCGGGCGGCGTTCCGATCGCGAAGACCTATGCCCTGCGTAGTTCGTCGCGCCTGTCTGACGCGGTTAGCGCGGCGCTCGACGCGGGCTGTGACCTCATTATCCTGGGCGGCGGCGACGGCACGGTGAGCGCTGTCGTGGACTTGCTGGCCCACCGCCACGTCGCGCTCGGCCTGCTGCCGCTGGGCACGGCCAACGATTTCGCGCGCACGCTGGGCATCCCAGATGACTTGGAGGACGCGTGCGGCGCCATCGCGCGGGGCAAGGCCGTGGACGTAGACCTGGGCCGCGCCGACGACCTCCACTTCGTCAACGTGGCCTCCATCGGGCTTGGCGCGCGCGTCGTCACGCGGGTGTCGCCGTGGCTCAAGCGCATCGCCGGGACGCTGGCCTACCCGGTGGCCGCCGCCCGCGCGCTAGTGGGCTTCCATCCGTTCGCCGCGACCCTCACCTTCCCGGACGGCGATCATCCGCCGGTCTCGTTCCCCCGGCTCGTGCAGATCGGCGTCGGCAACGGCCGTTTCTACGGCGGCGGCGCGGTGGTCGCTCCCCGCGCGAGCATCGACGACGGCGCGCTCGAGGTGTACGCCATCGAGTGGGGGGGCTGGCGCCATCTTGTCGCCGTGGCGCTGACGTTCAGGAGTGGGCGCTTCGTCCGGCTGCCCGGCGTTTGCCACTACAAGACATCGTCCGTACGGATCGAAACGGAGCGCACGCTCGCGACGAACGTCGACGGGGAATTGGTCGAGCAGACGCCGGTGCTCTTCACCCAGGCGCGCGACGCGCTCAAAGTCATCGTGCCGCGCGACTCGACGGCCGCCGATTAAGGAGAGGCGAAACGCCCGCGTTCCCAGGACTTTTCGCAGACCCTGATCAGTCGAGCACCCAGTTGAGCAGCAGCGAGGCGCCGAATAGCCTTGGCCGCGTGGCGCGCACCCAGACACGACGGATGAGGGCGCTTCCCTGTCGCCGGGCGATACACTGGGGAGAGAACGGGTTACGGGTCGACAGGTACGACGCGAGGCGGCGGATAATGAGGGCGACAGATGGACGACGGTGATGAGACGAGTCCCGTGGGGGCGGCGGCGCATATCCTGGTGATCGACGACGACCGCAAGATCACGGACGCGCTGCGGCGTGGCCTGGTTTATCAGGGCTACCGCGTCGATGTAGCCCATAGCGGCGCCGATGGGCTGGAACTGGCGCGGCGCTGGGCGCCCGACGTGGTGATCCTGGACATCCTGATGCCCGGCCTGGACGGACTGGAGGTCTGCCGACGGTTGCGCGCGGGGGGCGATGTCCCGATCCTGCTGCTCACCGCGCGCGACCGCATCGAGGATCGGGTGGAGGGCCTGGCCGACGACCTCGCGCGGACGATGCAGATCCGGCATGTCCCGCCGCCCGGTCGCCTAGTGGTGACGCTCCCGCCCACGAATGTCTTCAGCGCCCCGGATACCTTTGCCGAGGTCGCCGACATACGTGGCGGCCAGGTCGTGGCGCGCTCGGCCACACTGGGTGGCCAGACGCTACCGTTTCTCGTCCAGGCGCTCGCCGCTGCCCGACGCGGACAGTCTATGGCGCGCGTGGTCGAGCCGGAGGAGAATCGTTTGCACCTCTACAGCGTCCCGCTGCGGAGCGGGGGCCGCGTCGTGGGGGTCATCGAGGTGGCGCGCGCCCTGGCGGCCGACGAACGCCTGCTCGAACGCCTGCGCCTGGCACTAGTAGTCCGTCAAGCGAACTATGGACAGTTGCCGTCCCCTGTTGCACGGCGATTGAACTGTCAAGACGGCGCTTGACGGACTACTAGGGTTCATCGGCGGCCCTGTCCGCGCAGCGGCGCTTCGTGGCCGACGCCTCGCACGAACTGCGCACGCCGCTCACCATCATCCGTGCCAACGCCGACGTCCTGGCCTGGGCCGATGCCGGCGACCCCGCCGAGCGCGCGTATGCCCTGGCCGATCTCGCCGGCGAGGCCGCGCGGATGGGGGGGCTCGTGGACCGGTTGCTGACCCTGGCGCGGGCCGACGCCGGCCAACGGCTAACTCTGCGCCCCACGCCGTTGCGGCCTCTGCTGGAGGAGGCGCACCGCCAGGCCCGCCTCTTGGCGCCGGCGCAACGGGTCGCGTTGGCGCGGGCCGACGAGGTGACGGTTGCGGCCGACCCCGACGCCCTCAAGCAACTCCTGCTCATCCTGGTCGAGAACGCGCTGAAATACACGTCGACCGGCGTCGTCACCCTCGCCCTGAGCCGGGACGGCGACGAGGCCCGTTTTTCGGTCGCGGATACGGGGATAGGGATCGCTCCGGAGGACCTGCTCCGCATCTTCGAGCGGTTCTACCGGGCCGACGCGGCGCGGGCGATCGGCGGCAGCGGGCTGGGCCTGTCCATCGCGCGGTGGATCGCCGCTGAACATCAGGGCCGGATCGACGTGAGGAGCGCGCCTGGGCGGGGTAGCGCCTTCACCGTTATCCTCCCGGCCCGGCCGCCCGTGTCTACCTGCGCCGCAACGAACACCGGCTGGAGGAGGAGGCCGAGCGGGCGCTGCCCGGTCCCCTCGACGCCTACCAACCGGGCGGCGCGCACGATCGGGCCGATGGCCATGACGGACCCGACGGGGTGGAAGATCGGCGGGTCCGCGACGGTCAGGTCGGGGTCGCGAACACGGACAGCACACGAGTGAAAGGGTAATCGCACGGTGCATGATACGATCCAATAGGCGGTGTCCCGCGCCGGTTCGCTCTGCTCATCGTCGTCGCCCTCGTCGCGCTCCTGGCCCTGTTCGTGTCTCGCCAAGTGCACCGCCGCGAGCCGCGCTAACGGACTCCGGATGAGGCCAGGGGCAACGCGTCCGGCCGCGCCCTCTCGGCACATCACGCACCTGAACCTGGTGACATTTGTCATCTCCACGTCCTGACTCCATACACTACCGCGCGTGCCGCTCTACCCCTATGATAGACGTGTAGCCGCTAGTAGCGGACGACATAGAGATACCACGGAGGTGAAGAGATGATGGCACAACAGACGACGAACGGTACATCAGGGGCGCAGGTCATCCGTACCCATACCCATACCTACACTCACGTCACACCGCATCGCTCTCTGACGGTCGCGTGGGCGCTCCTACTGGCGCTGGGCGCGTTCTTCCTCTTCGCGGCGGTGTCGGACCTCGCCGCGGACCTACGGATCGGCCTCCCGCTGGATCACGCGCCCGCCTTCGCGCAGGTCGCCGGCGTTTCCTGGCAGAGCGCCGCGCAGTCCTCCCCGGCGCTCACGCATTACATCACGCTCCTGGAGGTCGCCTACGCCGTCCACGAACTGGTGTTCGGTCTCCTCTTCCTCGTCATCGTCGCGATCCCCTTCCGTCGCCGCATGCGCTGGGCGTGGTGGTCCTGCTGGGCGGTCATGCTGGCCAACATCGCCTACTCGTTGACGTTCGGCCGCCATGACCCCACCATCCTGGCCCGGAGCCTCGTCGCCGACATCGGATTGCCCGTGCTGCTGCTCCTCCACATCCCGGCCTTCTTCATACGGCCACGCGCCTCTGTCGCGGAATAGGGTAGAGGAGCAACGCGGTGAGCGGGGCCGGATGGCGGGGCAGAGCACCTCCCTGCGGGGGGACAGCTATGCAGCAACTCCAGCTCGATGCGCGCGCGTATGGCGTCGCGCACCATGCGATACGCCGCCAACTGCTCCTCCTCCGTCCCCGTTGCCCACGACGGGTCGGGGAAGCTCCAGTGCAGGCGCTCCCGCGCCCCGAGAAACACCGGGCACGACTCGTTGGCCTGGTCACAGACGGTGACTACGGCGTTGAACGGCTGCTTCAGGTAACGGTCGAGCGTCTTGCTCTCCTGGTTTGAGATATCAATGCCCACCTCGGCCATGGCCCGGATTGCTAGGGGATGGACGCGTGTGGCCTCGGTCCCGGTCGAATAGGCGTCGAAACGGTCGCCGGCGAGATGGCGCACCATCCCCTCGGCCATTTGGCTACGCGCTGAGTTATGGGTGCAGAGGAAGAGAACGCGCTGCTTGTCCATGATGGTCCTCCGATTCGTGGATTAGTAGGCGGCCGGATGGTCACGCCGCCGCCGCGCGCCCCGCGCCCCGCGCGAAGCGGAGCCGACGGCCGAGCCAGAGCGCTACATAGACGAGCCCGACGAGCGCCGGGACCTCGACCAGCGGGCCGACCACGGCGGCGAGCGCCTGGCCGCTGCCGATCCCGAAGGCGCTAATCGCCACGGCGATGGCTAGCTCGAAGTTGTTGCCCGCCGCCGTGAACGAGAGCGTCGTCGTCTCGGGATAGGAGAAGCCGGCGCGCCGGCCCCACCAGAACGAGGCCCCGAACATAAGCGCGAAGTAGACGAGCAGGGGCCCGGCGATGCGCAACACGTCGCCGGGCAGCGCCACGATCACGCCGCCCTTGAGGCTGAACATCACGACGATGGTGAAGAGCAGGGCCAGCAGCGCCAGGGGCGCATCGAGGACATCCCGCTGCCCGCCAACTCCGTGGACGTGGTGATCAGCAACTGTGTCATCAACCTCGCCGCCGACAAGTCGCGCGTGCTGCGCGACGCCTTCCGCGTGCTCAAGCCGGGCGGACGCCTTGCCGTCAGCGACGTGGTGGCCGATGGTCCGATCCCCGCCACTTTGCGCCGCGACATGGAGGCATGGGCCGGCTGCCTCGCCGGCGCGCTGCAGATCGACACGTACAAGGCCCTGCTCGCGGAGGCCGGCTTCGAAGACATCGGCGTAGAGATCACGCGCCGCTACACCGTGGCCGCGGCCGGACTGGATAGCGGCGCGCGGCCGGCCGGGTGGGAGGACGGCGACGGTAAGCTGACCAGCGCCTTCGTCCGCGCGGCCAAGCCCCGCGACGCCATGTAGAAGACGGACGCGCCGGCGGCGCTCCCCAGCGCGGCCGGCCGCGCCGGTGTGAGCGTGCCATTGCTATTCCTGAACGTGCGTGTCACTGTGGCCAGGGTGACCTGCGTCCGCGCGTCCGTTGCCACGACGCGCACCGTGAACGCGGCGAACACCGTCGCCCGCGCCGGGACGGAGAGCCGGGCGGTCAGCGCGCCCTGGCTCGTCGCGCGCACGGTTTGATAGGCCGTGTAGTAGGTGTAGCGCGGCCGTTGGTGTTGTAGGGGCGTGCCCTGCCAGGAGAGGCGCACCGTCACGGCCCGCGAGGCGGGGAAGCCGGCGCCATCGGCGTAGAGCGTGAGCGGGTTCGTGCCGAGCGCGTCGGCCAGGGTGAGCCGTGGACTTTGGGATGATACCGGAACCGCGTTGCGGTAGAAAGCGTTGATCGTAACGCCCCTGGTCAACGTGACGACGCCGCGTGCGAACGTGGTCTCACGCTGGCCGGCCCCGTATGGTCCGCTGAAGCGCACGAAGCGATAGGGCGTGACCCCAGCCGCCGCGATGGGGGTGCGCTGGATGATGGCGGCGCCGGCGGCGCAGGGAGTGATTCGGCCTTCGCCGCGCCCCGTCCCGCAGAGCACGACCTCCAAGGGCTTGTCCGCCGCGCCGATGAAGGCTGAGAAGGTATCGGTCGAAGCGACCGGGGTAGTCAGCGTCAGCGTAACCGTCAGCGTCACGGCAGGCGCTGTTTGGGCGTGCGCCGACGTGAGCGATAGTCCGGCCAGCAGGGCAGCGGTGAGCGTAGATCGTATGATGGTCATGCTATAAAGCCTTTTCCGCGCGGACACGGGGGAGACATCTCCCGCCGGCGTATCCACGCTATCTATGTAACGCTGGAGATGTCGAAAACGTTACGCCGCGTAGCCCTCTGACACAAGCGCCACCCATACCCCGATCATGCGCGCCTCTCCACGGCTCCGCTACCGGCCGTGGCCCTGATAGGCAGCGTGACAGACAGGCGAAAGCCGCCATCAGCTCTCGGACCGGCCTCGCTCCGGCCGCCGACGGCGGCGACGCGCTCCCGTATCCCGGCCAGTCCGTTGCCGCCCCCGCCGCGTGACGACGAAGGACCGGCCGTGTCCGCCGCCTCACGTCCGTCATTGACGATCTCCACACCCGTGCAATGCTCCCCTTGGCTGACGCGGACCGTGCAGTGGGTGGCGTGGCTGTGCCGGATGACGTTGGTGACGCCCTCGCGGACCGTCCAGGCCAGCACCGCTTCGGCGGCAGATGGTAGGGTGACGTTCCCGCCCTCGCAGCGGTAGGCGATCCCGGCCGCGGCCAGGAGCGCGCCCGCCCCGTGCAACTCGCCCGCCAAGGTCGGTTGGCGATAGCCAGACACGGTCGCGCGCACCTCCTGTAGCGTCGTGCGCGCCACGCCGCCCACCTCGCGCATCGCCGCGATGGCGTGATCCGGCGCCATGGGGACGAGCGCTTCGGCTACCTCGCTCTTGAGCGCGATGTGCGAGAGGTTGTGCCCCAACAGGTCGTGCAGGTCGCGCGCGAAGCGCAGGCGCTCTTCATTCACGGCCAGGCGCGCGATCTCCGCGCGGGCGGCGCGTAGCGCGCGGTTCGTGGCGACGACCTGGACCAGACTGATGACGATGACGCCGACGAAGACGACCAGGACCAGCGTCGGCGCGATGAGGGACACGCTGGCGTGCGCGACCCAACCGGCCGCGATCGTGAGGAGCGCGAGCGCGGTCACCGCCCCGGCCGATTGGCCGGCCGGGAGTCGAGCGCCCACGCTCGCGCTGACGAAGATGAACAGGGTCAGCCAGTCCTTCCCGTTGCCGAGGGTTTGCGCTATGCCGAGGGCCACGAGGATGACGAGCGGGAGCCACGACGGTCGTTCCGGTACACGCGCCGCGGCGGGCGCGGGGCTCAGGATGTTGTACCATGTCGTCCGTGCGTAGACCCCAACGAACAGCGCGACACCGGCGAGCGTGAGGCCGAGGCGGAGCGGCGTGGGATGGCCGCGCAACAGGCCGACGATGGGATAGGTGTGCAGGAAGCCCGTCACGGGATAGAGCAAGGGCAGCCACAGCACCCACAATAGCCGCAGGAGTAGGACGGACCGATCGCCGTCCGCCGCATGGTCGCGTGTCCCGGTCGGGTCCATCGTCCGCCTCTCCCCTCTGTATCCTGCCGCGCCAGTCGCCGCGGTCTCCGTCGTGGAAACGATGGCGGACGCCGGGGGCCGGGACAAACCGCGCCAGCGTCCGTCACCGCTCTACTCTTACGCTTATTGTACGACGCTGGCGCGCGGCCGCCCGAAAAAGGCGGGGACGTGGACGAGCAGCAAGAGGGGTAACCCAATATCGCCGATGAGGCTGCGGGCCAGGATGGTGGGGTCGTGGCGGCCAAACGTCAGCGAATAGGTGAGATTGGCCAGCATGACCGCCCAGCACGCCCACCAGGCCCACCGCATCCTCTTGCGGAAGGGGATCGCGACGATGACGAGGAAGAGTATCCCGAACACCAGTTCATGCGCCGCGTAGGCGACCTCCAGGAGCGTGATGTACCGCGTGAGCCCCGGGGAGGTGTGCATGGTGCTCTGCCAGCCGGCGCCCGCGACCTGCGCGAAAGCGGGTGTATGGTCCGAGGGTAGGCCGATCCTGAGGTCCGCCGCGAGGTCGGAGACCGCCGCGAAGAGGAAAAACGCGCCCAGCACGAGCAGGAGCGCCCAGGCGATGGTCAGGTAGCGCGGCGTGGCGTTGGCCTGACCACGAGCGATGCGAGCTTGGGGCGCCCTATTCGTAGACTGTCGTGCGATATTCATAGACTGTCGTGCGATCATCTCTCTCCCTCCATCGTGTCTCTACGGTGTCTCTGGTCATTCCAACCCGTCGTAGCGGGTACACGTCTATCATAGGGCCGCAGCGGCGCCTTCGGTAGTGTGTGGAATCAGGAGATAGAGATGACAGATGTCACCTGGGCGCCAAGCTTGTGCGTTCGGGGCTGAACCCTTGGCCTAACATTAGTCGTTAGCACGCAGAAGTCCCAGGGCCGCGCGGCCTCGGGACTTCTGCGTGCTAACGACTAATGTTAGGTTAGCTGACGCCGGCCAGGCCCGATGTCGGGGCCTTGGGGAGATCGTCGTCCATGCGGTCGACGCCGCGGAGCTTGTAGAACAGCATCGATCCGACCCAACTCAGGATGAAGACGGCGACGATGACGAAGCCCATGTTGCTGATGTTCAAGTTCCCCAGGGCGTCCCAGGCGCCTCCCTTGGCCCCCGTTTCCTGAATCAGCACCTGCAGGCACTCGATGCCGCCGATGACGAGGGCCACCAGGACCGAGATCAGCGTGATGTTCATGTTGTAGTAGAGCTTGCGCACCGGCCGCACGTAGGCCCAGCCGTAGGCGCCCAGCATCGCCACCCCGTCGGTCGTGTCGGCGAGCGACATGCCGGCCACGAAGAGCAGCGGCAGCAGCAGGATCAGGTAGACGGGCATGCCGCTCGCGCCGGTCGTCGCGGCGATACCCAGGATGCCGACCTCGCTCGCCGTGTCGAAGCCCAGGCCGAACAGGAAGCCGATGGGATACATATTCCAGGAGGCGCCGACGACCCGGAGCAGCGGCTTGAACAGCCGGGCCAGCAGGCCGCGGTTGTTGAGGTAGTCGTCGAGCGTCTGGTCGTCGTAGGTCCCGCCACGCGCGACTTTGCGCCACGTCTTGTAGATGTCGATCAGCACGATCAGGTTGATGATGGCGATCAGGACGAGGAACACGCCGGACACGGCCGTCCCGATGACGACGCCGGCCGATCGCAACGAGGGCAAGTTCTTTTTGACGAACGCGGCGGAGACCGCGACCGCGATCGAGAGCCCGAAGACGACGGTGGAGTGGCCGAGCGAAAAGAAGAAGCCCACGCCCACCGGGCGCTTGCCCTCCTGCATCAGCTTGCGCGTCACGTTGTCGATGGCCGCGATGTGGTCGGGGTCGACGGCGTGGCGCAAGCCGAAGCCGTAGGCGATCACGGCGAGCCCGAGCAGGACGTGGTATTTGCTCGATGCGGCCAGAAGGAGCGCCCAGACCAGCACGTTGAAGCCGATGAGGAACGTGTAGATCACGATCAAGCGCCGCCGCAGATCGGGGGACGCCGACCTCCACATGGCGGCCAGACGTCCGGCCGCTCCCTGTGTCTGCCTATCTTGGGCCGCCGCGCTCATCTCCACCTCTCCTAACATGCGTCTTAGACGCCATTCCTAACGTGTATACACGTCCTAGACGCCTGTAAACCCTCGCTCCATTCCCGCGAGGCGCCGCTTTGTGCGTATGGTGTAGCGTACCCAATATCTACAACTACTGCAAATGAAAGTGTTTGCATCTCTGCTATCTCCTGGATCGATCATCGCCTACACCTTGGCGCCGACGCGTCACTTTGGCAGGTGAACGCGTTACACTGTGCGTGGACGGTCGCGGATGTGTTACCCTGTCCGCGAATGCCGAAAAATGGGGACGTGGGAGACACGAGTCGCGAGGGGGGGACGCCAATGGATACGGGGCAGGTACCGATTAATATGTATCAGAGCGTGGAGAGACTAACCGTCGTAACGCCGATGCCGGGGTTGGAACCCACGGACGTGTCCGTCCGCGTGACCGCGGATGGGCGGCTTGAACTGCGGGGCAAACGGCGCGGTCCGCGACAGGACGCGATGGATCTGCTTGTCGACGAGTGGTCGGTCGGTCCCTACGAGCGTACCGTGTCCCTCCCCTGTGCCGTGGACGGGCGCCTGGCCAACGTCACGTTCGGTAACGGTGTGCTCGTCGTCGCGCTGCCGAAAGCCGACCAGACCCACGCGGTCGAACTAACCCTCGAACCGACCGGCCACGCGCGGGGTCAGCATGTGGGCAGCCACGGCCGCGACATCACCCCGACGACAACAGCGGCCCACCGCCAGGGTCAGGCGCGCGGCGCCGGGTAGGATAGCATAGACCAACACTGCCATGTTCACGCACATGAACGCCCCGACCATGCCGCGTACGGCGCGGTCGGGGCGTTCGCATGCGTGGTCGTGGTTACGGGGTGACCTGGATCGGTACGGTCGAGGCGGCGCTCGTGCGCCCGCTCCGCGCCTGGACGCGCACGCCGGCCGCCACCGGCGCCGCCGTCACATACTTCAGGCGCAGCACGCCTTGGTACAGGCCGTAGGAGTCGGCCATCCCGTGGACGGTCTTCTGGTAGAGCAGCGCGCCGAGTTTGGGCGCCTTGGGTCCCTTCGCACCCTTGACCGCGGGCGGCGGTGGAACCGCGTTCCTGACGTCCAGCGTGACGGCCACCTGGGCAAAGGGGGTAGTGTGCACGGTCACGGTGAGCGCGCCGGTCCCACTCACCTGTGGCGCCGCGTCCAGGGTCAGCGCCAACGGGCACGCGCCGGGCGCGCTGCCGGGCGAGCCGCTGATCTTGGCCACGAACGCGTTCGACGTCGGCGGCGCGTAGGTCGACCCGCCGCGCACCGCGCGGCTGATCGGGAAGTTGGGCGAGAGCGTCTGGCCGCCGATGTACGCGTCGCCGTGATAATCGACCGCGATGGCCTGGCCGCTGTCCACGAACGTGCCGCCGAGGTAGCTGGAGTAGAGCAGGGCGCTGCCGCAGGAATTCACCTTGGCCACAAAGGCGTCGAGCATCCCGAAGCCGCCGCGGTTGCCGCCCAGATCCCCTTGCAGGGCGCCTTTGAGCGGGAACACCGGCGTGTTGAAGGCGGCCGAGGCCGTGCTGCCGGTGACGTAGGCGTCGCCGGCGGGATCGAGCGCGATGGCATAGCCGATGTCGTCGCCGATGCCGCCGAGATACGTCGAGTAGCGTAGCACGCCGCGCGGGTCGAGCTTGGCCACGAAGGCGTCGATGCCGCCGCCCGAGGTCGGCTGCGCCACGCCGACGGTGCGCGGGATGCCGCCGTTGGTCTCGCCCACGATATAGGCGTCGCCCGCGCTGTCGACGGCGATGCCGTGCGCCTTATCGGCGGCGGTGCGGCCGAGGTAGGTGGCGTAGACCAGGCTATTCCCGGCGGCGTTGAGCTTGGCGACGAACGCGTTGTAGTCCGTGCCGTACAACTGGGCCTGCAGCGCGTGCTTGGGCGTCGGGAAGTCCGGCGAGTTGGTCTGGCCGGTGACATAGGCTTCGCCGGCCCTGTCCACGGCGATGCCGACGGCCGAATCGCTTCCACTCCCGCCGAGATAGGTGCTGTAGATCAGTCCGCTGCCGGAGGGGTTCAGCTTGGTGACGAAGGCGTCGACCTGTGTACCCAACGTCCCTTTGCCGTAGCCGAGCGAGCCCTGCAAGGGGTTCTTGAGCGGGAAGTTATAGGCGTAGGTGTAGCCGGTGACGTAGGCGGCGCCGCCACGGTCAACCGCGACGCCGGTGGCCAGGTCATCCCCGACCGTGTCGGCGTTGTCGGTGCTGCCGCCGAGGTACGTGCTGTAGAGCAGCGCGCGCCCGTTGGGGCTGAGCTTGAAGATGAACGCGTCGTTGCCGCCGTGGTTCACCTTCTGGAAGGCGTGATCCGTGACCGGGAACGGCGGCTGGGTCGCCACGAGTCCCGAGTTGGTGTAGCCAGCCACGTAGGCGTCGCCCTGCCCGTCGATCGCGATGCCGGTAGCCACGTCCTGGCCGCCGCCGCCGACGAACGTGCTGTAGACCAGCTGGTGGTTGTCCGCGCTGAGCTTGGCCACGAAGGCGTCGGGGGTGAGGCCGGGCGCGTGGGCAAGCTGCAGCATCTGCGTCGACGTGATGATCGCGGCGTTGGTGTAGCCGGCGATGTAGGTGTTCCCCGACGAGTCCAGCGCGACGCCGGTGACGGCGTCGTTGTAGCCGAAGAAGGTCGAGTAGCTCAGGACGGGGTCGATCACCAGCGGTCGCGCGCGGTCGTAGCGCCCTGGGGCGAACCCGAAGGCGTCGTGGCCGAGCAGCTGGTAGCGGACGTCGACGCCGACGCGCCGGCCGTCGCGCGCGATCTGATAGGCGACGGGGCGCGCCCAGCGTAGCGCACGCCCGCCGGCCACGGCCAGCGACAGGTCGCCGTTCGCATCCAGGCGCAACGCGCGCGCGCCGCCCACGCCCTGCCGGATCTGAGCTGGATCGGCGTGCGCCGCCACGCGGAAGTCATACTCCAGGCGGTTCTGCGTGCCATAGTAGCGCAGGTCGACGCCCCGGTAGATGCCGGAGTAATCGACCTGTCCGTAGGTGGGGACGCCGCGCTGCCAGGCGCGCTGATCGGTCCCGCCGAAGTAGTTGACCGTACCGGACTGCCGCGCGGCGCCCGTCACGCGCGCCCGTGGGTTCGCGCCGAGCAAGTGGAACCGCAGCACGGCCGAGTTCGTCGGGTGACTGTTGTGCGCGGCGCGCGACACCGGCGCTACGTCGCCCAAGACCAGCGCGGCCTCGCGCGGGGTGAGATACACCGCATAGCCGTTGCCGCGGGCCAGGAACCTGACCCCATCGGGGCCGTGCCCCGCGACGGACTCGAAGCCGAGCGGCAAGCGCGTATAGCTGGCGCGAGCCGTCGTCGCGGCCCGCGTGCGTGCGGACGGCGCCGTGGCCGCGCGCGCATGGCCGGTGTTGGCGACGGAGGCGACAGGCGATAGCGGCGCGCGCGCCGCGCCGGAGGCGGGCGCGACAAACGTCCCGCTCGACGCGATCCAGAGTGCGGCGCCCCCGGTCAGGCCCGCCGTCAGCAGGCGGTTCTTGTGCAATAAACTAAACATCGCTCCCCTTCGTACTCCTCTACTCCCTCATCTGCGTCAAGCGAACTACAACCAGTAGGCGCGCGTGATCCATCCATTCCGGCCTTGACCGACGACTCGTCCCGCGGCGATCCCGAGAGGACGGACCAACCCGCCCACGGCGCCGCGGCCGTTCATCGTACGAGCGCGACGCACGGACCCCAGGGGGGCGCGCGTAGACTCACACGCGCGATGATAAGGGCGACGGTGTGCCGTCAGCGATCCCCCGTTCGGGCTACCGTACTCCTCAGGGCCATTTAGTTCTCGTGGCGACCACGCGGCCCTCACCCCCAACCCCTCTCCCTGACGCGGGAGAGGGGGGCTGCCGCGCGTGTGCCGCGCGTCTCCCCTTGCCCCTTGAGGGAGAGGGGTTGGGGGTGAGGGGGAAAACTAAATGGCCTGGTACTCCTTGTACGCGAGGCGGGGACACGATGTCGCGGACTATAATAGAGGCAAGGTGAGCAGATGCTCTCCTACGATGTTGTAGAGTATAGCGGGGAGCACGCGGCTGATAACCCATCCGATCGACTTCGACAGTCCCTGGAAGGAGGCGTTGGAAGAATACCTGGAGGACTTCTTCGCCCTCTTCTTTCCGCAGGCGCACGCTGAGATCGACTGGGCGCGCGGCGTCACCTTCCTGGACGCGGCCAGGCCTGCGCGCCACGTTCGTGGCGCAGCCGGCTACGGCCCCTCTTGACAGGCGCTATGAACGGAGGACAATCGAGATATGAGCATCACATCGGCACGGCCGCCGGCGGCCGTCGCACCGTGGGCGGAGGTCGTGCCTGGAACTGGCCCCATGACCATGGCCGATTATCTGGCCTATCCCGACGGCGACGGCTATCGCTACGAGTTGGTGGACGGAGTACTGGTCCGCATGGCCGGCACTAGGCCCGAGGCGGGGGACGTGACCCGCGCCCTGCTGTTTCCGCTCGCCGCCTACGTCCAGGCGCATGGCCTAGGCGTCGTCACGCTGCCCGATGAGGTCTACGACTTTGAGCGGACCGGGCAACCGAATACCGGGCTGCTCCCTGATGTCGGTTTTTACTACGCCAGCCGCACGTCGCAGGTGACGCCGCACGAGCCGCGGCCCTTCGCCCCGGACCTGGTCGCCGAGGTGGCGGGCGGTTCGCAGCGCCAGGCCGACATGGACGCCAAGGCGCGGCGCTACCTGCGCGGGGGCACGACGCTGGTATGGGTCGTCTGGCCCGCGCGGCGTCAGGTGGACGTGTGGCATCGCGACGACCGCGCGCCCGTCGCCACGCTCGACGACAGGGACCACCTCGATGGGCTCGACGTCGTACCCGGCTTCACCCTGCCCGTTGCTCGCCTCTTGCCTAGCCTGTGAAGGGGGAAGACCATGGACCGGCTCGCCCCCTGGGCCGAGATCGTGCCCAACGCGCCGCCGCACATGACCGTAGGCGATCTGCTGCGGTGGCCGGATGACGACGGGTATCGGTGCGAGCTGGTGGAGGGGTCTTGGTGCGTGTACCCGGTAGTGGGGTCGCGGCCGCGGAAGCGACCGCCGCCATCAGCTTCGGGCTCCATGCCTTCGTGCGCCCGCGCCGTCTCGGTGTGGTCACATCGGCTAGCGGCATCTTTACCTTCCCCAACGTGGAGACAGGGCTCGTCCCCAACGTCGGGTACTACGTCGCCGCGCGTCGGGCGCTGATCGTGGATCGCACACAGCCGATCCCGTTCGCTCCTGATCTGGCCGTCGAAGTGGCGTCCCCCTCCCAAGACGCCGACGACCTGGCGGTGAAGGCGCGCACGTACCTACACGGGGGTACGCGCTTGGTGTGGGTCGTGTGGCCGCGGAGCGGTCATATCGACGTGTGGCGTCCTGGAAATCTGGCCGCTCCCGCGACGACGCTCCATGCCGGCGACACACTGGACGGCGAGGATGTGATCCCCGGCTTCAGGCATCCCGTCGCCGCTGTATTCGCCGACCCGCTTGCCTGACCCTATACCAGGGTATTACTCTGGTATACTGGCGAACAAGGGAGGGGACCGGTTCATCCAGGCGCGATTCGGGGCAGTCCCGTCGGCGGTGGAGCAGCGCATCGCCGCCGATCGGGCGACGCTCGATTGGCTGGTCGCGCGCGCGGCCGTCGTGCCGACCGTCGATGATCTATAGACCATTCAGCGGCCCCATACGCCAGGCCGCCGCCGGTCATTAGAGACGCCCGGCGGACTCGGCCGCCAGGAGGACCTCGCGGCGTTCGCGGGGATCGCCATGGCGCAGCATCGCGGCGGGTGAATCAGGCAACAACGCCTTGGGCGCGGTCATCCAGCCGATCTTAGAGAGCGATGGCATCGCGCCCAGCGCCTCGATCACCTTCGGCAAGTCGGGGAGAACTCCGTCCGGCCCCGTGGGGTCGAATTGCCACGACGGGAAGCGCAGCATCCCGCGATCCATGACGGCAAGGAGCGTACCCGCCCGCGCGCGGTCGTGCGGCGTCTGCCGGGTGACGCCCAGGCGCCGGGCGACTTCGGGCGCCGTCAAACTATCCGCGAGCAGCCGCTGGCGGACGCGGAACTCGTCGGCGGCCGGCGCGATGGCCCGCTCGACGACATCCGAGGGCGCGGTCGGCGGCGCGTCCTGAACGCGAACCGCCTCGTCGATAGTGGCGCGGACGCGGTCGACCTGCTCCGCTGGCAGCCGGTTGATGGCGGCGCGGAACGCGCGCACCGCCTGATCCACGCTCGTCTCATGCCTGCGGTTTATCATCGTCATCTCGCGCCCCTCCCTCACCACCATTATCTGGCGTAAGGTAAGAGATGTCAAGCCGACGCTGCCGCGCTGCCGCGCTGCCCCGCGGGTGCGCCCCACGATTGTGAGATGAAGCCTGCGACTGCGGTCGCAGGGCAGCCGACGGGCACTGCGGTGCTACAGGACGGGCGTGACGCCCGCGCGCCCAGCCCGACCAGTCGGCGTCCGCTGCCCTGCGACCGCAGTCGCAGGCCCACGGCGCTCACTATCACAATCGTGG
>JAABUV010001227.1_pt1 | contig 37478 bp, 40 predicted proteins | sample 5559971 | NCBI WGS metagenome assembly JAABUV01 (sample SAMN10711881, study PRJNA513362) | rock metagenome | isolation source: Antarctica rocks | place: Antarctica: Victoria Land, Knobhead nord | collected 2015-12-19
GCCGGCCGAGTTCGAGCGCCGGCTGATCCAGGACGCGCTGGCGAGCTACGCCACGCTGCTGGAGAAGGTGGACGGCGACGACCGCCTGACCCGCAAGCGCATCGAGCGCATGAAGGAGGGCCTGGAAGCCAAGCTGGAAGCGCTCGGCGCCCGCAAGGACGACCTGCTGACCATCGCCGAGATCGGCGTCGACCAGCTGATCGTCGACGAGGCGCAGGAGTTCAGGAAGCTGTCGTTCGCCACCAACATGAGCGGCCTGAAGGGTGTAGCCCCGGACGGCTCGCAGCGGGCGTGGGACCTGCACGCCAAGGCCCGTTTCATCGCGCAGGCGCAGCCGACCCGCCCGCTGATCCTGGCGTCAGGCACGCCGATCACCAACACGCTGGGGGAGATGTTCACCCTGCAGCGTTTCATGCAGCCCGACGTGCTAGCCGAGCGCGGCATCCACGAGTTCGACGCGTGGGCATCGTCCTTTGGTGACACGCGCACCGAGCTGGAGCTGCAGCCGTCGGGCGCCTACAAGCCGGTCACCCGGTTTGCCGAGTTCGTGAACGTGCCGGAGCTGATCAGCATGTTCCGCTCGGTCGCCGACGTCGTGCTGATGAGCGACTTACGCAAATACTTGCGCTTGCCCGGCCTGCGCACCGGCAAGCGGCAGATCGTCACGGCCAAGGCAAGCCCTGCGTTCCGGGCCTACCAGACGGTGCTGGCTGAGCGCATCCGCAGGATCGAGGAGCGGAAGGGCCGCGTCGAGAAGGGCGACGACATCCTGCTCTCCGTCATCACCGACGGCCGGCACGCCGCGATCGACACCCGGTTCGTGCTCATGCCCGACGCCGCAGAGGACCCGCGCGCCGGCGACGAGCCGAGCAACAAGCTGAACGCGCTGATCGGCAACGTGCATCGCATCTGGCGGGACACGGCAGGCAACCGCTACCTGCAGCCCGACACCGGCACGCCCTACCCGATCCCCGGGGCGGCACAGATGGTGTTCTCCGACCTCGGCACCGAGGCGGCCGACGGCAAGCGCGGCTTCTCGGCCTATCTGTGGATCCGGGACGAGCTGGTGCGGCTCGGCGTGCCGCGCGAGCAGATCGCTTTCATGCAGGATTACAAGAAGTCGGAAGCCAAGCAGAAGCTGTTCGCGGCGGTGAACAGCGGCCGCGTGCGGGTGCTGATCGGCTCGACCCAGACCATGGGCACAGGCGTCAATGCGCAGCAACGGATGGCGGCGCTGCACCACCTCGACGTGCCGTGGCTGCCGTCCGACATCGAGCAGCGCGAGGGACGGATCGAGCGGCAGGGCAACCAGAATGCGGAGATCGATATCTACGCCTATGCCACGCTCGGCAGCGTCGATGCGACGTCCTGGCAGCTGCTGGAACGCAAGTCGCGCTTCATCGCGGCGGCCCTGGCCGGCGACCGCAGCGTCCGCCGGCTGGAGGACGCCGGCGCCCAGGTGAACCAGTTCGCCATGGCCAAGGCGCTTGCGTCGGGCGATCCCCGCCTGATGCAGAAGGCCGGGCTGGACGCCGAGCTGGGCCGGCTGGAACGGCTGCGGGCGGCGCACTTCGACAACCAGCTCGCCATCCGCCGGCAGATCACGGACGCCGAGCGCACCATCGCCAACTCGACGCAGCGGATCGGCGGCATCGAGCAGGACATTGCAGTCCGCACCCCGACCCGTGGCGACCTGTTCACCATGCAGGTCGGCGGTAAGTCCCGCACGGAACGCAAAGTGGCCGGCGGCTCGCTGCTCAGCCGTATCCGCCTGATCGAGCGCAACAAGGAGAAGGGTGCCTGGACTCTGGGGGCGATCGGCGGGTTCGAGATCAAGGCGTCCGGCGAGCCGTACGCGCTGAACTACCGGCTGGACGTGTGGCTCGACCGGCACGACTATGAGCAGGAGATCCAGATCGACGGCGAGCTGACCGCCCTCGGGCTGATCGCGCGGCTCGAGTATCAGCTCGACCGCTTCGAGGCGGACCTGGCCGAGCATCATCGCCGTGTCACTGAAGCCGAGCAGCGCCTGCCCGGCTACCGGCGCCGGATCGGCGAGGGGTTCGACCTGCAAGAGGAGCTGGATGCCAAACAGGCGGAGCTGCAGGCGCTGGAGGCTGACCTGGCCGCCAACGACAAGGTGGCCGTAGCCGACGATGCCGTGGCGGACGCCGCCGCGGCGTAGCGGTCAGTGCCGGGCGTTCTCGATCTGCTTGAGGTCGAGGACGCCCTTCTTGCCCCAGCCTGCGGCGCCGGCGGGCACCTCCGGGCGAAAGTGCTCGTAGAGCCGGAAGCCGATCCGGTTTAGCTCCTCGGGCGGCAGGGAGTCTGCCAGCGCCTCCATCGCCCTGCGCACGGCCTGCAGGTGCTCGCCGAACGCCTTTTCCACATAGGCATGGGCCGGGCGCGGGGAGGCTGGCTTGTCGTGGTCGAGCGCATACTGGCTGCCCTTCTGCTCGACCACGGGCACGTCGCGGCCGAGCAGATGCACCGTCTGCCGCGGGGCCGGCTTCGCCGCGTCCCGCACGCCACCCTCCTCGTGCTTCTCCTCCAGGCCGATCGCACGGGCCTTGACCCGGGCGCTTGAACCGGCGACGGCGCGGCCCAGCGTGATCGCCGCGTCCACGTCATGCCCCAGGCGCTCGGCGACGATCGCGGCCCAGAGCGTCAGCACTGGAGCACGGTTGACCCGGATCTCGCCGTCATTGTCCGTCATTCAGCCCTCTTCGTACACCTGCTTGCTGACTACAACGCCCGTGCCGAGATCCAGCTGCTAGCCGCTATTATTCGCCAGCCCGCAGCTGCTCCCTGCTGAGCCATTCGTTTTTCGCGCGATAGTTGCAGGGCGTGCGGATACGCTGCAACTCCCGGAGTGTTTCCGGAGTGGCATGATGACGGCTCGATGCGGCGGCGCTGGGGGTTGATGAAGACGGGTAACGGTGGGGCACACCGCCCCGCGGTTTAGCCCGCATTATTCACGAGAAATGCGCGATCAAAGCCAAACCGTTGATATCGCTCACAACTATGCGAATGGGCTGTTTGATGAAGTTTTTTGCAATGAAATTTCTGGCCCAGGTGTTTGGTGGCCTAGGCCGATTTCGGGCGGTCCGATGAATTATTCGGGTTAGCTGGTCAGGCGCGGCATGCGACCGAGGACGAAGGCCAGGATGGACTGGCAGGATGCACTGCTGGGCAGGTGCAGCTTGACCTGGGTCTTCATCTCGACGACGCGCACGGCAAGCTTGATCAGGCGCAGGCGCAGCGTGTCGAACTGAAGGGTGCGCCACGACGAGCGGCGCGGCATCAGCGTGCGCAGGCTCCACATCAGCCAGTAGGCGGCCCCGTGCAGGAACAGGCGAAACTGGTTGGCGGTCGCCTTCGTGCATGAGGTGCGGTCGGCGGCAAGGTGGCGTTTCCAGCTTTTTATGTGGTTTTCCGCTTGGCCCCTTTGGCAATACCGCCGCTCGTAGAGGGCGCGGGCCGAGCCGCTGAGCAGGCTGGTGACGATGAAGCGCGTGTCCGTCCCGTTGGGCCCGGCCTCGACGCGGGCGATGATGCGCTCGACCCGCTCCCAGCTTGCAGCGCCGTCGTAGAACTCGGTGAAGCGGCGGAGCTTGCCCGAGCCGTCCGAGGCGGCAAAGCGCGCAGCGGTGCTGGCCTCCAGGCTCTCGACATGACGACGCAGCGTGCTGGTCGGGGCGACACCGAGCAGATAGTCAACCTTGTTCGCCCGGCACCAGCTCAGCACCTCAGGCGCGCAATAGGGCGTGGTTCAAATCAGGGTAACACCCAAAACGAAAAATCCTTTTATCATCAAAGCTTTATCGATTTCCGGTGTTACCTGGAAATGGCACTTTTTGAACCACGCCGCCACGGTCATTGGCTTGTTCCGGGTCCGCGCCATGTCGCGACGACGAACCCGTCACTGTCCGTCGGTCACAGTACCGGTCAGCAATCCTGCTTGTCGCACTCAGGTCCTTGCACGAAGGCCCCGGGTCTGCAGTTTGCGGGGTGTGCCGGGCTGCAGCAGGGGACGAACCCAATCTGACGTGGCATACCCGTTACCAGAACCGAAAGGCATCGACCGACCCATGACCGACCGTTGCGTGGACGTTGCTGTAGTTGGAGGCGGGGTCATCGGCTCGGCTGTCGCGTTTTTCCTGCGGGAGCTCGGGTTTAACGGCACCATTGCCGTGTTCGAGAAGGACCCGTCCTACCAGTTCGCCTCGACCGCGCGGTCCGCGGCCTCGATCCGCCAGCAATTCACCACGCCGGTCAGCACGCAAATGTCGCAATTCTCGTTCGACTTCCTCGCCGGCCTGGTCGAGCGCTTCGGACCGGACGGCGACATCGCGCTGGTCCGCAGCGCCTATCTGTTGCTGGCCGATGCCGCGCGGGCCGACATGCTGCGGTCATGCCACGAGACGTTCACCCGGCTGGGCGCCGAGATCGCGTGGCTCGACGTTGACGCGCTCGCCAGGCGCTTTCCTTGGCTGAACACCGAAGACCTCGTGGGCGGCACGCTTGGCCTAGCCGGCGAGGGCTGGTTCGACGCCTACATGCTGTTGCGGCTGCTGCGCCGGCAGGGGCGCAACCGTGGCGTCGCCCATGTAGACAAGGAGGTCGTGGCGTTCGAGTGCGACGGGGCCGGCATCTCGGCGCTGCGCTGCGCGGACGGCGAAAGGTTCGTCTGCGGCACGGTTGTCAACGCGGCCGGTCCGGCTGCCGGGCGGATTGCCGCCCTGGCCGGGTGCGTCCTGCCGGTCGAGCCCCGCAAGCGAACAATGTTCGTCATCCAGGCATCGCTGGACCACGTCGGCATGCCGTTCGTGTTCGACACCTCCGGGATCGCGCTTCGTCCGGAAGGCGACCGCTTCATCTGCAGCGCGCAGCCCTCCGAGGATCGAGACCCGCACCCGGGCGATGATTTCGAACCGGACCATTATTTGTTCGAGGACGCCGTTTGGCCGGCGCTGGCGCACCGCATTCCCGCGCTGGAGCAACTGCGCTTGCAGAGCGCCTGGGCCGGGCACTACGAGATGAACCTGTTCGACCACAACGGGGTGGTCGGGCGACATCCGGAGGTCGGCAACCTCATCTTCGCCAACGGGTTCTCCGGCCACGGCGTGATGCACGCGCCCGCCACCGGCCGCGGCGTCGCCGAGCTGATCCTGCACGGCCGCTACGTTTCGCTGGACCTCGGTCCGCTCGCCTACGGCCGAATCGCGGCCAATAAGCCGATCCATGAAGCGTTGGTCTATTGAAGCACGCGCCCTGCCATGCGGAGGCGCCCGCGGTGCCGCCCGTCGACAGGACCTATGCCGCCGACCAGGCGGTCAATGTTGTCGTGCTTTGGAATATGCTGCACATGGGTGCTGCCTCGGCCCAGCTCAGGGCGGCCCCGGCAGCAGCTTCGCATTAACCGAAACGCGCCAGCGCAAACTTCGGCTCTAGCGCATGGCCCGGCTTGGTGGCAGCCATCGCAAGCTCCTCGCCGAGCGCCGGGGAGTGCTTGAAACCGTGCCCGGAGCAGCACGACGCCACCAGCACCGTCCCGTCCTCGCGAAACCGGTCGATGATGAACCCGGCGTCCGGCGTCACGGAATACAGACATGTCGCCGCCTTCGTGACCCTCTGGCTCAAGCCCCGCAGCCGACCCGCCACGTGCCGTTCGTGTAACGCTTGCGTTTCCTCGTCCGGAACAGTCCGGTCCACGTGATCCGGGTCGATGGGAACGTCGTAGCACTCGGTGCCGATCTTCACCCCCGGCTCGCCTGCCAGCAAGGGAAAGCCATACAGGTAATCAGCTTCCGTCGCGCCGTGCATCCAGACAAACACGGGGCAGCCCGCCGGGTTATAGAGCCGGGGCTCGTCCGCGTCGAACCAGAGGAGCGTTTGCCGATGAACGCGGATCAGGCCAGAAAGCGCTCCCGCGGCAAGACCCGGGAGCCAGGCGCCGGCCGCCAACACGACCTTGCCGGCCGCGATGCGTCCCTTGTTCGTCACCACGATCACGCCGCCGCCATCAGGCTTGATGGCGAGCACCGTCTCGTTCGTTCGGATCATCGCACCGAGCTTCCGGGCCTGGCAGAGCTGAACATCAACGCCGCGCTCGGGAAACACGACGCCTGCGCTTGGTTCAAAGAAGCCTTGTTCGTCGTCGCGCACCTGGAACTGTGGATACCGCCGGCGGATCTCGGCACTGTCGAAGATCTCGTGGGCGATGGCGTGCTCGCGCGCCGTCGCAATCGTTGCGCCGAGAAAGCCAGGCCGGCCATGGCTCCGCACGCCATCGCCCTGCGCGATCAGCAGCATGCCAATTGACATCAGCAGCGTTTCGCCTGTTTCCTGCTCAAGCTCGCGCCAGATCTCGTGCGAGCGACGCACCAGCGGCACATAAACATCGCCCTCCGCGGCGGAAAGCCGTGTCAGCCGGCTTCCGCCATGGGTGGAGCCATGGTGGTGCGGCGGGTTGAAACGGTCGATGCCCACTGCGCGCACACCCTGCAACGCCAGGCGGTGCAGCGTGGCGCAGCCAACGGCGCCCAGGCCAACGACGACCACGTCTGCGGTTTCCATGTCTGCTCCTAGACTTCAGAGGCTGTTGCACAATTAAAGGTCGGAACAAGTCTGCTCAAGATGTAGATCAGTTTCCGCTAAGTCGACACTATATGCTGTGTGATGCCCAGCCGGAGAACCATTTAGGCAACAGGCTCTTCAGCCGGGCGGTTCCGGAATATCCAATATGAACAGGGCGGTGCCTGGCTCGACAGTGGCGCCGTCCTCCACCGGGATTTCGGCGACGCGGCCCGCGACATCCGCCTGCACGCGGTTGAACAGCTTCATAGCTTCCAGCAGCCCGAGCGTCTGTCCGTCCTCGACCACGTCGCCGATCAGAACAAGCGGTGGCTGGCCGGGTGCGGCGCCTCGGTAGAATACACCCGGGAAACTGGCCTGTATGACGTGCCGCGTGTCAGGAATGGACTGTATGCTGGCTTGCAGCATGCCTGACATGGGCGGGGTGCTGGCCATTGCGGCTGGCCCGGGCACCGGCCACTGCTGCCCACGGGCCAGGCGGATGCGACTGCCCGCCTCGCTGTAGTCCAGTTCCGCCAGCGAGGATCGCTCGAACAACTGCACCAGTCGTTCCATGAAGGCGAGGTCCACTGTTTTGCCGTCCTTCACACCCGCTCTGGGTCTCGATACTATCCACCTGTCGTTCGCCCGCAAAGTGCTCCCGCACGCCTTACGCCTTCGACGCTCCGGCCAGCCCAAGGAACCCCACGCGATGACCACTGCTCCCGGCCGCTCCGTCGATCTGAACTCGGACATGGGCGAAGCTTTCGGCGCATATCGGATGGGCGACGACGCAGCGGTTCTGCGGATCGTCACCTCCGCCAACGTCGCATGCGGCTTCCACGGCGGCGACCCCGAGGTGATGGCGGCCACCTTCGCGCAGGCCAAGGAGAACGGCGTGGCGGTGGGCGCGCACCCCGGCTTCCCCGACCTGTGGGGCTTCGGCCGTCGCAACATCCCCTTCACCCCCGGCGAGATCGAGCGGCTCGTCGCGTACCAGATCGGCGCGGCACAGGCCCTGTCCGCTTACGCCGGGCATCCGATCACCTACGTGAAGGTGCATGGCGCCCTGGGCAACCTGTCGGAATCCAACGAGGAGGTGGCCGGCGCCATCGTGCGCGCGATCACGGCCGTTGACCCGGACCTGGTCTGCCTCGCCATCGCGCTCAGCGCCCAGGAACGGGCCGCGCACGGCGCCGGGCTGCAGGTCCGCAGCGAGATTTATGCCGACCGTGCCTACACCGACGAGGGCCTACTCGTATCGCGCAAGCTCCCCGGCGCCGTTCTGCATGATGCGGCGGAGGCCGCCGCGCGCGCCGCGCGCATGGTGCACGCCGGCGCAATCGAGACCATCACGGGCAAGAGACTGCCTGTGGCCATCGACTCGATCTGCGTACATAGCGATAGTCCGGGCGCGGTGGCTATCGCGAGGGCGGTGCGGGATGCGCTGGAGGCGGACAGCGTGCGCGTGCAGGCGTTCGCGCGAGCACCCGCCCATGCTTGACGGCCGCCCGCCCTCATCTGCCAACGCCGACGATCCCCGGTCCGAGCGGCGGCAGGAAGACCGGCGGTTCCTGTGCGGCGCCGGGCACTTCACCGATGATGAGGTGCCCGCGGGCGCCGTATACGCGGTTTTCGTGCGCTCGCCCCACGCGCATGCGGCCATCCGCAGCATCGACACCGCGACTGGGTCGGCGATGCCCGATGTGCTCGGCGTGTTCACGGCGCAGGACCTGCTCGCGGACGGCGTCCGGCCCCTCCCGTGCGGCATGAACCCCGAGGTGCTCGGGGGACTGGTCGTGCCGACCCGCCACGCGCTCGCCTTGGGCCGTGTCCGCCACGTCGGCGAGGCCGTGGCGGTGGTAGTGGCCGAAACCCGATTCGCCGCCCAGGACGCCGCCGAGCACGTGGTGGCCGACTACGACGACCTCCCGTCGATAACGGCGCTCGGTGCGGCGTTGGCGGAAGGGGCGCCGCAGCTCTGGCCGGAAGCGCCGGGAAACCTGGCCTACCACTTCCGGCGGGGTGACCCAGCGGCCGTGGCGGCAGTCTTCGCTTCGGCCGCGCACGCCGTGGAACTCGATCTGGTGAACAACCGCGTCGCCGCGGCCTCGCTTGAAACGCGCGCTGTGCTGGCCGGGTTCGATGCCGGAACGGCCCGCTTCCACCTGTTGCTGAGTGGTCAGGGCGTCCACGGCATCCGCAACGACCTTGCAACCTGCCTTGGGATGCCTCCGGAGATGGTCCACGTCGCCTGTCCCGACGTGGGCGGCGGGTTCGGCATGAAGAACGTGGTCCATCCGGAATACGTCGCGCTGCTCTGGGCCGCCCGGCGCCTCCACCGCCCCGTGCGCTGGACGGCGGAGCGGACGGAAGATTTCCTGAGCGGCGTGCATGGCCGCGACAACTTGACGACGGCGCGGCTTGCGCTCGACGAGGGAGGGCGGTTCCTGGCGCTGGACGTCCAAACGGTCGGCAACCTCGGCGCTTATGTCTCGTCGCTAGGACCTAGTGCCTCGACGGTCGCGCCCTCAACCGCGATGGGCGGCGTGTATGCGATCCCGGCCGTCGCCATGGACGTACGCGGAGCGTTCACCAACACGGTGCCAGTTGATGCCTACCGCGGCGCCGGCAAGCCGGAAGCGAACTACGTCATCGAGCGGCTGATCGACGTGGCGGCGCACCAGTTGGGCTACGACCGCGTGGCGCTGCGCCGGGCGAACCTGATCGACACGTTCCCGTACCTCGCGGCGCTTGGCATGCATATGGACATCGGCAACTTCCGTGCCAACCTCAACGCCGCGGCGGGGGCCGCCGACCAGGCCGGGTTCGCGCGGCGCCGAGCCGAGGCAGCATCGCGCGGGCGGCTGCTGGGCCAGGGGATCGCCTGCTTCCTTGAAACGTCGCGCGGGGCGCCGACCGAGGAAGGCGCGGTCCGCTTCCGCCGCGGCGGTACGGTCGAGCTGCTGTCCGGCACGCAGTCAAACGGCCAGGGGCACGAGACGAGCTTCGCGCAGTTCGCCGCCAGGCGGCTCGGCCTGCCCTCCGAACGGTTCCGCCTGGTGCAGGCGGATACGGACCGGATCGCGACGGGCGCCGGGCACGGCGGCGCCCGCTCTCTGCCCATGGCCGGCGGGGCGCTCATGATGGCGCTCGATGCTGCGCTCGCAAAGGCGCACGCCGAGGCCGCCCGGCTATTACAGGCCGACAAAGCGGATATCACCTTCGCCGACGGCGCGTTCCACGCCGCGGACGGCGCCACCATCACCTTATCCGACCTGGTTGGCATGGTGCCGGACGGTGCGCTGGATGCCGACGCGCACAACCCGAACGACCTGTTCGTGTTCCCGAGCGGCTGCCACGTGGCAGAGGTCGAGGTCGATCCGGAAACCGGCACCGTGGTGCTGCAACGCTACGTTGCGATCGACGACTACGGCGTGCTGGTCAACCCGTTGCTGACGGAAGGCCAGGTGCAGGGCGGCCTGGCGCAGGGGATTGGGCAGGCGCTGCTGGAACAGGTGCGCTACGACCCGGACCACGGCCAACTGCTGACCGCCACCTTCTCGGACTACACGCTGCCGCGCGCGGCAGACCTGCCATGGCTCGATGTCAAATTCGACGAGACGGTTCCCTCAGCCCGTAACCCGCTGGGGGCCAAGGGCGCGGGCCAGGCCGGGGCCATCGGTGCTCCACAAGCGGTGATGGGGGCGGTGGCGGATGCGCTGGGCGTCGCGCACGTGGACATGCCGGCGACGCCGGAAGCCGTATGGCGCGCGTGCCAGGCGCGGCCGCGGCTATCTCCGGGCAGCCCGTAGCAAGGCCGCGGTTGCCCGTAGGTCGGACAGGAACGTCGTCTGCTGCCGCAAGGCATCCCGGGCCTCGTCCCACTCGGTCCAGACGAAGTGGAACCTGGCGCCGAGCGGCGCCTGCGCCAGCGTCCCGTAGTCGGCCTCGATTACGGTCGCGATCTTCGGATAGCCGCCGCAGGTGTTGGCGTCGGCCATCTGGATCATCGGCTGGCCGGCAGGTGGCACCTGCACCGTACCGGGCACGATGCCGTGCGACAGCAGCTCCACCGGGTTGTCACGCTCCAGCGGGATGCTGCCGTGCAGGCGGAAACCCATGCGGTTCGCCTCCGCCGTCAGTGTCCAGCCATCTTCGGTCAAGCGCCGCCGCGAACTGGCCGTGAACGTGTAGGTCTCGGCTGCCTCAAGTACCCGCAACGCCACATCCTCGCCGGGGCGCGGCAGGGCGGCCAGGGAGGTGGCGCCGAACCCGGCGCCGCCGATGGCGGCGGCGTTGTGCAGGAGCAAGGGCAGCCGGTCACCGCGTGACAGGCCCTGGCCGCCCAACCCGCCAAACCTATTTTTCTGGTCCGTCGCGCGTGCGCCGAGAATCACCGGCACATCGATGCCGCCCGCGAACGTGACGTAGGCCCGCGCCCCCGCTCGCGGCAGCCGCAGCGCCAGCACTTGGCCGGCCTTCGCGGCACTGGCCCAGTACGGCGGCAGCGGCGGCCCGTCGTCAAGGGCCGGGGCGCAGGCGGCGCCGGTCACGGCGAACGACGTGTCGGCGGCAAAGCGCAGCCGGAACGGGAAATGCACGACCTCGATTCCCGCAGCGCCGGGCGGGTTGCCCAGCAGCGCGTTGCCGGCCTCCAGAGCGAAGCGGTCCATCGCGCCGCCCCGGCCGACGCCGATCGCCAGATGCCCCGGCCGCCCGGTATCCTGGACCGAGTTCAGCAGCCCCGTGGACAAGATTTCAATCACCCGAGGATGTCCGCAACGGAGAAGCGCACGGCGTCGCCCGGCCGCAGCAGCGACGGGGGCTCCGTCGCAAGGTCGAACAGGCGCGTTTCCGTCCGGCCCAGCATATGCCACCCAGAGGGCGCATCCACCGGCATGATGCTCGCCTGCATAGCCCCGATGATCACCGCACCGGCTCGCAGCAGCGCCCGCGGGCTGGACCGGCGGTTCCACGCCAGCGCCGGATCGAGCCCGAACATGTAGGGGTAGCCCGGCATCCCTCCAATGGCAGCAACCCGGTAAGTGGCCGCCGCGTGCCGTCGCACCACCTCGTCGATGGCGAAGCCCGTATGCGCCGCAAGGCCCGCGAGGTCGGCGCCATCCGGCCCGCCATAGACCACCGGCATCGTCACCTCCGCGCCGGCGATGTCCAGCGGTAGCGCCGCGAACCAGATGTCGCGCAGGTCCTGCTGCGCCATACGGACGTCGATGGCGAACGGGTCGAAGGTGACGAACATGTTGTTCATGCCGGGCGCCGCGTCCTGCACCCAGGCCCGCTCGCGCGCCAGCGTGACTGCGGCCCAGACCCGGCGTTGCGTTTCAGGCTCGAACCGCGTCCCGGCGGCGTCGAGCAGCAACGCCACGGTGCCGGCCATGCTGATCCTGGGGTCGGCCGGTCCCGTCACGGCGGCGTCGACGGGGTGGCACAGCGCCAGCGGGTCAAGCCCCGGTCCGCAGTTTGAATACTGCGGCGCCGAACCCGACGACCGTGCTGTCCGCCACCAGCGGCGCTCCCAGCACTCCGGCCGCCGCCACCGTGACCGGACGCAGGCACGGTCCGACTTGCAGGAAGCCGACAACGGTGCCCGGCCAGACCGCCTGGCCTTCGGCGACCGCGCGTTCGCTCGTCGCCGGGTGCGCCAGCCGGAACACGCCCGCCGCCGCGGCACGGACCGTCGCGACCGCACCGGGTGTCGGGGCAGCAGCGGACGGAACCGATGTCGCTGCGCGCAGGGCTAGCGTGGCGCCGCCCTCCGATAAGCTGAACTTGGGCACGCGATACCGCTCGACGAGCTGAATGCAGGTCTCGATGTCATTCAGCGTCATGCCACTTCCAACCCGTTCGCGAGGCACCGTTCCAGGTGGTGGATATCGAACCCGCCGGCCAGAAAACCCGCATCCTGCATCAGCGCCTGGTGCAGGCCGACATTGGTGCGGATACCCGTGACCTCGACCTCCGCCAGCGCGCCGCGCATCCGCGTGATGGCCTCCTCGCGGGTCGCGCCGTGGGCCAGGAGCTTCGCCACGAGCGAGTCGTAGAAGGGCGGGACGTCGCAGCCGGACACTAGGTGCGTGTCCACCCGAATGCCCGGGCCGCCCGGCGCTGTCCAGCGCTCGATCCGGCCGGGCGAGGGAGCGAACGAGCGCGGGTCTTCGGCATTGATGCGGCACTCGATCGCGTGCCCCTCAATCCGCAAATCCGCCTGCCGCAGGGACAGCTTCTCGCCTCGTGCGACCCGGAGCTGTTCGCGCACGATGTCGATGCCGGTCACCAACTCGGTCACGGGATGCTCGACCTGCACCCGCGTGTTCATCTCGATGAAGAAGAACCGCCCATCCTCGTACAGGAACTCGAACGTGCCGGCGCCCGTGTAGCCGACCGCGATACAGGCGCTGGCACAAAGGGCGCCGAGCTCCGCGACCGCGGCGCGGTCGATGCCCGGCGCCGGGGCTTCCTCGAGCACCTTCTGGTGGCGGCGCTGCATGGAGCAGTCGCGTTCGCCGAGCCACAGCGCGTTGCCGTAGCGGTCGGTCAGCACCTGGATCTCGATGTGACGCGGGTATTGAAGAAACTTTTCGAGGTACACGCCCGGGTTGCCGAACGCCTGCCCGGCCTCGTGACGGGTAGTGTCCACCGCCTCATCCAGCTCGGACTCGGCGCGGACGATCCTCATACCGCGCCCGCCGCCACCCCCGGCTGCCTTGATTATGAGCGGGTAGCCGACGCTACGGGCGAGCGTCGTCACCAGCGCACGGTCGTCCGGCAGCATCGTGTCCGGGCCTGGGACGCACGGCAGGCCGGCCGCGATCATGGCGCGCTTGGCCGAAACCTTATCGCCCATCAGGCGGATGGTAGCGGAGGGCGGGCCCACCCACACAAGCCCCGCCGCCTCCACCGCCGCCGCGAAGTCCGCGTTCTCCGACAGGAAGCCGTAGCCCGGGTGGATCGCCCCGGCGCTCGTAAGCTTCGCGGCCAGCAGTATTTCGGCCGCGTTGAGATAGCTGCTCTTGGCCGGCGCCGGGCCGATACAGACTGCCTGGTCCGCCAGCGCCACGTGCCGCGACCCGGCATCCGCCTCCGAATGGACGGCGATCACGTGCAGGCCGAGCGCGCGACAGGCCCGCAGGATGCGGAGGGCGATCTCGCCACGGTTGGCGATCAGAACGCTGTCGAACAAACGGGCCGGCCTGCCTTGGATGAAGTGCCGACCTTCGCACCGTTAGGCCCCGGACCACAATGCCGCGCGCGGCCGCGCTGGGATAAACAACCGGCCGGCGCGTATCTCACGACGAGTTGGGCCTGGGCCGGACGCGCGGGCTGCCGCCAAGGTAGGCGCGCACGACCTGGTCGCTGCTGGCAAGCGCCGCAGCTGCGCCCTGGAACGCGACCCTGCCGGTTTCCAGCACGTACCCGTACCGCGCGAGTTTCAGCGCTGCCTTGCTGTTCTGCTCCACTAGCAGGATCGTGACCCCTTCGCCGTTGAGCACTTGCACGATCCGCATGATCTCCTTGACCATCAACGGCGCCAGCCCCATCGACGGCTCGTCCATCAGCAGCAGCTTCGGCGCCGCCATCAGCGCCCGGCCTAGCGCCAGCATCTGTTGCTCGCCGCCGGAAAGGTTGCCCGCGTCCTTGTCGCGCCGCTCGGCGAGCACGGGGAACAGGCTGAACACGTGGTCGATGCGCCGCCGCCGCTCCGCCTCGCGGCCCGCCGTGAACCCGCCCAGCGCCAAGTTGTCGGCAATGCTCAAGCTGCCGAAGATGCGCCGCCCTTCGGGGACGTGGACCAGCCCGAGGTGTGGCAGACGGTGGCAGGGGAGGCCGGTGATGGTTTCGCCCAGGAACCGTACCGTGCCCGACGACGTCGCGATCATGTTGGACAGCGCACGCAGTGTCGTGCTCTTGCCCGCGCCGTTGGCGCCCAGCAGCGTCACGATCTGCCCGGCGCGGACTTCCAGGCTGATCCCGTGCAGCGCCTGCACTCCGCCGTAATGGGCAGCCAGGTTGCTGACCGAAAGGACGACATCCGGCACCGCTCAGTCCTCCGTGCCGAGGTAGGCCTCGACGACCTTGGGGTCTGCCTGCACGGCTTCGGGCCGGCCGTTTGCGATCAGCACGCCGTGGTCCAGCACCGTGACCACCTCCGAAACTTCCATCACCAGCCCCATGTCGTGCTCGATCAGCAGCACAGTGACGCCGGCATCGTCGCGCACGCGGCGGATCAGCTCGACCAGCTCGGCCTTTTCGCCGTCGTTCAGCCCGGCCGCCGGCTCGTCGAGCAGCACCAGAGTGGGCGAGGACGCCAGCGCTCGCGCCCACTCCGTCCGCCGCTGGTCGCCATATGATAAGGTTCCGGCCAGGCGCTCGGCATGACGTTCGATTCCGACGAAGCGCAGCCAACGCATTGCCGTGCCGCGGATGGCGGCTTCCTCCCGGCGCTGCGACGGCAGGTTGAGGATTGCGGCAATAAGCCCGTGCCGGGTGCGGCAGTGCGGCCCGGACATCACGTTTTCCAGCACCGTCATTTCCTTGAACAGACGGGTGTTCTGGAAGGTGCGGGCAAGGCCGAGCGCCGTAATCCGGTGCGGCGGATGGCCCAGGAGGGGGAAGCCGCCAAGGGTGATCGATCCGGTCGGCCGGTAGAAGCCGGTAATGCAGTTGAACACGGAGGTCTTGCCGGCGCCGTTCGGCCCAATCAGGCTGTGAATGGCGCCCTTATCGACCGAGAACGACAGGTCAGAGATGACGCGCAACCCCCCGAAGTTGAGGTTGAGCGCGGAAACGTCGAGCAGCGCCAAGGCTCAGCCTCGCTGTTCCGGCCATAGGCCGCCGGGGCGGTAAAGCATTAGGGCGAGCAGCGCGACGGCGGTGACGACCGGCCGGTAGGTGCCGGCGTCGCGTAGCATTTCCGGGATTAATGTCATGACGACGGCGCCGAGGATCACGCCGCCGATCTTGCCCATGCCGCCCAGCACGACGCCGAGCAGGATCAACACCGACTGCGTGAAGGTGAAGCTTTCCGGCGAGATGGCCGTCATCTTGACCGCATAAAGCGAACCCGCGACGGAGGCGATGGCCGCGCCCGTCATGTAGGCGTAGAGTTTGACGTTGACGCGGTTGATGCCGATGCCGGCGGCCGCGTCCTCGTCGTAGCGGACGTAGCGCCAGGCGCGGCCGATGCGCGAGTCCTCGACGCGGACGCAGACGTAGATGGTCAGCAGCAGGGTCAGGAGGAACAGGACGTAGAACGCCTGCCCGCCGTTGATGGTCCACCCGAGCAGCGTGGGGCGTTCGATGCCGTGCAGACCACTGGCGCCGCCAGTGATGTCGAGGTTGCGGGCGACGAGGCGGATGATCTCGCCGAACCCGAGCGTCACGATGGCCAGGTAATCGCTCCGCAGCCGGAGCGTTGGCAGGCCGATCAGCACCCCGGCGACACAGGCAGCCGTCATCGCGAGCGGAATGCTCGCCCAGAAGTTGACGCCGAACCGGGTGGTGAGGATGCCAGTCGCGTAGGCGCCGATGGCGAAGAACGCCGCATAGCCGAGGTCGAGCAGCCCGGCATAGCCGACGACGACGTTCAGCCCCAGGCACAAGATGCCGTACAGCAGCATGGTCGTTGCAACCTCGACCATGTAGCTGCTCCCGAACACGGGCAGCAGGGCCGCCACCGCCAGCGCTGCGAGGGAGGCAGCGATTGGCCTGGGCCGGGGCGGGGCCGCGGTGCCGGCGAGCGCGGCCATCAAACCCGCTCGACGACGGAGCGGCCGAGGATTCCGGTTGGCATGAGCACGAGGAAGGCGATGAGCGTGCCGAACACGATCACGTCGCGCCAGGCGGAGTTGACGAACGGCAGCGAGGAGCCGAACGCTTCCAGCAGCCCGAGCATGAGGCCGCCGAGCATGGCGCCGGGCACGCTACCGATGCCGCCGATGACGGCGGCGGTGAACGCCTTGAGCCCAACCGTGAACCCCATGAAGAAGTTGACGCTGCCGTAATAGGCGCCGGCCATGACACCGCCGGTCGCGGCCAAGCCGGAGCCGATGAAGAACGTCAGGCTGATAACCCGATCGACGTTGATGCCCATCAGCCGGGCGGCGTCCATGTCGATCGCCACTGCGCGCATCGCCTTGCCGTACAGGGTGCGGGTGATGAACAACTGCAGCGTCACCATCAGCAGGAACGCCATCCCGACCAGCACGAGCTGCGTGTAGCTGATGAAAACCGTGCCCAGTTCGATGCCGTCAAAGCCGAGGTCAGTGGTGAACGGGATGTAGCGCCCGTCCGTGATCGCCAGCACCGCGCCGTTCAGCACCATCGAAACCGCAAGGGCCGTGATCAGGATCGAAAGGCGCGGCGCGTTGCGCATGGGCCGGTAGGCGACGCGCTCGATGCCGACGCCCAGCAGCCCGACCAGGACCGTGCTGACCAGCAGTGCGCCCAGCACGCCGAGCCAGCCGTTGCCGAGCCAGCCGCCGGCCAGCCCGAGCACAGCGAGGCCGATAAAGGCCCCGCTCATGTAGATGTCGCCGTGCGCGAAGTTCAGCAGCTTGATGACGCCGAACACCATGGAGTAGCCCAGCGCGATCAGGGCGTAGAACGAGCCGGTGATGAGGCCGTTGACGACCTGTTGCAGAATGGCATCCATGGCGGGTGGTCTCCGGCCTGCGGTGCGGGGTGCTCCCCGGCTGTATCGGTGTCGTGCCTACTCCGCCCGCGTCCACTTGCCGTCCTTGTCAATCAGGACGACGAAGTTGGAGCCGACCAGTGTGTTCTTCGGCGTGAACGTCACCTTGCCGGCAAGCCCTTCGTAGCTGCTGGCTTTCAGGGCGGCGATGATTGCCTTCGGGTCAGTTGAGTTCGCTCGCTTGATCGCGTCGGCAAGCAGCATCGTGCCGTCGTAGGACAGGGCCGCGTAAGCGCCGGGCTGCTGGTTGTTCGCCTTCATGTAGTCCTTGCGGAATGCGTCGGTAGTAGGAAGGAAGTCCACCGATGGCGGCGAAATCAGAAATGCCCCCAGAGCCGCCGACCCGGCTATCTTGAGGTAGTCCGGCGAGCCGTTCCCGTCGCCTAGCACGATCGCGCCGCGGTACCCCGCCTGCCGCAACTGCTTGGTCAGCAGCGCGCCACCGTTGTAATAAGCGGTCCAGAACACGGCGTCCGGCTTGGCCTCCTTGATGCGCGAGACCAGCGACGAGTAGTCCTGCTCGCCGGCCGCGACCGTCTCCTTGGCGACCACCTTGCCGCCGGCCTTGGCGAAACTGGCCGCAGTGAGACTGGTCAGATCCGACGAGTAGGCGTCGCCCTCATCGACGATGGCGACCGACTTGAAGCTGCGCTTCTGGAAAAGTCCAAGGACCGTTTCGGCCTGCGCGTCGCCCGTCGAGTTGATCAGGAAGGTGTTGCCCGGGTTGGCATCGACGAGTTTGGTCGAGTTTGCCGCGACGATCACAAACGGGATGTTGGCGTCGCCGTAGATTTTGAGGGTTGGCAGGACACCGCCCGAGCAATAGCCGCCGATAACGGCGGTCACGTTGGAAGAGACGAGCTTGCTTGCGGCGATGGCGCCCTGCTGCGGGTCGCAGGCATCGTCGGCGGTGATCGTGGTGACCTTGTCGCCGAGCACCCCGCCCTTCGCGTTGATGGCGTTGACGGCCAGCTCGATCGCTTTTTGAATGTCCTTGCCCTCGCCTGCGTTGGAGCCGGTCATCGGTAGGACGAGGCCGAGCTTGACCTCGGCCGCGTGGGCTGGCGCAATGGCCAAAATTCCGAGGACGGCAACTGACCGTGCGAGTGACGTGATTGAGCGGACCATCGGCAATTCCCCCGGATTGTGCTGATCATTCTAGGTGTCACGCTTATAAATTACGCACGCTGGAGTCTTTGCCGGGCCAGGTCAAGCGCCGGTCCAGGCGCCGTGCCCAGCGACCTTGGCACGGTGCCGGCCTTCGGCCAGATTGTCTGCCGACAGTAGCGGTGGCCGGACATGCGCAGCTCGAGGACGATCCACATCGTTGGGTGCCACGCCGAGGGCGAGGTCGGCGACGTTATCGGGCGAGAGGCGCGCGAAGGCAGAGCGGATCGTGCGTGAAGCCCTCACGTCCCGCCCGAACCTCGCCGCGATCGGCTGACAGCGGTTCCGAACCTTTACAGCGCTTTCGCTCCTGGCGAGTTCGCTTCACCCTGAATTTGCGGCCAGTCTCAATGGAACGGTGTCGCGATGCGATTTTCATGCGATCCGATGCTGCGTCTGGGAGCAGAACATGAAAATCACCGGCATCAAGGCTTGGCAGGTCGACCTTTCCTTGAAGGAGGGACGCTACAGTTGGTCAAATGGCAATTTCGTCGAGGTCTTCGACTCCACCGTGGTAGCGGTCGAGACCGATGGCGGCATCACGGGCTTCGCCGAGTGCTGCCCACTTGGCTCCGCCTATCTGCCGGCCTACGCCCGTGGAGTCCGTGCCGGGTTGGAGGAGATCGGGCCGAAGCTCATCGGTCTCGATCCCACCGATCTCGACGTGCTCAACCGGCACATGGACGCGGCGCTGCGGGGCCACCCCTACGTCAAGGCGCCGATCGACATCGCCTGCTGGGATATTTTGGGCAAGGTGACCGGCATGCCGGTCTATAAGCTGCTCGGCGGCGCCGCGCAGGAGAAGATCGCGCTCTACCGCGCCATCTCCCAGGAAGCGCCCGAGGAAATGGCGCGCAAGATCGCCGGCTACCGGGTCGAGGGCTACACGAAGTTCCAGCTCAAGGTGGGCGGCGACGCGGACCAGGACGTCGTCCGCATCCGAGAAACACGCGGGGTGCTGGGCGAGCGCGACATGCTGGTGGCCGACGCCAACACCGGCTGGACCCGGGCCGAGGCGGCGCGGATCACGGCCAGCGTGCGCGACCTCGACGTCTACATCGAGCAGCCCTGCCTCAGCTATGACGAATGCCTCTCGGTGCGCCGGCGCACCCAGAGGCCGTTCGTGCTGGACGAAGCCATCACGGGCGTCGACACGCTGATGAGGGCGCTCGCCGATGACGCGATGGATCTGATCAACCTCAAGATCAGCAAGGTCGGCGGCCTGACCAGGGCGCGACTGATGCGTGACATCTGCATCGCCTCCGGCACCCCCATGACGATCGAGGACGCGTGGGGCGGCGATATCGTGACTGCCACCATCGCCCATCTGGCGCGCTCCACACCGGGCGAATTCTGCTTTTCAGCGACGGACTTCAACAGCTACGGTATAGTCGAGATCGCGACCGGCGCCCCCAAGCGAGTGGACGGCTTCATGACGGCGTCCGACGCCCCCGGACTCGGAATCACCCCGCGGTTCGACGTCCTCGGCGATCCCGTAATCTCTATCGGCTGAGAGAACACTGATGCGTTCCTCCAAGATCATCCATGTCGTTGGCTGTCACGCCGAAGGCGAGGTCGGTGACGTGATCGTGGGCGGCGTCGCGCCGCCGCCGGGCGAGACCATCTGGGCCCAGTCGAGGTTCGTCGCTTCCGACAACGCCTTGCGCAATTTCGTGCTGCAGGAGCCGCGCGGCGGGGTGTTCCGCCACGTGAATCTGTTGGTACCACCCAAAAACCCAGCCGCGCAGATTGGCTGGATCATCATGGAGCCGGAGGACACGCCGCCGATGTCCGGGTCCAATTCTATCTGCGTCTCGACAGTGCTACTCGACAGCGGGATCGTGCCGATGCAGGAACCTGAGACCCGGATCGTGATCGAGGCGCCGGGCGGCCTCATCGAAGCGGTGGCCTCCTGCCGAAACGGCAAGGCCGAGAGCATCCGGGTGCGCAACCACCCGAGCTTCGCAGATAGGCTCGACGCCAAGCTGGAGGTGGAGGGGCTCGGGACTCTGACGGTCGACACCGCCTATGGCGGCGACAGCTTCGTCATCGTCGATGCCCATGAACTCGGCTTCTCGATCCGTCCCCACGAAGCCAAGGATCTCGCAACGCTTGGCATGCGGATCGTCAAGGCCGCCAATGAGCAACTCGGGTTCTCCCATCCGGAAAACGCCGACTGGAACCACATCTCTTTCTGCCAGTTCGCAGCGCCGCTCATCGACGACGATGGGGTAGCTTCGGGCGCCAACGCGGTCGCGATCAGACCCGGCAAGATCGACCGTTCGCCCTGCGGTACGGGCTGTTCGGCCCGCCTGGCGGTGCTCCACGCCGAGGGCATCCTGAAGGTCGGAGACCGATTCGTCGGACGCTCGATCATCGGCTCGCGCTTCGATTGCGGCATCGAGTCCATCACAACCGTCGGCGGCCGGCCCGCCATCGTGCCGTTCATCTCCGGCCGTGCCTGGATAACCGGCACCAGCCAGCTCATGCTTGATCCGAGCGATCCGTGGCCGGCCGGCTATCGGCTTACCGATACCTGGCCTTTATGGGAAAATTGAGCTTCGGGCACCAGCAATTCTAATTAGCTGTTGAAGGTTATGGGTTCCGCTGTGCAGGGCGGTGTGATTCAAGCTTTGGATGGAGCTTTTGGACACCCTTGTTGCTGGCGTGCACTCGGCTTGCGCGGCCTTTCCTGACGCTCGGCGCGGCGACGTGCGCTACAGGGCGTGGTTCAAAACGTGCCATTTCCAGGTTACACCGGAAATCGATAGAGCTTTGATTGTAATGGGATTTCTCGTTTTGGGTGTTACCCTGATTTGAACCACGCCCGGGTTGACCAAGCCGTCCAATAGGTATGCCGCCTTTCGCGCTTTCGGCCAGCGCTGGGCTGACCATGTCGGTCTGGATCAGGCCGGGGGAGACGGCGTTGACGCGGATGCCCTCGAGAGCGACCTCGTTGGCGACGCCCCGGGTGAAGGTCTCGATGGCGCCCTTGGTGGCTGCGTAGGGGATGATGCCGGGGAGGCCGCCAGTGCGGGCCGCGACGGAGGCGAGATTGACGATCGCGCCGCCCGGTCCGCCGCGCCGGGTCGACAGGCGGCGGATGGCGGCGCCGGTGCAGAGCATGGTGCCCACGACGTTGACGGCGAAGAGGCGGGTGAGGTCGGCTGCCTGCTGCTCGGCGACTCGGGCCTGCGTGCCAGTGATGCCCGCGTTGTTGACGAGGCCGGCGAGCGGGCCAAGTGCCGCGATGGCGTTTTCAAACAGCACCTCAATGGCGGCTGGATCGCCTACGTCGCCCTGGATAGCCTCGGCGTTGCCTCCGGCCATGCGGATGGTCGCGACCACGGCGGCGGCGGCCTCGGTGTTGCCGGCGTAGTTGATTGCAATGGGATGGCCGAGGCTGCCGAGCTTGCGGGCCACTGCGGCACCGATGCCACGGCCGCCGCCGGTAACAAGGATCATGCCGGGTGGTGACATCATGCGCTCCGTTCGTGGGCCGCTTATGTATGCCCGGGGCCGGCCGCCATCGCCAGGGTCCCTGCTCTATCTTTCCAGCTTTGGATCACCGCACTGATCGCAACGTTGAGCGTGACGAGCGGGACGCCGTCGCGAGCCGGGATGGACAGGCCGAGCAGGACGCTGGCCAGTGACGCGGCAAGCTCTGCGCCTATTGCATCCTCTCGACATGGATGAGCTCCGCACCGCGCTAGACGCGGCGACCCGCGACGGGAACTGGCTGATACCAGACTGACGGGTTTCCGGCCGAGAACTGGAAAAGCTGCCCTCCGGTCAGCTTGCCACCGATCGAGGTTTCACGACCCGTTGCAAACTTTTCGTAGAGCTGACCGGATTTATCTGTCACCAGGCACAGAGTTGCCGTGCCAGAGCGAACCAGAGCCGCCGGGTCTTGTCCGTCCTCTCGATAGCTGTCTGAACCAGAACAAGGAGAGACGCCGGATCATTACGGATGCGCTGGCCGGATCGGCGCGGCCCGCTCCACTTCAATTACGTTGACATTTCGCGTAAAATGCGTAAATTGCGCATATACTACAGGGGGGAATTATGCGCGAGGTTCCAGCGACGGAGTTCACCCGCAACTTCGGCCAGTATCGGGAAATTGCCCAGCGCGAGCCCGTGGCCGTGACCAGTCACGGCCGGGCTACCGGGTATTTCGTTTCTGCCGTCGAATTCGAGGAGCTGCAACGCCTCAAGGCATATGCCCGGCGCAGCAGGGCCGTCGTCGATATGACGAAGGAAGAAATCGAGCAGATGGCGGCAAGCCGCATGGCCCCAGAGCACGATCATCTCAATGCGCTGTTGGATAAGGAATAGACTACCCGTCCATGGCGTTTCCCGAACCGCAGCCCGGGTTGGTCATTTCCTACGCATACCTTTGGCATCATGAGCATCGGGCCGGTCGGGAAGAAGGCGTCAAAGACCGCCCCTGCGTTGTTGTTCTTGCGGCGTCGAGCGCTGCCAACGGCACCACAATGGTCAGGGTGGCACCCGTGACGCACAGCCTACCCGACAATCTGGCGACCGTGATTGAGCTACCCCAGGCGGTGAAGCGTTACCTCGGCCTCGATGGCGATCGCTCATGGATCGTCATCGACGAGGTGAACGAATTCACGTGGCCGGGATTCGACCTCCGCCCAGTTCCACGCTCACGCGATACCTTCTCCTATGGGTTTCTCCCGCCCCGTCTGTTCAACGCACTGATGGCGAAGTTCATCGAGTTCTGGACCGAGGGACAGGGAAAAGCCACATCTCGGGACTGAGGTGAGAATTCTCGCCTGGTTTCCAAGTCCTTCCCTCGTTGCCCACAAGGCCAAACGAGCGGTGAAGGCAAGGCACTGCGTGTTTCGCCGCAAACTCCGCGCATCCCGCAAGCGGACGGCTCCCCGCGCATTACTGGTCCTGCTCCAAGTTCACCACCAGGTGCAACTGAAGGGGCGTAAGGCACTCGGGTTCGCTGGCAAGTGGATAGCGACCGTCGCGGGCCTACTGCTCGCCGCACTGTTCGCGCTCACCTTGCCGGAACCCCTGGTGACGAATGCAACCCTGAAGGTAAGCGAGGTGCACCTGGCGAGCGCGGGCATCATCGGCACCGCGCTCGCGTTGGTGCTGTCGCTTTCCATTATACCAGCCCAGAAGGCGGCCGACGTATTTTCCTCGGCCATCCTTCGGCTTTACGCGCGCGACCGGACGATGCTCGCAGTGTTCGCGCTTCTTTCCTGCGCGGCGCTGGTATCGCTGCTGTTCGGCACCGGCTGGACGTTTTCCGCGACCGCCCGCTACACCCTCGCTGCGCAATTCGTCCTGCTGGGCGGGTCCCTAGACGCGCTACATGCCTTCTACAGCCGTGCGCTTTCCTTGCTCGACCCGGCAACCGCGCTCAGCCTAGTCAGAAATGAATGTGACCATTACGTCTTGCAAACAAGATCTGGAATAGGGCGCTTGGTCCACATCCATCTTCTTTCAGCAGGAGAGGACAACGGCGTCGAGGCATTCCGATACGAATGCTATGGAAGGTCCGGGCTGTCGAACGCGCTCAACGGCTGGACAACACAACTCCAGGAATTTGCCCGCAAGGCCATCGCGCGGCGCGACACCCAGGCCGTTAACGCGATCGTCCGCACAATGGCGGAAATCGGGAAAACCTACTCGGAGGCGCGGCGCGACAGCATGCTCCTGCTCCCCGATTTTACCGGGGGAATGCCCATGGCGGTGAGCGACATCAGCCAGGTGCTCGACCCCATCTACAGCAATTTCAAAGCGATTTGCGATGATGCCGCAAAGCAGGCCAATGAAGCCGTGGTCCAAGGGTGCTTTGCCACGTTGGGAGATATGGCGGCTCACGCGATGACAATGGTGCATACCTCCGACCGGCACAGGAGCGCGCCACTAGGCTTCAGTCCGGTCTTCTACATCGAACTCTGCGTGAAGCCCGCCCTCGCCGCCGAGATGGAAAACGCCTTGATTGCCGCTATCAGCGCGACCAGGAAGGTCTTTGCCGCCATATCCGAGGACACGGACACCCACGACGCGGAAGAGAAGGCCCTCGAAGTCCTGTTCTCCATCGCGGCTGCTTCGTATCCCAGGAACGCAATAGCCTCATGCTTCAAAGCAGTCGAGATGATGCTGCTGGCAGCGCAGCACGACATTCGCCTGCGGGGCTACCGTAACCCTGGCTCCCTTCTACGCAGCGTCCTGTCCAACATTGCCGCCCTGATGCAGCTTGAGGCCGTCATGGACAAGGCGGGGCGACGCAGGATGCAGACGTTTCCGCCCTATTCATTGGGCTTTGAAGCCAACCTTCCGACGCTGCTTGCCGAGGTCGCCAAACAAGTGAAGCCGATCGAGCCGGAGCGCTCATGGATAGACCCCTTCCACGATTTCAATGAAGCCTCCGAGGTCGTCGTGCGCCATTACCGCGAGCTGGCGGAGAAGGTCGCCTTCGGCGGGGTGCTGCTGCAAAAGTGGGTGGTCGACTCCTTGCTCAATGTCGTCGAAATACACATCCACGTGCTCGATAATCCCCCGACTGGCGCGGAGCGGTTTACCGACACGGTGGATGAACGATTGCGCTGGTTCCTCCACGCGCCGTCGTTTTTCTTCCGCGAGAAGACGGATTTCCCTTTCCAACACGCGGACGAGGCATGCGACAGCCTCGCCGTCCTGGGGATGGCGCTACTGCGGCGCGAGCGGCTTGAGTCGGCTGGCGCGTGTGGAGATGCCATTCGCTCGATTGCGGTGAAGAGCGCTATGGCGGAAAACCCGAGAAGCTATACCAGCGCGTACGGTTTCGCCGACTGCATCGTGAAGCTCGAACTTCTGGCACGCGCTGCCGACGCGCTCGGCTGGTCCGCCATTGCCGCTGCGTTCCGCTCGCGCAGCTCCAGTCCTGAGGATATTACGGACGAGAGGTCGCCCGAATACGCCGAGGCCGTCGCCAGGCGTACGCGCCAGATGGAGGAGGAGTTGCGTCAGCATGACCGGAGCTACCGGATCAGGCCCGACCCTGTGGCCGAGCTGCGGGATATTCTCCAGCAGAACTGTGGCACCCGGACCGCCTAGGCTTTATTGCGGAAGAACGCATGCGCTGTATTTTTTGCCTTCACGAACGACCGGGTAGCCAGGAGCATGTGTTCCCGCTGGCAATAGGCGGAAATCTCACCACCGACCGCGCGTGCGGGCCGTGCAACTCAACGCTCGGGAGCCGCGTGGACGCGGCCCTCTGTGACAGTTTCATGGTCAGAAGTCGCCGGGCGCAGCTCGGTCTGGCGGGCAACAGCGGCTTACCTCCTGCTCTCCATGAAATCCTCCTCGGCGTGCATAAGCTCGCCGAAGATCCGGAACGGAGGATTAAGGCCACGGTCAACAAGGCCACGAGTAAATTGGACCTCCGGGCGCTTCACCACGCATCTGACGTTGTTATGCCGGACGGAAGCAGGGCGCGTCGGATCATCGTGGACGAACGGGACATCGACCACCTTCCAAAAATCATACGCAAGGAAAGAGAGCGGCACGGCGCGCCGCCGCTGTCCGAGGAACAGCTTGCCGAGGAGGTCCGGAAGGCTGCCGAAAACATCATCACCATCGACAACCCAGGCGTTCTCGTCGAGCAGAGCTACAGTCTCGCCTACCTGCGTCACGCCATGACAAAGATTGCCTACGAGCTGGCTTTCTTGTGGCTGGGCGAAGCCTATCTCGACGACCCTTCGGCTGCCGAGCTTCGAATAGCGATATGCAAGCCGGACCCTGATTCGACTAACGGGCTTCCGGTGTGGGTTGGCGACGCCGAAAGCTGCGACGCGTTCAAGTTCTGGTCAGCCAACAAGACCCATCATCTTGCCTACGCCTTCGCAGGCAATGACGGCATTGCCCTGGCCGTCCGCGTTTTCGATCTCCACGCGGCCGTAGTATGGGTGACCAAGGACGCAGCGCGTTACCTATCCGATCCAGACGCCAACACGAAGCTTCGCTTTCTCGCCATTGAGCCGGTGAGCGGACGGATGCAGGACACGCCCGTCATGGACGAGCTGTCGCGCATCGCGCAGACGATGACAGAAATCAGAAAGGCATCTCGATCATAGCGGTCGCCCGTCCTGCGCCTCCTCGACTATCACACGCATAGCATCCGATGGCTTGTTTCCAGGGCGCATTCCGCTATCTCAGGGCAAGTCCTCCGCCCTTGCCGGAATACCTGAAGCAGCGCTGTCGCGCGCTTAAGATCGCGAGACTGCGGGCGCTGGCGTCCGGAGAGACCCCGGGGATTACGAGACAGGCGCCCTCGCTTACAAAGGAAACTACCTTGGATCGCGATACAGGGTACTTTTCGCAGCGCCCTATCCACCCCGCCACCTACGACCACTGTTAAGTGGCTATCAGCTTGCAGTAGCGCAGCACGCGAGCCACGGACGGTCGTGACCAGCGGTCGCTGCCACGGGGTGCCGGCAGCCGCGCTGCCTGCAGCGCCTGGGCGTAGTCGCCCAGCGACAGCGCGCCGGCCAAGCGGGCAGCATTGATCGCGGCACCATAGGCCGCAACGGCGCGGGCCTGCGCTGAAGCAACCCGCGCCTGGTCTCCAGGCGTGGACGGCTGCGGTGCCACGGCAAGCGTGCCCGTCGCCGGCAGTCGCGGGTTGCCCAGCCGCGTGCCGCGCACCTTGGCCGCGGCCAGCGCCGCCTTGGTCCGCTGCGAGATCATCTCACGCTCGTGCTCGGCGACGGCGGCGAGCACATGCACTGTCAGCCGGTTCACGCTCGGCATGTCGGCGGCGACGAAGTCCACCCCGCCCTCCATCAGGTTGGAGATGAACGCGACGCTGCGCGCCAGCCGGTCGAGCTTGGCGATCAGCAAGGTCGCGCGCTTGCTACGGCAGGTGGCCAGCGCGGCAGCCAGGCCGGTGCGGTCCGCCTTACGGCCGCTTTCCACGTCCTGGAACTCGGCGATGACCTCGGCGCCGACGGACCGGGCGTGCAGCTCGACCGCGGCGCGCTGGGCGTCCAGTCCGAGGCCGGACTGTCCCTGCTTGTCGGTGCTGACCCGTTAGTAGGCAACGAAGGCCCGTGTCGTAGCTGTGATGGGACTATCCTCCCAAGATGGATTGCAGTCCCAACCCTAGCCCGCCGGCCCTCGCCGGTCTAGCCGTTACAAACGGCCGTTTGTATCGTCGAGCAGCCTTCGGGAGGCGAACCAGGATGCTCAAAAGCGAGCGACGGCGCATCAGCAGGAGGGTCTATGTTACTACAGCACGCTGTCCGACTTACTCCGGTTCGGATTAAGGCATCTTGACCGCTTTACACCTTATGTTGATGATATTGTCACAAGGTGAAGATTAGGCCGCTCTGACCAGCCTTGCATGTGTAGCTTGCAACCGGAGTACTGGATGTCCGAACGTGATGCTTTCACCTTGAGGCTCAAGCCCGATCTCCTGCGATTTGTGAAGGAGGCAGCCGAGGATCAGAACCGCTCCGTACCAAACTACGTGGAAACGGTGCTTCTTGCGGAGAAAAGGCGGCAGGATGCAAAAGTTGCTCGCCCGTCCGACAGCGAGTGAGCAACATCATTGGTGAAAGAACTCTCTCAGCTTGCACATCCTCTGGTGACCAAGACCTCGTTTGCGGACGTTGGTTGAGTTGACATGAAGTGTAAATCAGCGGCGGTTTTCGACGTTGATAAGCGCCATAACGCATTGAAAATTCATAGTTTCTTTGGGTCCGGTATCTGCGCTGATCAACACCTTGGGCGCCAGCCGGTCCGACTTCGGCCGTTGGCCGGGCTGGCGGCCCAGCCGCTTGCCCCGGGCCTTGGCGGCAGCAATGCCGGAGCGGATGCGCTCTTGCGTCAGCTCGCGCTCGAACCCGGCGATGCCGGCCAGCAGCGTCGCCATCATGCGCCCGTGCGGAGTGGTGAGGTCGAACGTCATGCCGTTCAGCGCCACCAGCGACACGCGCCGGCCCTCCAACTCCTTGAGCGTGGCCAGCAGATCCGTCGTGCTGCGGCCCCAGCGCGACAGCTCCGTCACCAGCACGGCGTTGATCTCGCGCCGCTGCGCGAGGGCCAGCACCTTGCGGCGCTCGGCCCGGACCAGCCTCACACCCGAGGCGGTTTCCTTGTAGGTGCCAACCACCTCGTAGCCGGCCCGCTCGGCAAACGCGGCCAAGTCACGCTCTTGCCGGTCGCAGGACTGGTCTGAGGTTGAAACGCGGCAGTACAGGGCAGCGCGCTGTCTCAATTGAACCCTCCCCGCTGCGCGGCCCGCAAACCCCTGTTCCCGCTTGGGTCCGGGCCGTAGCAATCAGCCCATACCTCAACTGGGACACCCTGCATGCTCAGCCGTCGCGCGCTTACCGCGGTGCAGATGTCGGCTGTCGCCGGGGTTTCAGGCGAACAACCTTGCTTTCGGCCTGTGCTGGAAGGGACACCGGCCGCCATCCCGCAATGATCCGCACGCATTCCCGCCCTCGGGCGTTGTCAGTGATGAGCGGGAAATGCCGCCGCAGTTCGATGACCGCGGACAGCTCGCCTTCCTCGTGGAAGGCACGACGAATCGCCTCGGCGGTAACTTCATCGACACAGAACATGGCCTTACCATGAGAAGGCGGCCCGGCGCCGGCAAGTGAAATGCCCGTCCGGATCCTGCCGCCGCCCGGCAAGCCCGCTAATGTCCCAGGATCACCCGGTAATCCGCTTGATCACCGAACGACCCGGTGCGCTCATCCACCCGGATGCACGGCCGGCTTTTCGGCCCGCACCGCTCCAGCTTGCCCAGCAGGCCCGCCATGGCCCGCCCCTCCCATATGTCCTGAAAGCCTGGCGCACTCGCTATGCTACGACTGACGGCCTGGACTTGGAGGCCCGCGCAATGCTGAACCAAGAAGAAGCCGCAGCCATACGCGCAGGCGTCGTCCATCTGGCGCCAGCCGCAGCCCGACGATGTCCTCCACCGGCTCGCTCGTCTTGCCGTAGATGCGATACGTCGAGTTCGGGATGCGCGACAGCACCTCGAAGGGGCCGGTGAGGTCGATCTGGTCCAGGCCCTCGAACAGCAGCGAGCCGATCTGCAGGTGGGTGTCATTCGGGATCATAGGACGCCTCGCGAAGATGGTTGCTGGAAAGGCGTCTTGCCTGCTCCAGAACGCACGGGCCGGCTTGCCCGCTTAGAATTCCGCGGGGCCGACTGCACCGATCCAGTGCTTGACCTTGGTCGGGTCCTTTTGATCCACGTAGAAGAAGTGGGTCATGACGGGGGTAACGGTGTCCTTGCCAGGCTCATCGAACACCCTGCGCACGGTGCCTTGGAAGATCTTGAGGGACAGGCTGTCGAGATACTCGACAACCTCGTGGTGCTCGGTCAGCCCCTTATTGATGAAGGAGCGCAAGTTCTCCCGGATCGCCTCGCGTCCATGCCAATCAGCGACGCCGTTGTTGCAGATCGCATCTTCCGTGAAGCAGTCGAAGCCTACGCCGAACGTCTTGTCATCCACGTCCTTCCACATCGCCATCAGCCATGCAGGCGGCGGCATTCTCGTGAAGGTGATGCTGTTCTCTTCGGTTGTCATGCTGGTCTCCTCGTCGTCGATTAAGACCGTAAAGGTCCACAAAGAGGCTTATCGCCCTCGCAGACCGTGGATTAGGAAGGTGCTTGCGCCGCCGCCCGAACGGGTGGACGGTCGCATGGGGACGAGGTGTCGCCGGCAGTCCTAGAACGCGGTGGGGCCGACCGATCCGACCCATCGGATAACCTTGGTGGGGTCCGCCGGATCCATGTAGAAAAAATGCGCCATCGAGGGCCTGACCGGTTTCATGCTCGGGTCGTCGAATGTCATTCCCACCTTGCCGTGGAAGATCTTGAGCAACGGGCTGTCCCAGTACTCGACGACCGCGTGATGGGCAGTGAAGCCCTTGTCGATGAAGGCGCGCAGGTTCTCGCGGATCGCCTCACGCCCATGCCAGTCAGCGACGCCGAGGTTGCACACGGCGTTGTCGGCAAAGCAGTCGAAGCCGCGGCCGAATGTCTTGTCGTCGATCTCCTTCCACATCGCCGTGAGCCATGCGGGGGAGCCATCTTCGTCATGGTGAGCGTCGTCTCACTTGCACCCTGAAGGTGCTCAGCCTGGTTCATGTCCATCGGTCGTTTCCCTTTTCAGTTTTGCCGAGCCGTCCAGCTCAGGCATCGGCACGCGGCAGGTGTGGCCGGGGGGCGTCAGATGGTCCGGCGCCGTTCAGCCGATCGCGAAAAATGCCTCAACGCTCCAACGCCGGGCAGCTTCGGGAAGTACTCACGCGCTGAAACTGATCTGGGGCTGCAGGCGTTGGCGTGAGTGCCGATTCATCCTCGCTTCCCGCCAAAACGCAATCGCGTGATCGAGGTGCTCGCCTTTCCCTCGGTGCAACTGCTCGATGTCGCGGGGCCGCTCCAGGTCTTTGCCTCGGTCAACGACCTCGCGGCCCGTTCAGGCGACGCGCTGCCGTACACGCTCACCGTCGTGGCGCCAGGGAGCACGGGCGTCGTCGCCTCCGCCGGGCTCGGGCTCGCCACCGCTCCGCTGCCGCCAACCGATGCAGTGCTGGACACGCTGGTGGTTGCCGGCGGCCAAGGAGTCGAGAAGGCGGCCGCCGATGCCGCGCTACTGGACTGGGTGCGGCTCCGTGTGACGCATGCGCGCCGGGTCGCCTCGGTATGCACCGGCGCCTTCCTGCTGGCGACTGCGGGCTTGCTGGACGGGCGGCGCGCGGTGACGCATTGGTCGGTGTGCGACGAACTCGCCCGTCGCTTTCCCGCCGTGCATGTCGAGCCGGACCCGATTTTCATCCATGACGGCCCGGTCTGGACCTCGGCGGGTGTGACCGCCGGGATCGATTTGGCGCTGGCGCTTGTGGAGGAGGATTTGGGCCGCGCCATGGCGCTTGCCGTGGCGCGTTACCTCGTTGTGTTCCTCAAGCGTCCGGGCGGTCAGGCGCAGTTCAGCGCCGCGCTGTCGTTGCAAGCGGCCGATGATCGCTTCGCGTCGCTGCACGATTGGATCAACGACCACCTGACCGGCGATCTGTCGCTCGGCACGTTGGCGCGGCAGGCGAGAATGAGCGAACGCAGCTTCGTCCGCCGCTATACGGCGGCGACCGGCATCACGCCGGCCCGTGCCGTGGAGAGACTGCGGGTGGAGGCTGTCCGGCAGCTTCTGTCGGAGACACGGCTACCCGCGAAGCGCATCGCCGAACGGTGCGGCTTCGGGTCCGAGGAGACGATGCGCCGCAGCTTCTCCCGCCTGCTCGCTGCCACGCCGCAGGACTACCGCGGCAGGTTCAGTGCGTAACCCGCGTTGACAGGATCGCTACCGGGTTGATTGCAGCCTGGCGGCCGAGGGCAAGGTCCTTGGCCCACCGACTTGGGGTGTTTGCTGATTACGCCCGCTCAAACCCGCGTGAAATGGGCGGTCATGGGCCTCGTCGACGGTCAGCACCACAGGGTGCTTGCTCTTGAGCATGAGATCGCGCAGTTCGCGCTCGCGCCGTTCTGGCTGCTTGGGGATTTTGATCTTGCTGCGGTCGCCGGACGTCAGGTCATAGAACATGGCCTCGATCAATGAGGGCAGCGACGTGCGGCGCTTCGTTTGACGGACAGGCGTCCCGTGCGCGCTAGGAGTGCTGGGTAGGTTTACCGGCCCGGACGCCATCTCGGGTAAACTCGTTCGTGAAATCGCCTGACGGACGCAACATGACGTACCATGCCGATCACCTGCCCACTCGCATTGCGGCCCTGACATCGCGGACGTATGGGCATCAGTTCGTGATCTATGGCGATGCGTGCTCTGGCGTGCCGGGTGGCAAGGCCAAGATGAGCAAGTCCCAGGGCAACGCTGTCCTCCTGTCCGCCTCGGATGAAGAGATCGCGGCTGCCGTGCAGGTGAACCTGACCTCCTGCTTGCTGCCGGACCCTTCCATGGTCCGGCTCGAAACCTGGGGCACTTAGCACGCGCCACAATCGGCGTTGTGCTTAAACGGCATGACGGAACATACCCACCCCACCAGGGTCCGGCTACCCGGCCATCCACGCACCAAAGCCCTAAGCCGCGCGAACGTCCGCCGAACCTTCGTGACAAATCGCTGGAGCGACGTTATCGTGTGGCAGACAACATGATGAGAGTTGGCTAAGGGCGAGATGCGCTACACCCAATCACAGGTCAGGGAGCTAGTTGGCCTCCCGCTCCAGACCTATCGCTACTGGGCAGCGCTCATTCCGCATCTCTCGTCTCGTGGCGGAAAGGGCTCCGTTTTCACCACCGGCGACCTTCTTGGCCTGGCCCTGATGCAGGAGGCCTGCACAGGGGTCGGGCTGGCCGTTGGCAACGTATGCGACGGCCTAGACCAGATGTTCGGCATCCTAACCCGCATTATTCACGAGAAATGCGCGATCAAGGCTAAGTCGTTGACATCGTTTGCTACTATGCGAACGGGCTGTTTGATGGAGTTTTTTGCAATGAAATCTCTGGCCCAGGCGTTTGGTGGCCTGGGCCGATTTCGGGCGATCTAATGAATTATTCGGGCTAAATGCCTCGCCCTGGCCAACGGAGACTGGCAGCGTGTTGCTTCTGTCAGCCACCGCAACCAGGTTCACAACACTGGCGCAGCTGACGGGGGAGCGTCGGCTGGAAGGCACGGCGCTGCTCGTCCCTTGCGGCCCGCTCATGGACAGGCTTCGCGCCCGACTGCTACCCGAGGCTCCGCAGGCTGAACTGCCTCTTACTGGGTCGGTGGCCGGGCCTGGCGGCATGGAAGGCGGGCGGGAAATGACACCGCCGATGCCAGGAGGCCGGACGTGACGGTCGCGTCTGAGGAGCTGACCGCGACGCTTGAGGCAGGGCTGGGTAAGCTCGGGTACGACCGGGACCGGCTCGTCGCTGACTACGAGTTCTCAGACGTGGGAGCGCCCGCCGCCGACACGCGCAGCGTGAGGTTAGCCGCGTTCACGCATTCGCCGCCGTCCTACAGGTCTGCCGCGTTCGGCGTAATCGACGCGGAAGGAGAGCCCGGTGTCACTGACCGCCTCGGGTGGCTGAGCTCCCTTGGAGCACCGGTGGTTTTCGTGGCGGAAGGCTCTCGGGTCCATGTGATGAAGGTCGGACGGTCCCGCTCGCTGTCCACCATCGCGACAGTCTCGCCCGGGAATGTCGCAGAGTTCATGGAGGCGCAACGGGCATGGTGGGCGCCGGACGCCATGCGCAGGTTCAAGCTGTTCGGCGGCGCCGAGGTCGGCAAGTCGCAGCTGGACTTCTTTGATGCCGGGCTTCTCCCGGCTGTTAATCAGCCCAGATACTGGACCCAGGGGAAATGTGAACATTCAGTGTATTGCGGCGCTGATCAGCGTCGAGACCCACCGCTGACTTACAGTCGGGCGACACCGAGGCCATCGCATCAGGATCAGGCCGCCCATAACAGTTGCAACAACATGCGCACGCAGATCGTCGGAATATGGACGGGCCATGGCCGGGGCGACCACCCTGTGGCAGCTCGCCGACGCGTTGATGAGACGTGGCGTGCCTGCACCCCGTGGCGGCCAGCGCTAGCATCCGGCGCAGGTCCGGCGGGTACTTGGGGCCGTTAGGAAGGGCACTGATGCCAGCGCGCCCAGGTAGCGTCGGCATCGAGAAAATTAGAAGTGACAACAGAGCCGTTTCATAACACGGCCAATGTATAAAGCTGCCAATTCTTCCCTGGTGCCCGCTGACTGGCGGGACAGCCTGGAACGTAACAAGGCCCAGATCTCAGCTATCCCCTCATTTTTTCCGTTTGAAATCAGCGTTATGTATGAGCCTACAGCCGTCGTCTCCTGGACCGGCACAGTGGATTCGTGCAGCTGCGCTCCGTGCGCGGCCGATCCAAAGTCCTGGAAAAGTCACGAGCACCTAAGCACGAGGCGCGCAAGTCAAAAATGAGGGGATGGCTGAGGGCCCAGATCGCAGTCTGCCAGACAACTTTCACTATGTGCCAATATAAGAAGTTAGAATAGGGCGATGATTGAGCCTGTCGCAGCGATTTTGCTTGCCTTGGGTTTGAAACGTCGAGTTTGTCTGTGCCAATTACCGCCGAGGCGCGCCGCTCGCCTACTTCACTACCGTTTAGGGCTACACGATCGCGCCGAGGCTCGGGCTCGAACGTTGGAACTGCGAGCTAATGCGGCTCAATGCTTCCGCCAATTCGGCCCGGGATTCGACGGCACCGAGACTTAGTCGGATTGCCGACGGTGCGTCGAGGCTGCCGTGGAGAAATTGTGTCGACGCTGAGACCAGCACCCCTTCCCGCGAGAGCTCATTTGCAAAGGCGTCGGCTGGCCTACCGTCAGGAAGCGATAACCAGGCATGGTAGGAGGCCAGGGTGGAAGCGCCACAGTAGGCCGTAGGGAACGTATCCGAAAACATCCGCATCCGAGCATGTGCCTCGGTCCGTTGGGCTGCAAGGCACGGGGCTGCTAGGCCGGATGCAAACAGCCGGGACGCCAGCGCGATCTGGGGCGAGGGCGCCGACCAACCGAAGGAGTATAGGGCGTCACGGATCTTATCCAGGATTTCGGTCCGAGCGGACACGTAGCCAAGCTTGAGTCCTGGGGTGATGCATTTGGAAAGACCGCTCACGACAATCGTCTGCTCGGGGTAGTGGGTTGCCAGCAAGGGGGCGCTGTCTCCCGAGAGATGGCCGTAGATATCGTCTTCCAAAAGAAATGCCCCGGCACGGTTCAAGGCCTTGACGACCGCGCCTCGTGCCGCCTCGTCCAGCGTGGTCGCGGTCGGGTTGTGGGTGACCGGGGTAAGGACCGCCGCCCTCGGGGCCTCGTCTCGGCAGAGGCGGGCGAACGCCTCCACTTGCATGCCCGTGGGTCCAAGGGGCACGCCGATCAACTCGATGCCGAGGAGGGCCGCGATACGTCTTAGACCGGTATAGTTCAGGGCTTCGCAGAGAACCTTGTCGCCGGGTTTGAGGAGGGCGCCCATGGTCGCAAGAAGCGCCTCATGCGCCCCACACGTTACCAGGACCTTCTCCGCCGTGACCTTGATGCCCCGGGCCTCGAGCCACGCGGCTCCCTCGGCACGCGTCGTCAACGACCCGCCAATCGGCTCGTAATCGAGCATGGCGTCGATTTGCCAGCTTCCAGGTTCCGCGAATGTGGCTGAGAGGATCTCGCGGACCGGGCTGATCGGAGGTCGGTTCAGCGCGAGATTGAGCTGCTGAGCTGGTCGCGATGCAATACTCGCCACTGGAGGCCTGTCCGCAACGAATGTGCCCGATCCGCTTTTGGCTGTCAGGACGCCGCGCCGGACAAGTTCTCCCACGGCCTTCGTGACGGTAGCGATAGTGACGCCCAGGTGGGTCGCGAGCTCTCGTTGGCTCGGCAGCTTCTGACCGGCCGAGAATGAGCCGGCATCGACCGCCTTCTCGACCGTCTCGACAACTTCGGAATATTTTACCCGGCCCGCATTCTGGAGCGGCGGAAGCCAGAAGCAGTCCTTGGAGCCGTCCTGGGCGCCCGCTTTTTTCGCCGGTCGCTCGTTGTTCTTCGCCAACATCCCGTCCATCCGTCAGCCCGCTGAAACGCCGGGCCGGATCGGCCTCCGGCAGCAGGAGCTTAACCCATGTGAGAGGCTATTCCAACCAGGAGCCAAGGCTTCTACCGGCGCAGCTTCCGGCAAAACCTCAGCCACCCATGCCGTCACGTGTAACGCATCGGAGGACCTCCCATATACGGGCACCCGTTAGCGGAGCCGCGAGCCGAGGCTCCCCAGAAAGGGACAGGGCAGCGGCCGTTGCATTCGCGACGGCGGTCATGGAACAGAGGGCGCCGGCCTCACCAGCGCCTCGCACCCCCAACCGGTTAGCTGTCGAGACCGTGCTTGCAAAGGACGTCCGTAGGTCAGGCAGATCGGATGTCAATCGGCATTGAAAGGGGACCCCCAATCGGCGTCCAAAAGGGACCCCCTTGTTGGTTTGGATCGGCGCTGCCCGTCGGGCCGGCGCCGTAGGCGTAGGGCCGACGGGCAGCGCCGACGTCCTTGCGTGACCGGTGTTGATGGTGTTGGCGTGAGAGCCTATCGCCGACGGTTCCGCAAAGCCGCGCGGGCTTAATCCCGGCCGAAGCCTCTCGGCGGCTCGACCGCTTGGAGGTCTGTGAGGTCGAGGTCGCAGATTGTGTGCAACGCCTCGGCGGTGACCGTGTCCTGGAGCGTCTCTGGCAATGCAGCGAGCCAGGCCTCGTATTCGGCCTGCAACACGACCAGCTCGGCCACCGTGTCGTGCCAGCGCCGGGCGCGGCTGCGATGATCGGCGGGGCGCCGGGTCCGTATGGCCGGGCGACCCGCAGCACGGGCAGCGCGACAGCGAGCCTGACGCTCGGCATCGCTCATCGGTCCGGCGCCGATTGGCTTACGCGGCAAGGTCAACTGCCAATCGTGACGTCACGAAACAAACGCCCCATCCACCAGGCCCGGTCCGGCGCGGTTCTTGAACCGCCAGCTCTCATTGCCGGTCTCGACGATGTCGCAGTGATGCGTCAGACGGTCCAGCAGGGCGGCCGTCATCTTGGCGTCGCCGAACACGCTCGGCCACTCGCCAAAAGCCAGGTTGGTGGTGACGATCACCGAGGTCTGCTCGTAGAGGCGGCTGATCAGGTGGAACAGGAGCTGGCCGCTGGACTGCGCAAACGGCAGGTAGCCCAGTTCGTCGAGCACCACGAAGTCCATGCGGCAGAGGTAGTCCGCCATGCGGCCCTGTTTGCCCGTTCGCCCCTCTGCTTCGAGGCGGTTCACCAGGTCGACGACGTTGAAGTAGCGCCCCCGCACCCCGCCGCGGATACAGGATCTGGCGATCGCGATGGCCAGGTGGGTCTTGCCGGTGCCGGTGCCGCCGACCAGCACGACATTGCGCTGGTGGGCGACGAAGTTCCCGCCCGCCAGGTCGCGCACCAAGGTTTCGTTATCGGCGTGCCCTCAAAGGCGAAGTCGTCCACGTCCTTGGCCAGCGG
>JAABUV010001231.1_pt1 | contig 37440 bp, 42 predicted proteins | sample 5559971 | NCBI WGS metagenome assembly JAABUV01 (sample SAMN10711881, study PRJNA513362) | rock metagenome | isolation source: Antarctica rocks | place: Antarctica: Victoria Land, Knobhead nord | collected 2015-12-19
CCGTGTACGGTCTAGCACCAACTCGCTCGCCAGGTTCATGAGGTCGTCGACGATGCTAACGGAGATACGGATCGTTTCCTGCGCCGTCTTCTCGCCGCCCGCCCGCGGCGCCCCTCCCACGGGCTTGGAGCTAGCCACGGCTGGCGCTCCAGCCGGTGAGGCGCCAATGGATACAGGCGTCGTCGTATCCTGTGCAACGCTTGTGTCGCCACCGATGTCGCGCAACGTCTCAGCGGCCACGGTCTCCTGGTCGGACGAGTCACTCCCATCTACCAGCGCGACGGTGGCCGAGAGGACATCGGGGACGCCCGACAGCCGGAGTTCGAGCAACGACGGGGCCTCGTCGGTCGCCACGACCGCGTCGAGCGCGCTCGTCAGTTCATCGGCCTCGATCTGCGCGGGCGTCGGGCACGCGGAGATGACGCGCGTCGTGCGCGCCAATTCGAGGTACACCTGCAGCGTCCGCGCCGCCGAGAGGCCACACGCCGGGTCCACCGACACCGCGACCCGGTAGGTCGACCCATCCAGGGCTCGTGCATTATCTGGGAGCGCGGGCGTCTCGCCCGCGCTCCCAGCGGCACCCGCCGGTCCAACCGCGAGGCAGCCCGCGAGCGCCGCCAATATATCGTCGATCACCAGCGGGCTCTCCTCGCGGCTGACCACCTCGTCGTTCAGCGTGCGCAGCCCATCGAGCGCCGCCAGTAGCGTGTCGACGATGGCCGGCGTCGCGCCCAGGGTACGCGCGCGCAAGGCGTCGAGCACATTCTCCATGGCGTGCGCGAGCGCGGCCATACGCGCATGGCCGATCATCCCGGCCCCGCCCTTGATGGTGTGCGCGGAGCGGAAAATGCCCTGCAGCAGCGCCTGGTCGTCGGGCTGTGTCTCGAGTCGCACGATGTGCTGGTCGAGCGCCTGCAGATGGTCGTTGTTCTCCGCCAGAAAGAGCGCTAACTCCTCGTCGTCGGCGTCGAAAGAGAGCTGTCCCATGGGTGTCGTTATCCTTCCATCCGCCTAAGCGGCCGCGACGGCGGCGAGATCCGCCGCCTCGTCCAGGGCGATGACGCGCGCGAGGTCGAGCAGCAAGACGAGGCGATCGTCGAGGCGGGCGACCCCGCGCAACAGGCGCTGCGCCTCGGCGCCGCGGACCACACCTGCGACCGGCTCGATAGCGTCGGTCGCGATCGTCGTCACCTCCGACACAGCGTCCACGACGAGGCCCACGCCCTGCTGCTGCCGCTCGTCTTGCACCACGACGATGCGCGTCGCGGGCGTTTCCTCGGCGGGCGGCAGGGCGCAGCGCTGGCGCAGGTCCACGACCGGCACGATGGCACTGCGTAGGTTGATGACGCCGCGCACCGCGGATGGCGCGTGCGGCAGCGGGGTGACGGGCTGCGGGCGGATGATCTCGCGCACCGCGGCGATGTCGATGGCGTAGCTGTTCCCGGCAAGCTCAAAAATGACGACTTGATCTTCGCTCATGTGTCTCCTCCTTCGTGCATAATGCGGGCTTACTATTACAACGTGACATTGACCTGCGACCGCGGCCGCAGGCCCACGGCGCCGACAATTCACGAGCCCTGGGTCTATCATAGGGCTCGTTCGGCCCCACTGACCGGCCGCACCGTCACGGTGCCGGTAGCGGCGGCGAGCGCGAGGGTGCGGCCGGCGTTCCCGCCGGTGTCCGCGGCCGCGACGCGCAGTCCGTGCGTCGCCAGCGCGGCCCGCACCGCCTCGACGTTGCGCCGCCCCACCTGGAAGCGATCCTCGCGGCCGGCGAGGCGGATCACCTGCGCCCCGCCGGCTATCTTGACGACAAGGAGGCCCCGCGCGCCGCCCCTCCCCTCCACCACGTCGACGAGAGCGGCCACGGCCTCGGGAGCATGGCGGGCACGTTGGTCCGGGGAGAGCCCGGCGGGGGCCGGCCCCGGCAACATGACGTGCGCCAGGACCGCGATGCGCCGCAGCGGTTCGTAGGCCGCGATGCCGATGCACGAGCCCAACCCTTGCGCGATCAACGTGCCCTCGCCCTGCGCGACCGAGAGTGCGCCGATGCCGGTCATGGTGACCTGTCCCTGTCCCCCAGAGGCTGCGGTCATACGCCCACCGCCCGTGGCGCCCCTTTCGCCCCCTCGAGGCGTCCGCGCGAGGCGGCGTTCGGGAGGAGCAGCAGGTCGCCCTGCACGGCCTGGCCCTCGATGGTGAGCGTGGTACGCAGCAATAGCGCATCGGCCGCGTCCAACGCCATGTCGGCCACGATCGCGTCGAGCAGCGCGCCGATCATATCCTGCATCACCACCGGCGGCGACGGATAGACCGTGAGCCCACGCGCGGTGGCGATGGCGTTGAGGATGGAGGCCGCCGTGACGTTGCCGACCTCGCCGAGGACCGAGTCCTCCAGCGGCGTCAGCGCCGCGGGGTCGGCCACGGACTCGCCCAGCAGCAGCGCCACGATCGCGGCCGCCGCCTCGGGCGCGAACACGAGCACGATGTGGCCCTCCAGGTCGCCCTCGACCGCGAGGTAGACCGCCGTGACCAGCCGCCCCGCGTCGCGCATGAGGTCGGGCAACCGCTCCACCGGCGCCCGCGACACGACGGTCCCGTGCAGGCGCACGTCGCGCTCGACGAAGACGCTCAATTGCTCCCCCGCATGGCGCACCACGCCCTGCAGCAAGCCGCTAAGGGCCGCGGACACCGTGCCGCCGTCGCTGGTATCGTCCATGCCCATCCCCCTCAGGCGCCGCGTCGCCCCCAGCGGGCGTCATCTCGTCAATCCTTAATGGGCGCCCTGGGCCTGGCCCTGAAGGACCATGGCAGGGTACGGACCTTAAAAGGTCTCACGATCGGCGACCCGCGCGCCGGTCTCCCGCACACACGCCGGCCCCACAGACCCTTCAGGGTCCGTGCCCTGCCATGACCTTTTAAGGTCAGGCCCACCGCGGACGCCATCACCTTCACCATCATCTCGTTAAGCCGCCCGGCCGTGGAGCGCTGTCGGGGCCGACGCCCCGTCGGCGCGTCCTCCCGCGTCCACGCTCATACGGGTCGTGCCCGCCTCCGCAAGGGTGAACCGGGCCACGACCGCTTGCAGTGTGGCCGCTTGCGCCGCCAACTCCCGCGCGCCCGCGCTCAATTCCTGCACGCTCGCCGTCTGCTCCTGGGTCGAGGCCGAAACCTCCTCGGCGCCCGCCGCGCTCTGCTCGGACACCGCCGCGATGCCCTCCATCGTCCCGCTCACCGCCTCGGCCCCCGCGCGCATCTGGGCTACCGCGCCCCCGATCGCCCGCGCCTGCGCCGTCGTCTCCTCAACCACGCCCAGGATCCCCTCCAGCGCCGTCCCCGCCTGCCGGCCCAGCGTCGCGCTCCGCGCGACCGCCGCGCTGCCAGCCTGCATCGCCGCCACCACCTCCGCCACCCGCGCCTGGATCGCCCCGATCCGCGCCGTGATCTCCTTAGTCTCGGCGCTGGAGCGCTCGGCCAGCTTGCGCACCTCGGCGGCGACCACCGTGAAGCCCTTGCCGTGCTCGCCCGCGCGCGCCGCCTCGATCGCCGCGTTGAGCGCGAGCAGATTGGTCTGCGCCGCGATGTCGTCGATGGCGTCGACGATCGCCCCGATCTCGCGGCTGCCGCGGCCGAGCGCCTCGACCTGCGTGGCGCTGCGTTCGACCGCCGCCCGCGCCTCGGCGATGCTGGCGATGGTCTGAGTCACGGCGGCCCCGCCCTCGCGGGCCGTGGCGACGGCCTGCTCGGCGCCCTGGACCTGCGCCGCGGCGCTCACGGCCACCTGTGTGACCGCCGCGCTCAGTTCGCCCATCTGGCCCATGATCTCGCCGGCCCCGCGACTCTGCTCGCTGGCCCCGCGCGCCACCTCCTCGATGGCCTGCGCGACCTGCACGCTGGCCTGCCCGATCTGCGCGCTCGACGCGGCCAGTTGCGCCGCGCCGCCATCGACCGACGTGGCTGACCGCGCGACCCGCCCAATCAGATCCTGCAACTCGGCCCGCGCCGTTTCGTAAACCTCGATAGACGCCTGGGCGCGGCCGATGATGGCGCGCACCACCTCGGCCGTTTCACCGATCTCGTCGCGGCTTGTGTAGGTCAGCGACACAGTAGCGGCGTGGGCCGCCACCGTGAGGTCACCCCTGGAGAGGGCCGTGAGGCCGCTCTCCAGGCCGGCCATGCAGATCGTCGCCACGTTCGCCGCCGCCGCCTTGACCTCGGCTAGTGGGCGCACGATCGAGCGAGCGATCAACACACCAAGGGCGATCGCCAGCGCGATGGCGGCCAGGACAACCGCGATCAAGGCCGCGCTGGCCGCATCGTAGGCGGCCTTGGCGCTCGCGCCGCCGGCGCTGAGGGCCTGCCGGTGGATACTCAGGAGTTGGTCGAGGACGGCTTTCAGCCCGTCGACGGTGTCGGCCTCGACCCCGAACGAGATGGCCCGCGCTTGCGTGAGGGCGGGAGGCGTATGCTGGATCGCCAACCGGCCAACCTGCTCACTCAAGGCCTGCCACACTGGTAAGGCCGCCTGTAGGTGAGCGGCGAGCGCCCGTTCGTGCGCGCTCATAAACGGCAGGGGTAGGTACGCCTTGAACGCCCCTTCGGCCTGGGCGCGCGCGTTCATCGCGTCCCCGTTCAGATCGGTCCGCTTCGCCACGGTCGTCGCCAGAATCATGCCGCGCGTCGCGCTCTTCTCGGCGTCGATACCGTCTTTCAACTCGAGGAGATACACGAGATTCGGCGTCTGCACCCCCGTCACCTGATCCATCCTGCTCTGCACGGCGTTCAAGCCGAACAAACCGGTCCCGCCAACCACGCCCGTGAGGAACGCTACCAGCACAAAGCTCCCGATCAGTTTCGGGGCTATACGTCTATCGCGAAACCACCCCATCTATCTCTGCCCTTCCCCCTCGAACTGGCGCACGGAGCTCGATTGGGTCGCGGGCGGACAGTATCCCCGCCCACCCAACCGCTACCCTCACCGTCCACAAACGTCCCAATGTGTTGCACCCGTGGCGCGCGTTCGGCCCAAGTACGCTGCCGTGTGTCCCCACTATAGCCATCCGGGTCCGGCCTATCCTATAGGACATTTGTCACACGGCTCGCCCGGATGACTGCTTGATCCTGTATACTGGGTGAAAAAGAAGGCGACCGACCGCGACCGATGAACGAAGGACACACTGCCCATGACCACACTGCGCGCCACCCCATCAAATTCTATCGCGCCGTGGGCCAGCATCGTGCCCGACGCGCCCTATCCCCTGACCGTCGAGGATATGCTCGCCTTACCCGACGACGGATATATCTACGAGCTTGTGGATGGAGTGTTGCTTCGCATGGCCGGTAATGGGGGGCGGGCAACGGTTATCGGCGGGAACATGTATGCCGCACTGCGCGCCTTTGTGCTCCCGCGCCGTTTGGGCGTCGCTACTCCCGCCGATGGTGTGTACAAGTTCCCCGGCGCTGAGACGGGCCTTATCCCCGATGCCGGATATTATCGGGCCGAGCGTCTGGACTTTGTGTCCGATCAGAGCAAGCCACTCCCTTTTGCCCCCGATCTTGCCGCCGAGGTTGCCTCCCCCGACCAGACCGCGACCGACATGGCGGCCAAAGCCCAGCGGTACCTGCACGGCGGCACGCGCCTGGTATGGGTCCTGTGGCCCGATCGTCAGGAGGTCGATGCCTGGCGCCCCCTGGATGTGCGGCCCCGCTATCAGGACATGCGCCCCTCGACAACACGACGCGCCAGCGCCGGCGATATGCTCGACGGAGAGAACGTTATCCCCGGCTTTACCCTCACCCTCGCGGCCGCCTTTGCCGGACCCTTTAGGCTAACGGCCCCTGTGTCTCGGCAATCGAAAGAAAGCGGTATGTCATCAGCGATCGGCTAAGATGCGATAAGCGTCGGCATGCTCTCTTAACGACTGCTGCGCGTGCGAACGGATGTCGGCAGGCAGCTCCACCTCAACCCGCACGCGGTTAAGCTGGAGGGCCACGATATCACCCTCTTGCAGGCCAAGGCGCTCCACTTCCTCGCTATATGCCCGCGGTCGCGCCCGTGGCGCACGACGCGTTCCAAGTGGGATGTCGGGGCGTATCGCCATACGCCCGGCGGTTGCCCCACGCGCGGGTGGCGGGTATCGTGCGTTGGTTGCCCGCACGTCATATTACAGGCGGCGTGTCGGGGCGTATCGCCATACGCCCCGACAACCGTGCCTGGACACACTATGTAATGCGGCAGGGCGGCTCCCCTCTCCCGCGCACGGGAAAGGGCCTACCCCCATTCGGCCCCGCCCGATAGCAATATTCTCCTAATTCGCGCGCCGGCCCTACAGAAGCACGGGGCGCCACCGAAGATATGTATGTAGGCAGCAAGAGGCTGTCACGAGAAAGACGCGGGGGCACGGAAGCGCCCGCGATAGATGAGAGACAGGGAGTTCAACACCATGGGACTGCGCATCAACAACAACCTCGAAGCCCAGAACGCGCTACGCCAGCTCAACATCAACCAGATGTCGTTCAGCAAGTCGATGCAGCGCATCTCCAGCGGCAAGCGCATCAACAGCGCCGCCGACGATGCGGCCGGTTACGCCATCAGCAACAAGCTCAACGCCCAGGCCAACGGCCTCAACCAGGCTTCGGCCAACGCCCAGGACGGCATCTCGATGATCCAGACCGCCTCGGGCGGCCTGCAAACCACGCAGGACCTGCTGCAGCGCTTCCGCCAACTGGCGGTGCAGTCGGCTAACGACACCAACACATCGAGCGACCGTACGCAACTACAGTCCGAGGCCAACCAGATCTCCAACGAGATCACGCAGATCGCCAGCACGACGCAGTTCAACACCAAGAACCTGCTCGACGGCGCGCAGGCTACGACATCGACGTACACGGGTGGTACGGCAGGAGCCGTAACATACGCTGGCGGTGCTGGCTCGTCCGTTGCCGTGTCCGGTGGCGGCGCCCTAGCCAACGGCGCCGTCAGCTTCACGCTTGCAAAAGATGGCGGCGCGGCCACGACTGATGGTAGCGCGGGTACACTGACCTACAATGGCGCAACGTACAAACTAGACCAAGCCGCCGCAGGGGCCACCTCGGTCGCGTACACCATTAGCAGCGTGAATAGCAACGTCCCCGCGGGCCTGAGTGGTGTCGGCCTCACGTTGACTACCAGTGCCGCTCCCGCTGCAGGAGATCTGGGCACTGGCTCCTTCGGGGTCACGGGCGCTTCCGTCGCGACCACGACTGGCGGCGTGATGCTGCAGGTCGGCGCCAACGCTGGCCAGAACCTGAACGTGTCCATCGGCGCGATGGATTCGTTCTCGCTGGGCATCTCGGCCACGGGCACGGGTAACGCCGCAGCGGTCTACGCTGCCAACGGCACGCAGACCAGCGCGGCCAAGACGACGGGCGCGCTCGACATCACGACGCAGGCCAATGCCAACGCCGCTATCACCACGATCGACAACGCGATCAACACGGTGTCGACCCAGGCGGCCAGCCTCGGCGCGGTGCAGAACCGCCTCTCCTCGGCCATGAGCAACCTGGCTATCGGCTCGGAGAACATGACCGCCGCCTACAGCGCGATCACCAACGTCAATATGGCCCAAGAGTCGACCAACCTGGCCACGGCGCAGATCCTCCAGCAGTCCGCCACGACGATGCTCGCGCAGGCCAATCAGGCCCCGCAGGGCGTGCTCAAGCTCCTCGGTTAGTCTCGGTGAGCGATAAGACGGCGCGCGTGACGACAACCACGCGCGCCTGACAAGACCCAGCCGGGCGAGAACAAGTCTCGCCCGGCTGGGTTTCCGTCGTTGATAGCGGCGCGGCTACTCTGTGCCTGGGAGAAACACACTATGTCGAACAACAGCACGATCGGCTCGTCCACGACATCTGGGGCCACGCCGATAGATTACCTGGGTTCGATCGGCAGTCTGACCGGCCTGCCCTTCGACCCCAATACGCTCGTCAACGGCCTGCTACAGGCCGATCAGATCCCGATCACAAATCTACAGACGCAGATCAAAAATATCCAGACCAATGAGAGTATCTACAAGAGTATCGGGACCGACGTCAACGCGCTGGGCTCGCTGGCCTTTAACCTGACGCTACAGAGCAACGTGCAGGCCAACGCCGTCACATCCTCCAACGCGACGGGCGCGACCGCCACGGCCGGGCCCAGCGCCGTCGCGGGGAGCTATACCGTCCTGGTCAATAGCCTGGCCACGCCAACGGTCGCGACGTCGCAAAGTCCCCTCGGCGCGGCCATCGACCCCTCTAAAACGTTGAGCGCGCTGAACCTCAACGGCACGCTGACGGCGGGCAACTTTAGTCTCGTCGTCGACGGCAAGGTCCTCTCGCCCATCGCCGTCGCCCCGTCGCGGACGCTACAGAGCGTGCTCGGTCAGATGCAGTCCACGATCGCGGGCGCGGTCGGCGCGGACTCCAGCGCCGTGAGCGTGACGATGTCCAACAACAAGCTGCAGGTGAGCTTCGCCGCCGGCGCGGCGTCGTCGCACGCGATCGTGTTCGGCGCCGGCGGCGACACGTCCAACTTCCTGTCGCTGATGAACCTCTCCACGGTGCAGGGCACGGTGGCGCCCGGCGGCGCGCTGGCCAGCAGCATGGGCGTTGGTGTTGTTCAGCCCGCGCAGCTGTTGAACGCGGGCGCGCTGGCCACGCCGCTGACGTCGACCACGAACGACGGCGCGGGCAACCTGACGGGCTCGTTCGCCATCAACGGCGTGGCCATCGCCTGGAACGCGGGGACGGACGCGCTGAATGACGTACTTGGCCGCATCAATAGCTCGCCGGCCGGTGTGACGGCGCAGTACAACAGCGCGACCGACGCGCTCGTCCTGACCAACAAGACGACGGGGCAGGCGGTGATGAACCTGCACGATACGACGGGCAACTTCTTGCAGGCGCTGAATCTACAGCCGGACACCACGGGGGCGCAGGCGCTGGGCACGTCCGCCAGCATGACCCTCAATGGCAAGACGACGGTGACGTCGGCCACGAACACGTTCAGCAACGTCGTGCCCGGACTCTCCATCACGGCCCTGACGCAGGGACAGACGGCGACATTGACGGTGGGGCCGGACACCACGGGCGTCACCAAACAGGCGCAAGCGTTCGTCGACGGCGTCAACAAGGTCCTGGGCGACATCAACCTGACGCAGCAGAAAGATCCCACCACCGGTACCTACAGTTCGTTGCTCGGCGATCCGGTGTTGAACAGTCTCAAAGATCGCCTGATCACCACGATCACGGGTGCGCTGACCTCGTCGGGGTCATACCAGTCGCTACAGGACATTGGGATCACCACGGGCATCGTCGGTAGCGCCGCCGGCACGACATCAACGCTGCATCTGGACACGACGAAGCTGGCCGCCGCGCTCACCGCGAACCCGAGCGCGGTCGCGAACCTCTTCAACGGCACGAAAGCGGTCAATGGGTTCGACGGCGTGGCGCAGCAGCTCAACACCTACCTGCTCCAGGAGTCGAACCCGTTCACCGGCCCGTTTGGGCAGTACCAGAGTTCGGGCGACGCGCGCGTCAAGACGATTCAGACGCAGATCACAGCGTTGCAGGCGGCTATGGCTAACCACCGCAAGATACTGACGACGCAGTTCACGGCTATGAGCAACGCGCTCAGCCTACTCAACAACCAGGCGGCGATCTTCGCCAGTTCCGGCGCCAGCTCGTCGAGTTCGTCAAGCTCATCAAGCTCGTCGGGCAGCGGGCCGTAGCGGGATGCGGCCCCGCGCCCGGCCTAACCTGCGACCGCGGTCGCATGGCAAACGACGGACACTGCGATGTCGGGACCAACCGACCGCAGTCGTGGTGGTCTGCCATGCGACCGCGGTCGACTGATCCTGCACGGCAGTGCCGTTCGCTGCCATGCGACCGCGGTCGCAGGCTTCATTAAAGGGGGATTTTTCAATGCTAGACACACCCGTCGAGAGCAGGCAGCGCGCGCTATTGGAGCAACTGGCGGCGCTCAACGATCGGCAAGCGCACGCCCTGGATACGGGCGACATGGCCCTACTCACGCGCCTCTCCGACCTGCGTGGTCAGGCGATGAGCGAGGCCCTAGCCTACCTGCCGCCGCACACGCCCTGGGCGCCCGCGCTCGCCACGCTCGCCACACAGGTACGTGAGCGTTCCGAAGACCTGCAGCAATCTATTCACGCGTGCATGGCCGTGGTGAGGCGTGACTTGGCGGCCCTCACGCACCACCAGCAGGCCACGCGGTATCTCTCCGGCGCCCTGCCGCGCGACGCCGGTGATCCACGCCCAAGCTGGCGAGGCTAAGTCCAATTGGGAAAAGGGGGGACTAATGATGGAACAGGTACAGGCGCACACGGATCTACGGCAGGCTACGACCGACACGTCGTCGCGTCAACTCGCGGTAGGAGCCCAGCAACAGGCTCAGGCGCAATCGTCCACCCCCAGGGGCGGAGGAGCAGACTCGCCGCTGCGCGGCGTCTCGCTCAGCAGCGCGCAGGCGACCCTCGGCACCGGCCGCACCCTTGTCACGGACTACATCATGGGCGCCGACAATACGCTCGCGGAGATCCGCGTCATCGACCCGACCACCCATCAGGTCGTCGCCACGAGCCCGCCCGAAACGATCGCCCAGATGCGCCAGGAGATGCTGGCCTACCAGAGCCTCGGCAAGGACGGCGGCAATCGTTGAATGAATACCAGCCCTCCAGAAAAAGCCAAGCCAGCCGAATAATATAGAGTAAAGAACACTGACGACCGCGTCACGCGACCACGAGTGACGCGGGGATGCCGAGAGGGAGCACAGGTCCATGCAGCTAGGTGGGTACGCGCAGTATCGCGCGGTCACGACGCAGACAGCCACCCCCGGAGATCTTCTCATCCAGCTCTATCAAGCGGCGATCAAAAACGCGGGACAGGCCGGCGAGGCCATCGACCGGCGCGACCCTGCCAAAGCGCACGGCCATATCGTGCGCGTGCAGGACATCGTGGCCGAACTGCGACGCACGCTCGACCACGAACGCGGCGGCGACGTTTCCGTGACACTCGACTGGCTCTACAACTACATGCTGCAGCGCCTCGTCACCGCCAATATCGACAAGGACCGCGCGCCGCTCGACGAGGTCGCCGGCCTGCTGCGCCAATTGCTCACGGCGTGGCAAACGGCCGTGCGCGAGGCGGGGCGGCAACCGGCGACCGTGAGCGCATAGGGGCGAGGGGCGAGGGGCGCCCCTCGCCCCTCGCCACTTATCATATCCCCCATTCGGGCTATTGCCCCTCCCACCCCATCGCGCCTATCTTGCGTGCGTACGTGGATCGTTCGATCCACCCGGACCCGACCACACACAGGACACGGGCCGGAAAGGCAAACCTGCCGAGAGGCGGGGACGCAAAGCCACGGGACTCGGGCGGACACTGAAACGTCGCCGAGTTAGCCGGGCTGCCGAAAGGAACGCTCGCATGATGCGTATGTATGGCTCCCCTACTAGCACGACGCGCACGACGCCGCGCACGCTAGCGGCCGACCCCATTTCTGACGACGCGACACAAAGCGACCCGTGGGACCGCCGCTCCGTCGAGGAACCCGACGATTCCGTCGACGTCAGCCTGATCAGCACGTACCTGCGCGACGCCGCGCGCTACCCGCAGCTTACCGCCGCCGAGGAGCGTGAGCTCAGCCGCCGCATTCGTGAGCACGCCGACGCCGACGCCGAGGAGCGCTTTATCGCGTGCAATCTGCGGCTCGTCGTGAGCATCGCCAAGGAATACCAGTCGACCGGCCTCTCACTGCTCGACCTCATCCAGGAGGGTAATATCGGGCTGATGAAAGCGGTCAAGCGCTACGACGGCGCCCGCGGCTTCCGCTTCTCGACGTATGCGGTATGGTGGATTCGCCAGCAGATTACCCGCGCGATCTGGAGCAGCCACGGCCCCCTCAAAATCCCTACGCGCCTCATCGACGAGCACCGCCGCACCCTAAAAAACCGGCAGCAGCAGGAAGAGCACGACGGCGCCGCGGGTCTCACGACGGCGCGGCACAGTGAGCACGGCGCGTCCGACCCGGCGCCGTGGAGCATCGTCGCCGTTTCAGGCGAAGAGGCCGAGCTGCACCTAGAGGCGCTGGCGGCCACCGACGCCGAAGGACCCGCGCGACACGCCGAGAACCGCGATGTGCTGGAAACGATCTACCAAGCGCTGCAGTCGGTCAGCCGCCGTGACCAGCAAATCATCACCGAGCTATTCGGGCTGGGCGACACGACGCCAATCAAGATCGAGCAGGTCGCCTCACGCCACAGCCTGACTTGCGAGCGCGTCCGCCAAATCAAGAAAGCCGCCTTCGAGTCCGTCCGTCGCTCGGCGTACGCGGAGCAGCTGGCCGTGCATTAGTCGGGAGTCGGGAGTCGGGAGTCGGGAGTCGGGAACAATGAGCATTCAAACCTACAGTGACCTCCTTGCTTGGCAGAAAGCAATGGGTGTTGTCGAAACGGTCTACCGGGTGACGCGTGACTGGCCGAGAGAGGAACTCTTCGGACTGACAAGCCAAATACGTCGCGCGGCGGTGTCAGTACCAGCGAATATCGCCGAAGGCCAGGGGCGAACAGGGACAAAGGAGTTTTTGCACCATCTCTCGATCGCCAATGGCTCACTTCGCGAACTGCAGACGCATGTCCTGATCTCGCAGCGACTGGGATATAGCGACGAATCCACATGTAAAGCGTTGATGGAACAAACGACAGAAGTAGCTCGGCTTCTGGTAGGGCTTATCAAGAGCCTGCACTAGCTGTTGTTCCCCCGACTCCCGACTCCCGACTCCCGACTCCCGACTCCCGACTCCCGACTCCCGACTGTTCACGCCGAGCGCGCGTTCTCGCCGATGTATTGCTCCGCGATGGCGCATACGGCGTCGATGTTAACGGGACACGGCTCGGGCAGCGGTCCGGCGCGGTTGAACGCGGGGTACGTGGGGTCGACCTCGCAAGCGGCTACGTTGGCGATGGCGACACAACACGCCAACATGTTCTCGGGGCTGGGCATCAGCGCCTCGTGGTGCAACGTCAGCGCCTCGATCAGCTCGTGCGGCAGTGACCACAGTTCGGCCAATTGGCGTCCGACGTCGGCGTGCGTGTTCCCACAGACGATGCGCTCGGCGTCAGGCAGCGCGCAGCCGTGCCGTCCGATGATCGCTTCAAGGGTCGTGTGAGCGTAGATACTGTCCTGTTGCGCCACCCCGTTGATGACGATCTTCCCGATGTCATGCAGCAGTCCGGCGCTGTAGGCGCTACCGATGCTGGGGTAGCCCACCTCGCGCGCCACGTACATGGTGACGTTGCCCACGAGCTCACTGTGCCGCAGAAACGAGCCCGCGGCCAGCCCATAGAGCGGCAGTTCTTTTTGCGCCGCCTGTGAGACCCCGCTGGCCAGCACCAGCAGACGCGCCTGCGCCGTCCCAATTACGCGGATAGCGTCGCTGATACTGCCCACGCGCCCGCGCAGACCGAACATGGCGCTGTTGGCCATGCGTAGCATCGTGGCCGAAATGCCGATGTCGCGCACCGCGATGTCAGCGATCTCACGCAGCGGCACGTTGGGGTCGTCGAGCAACGAGAGCAGACGCATCGCCGTGTCAGGGAGTGGCGCCAAGGCCTGCAACATTTTCTTGGTGATGCGCGCATTCATTGGGACGGGCGCCGCCCGTTGGCCTTGTTCTATCGCTTGAGCCATTGCTGTTCTCCTACATTAAGACGCTTTCTTTAGCGGTGGGGCTGGACGCGCCGCTTTGGCCGCGCCGCCCTTACCTCCGACCGGCGCCGCTTTGGCGGTCTTGGCACGGGCCTTGGCGCGCCGGCGGCCTCTACCCATCTTAAATAGCGCCAACGCGATGAACAATAGGACAACCGGCAGCGCCACGAGGGGGACGCGCAGGCTGGCCGCGCCTGTTCGCGGCGCGCCCGTTTTATGTAGCGCCCGCGTCCCTCGCGCCGTGGCCGCCGGGTGAGACCCCGGCAAGGCCAGTGGAATGGTCACGCTTGGTCCGAGCGCCATTTGCAGCAGTGATACTTTCGGCCGCGTCACGCTCCGCTTGTCATGACGCGCCGGGGGCGGCGCCGGCGGCGCCGGCACAACGCGGAGCAGCCCGCTCTCACTCTTGCCGCTTCGGGCGCCCTGCAGGATGACTAGGTGGTCGCCCAGGTCAGTCCCGCGCGGGACGCGGAACTGGACCATCGCGATCCCCACCGCGTTGGCGACATCATGGGCGACCTGTTGCACGCCCCAGGACAGCGTCACGGGCTCGCCGGGGGTGAAGCCTTGCCCCCACGCCAACGCTTCCCCGCCGGACCACGCCGACCGTGGGGCGAATATGGCCAGCGGCATGGTCGGCGAACCCAGCGTAAACAGCTGGGCCGGCGGCTGATACGATCCGGAGAGACCTAACGCGCGCAGGCTGCCGTCGGCGTCATCCGTGATGAGGAGCCGTTGTCCCTGCCCTGCCAGGGACAAACCGGCGGGATGGCCGCCGACACCATAGCGGCGCGCCAACCGGTACGTACGGTCGTCGTAAACACTGATGACACCGGCGTTATCGGCGGCTACATACAGCAGATGATGGCGCGCGTCGACGACAAGGCCGGCTGGAGAAGATGGGACTCTGAGTATGTGGAGCAACTCCATGCTCCCCGACGCCAACACGAAAACGGCGTTAGAGATAGGCTGCGCCAAGTACGTGCGGTCCACCGTCACGTCCTGCGCCACAGCGCCGCTCACGCCTGCCGGGGGCTCGCCCTGCGCGTGCGCCAGCGACGGGGCGCCCAACGTTGAGAGGAATAGCGCCATACCTATCAAGACGTGTAGCCGGCGCAAAAAGCTGACAGCTGACAGCTGACAGCCAATAGCTTGTCGCCTCATCGCTCGACCCTTTGATAGAAACATGGCGCGGTGTAGCGCAGGCCAAACCCGGCCGCGCCGCTGATGACTTCCGTGGCCCCAATAAATAGATATCCGCCGGGGCGCAGCGCGCCGGCCAGTGTACGATATAGGTCCTGCTTGGCCTTATCCGTGAAATAGATAACGACGTTGCGGCAGGTGATCAGGTCGAACGTACCCGGCGCCGGGTCCTGCAGTACATCGTGCCGCTCGAACCGTACCATAGGGATGATCTGGCGCGCGATCGTGTACGGAGGTCCGTCGACGCTGACATAGCGCTCACGCAGGCGTCGCGGCAGGCGCATGATATCCTCGCGCGAGAAGCCGGCGCCCGTGCGGGCCCGCGCCAGTATCTCTCGATCGATGTCGGTCGCGTGGATCGTCTGAGAGGCGGAGGAATCTACGTCATGCAGGAGCATCGCCAACGTGTAGGGCTCGGCGCCATACGAACAGCCCGCGCTCCAGACGCGCAATTGGCGCGTAGCCCTCCGCAATTCCGGTATCACAACCGTGACCAGGTGATCGAACGACTCGGGGTTACGATAGCATTCGGAGACATTGATGGTCAGGTGCTGCTCAAATTGCCACAAGAGCTCACGGTTGGCCCGCAGCATCGTGACGAAATCGCGTAGCGTACCGGCGCCATGTTTACGCGCCAGATCGCGGATGCGCCGCTCCATCTGCCCGTCCTTGTACAGATCGAGGCGCAGCGGCACGAGCGGCGCGACCGCGCGCTTGAACACCGTATAGTCGGTTTCTGTCGACGTCAACATAGTCTGTCATTTCTAGCCGGGACGGCTCTTATTAGTCGGGAGTCGGGAGTCGAAAGTCGGGAGTCGGGAGTCGAAAGTCGTATCCACTGGGAGTTGGCGTTCCCCGCGGACGACATTGCTTTACGTCGGCGAACCTTTGCTCCCGACTCCCGACTTTCGACTTTCGACTTTCGACTTTCGACCTGCTACTCTCTACTTCGGCCTCATAGGGCCGAACTGGAGGGCTAGCGCGGATGGGAATCTTAGGGGGTGTTCAGGAGAGGCGCCGTCGCCGCGTACTCGGCCTCCAGCCGCGTCAGTAGCGGACGGATAGACGCTGGGTCGAGAGCCAGCGCGTGGAGCGCCGCGGGCTTGATCGGCGGCACGAAGGGGTCTCCGCCCGAGCCCAGACCGAGGATACGGGCGAGCATATCGGCGACGTGGACCACGGAGACAATTTTGGGGTGCTCGACGGCCAGTTGCGGCGTGTGGTGGTAGCCGATCGCCGCGACGATACCCGCCGGCAGCGACCAACGCTTGGCCAACAGACGCCCCACGACCGCGTGCGACGGCTCGTTGCTCTCGACCTCACGACTGTAGAACGTCGCGTGGTCCCGCCGCGCCTCCGCCACCATCGCGTCGAACCTATCAGGGACCAACTGCCACAGCGCGTGCTTGCCGAGATCGTGCAGCAGCGCCGCCGCGTAGAGTTCTTCGGGCTCGGCATACCCTATCCGCACGCCAATGGCCTGCGCCGCCAGCGCGGTCGCCAGCGCGTGGCGCCATAGCTCTAGTAATGAAAAGGGCTCCCCTACTCGTGGACGCGTTTCGAGTGTGGTCAGGGCGCTTTGCGAGCGCAGCAGCGCGCCGAGGGCATCGAAGCCGACGAGCCGGACGGCTTGTGATACCGTCGTTACCAGCTTGGCAGGGCTACGACGCGACGCGTTGGCCCGCTCGAGCACGCGCGCCGTCAAAATCACATCGGCGCCCACGATACGGCCGACGTCACGATAGGTGTAGTCCGGGTTGTCCAGCGCCGTGGACAGCCGCTCCCGCACCGCCGGCAACGTGGGCAGGCTCTCCGTCCGCTCGATCGCCGCCTCGATCGTCTTGCGATCCATGGCGCTACTCACCTCTATCGTTAGGACTCATTTTGGAGCCGCGCGATCAAAAGCTCCTCGGCCACGCCGCGGGCCTCGCTCATCAATGGAGTCAGGGGCTGAACCAGGGAGAAGCGGTCGTCCAGGAGCGCCTTGACGTCCTCGATACGCGCCGGGTCGAGCGGGCGCGGCGCGGCGCCCTGACGTGGCACGATGTCGGCCTCGCGCACGTCCCACGACGCGAAGAGGGCCAGGTGCGTCTCGCCGAGCACCGTCGCGGCGGCGGCTAAGAGGACGCCACGCGGGCTAAGGACAGGGCTGTTCAACACATCGCCCGCGCGCAGATCGACGAGGGATACCCTGGGCACGGCTCTACACCTTCTTTGCAACATATGATGCCTTGCTACACGCAAGATACCACGTCGGCGATGGTCTACAAAAGGGCGCGCTCCCGCGTGCGGCGCGCGGCCAGTGAGGAGGCCGCCAAGAGACCTTTCAAGGTCCGTCCCCTGCCATGACCTTTTAAGGTCAGGCCCACGGCGGGCGCCATTTGTCGCCCAGTTCATGCCCAGGTGTCGACCAGTAACCCCAGGTACGCGTGGTACGGCTCATATGACCGCAGGGCGGCCAGTTGCACGCTGGTCCGGCGGCCGGGGCGCGCCCGCGCCATCGCTGCCAGCCCACGCGGGGGAGCCGACGCGCCATGACCACGCGTCCCGCGCGACCGCGCGGATAACAACGCGACGCGGCTATCCTCCACGACCGTGTAGTCGGCGTCCAGCGTTTCCTGTTGCTCTCCCTGAATAGACGACCGGCCGCTCCGCGCTAAGGCCACGGGCGCGAGGGATACGGCGGCGCGATCGTCCGCTCCCCACACTGGCCCCGGTACGCGGCCACTCGCGGACATGCCTATCCCCTCTCCCGCGCCCCTCGGCTGGTCATAGTCCGCGTCCAGCGGCGCATACCGCGCCGCCTCTCTCTTTTGTGTATCGGCGCCGGACGACGTGTCTGGAGGGGGTAGAGGAAACGGCTTGGCAGTGGGCTACCATTCTACCTATTGTACGGCGTCCAGAAGAGTAGTACCCCTAGATTATCTAGATTATGAGGTCTGGAGTGCGCCTCGACATAGTGAAATCTCCGTGCAACGCCCGCGACTTCAGTCACAGGCCGCGTCCACTATTTTAAGGCGCACTCATATTCAAGTCCCGCAGCGAAGGGGAACATCTACCTATGGAGTTGAGGCGCTACCTGTATCATGGCGTGATTGCGTGCGTCCTTAGCATAGGCCTGCTTGGGACGGGTCTCGCGGGCGCGAACCGCGCCGCCGCGGCGTCCGGCGGCCCGCTCGTGCTGGTTGGGTCTGGAGGCGGCGCGTTATACGTCGTTCGCCCCCGGTCGCGTACGATCCGCTTGTTGAGGCGGGACGACGGCAAGACCGTGGCGACGCAGCAAGTCGCCGCTTTCCCCACCGCGCTCGCGCTCGACTCCACGCGAGACCTGCTCTACGCCGCGTTGGATGGAGGCGGTATCGCGGTGCTCTCCGGCCGCAGCCTACGCCCGCTACTCACGCTGCACACGCCCGCCACGACCGGCGCGCTCGCCCCCGTGCCGGGCTATAACGCGCTCTACCTCGCGGACGCGGTCACGGGGCGTATCCTCTATCTGTCATACACGCGACAGGGCGCGATCCACTTATCTACCCCCTATACGGCGACAGGAGCGCCGGTCCCCGGTCTGCATGTGGTCCTCGATAGCCCGTCGAGCAGGTCTAGCGGAGGGACATTCTGGGCCGCCGGCTTCACAGCGGGCGAGGCGGTCGCCTTGAGCGTCGGAGCCAAGGCTGACGGGACGCTGCGCGCCGATTCGTCCGGCGTGGTCAGCGGGGCGCTGCCTCCGCACGCGGGGGTAGGCCGCGGGCCGGGCAGTCTGGGATTGTACGGTCTCAGCAGCGGCGTTTCGTTGGTGGGACTGATCAACCCCGCCCACCACATCCACGGGGGGACGCGGCGCGCCGCCGTCCCCCCACCGCTCTACCTGTCCATCATCCCGGGGCCGCTGGTCACGGTTACGCTGCCGCTGGCCCACGGCGCCGTGCGCGTCCCGCTCGCGGCAAGCGGCCTCGGCGCCCTTCCACTGCTGTTGATACTTGTTATCGCGCTGGTCAAACGGCGTAGGCGGCGCGCCAAGCGCCGTGCCCGCTCCACGCCAGCGCCGGCGCCACGACGCGTCCGCGTGACCTGATACCTAAGTTCTTCCCAGTTCGTTCTGTTGCGCGCCGCTGCCGCGCTGGGTGCTGGCGGCATCGCCACGGAATAAGTCGTCATGCCGCGCCCCCTTCCCCCGTCGTGGCCTGGTTACGGTACTACGTATCCGCCATCGACCGGGAGCGTGACGCCCGTCACGTAGGAGGCGGAATCGGAGAGAAGCCACAGCGCCGCCTCCGCGATCTCCTCCGGCCGGGCCATCCGCCCCATGGGGGTCATGGCGTTGAGGCGTCCCTCGGTCTGGGGTTCCGCCGCGAACCAGCGCGCTATCATGTCCGTCCGTGTGGCGCCCGGCGCGATGGCGTTGACGCGGATATTGCTCGCAGCGTACTCTAACGCCGCCGCCTTCGTCAGACCGACCACACCATGCTTGCCGCCGCCTTCGTCAGACCGACCACACCATGCTTGCCGCCGATGTAGTCGGCGATGCCGTAGTTGCCGATCAGGCTGCCGACGGAGCCCGTGTTCACGATGGCCCCCCGCCCGCGGCCAGCATCGCGGGGATCTCGTACTTGAGGCACAGGAACACGCCCTTGAGGTTCACCGCGATGACGCGGTCGAACTGTTCCTCGGTGATCTCGACGAGCGGGCGGTGCGCGCCGCCGAGGCCGGCGTTGTTGAACGCGATGTCGAGCCGCCCATACGTGCCGACCGTCCTCTCAATCAGGCGCTCGACGGATGCGGCGTCGGCGACGTCGGTCGGCACGGCCATCCCCTCGCCGCCGTCAGCCTTGATCGATTCCACGATGGCGGCCAGGCCGTCCGCGCCGCGGGAGGCGAGCACGACGCGGGCGCCTTCCCGGGCGAAGAGGCGCGCCGCCTCCGCGCCGATACCCTGACTCGCGCCGGTGATGACGGCGATCTTGCCCTCCAAGCGGCGGGCGGCCCGCGTGTCCGCGGGGGCGTTTTGTGCGATGGTCACGATCTCTCCTCCTAGGCCGACCAGGGATCCTTGTTCAAGGCCTTCTTGAGCGCGTCGAAGAAAGAGTTCATCCACGGCTTCCAGGTCTCGATCATAAACTTCCGCACGTCATCGAGCTTATCGGGGCTTGCCGGCCGCATGTCGAAGGTCCAGTTCACGTCCGTGCGGGGACCTGCGGGTGAGAGCTTGAAGGTCGCCAGACCCAGATCGACCAACCCCTCGAACCCTCCGCCATGGAACTCGGTCTGCATGTACTGGAAAGAGGCCGGTCTCTCCATGTCGATCACCGTCTCACGAAGCTTCGACCCGTCGGCGAACGTGTTGATCCGTGTCGCGCCGCTGTGGTTCCACGGGCCGACCTCCATGTCGTAACTCAGGAGCGCCGGATCACCCTTCAGGTATTTGGTGACGACATCTTCGGCGACGATGAAATCGAAGACCCGCTCGATGTTGTTATCGATTGTTGCGGTGAGGGCATTGCTCACCATGAGTCCTGGACGGGCTGGCCGATGCGCTCCGGCTCGCGCCCGACGAGCGGCGCCACCTCTTCTTGCTGGCGCGCCAGCCCATCCCACCGACCGTGATGGGCGAGCAGGGGGCGAGCCCAGGGCTGCGCCAGCTCATCGATGCCCTCGACCTGGAGCCTGCCTACGTCATGGGCCGGTATTGGGATCTCCACGCATGGAACACCATCGCGGATTGTGTCTTCGACTTCTCGGCGGCGCCATCACCGCGCGCGCGCAATATCGTCTGGCGACTCTTCACGGACCCCGCGCGCCGCTCATTCTACAGCGATTGGGAGGGGATCGCCCGCAAGGTCCTGGCGGAGTTCCGCGCCGACAGCGCGCGTTACCCGGGAGACCCCGCATTCGCCGCCTTGATCGATGATTTGCAGCGCGCAAGCCCGGAGTTCCGGGTGTGGTGGCCGCGCCATGACGTGCGCGATCCCCTCGACGGGCGCAAGGAGATCGAGCATCCGCGCGTGGGACGCCTAACGCTGGAGCACACCACGCTACAGGTGGCCACCGCGCCCGACCTCAAGGTCATGATCTATACCCCGCTTGAGGAGGTGGACACGAGGGTCAAACTCCAGCGTCTCCGACACATGGGGGCCGGCGGTGGCGCCACGGCCGTCACGACCGCCCTCTGTTAAACTATTGTGGTATGGGCGTCGTGTGAGTTAATGGCACGGCGAGGGAGGATGAGGATGCTCCAAGAGGGCATAGTGATTCCCGCTGTCGAGACGATAGAGGGCGAGGCGGAGGAAACGTTGCCGACACTCGGGCATGGCTTGATCGCGTCACGGTTGCAGCAAGCCTTGGGTCCTTCCGTGGAAAAACACGACTTAGGTCATGTTTTCTCCGCGCAGACGTTCCTTCGCATCGGGACGGAGACGCGGGATACCGATCTGGCCTACGTCGCCAAAGAGCGTCTGGCCAACCTCCCGCCCGATTTGGATATAGACGCCGACTTCGCCCCTGATCTGGCGGTTGAGATCGCCTCGCGCACTGATACCCTCGCCAACATCTCGCGCAAAGTGAGCGCGTATCTCGACGCCGGTGTCCAAGCCGTCTGGGTGGTGAATCCGTGGCTGCGCACGGTCGACGTGTATCGGACGAACGGGCAGGTCACGGCGCTCACGCGGTCGGACACGCTCACCGGCGATCCCGTCGTGCCGGGGTTCAGCGTCGCGCTATCCGAGATCTTCCCTGCTTAACCGCGTTCGCGCCTCATCGCCGCCGCGCCCTGCCCCTGCCCCCGTTCAAGGAACAGCCGCAGGCAATACTGGGTGAGGCGGTCGTGGTCGCGCCCCGTCATCTGCAGGAACGCCAGCGCGATGACGCCGGGGGCCACGCGGCGCGATAACCGGGCGACGATAAACAACTCGTCGGCGCTGCCCGGCAGCGACAGCTTGAGTTGAAGGATCGCGCCCGGCACCGCGCCGCCCGGCAGCAGACCGCGCGGGACCTGGCAGCGCGCCCCCGACGTGCTGAGATCAACGATGGCGCAGGGCTGGAAGGTCAACGGCGGGGCGCCATGCAAGGCCACGCTGCCGTCCAACCGCGTGACGACGCGGAAGTGCTGGCGGCCGGCCGGGGCCGGCACGTCGCGCAGTTCAACCGCCTCCTCCAGCGAGGGGAGCAGGCCGCCCTGCACGCGCAGACTCACGTCTTGCAAGCCTCGCTCGACCGTCTGCTGGAGGTACAGATTACCGGCCGTCGCGATCGCGCTGTGACGCGCCGCCACCAGCAAGCGCGCGTCACCCCCCGCCTCGATAACGGTATGGAGAGCGTTGCCGCATGCCACGTCGCCGCCCGCGCGCAACTCGGCCTTGCGGACCGGCGCGCCCGACACGCTGCCCATCACCGCGATACTGCCGTCGCGGCTCGTTAGCCGCGCCTCGTCGACCGCCCCCGCGACGTAGACATCACCCCCCGCGTCGATACACGCCCCCTCGCGCACCGATCCGGTCACGAAGACCGACCCGTCGAGGACAAGCGGCCCGTGTTCGCGCGTCACGTCGCCGTCGTGCACGCGCATGGGCACGACCTGCACCACCATGTTGCGCAGGACGACTTCGCCGTCGCACGACGCGAGCAACAGCGCGCCATCGGCGCCGGCGTGGGTGTGTGGGCCGCCGGGCAGGCGCGCCGCGCGCGGCTCCCGCGGCGCGATCGCGCGGCCGAGCAGGTCGTAACCCGCCTTCCCGGACGTACCGCGGCGCAGGCGGGCCAACGGCGTGTCCGCACGCACGGCGTGACGGCCGCCGACCGCGCGCGGGCGGTCCGTGACGACGGGGACGGGCACGAGCAACTCGACCCGCCCGTCGACGGGCGCGGTTGGGCTCGTGCCCGACAGCAAGACCGCCCACGCCCCGCGCGGCGAGGAGCGCAGACGCGCCGCGATGTCGCGCGGCCGCAGCGGCAGGTGGACACCCAGGCGCGCGCTGTGCTCACGGATGAGCGCGGTGAGCGCCTTTAGGGGCATCGCCATGGCTGCGGGCGACAGCAGGACCTCCAGGTGCAAGGCATCGGGGGTCAGGCGGACGGCGACCGCGGAAGGCGCGCTCCTCATACGCCTACAACTATGGGACGATCGCGAGGACCGACTGCAACATGTTGTTGGTCGTCGTGATGACCTTGGTGTTGGCGTTGAAGCCTTGCTGCGCCTGGATCATATCGGCGAACTGCTTGGCGAGGTCGACGTTCGAGCCCTCGAGCTGCCCCGACCCGATCGTCCCAAGCGTACTGCTCCCGGCGGTTCCGAAATTAGAGGTCCCCTGAAACTGCGCCTGGCCCGCGTTGACGCCGGCCGAGTAGAGGTTGTCGCCATCGCGGATCAGGCCGTCGGGGTTGCGGAAGTCGGTCAGGGCGACCTGCGCGATGGGCTGGCTGGTCCCATCGTCGTAGGCGCCGATAATGGTACCATCTTTGCCGACGCTAAAGCCGCGCAGCGCGGGCGAGTTTGGGTTGGTTGGGTCCTTTGTCAGCGGGATCTTGATGTCCGTGGGCGCGGCGGTTGTGGTGACCGTCCCGTTGGCCGCCTGCCAGCCCTGCACCTTCATGCCGCTCGCTCCGCTCGTGAGCGTGCCATCCGGCGCCACGCTGAAGGACCCGTCGCGCGTATAGAAGTTCTGCTTGCCGTCGTTGATCACGAAGTAGCCGGTACCCTGGATCGCCATGTCGGTGGTGCGGCCCGTGTCCTGCACCGAGCCCTGTGTGTTGACGATGTCCACCGAGCCCTGGCCGACACCCATGCCCACCTGCGTCGGGTTGACGCCCTCTAACGTCCCGGACTTGGCATTGCCATAGCTCGTGGTCTGATTTAACAGGTCCTGGAAGTGGATGTTCTGCGTCTTGTAGGCCGTCGTATTGACGTTGGCGATGTTGTTGCCCACCACGTCCATGTAGGTCTGGTTGGCCTGCAGCCCGCTCAGGGCGTCCGCGATCGAACTGAGTTCCATGTGTTATGTCGCCTTTCACGTTTATTGGCTTGTGATCGTGATACTGTAGTAGTAGTCGATGTCGTCGTGTGTCGCCATGCCCTAATCGGGGCATCGTGGACTAAAGAATGGGCTTATTGTGCCGATACGGCCGTGACCGTGCTTAACGGCACGCTGTCGGTCCCGACCTGCAGCCGCACCACACCGCCCTGCAACCCCACCGCGCTCACGACCCCCTGGCTGCTGGATGTCTGGCTCCCGACGCCCTGTATGGTATAGGTGACGGTCTTGCCCAACAGGGCGACCCCTTCCGCGCTCTGCTGCGACGCGATCTGCGCGGTGACCGCCTCCTTCAGGCCGAGCATCTGCTCGACCGTGTTGAACTGCGCGAGCTCGGTGACGAAGCTCTGGCTGTCCATTGGCGACGTCGGGTCCTGGTTGCGCATCTGCGCCACGAGCAGCTTGAGGAAGGTGTCGGTGCCGGCGACGCTGCTTGTGCTTGCGGCGGTCGTCGCTGCCGTCCCCCCTATCGCGCCAGTCGCGCTGCCGAACGGCGCCGCCCCTGATGTAGCGCCGGTCGCGCTGCCAAACGGGTTGGACGCGGGAGCCGCGGACCCACCCACTGTTCCCTGTGTCATAGCATCCATGGGCGCCATGTTGGATCCCCCTGTGGCGCCCCCGATCGTCGTACTCATATGTCTGCTCCTTTTATGCTATATGTGGCTCTACGCCTGGATGTCGATACGCGCGATGCCACCCGACCCACGGTACGGACGCGCGGGACGCCGATCCATCCCTGCTGGCGGCGCCGTGGACACGGACGGCGTGTGCGCGGCAGCCTCCGCCCGTGTCCATGGCACGTCCCCGCCCTGACCCGTCGGCGGCCCCTGCTCGCCGGCGCCGCCCGCCAACCCCTGCCCGAACGCGGCGTTGACGCCGCTCGCCGGAGGCGGTGCGTCGTGTGACGCCTGCGCGCTCACATGACGCCCATCCGGCATGAGCACAGTGACACTAACAACTCCTGTGTTATCCGGGCCGAGCAACCCGACTAGATCGGAGGTGTGCTGGTCGAGCAACAAACCCGCCTCGGCGCGCTGGGGGGTAAGCGTCACATGCAGTCCGTGCGCGGTCTGCTCGACGTGGACGGTGACGGTCCCTAGCGCCTGCGGCTGGAGGACGATGTGGAAACTCGACGCGCCGGCGCCAGTTCGTAGCAGGGCCTGCCGAACGACCACACCTTCGACGATCGGCGCCAGGAACGCGCCGTCGCGCGCGGGTTCTTTTGCACGCGCGTTGGCCTGGTCATGCCGCGCCGGCGTCGCGGTGAGCAACTGGGTAGTCCCACCCTCAGCGGCGGCCGCCTGTGCGCTCGTCCCTCTGACGGGCACGACCGCGGCCGGCGCCTTACGGACACTGCCCCCCCCCGCCGGATCATCCGTGGTATCGCGCCCGTGCGCCATGATCTGACCGATTCCCTGCCGTTCGTGTCGCCCGGCATCTATCATACCGACCAAAGGCGCCGCCTGCCCCCCTGGATCTGACGCGCGCGCCCCGTCCTGACGCGTCAATCCCCCAGCCCGTACTGGCATCGCTTCCGCGGTCTGCCCGAGCATGGCCGCGGCGGCTTGCGCAAGCGGCGCCATAGCGGCTTGCGCCGGCACTGTAGCGCGGGAGGCGGGAGGCGGGAGGCGGGAGGCGGGAGCAGTGTCGCGGCGGCTTGCGCCGACACTGTGCCGGCAGGGGCGGACCGCGCCTGACCAGCCTCACTTGCCGCCACGGATGGACCATGCCGAGGATCGGCGCCCGCCGTACCGAAACCATCAACAATGCGCTCACTTGTCGTGACCGACCGGACCCCCTGCCGCGCGTTCACGAGCGTCTGCCCTATCGTGGTCTCTTCGCCAGCTCCCGCCGCCGAGGGAGGCGCGACGTCTTTTGCCATGGCCCCTGTCGCGCCAGCGGCCGTCGCCATCCCCGCTAGCTCCACGGCGCGCGCTCCCTCTACCCATTGCATGACCCGTGCCTCATCCAGGACCACTGTTTTTGCGGTGAGGGTGGCCGCTATGTGCGTTGCCGGCATAGGCGTTGCCGGTACGCGCCTGGCCTGCACCGGCGTCATATTCACGCGCCCGGCCTGCACGTTCATTGTGCGCGTGCTCGACCCAAACTCGTTAGGCTGCATGAGCGTCATATGCGCGCGCCCGGCCAACAACGGCGGGACCATGGGCGACGCCGTACGCCCGGTCGCCATCGTGGGCGACGGCGTCGTCACGGCGCGTCCGGGCGCCTGTCCCGCTACACCGCGAGCCTCAGCCTCGCGCCCTGGCATAAGGGACGTAGCGTGTGTTATGTCATCAGGCGGGGCTACGGCGGCGGACGCCGTAGAGACACTCCCTACATCCGTAGGTGTGCTGCCCATCGCCGCCATATAAGGGTCTGTCCGACCCACGCCATCAGAATCGACGGCGGCGTATCCCCCTAGCGTCTCACGGGTCGTCTGCCGCGTTGACGCGGGCGCGGCAGACAGGGCGCGCGCATTATCGGCGACCAATTCTGGGAGCGCGGGAGTGGCGGAGCCCCGCGCCTGCGTCGCCGCGTCGGAGGCCCTGTCCCGCGGGTCACTGCCCAGGATTCGCGCGGTGTCCGGACGTGCAATCGCTTGCTGTCGCTGCTCACCCGTCAGGTCGCGTGCATTATCTGGGAGCGCGGGGCGCTCGCCGCGCTGCTCGCCCGTCCCGTCACGTAGGGATCGTGCGACGGCGCTAAGGGACGCGACGTCGGCGCTGGAGCGCGCCTCCATGCTCACGCGCGAGTCATGACGTGGGGCGTCAATGACGGCGCCCGTCTCCGCCGCGGCGGCGGCCTCCATGCTCGTGGGCAGGTCATGACGTGGGGCGCCCTCGGCCGGCGCCACGAGAACAGGCAGGGGTAAGAGCCACGGCGCCGGCGACGCCAAAGGAGACGTAGACGCCGTAGCGTCATCCGCGGCGGAACTATCCTTATCTTGCCCCTGCCCGCGCTTGCGCGCCCCTGTAAGAGTAGCCGTCTTAGAGTCCGGCGCCGCGTCCATCGTGTCGCCGGGGTTCGGCGACGATCCCTCACTCTGTAACACCTCGCTAAAAGAGGACCCGGTATCCGGCGCTGGCGCTCCAGTCTCCGGCAGAGCGTCGGCCGGCGCGCTAACGGCGGGGCCGGCGGCCGCTGGCTCCGCCGCGGCGCCACGTCCCATCATAGGACTTATAAAAGACATGTCGTACCGGCCACTTTCGCCCCTCCCGCGCTACCCAATCGCCGTCTTGAGGATACCCATGCGGTCGGCCGTGAGTTGCGTAAGCGCGTCGTACATGATGCCGGTCTCGCTCGTCTTGGACATCTCACTCTCCATGCTGACCGTGTTGCCATTAGGACTCGTCGTCATATCGGGAGTCTCGACGACCGTACCAGTCGAGGCCGGGGTCGCGCTCGTGTCGGAGCCCGACAGAATGGCGCCGAGCTTGTCCTCGAAACTGACGTCCTGCGACACGTAGCCGGGCGTCTGCGCGTTGGCGATGTTGTTGGCGAGCACCTGCTGGCGCAAGCTCAGACTGTTGAGGGCATACTGGAGCCCCTGCATCGTCGTGTCGTTGAAAAGATTGTCGCTCATTGACTGGACTCCTTCTGATACTGTGTCACGCGCTGTACGTAGCCTTGCGTTTCGGGGTACGGTGGGATACCGCTATAGCGGTCCACGGCGGCGGGACCGGCGTTATAGGCGGCGATCGCCAGCGTCTCGTCGCCATGGTACCGCTGCAGCAGGGTGTGCAGATAGGCCGCGCCGGCCGTCAGGTTCTGCACAGGATCGAACGCGTTGGTGACGCCGTACGTTGCCGCGGTCGCGTCCATCAACTGCATGAGCCCTTTGGCCCCGGCGCGCGACACGGCGCGCGGGTCACCGCCGGACTCAGCCTTGACAACGGCCGAGATGAGTCCGGCCGGCACACCAGTCGCCGCCGCGACCCTCTGGACGAGGCGCGGGATGTCCGGCGAGCCGATCGCGCTCCCGCCGCCAACGGGCGGCGGATTCAAGGTTCGTGCACTATCCGCGAGCGCGGGCATTTCACCCGCCCCAACCGTCGCGCCCACGCTCCCAGGGACGGGCAAGACGCCCGCGCTCCCAGGACTGCCCGCCATGCTCGTCGCGCCTGCAGTGCCGGCAGTAGGGTTCATCCCCATCATCCCCATGGCGGCGAGGCTTGCTTGCGGCGCCGTGGCGGCAGCGCTTGCTTGAGGAGTCATGGGCTGCGTCGATGCGCCCGTTGCAGCAATAGAAACCTTATGGTCGAGATAGGGCGCCGGGTCCACCCACTGCCCGTCTTTCTCCACGCCAAAATGCAGATGTGGTCCCGACGAATTGCCGGTCGAGCCCGACAGCCCAATCTCCTGGCCCGCCGCGACGACGGCGCCGGGCTGGACCTCCACTTGTTGCAGGTGCCCGTAGAGCGTGCGCATGCCATTGCCATGGTCGACGATCACGCGGTTGCCAAAGCCGGTCGTATCCCACCCAGCCGCGACGACCGTGCCGCCCGCGGCGGCGTCGATCGGGGTACCGAGGGGCAACCCATAATCGAGCCCCGTATGGAAATGACTGTAGCCGTTGTAGGCCGGCTCCGCCAGATAGGGCGTGGGCCCGAAGGATTGGGTCAAAGGGGCCGAGCCCTGGAACGGCATAGCCAAGGTATTTTCGGACAGAGCGGCCGCCTGGATGCGCGCGCCCAACCCCTGGGTCACGTTCCCCAACGTGGACAGATCGGACGCTCCGCTTGGCGACAACGTCGTGGCGGACATCGTCGCGGACATCGCGCCCTGAGCGCCACAGCAACAACAGCAACATCCGGCGGCGCCGGTATGACCGGCTGACAGGGCGCCAAGGCCACTAGAGGATACACTCGTCGCGGCCGCCGGCATGGAGATCCCGGCAGATCCCATAGACGTGGACGGGACCGTAGACCCCAAGGCTCCGGTTGTGGAACCGGCGCCCATCGTGGCGCTGCCGCTGGCCGTCACGCCTGTTGATGTGGATGACACGGGCGGTGTTAGCGGGGTCAACGTCGACACCGGGGCGCTCGCTGGGGTCGCGCCACTGCTGTTGTTCGCGCCGATTGATTGCATCACTTGGTCGAACGAGGTTGACGCCGGGGCATTAAAAGGTATCAGCACACCCGAGCCAGTAGACGCTGCCGCCGCGGAAGCCTGCGCTTGGGCGACCACCGTGTTCTGATCTATCCGTGTCATTGCGCTCCCCCCGTCGTCACGGGCCGGACGTACCGGGCCGTCGTCAGCTCGTCGATATCGCGTTCCATTTTTTGCATCATGTCCGCGCGGAACCGGCTCTCCTGGCGCTCCTTGAGCTTTTCCAGGGCGCGGCGCTGGAGCGCCGCCGCCAGCAACAGTTCTCTGATGCGCGCCACCTCGCCATCGACACGGGCGACGAGCGCCTCTTGCTGCCAGACCGCCTGCCGCTGCCGCTCGATGTAATACAACGCATTCATACGATACCCCGGATCGAACGCCCCGTCCAATCCCACTATCATCCTATTGGCGGACGCCAATTCGTCCTCTCGCCGCGCCAACTCCGCCGCCGCCGCCGCGCGCGCCCCGGCCGCGCGCGCCAGCGCCACCTGCACGGCCTGCTCCTCGCGCAGCCGCTGCCGCAGTGCGGCCTCCAGCCGAAAGACAAAGCGCTTACTCATTGGGCCAGCCCCTGTAACTCAAAGTCGTGAGTCGTGAGTCGTGAGTTAGGAGCATTCGTGGCTGCCTATGTATCACGCGTATCACGGCGACAACTGTAGCAGTGAACACGGCACTTTCTTCCGACTCACGACTCACGACTTATTCACAGCGCCAGCCCCTGCAATTCATGGATCGTCTCCTCCCACGAACTCACCTCGTGGGTGTGCTGGCGCAAGAAGCTGTGTAGCTGTGGCAGGCGCGCCACGGCGGTATCGACATCGGCGTTGCTCCCGGCTACGTAGGCGCCGATCTCCAGCAGATCCTTGGCCGAACGGTGCGCCGCCAGCAAGCCGCGCACGCGGCCAGCGTGCGCCTGTTGCTCGGGACTCGTCAGGCGCGACATCAGGCGTGAGATGCTGCTCAGGACGTCGACGGCGGGGTAGTGGTTGGCGGCGGCTAGCTCACGCGAGAGCACGATGTGGCCGTCGAGCACGCCGCGTACGGCGTCGGCGATTGGCTCATTCATGTCGTCGCCCTCGACGAGCACCGTGTAGAAGCCGGTAATGGAACCGTTCTCGCCTGTGCCCGAGCGCTCCAGCAGCGCGGGCAACAGCGCGAAGACCGACGGCGTGTACCCGCGCGTGGCGGGCGGCTCGCCGGCGGCGAGCCCGATCTCACGCTGAGCCATGGCGAAACGCGTCACCGAATCCATCATCAGCAACACGTTGCGCCCACGGTCGCGGAAATACTCGGCGATCGTCGCCGTGACCCACGCCGCGTTGAGGCGCAGCAGCGCCGGCTGATCCCCCGTCGCCACGACGACGACGGAGCGGCGCAGGCCCTCGGGTCCGAGGTTATGGTCAATGAACTCCCGCACTTCGCGGCCGCGCTCGCCGATCAATCCGATCACATTGACATCGCTCTCGCCATTGCGCGCGATCATGCCCAGGAACGTGCTCTTGCCGACGCCGCTGCCGGCGAACACGCCGAGGCGCTGGCCGCGCCCGCAGGTCAGCATGCCATCGAGCACGCGCGCGCCCGTCATGAACGGCGTCGTGATGGGCAGTCGACGTAGCGGATGAGTCGCTAGGCCGCTACCGGCGATGGGAACCAGGGCGCCGCGCACGGGCGGACCGCCGTCGAGCGGTTGGCCGAGGCCATCGACGACGCGCCCCAGCAGGCTATCGCCCACGGTGACGCGGGCCGGGGCGCCGGTCGCGACGACGCGGGCGCCGGGGGTGATTCCCGCCGCGTCGCCGAACAGCATGGCGATAGCGCGGTCGCGCCGGAAGCCCACCACCTGGCAGAGCACCGGCTCACGCGCGCCGGACCCCACGATGACGGCCTGCTCGCCGATCGACGCCAACAACCCTTGGACCTCGACCGTCAACCCGACGACGTCGCTCACCGTGCCCGTCCGCTCGTACGGACGCAACGACAGCGTGAGCGCGGCGAGGCGCGGCAGCGCGCTCGCGCTAGATCGCGGACAGTTGCTCATGCAAGAGTACCTCCATGCGCGCCAGCTGCGTATCGACCGTGGCGTCGACGCGGCCCGCGCCGCTCTCGACGATACAGCCCCCCCGCGCGATCGACGGATCGGTGACGACATCCACCTGGGTGGAAGCCGGCAACTCTAGGTGGGGCAGGCCCCCGCGCAGCGTCGCGTCGTCGTCGGGGTGGACGCGTATCGTCACCGCAGTCCCCACGCTGAGCTCATCCAGCGCGGCCCGCGCGACGGCCAGCGCCGTCTCCGGCGCGAGCGTCACCTCGTGCTTGACCACCGCGCGCGCGATAGCCAGGCTCAGGGTGAGCGTCTCCTCGTCGAGCCGGCGCAGGCTTTCCGCGTGGCCTACGACGGAACCGGCGACAAGAGCGGCCAGGGGCGCGGCGACGGCGGCGAGTTCCTCACCTGCCCGCGCTTGTCCTTCGGCGTAGCCGAGTTGGCGCGCCTGCTCACATTCCGCGGCAATGAGCTCGCGCGCCGCCTCCCGCGCCATAAGCAGGGTCGCGCGTGCCTCGCGGCGCGCGTCGAGCGTGATGCGCGCGGCCCGTGCCCGCGCGCTCGCCGCGTCGTCGAGGCTCGTGACGCCCGACGCGCTCTGCCAGTCGCGCGGCAGCGCGCCGCGCACGCCCACGCCGCTGACGCCTTCGGGCCGGCTAATGATGCGGGTCATCGTCCCTCACCCCCTGCCCCCTCTCCCTAACCGTGGGAGAGGGGGAGCGTCGCTGATCCGACCCTAAAGGGCCAGGCCATGTGGCGCCATCGCCCGTGTAATCCGCGACTTTATACGGAGGGCGGCCCCCCTCTCCCGCGCACAGGGAGAGGGGTTGGGGGTGAGGGTATGCCCTAAAGCATGACATCGCCGCCTCCACGCGCCACGGTGATCTCTTCCGCATCCTCCAGGCGCCGCACCACCGCGACGATCTTCTGCTGCGCCTCCTCGATGGCGCGCATGCGCACCGGCGGGCTGCTCTCCAACTCCTCGCGAAGCATCTGCGCGGCGCGCTGAGACATATTGGTGAAGATATGCTCACGCACGCCCGGTGTCGCCCCACGCAACCCCAGGCCGAGGTCTTTGCTGTCGACGTCGCGCAAGACACGCTGCATCGAGCGGCTATCCAGCTGGATCAGGTTCTCGAAGACGAACATTTGCTTCTTGATGTCGGTGGCGAGATCGGGCGCGTTCTCGTCGAGTTGATCCAAGATGGCGCGCTCGGTGCCGCGGTCCACCTGTGTGAGCACACGAACGAGGAAGTCGACACCGCCGGTCTTGTTGCGGTCCGCGGTAGAGAGGACCGAGGAGAGCTTCTTGTGCAAGACCGTTTCGACCTGCGCCACCACCGTGGGATTGGTGGCGTCCATGTTAGCCAGCCGCATGCTCACCTGCGCCTGCAGTTTATCCGGGAGCGCCGAGAGGATCGCCGCCGTGTGCGCGACGCTCAGATAGGAGAGGATCAGCGCGATTGTCTGCGGGTGCTCGCCATGCAGGAACGTGGCGATCTGCGCCGGCTCCACATCTTTAAGGTAGTGAAAAGGCTGCGCCTGCATCGAGTCCAGGAGGCGGGTCACGATATCTTCGGCGCGCTCCGCCCCCAGCGCCCGCGTCAGGAGCTTGCGGGCATAGTCTACGCCACCGGCCTCGATGTATTGCTGCGCCGCGACCATGGCGTGGGCCTCTTGCAGCACCGCATCACGCGCGTCGGGCGCGATCGGGTCGGGACGCAGCATCTTGACGGCGATGCGCTCGACCTTCTCTTCGGGGAGGAGGCGCAACACGCCGGCCGACTCCTCGGCGGGCAGCACCATCAACAGGGCCGCCGCCTTATCGCTGCCCACGAGCTGGTCGAAGCGTCGTGACTGGTTCATGCGCGATCCTCCTCGATCCATTGTCCGATCAAGCCGGCCACGAGCTCCGGCTTCTCACGAGCCAACTCGACCATCGCCCGCCGCTCGTCCGAATCCCGCGGCGCGGCGATCGCCGCCACGTTCCCAGGGCTCGCGAGCATGGCCGGCGCGCCAGCTCCCTCCCCTTCCTCGATGACCTCCAGGTCCGGTTCATCCAGGTCGTTGAACCGTTTGACCCGCGAAGAAACGAGCATGCGCCGCAGCAGGAAGAGCAGCGCCAGGGGTACGATGACCAGCGCGGCCCAGCGGGCAATCGAGAGGATCAGCGTCTGCTGCTGTTGCGCCTTGACCGCCGTGGCGGCCGCGGCCGCCACGCTGTTGTCGAAAGGTATGCTGCTGATGCTGAGCGTGTCGCCCCGCGCCAGGTTCAACCCGGCGGCGGCGATAACGGCCGCGCGCAGTTGCCTGAGCTCGTTTTGGTTGGTCACACCGTCGAGCAAGACCGCGACCGAGGTCCGCGTGACCGCGCCGGGGGCCTGGGTCACATGCGTGACCGTGCTCGAGGGCAGGTAGGTATTGTCGATGTTGCTCTGCGTCTGCGTCACGCCGCCGGCGCTCCCCCCTTTGGTCGTGCCGTAGTTGGGCACGTTCGACCCCAGACCCGCGACGCCGCCGACGGTCGTCGCGGGTCCGATCGCGGAGCTCGTGACCACGCGCGACTCGCCGAGCGGGCTAGTCTTGCTCTGCGGCTGGTACGTATTGGACGTACTGTCGCGCTGCGTCCAGTCCATCACGTCGCTCACGCGCACGACGGCCTTGTCGGGGCCGACCACCGTATCGAGCATAGCGGTGAGCTGCGCCCCCAAATTACTGGCCACCCGCGTTTCGGCCTGCTGCGCGGTCAGGGCCAGCGCGCCGCCCGTCGAAACGCCCGTATTGCTGGAAAGGATGGTACCGCTGCCATCGACGACCGTCACGGCGTCCGGCTTGAGGCCTTGCACCGAGCTAGACACGAGGTGCTGAATACCCGCGATCTGATCGGACGTCAGCGCGGCGCCCGGAGCGAACTTGAGCAGCACCGACGCGGTCGTATCGGCCTGTTGCGCGCTGAACAGCTGCGTCTCGGGCAGCACCAGGTGCACGCGGGCATAAGACACGCCGCTGACCTGGCCGATGGTCCGCGTCAACTCGCCTTCGAGCGCGCGCTGGCGGTCCAGTTGCTGCGTCTGGGCGTCGGCCTGGAACGGGCTGCTGCTCGTCTTATCGATAAGCTCGTAGCCCACGACCCCGCTCTGCGGCAGCCCCTGGCCGGCCAGCTGCAGACGCTCGGCGTCGACCATCGACTGCGGCACCAGGACGGCCGCCCCCCCGTCCGCCAACTGGTACGGCGTCTTACTGCCTTGCAGTGACGTGACGATGGCGTTGGCGTCGGTCGTGGAGAGACTGCTAAAGAGCACGGTATAGGTCGGGGTGTTGGCCCACATCACGAGGAGCGCGATGACGGCGACGACCGAGGCCGAGAGCCCGAAGATACTCAGGCGCTGCGGCCAGGTCAGGTGACGCCATAGCTTTTGCGTGGAGGAACGGAGGTTTTCCATCATTGGTAGTAATGTATATTCCTGGTCGATGGTCGGGAGTCGGGAGTCGGGAGTCGGGAGTCGTGAGTCGGGAGTCGGGAGTCGTGAGTCGGGAGTCGGGAGTCGGAAGTCGGAAGTAGCTAGAAACACTTTCTCACGACTTACGACTCCCGACTCACGACTCCCGACTGATCACATCTGCATGTTCATAAGGGTCTGGTAGGCTTCGACGGCCTTGTCACGCACCTGTACGGCCAGGCGCATGCCCATCGACGCCTGCTCCATGGCGATCATCGCCTGGTGGATATCGAGACCGTTGTTCATGGCCACGCCGGCCGTCGCCGCGTCGGCGGTACTTTGCAGCCCCGAGAGGCTGCCGACCGCGTCGGTGAGCGACTGCGTGAAGGCGCTGGCCGCCCCGACCGGGTTTGTCGCCGCTCCCGCGGCGCCCGCGGCGCTCGTGGCGCCACCAATGATCGATGGGGTTGTGGAAATTGGGTCCACTTATCATTACCTCCAGAACCTGCGACTGAAGTCGCATGGCAAACCACGGCGACTGAAGTCGCTACTGAGATTACAATAGCTGTTTAGGCCGGAATTCATCGAGAAACATATGCGCATTGAGAGATACTTCAGCGTCCGTGGTCTGCCATGCGACTTCAGTCGCAGGCCAGGCCACTCGCCTCTCGCCTCTCGCCTCTCGCCTCTCGCCTCTCGCCTCTCGCCTCTCGCCTCTCGCCTCTCGCCTCTCGCCTCTCGCCTCTCGCCTCGCACTAAATACGGCCGAGATCGAGTGCGCGCATAGCCATCGCCTTCTCGTCGCCGGCGACAGTGATATTGGCCTGGTAGGCGCGCTGGGCCGCCATCATGTTCGTCGTCTCCGTCACGGGGTCAACGTTGGGGTAGGCGACGTAGCCCTGGCGGTTGGCGCCGGGGTTGCTGGGGTCGTAGACCAGGCGCGGCTTACTGGTGTCCTCGACCACGGCCGCGACCTGCACGCCCGCGTTGGGGAGCCCACCCTGCGTGCCCGCCTCCACGTTAGCGGGCGCCAAGTAGACCTCCTCGGCCTTATAGGGGCCGCCGCCGGAGGTACTGGTCGTGTTCGCATTGGCGACATTGTTGGCGATCACATCCATCTGCATGCGCTCGGCGGTGAGCGCCGAGTCGGTGATCGCCAGCGAATTGATCAGTCCCACACACAGTCCTTTCCATATCTATCGGGTTATCCTGTGCGCTCATGATGGAGGACTAATAGCCGTGCCGCAATAGCCTACAATAGCTACTCCAGATAGCGCCCACACTGCCGAATTCTCCCCCCTTCGCCCATGGCTACCCCGCCCCTTGTTGATTATTTGCAAATTATTTATTGCTTTCATGGCCTATTTACAAAGTCGCCTGTTTCCTGTACGCTATAGCTATTCAGAAAAAGAATGGGACTAGGCGGCAGCCACGTCGAGGTGGTCCGACACGCAGCGCGCCTTCTGATAGGAGAAGCCCAGATTAGCCCACAAGGTACACAGATAATGGGCGTTGTCGCACCGGCCGAGCGTGCGCTAGATCAGATCCTGGAGCATGAGCGCCCTCCAACACCCGCTGGGATAGCCCGCCGCCAGCGGCCCCGCCGCCACCACCTCTGTCAAGCGATCCCGCTGCGTCGGGGTCAGCTTGCACGGACGCCCGGGCGAGGTCCCATAGCGCAGGCGCGCGAACCGGCGCAGGATGAAGGCCGGCAGCCAGGCATAGACGGTGCTCTCGCCCGCCCCGACCCGCTGTGCCGCCTCGGCCACGGTCAGCCCATCGCTCAGGTGCAGCAACGCGCTGCTCCGCTTGACCAACCGTCCCTGCCCCTGCCGCAACGCCTGCTGCCACGCCATCCGCACCTCCTTGACGGTCGCCCCTCGCAACGCTATCTTGATGGTCACGGGATACCTCTCGCTCACATCGGTTCTCACGCATCGGTTCTCACGCCATGCTCCCAGGGTACGGTATCCCGTCCTTTTTGTCAGATCCCGTCTCGTTGCTTTTCCTGACCGTCTATAGTGGAGAGCAAAACATGGACAAAGCACGTCTGTTCCACGACCTGTCCACACGAGACACGTCACTGCTGCTCGATGTTTTGAGTGTGGCGTATGATGAGATGACTTATGACCAGCGTGACGCCGTCTTCGGTCGATACGCCGAGACGCTGCCGCCAGCGCCGGTCGATGGGGAAACGCTGCTGGAGGAGGTAAAGCTCTTCCACAGCGAGTCGCTGGCCGGCGTGTACTACGCGCCGTTCGCCATCAACTCGCGGAATTACAGGCACATCCCCGAGGAGACCAAGGAGTGGTTCGGCCGGCTCGGCGATCTGCTCACGGCGAGTCGCCAACTCACCGTGCGGGGCATGCATGAGTACGCTGTCGCCTGCTTCGAGATTCTATTCGAGTTGATCGACGCGCTCGATCAGGGCGATGAGATCGTGTTTGGTGACGAGATCGGTAGTTGGATGATCCCGGTCGATGAGCAAGTTTATATGGCGGCCTACCTAGCGTCCCTGGCGGCCACCGCAAGTCCTGAGGAGTTTACAGCGGACGTCTTGCCGCTGCTGCGCCGCGATAGCCGTCGGAACTTTGTGGCTCAAGCGTATCCAGCCGCGATCGGAGTCGCCACCCAGGAATAACGGACACAGCTGGACGCCGAGATCCAACGCCAGGGCATCCGGACGGAGCGCGATGTATAATCGTCATGTTTCACACCGTGGATATACCCCGTCTTCACCCAGTATTTCACAATGTGTATTGGGCAAGAACATAATGCACTGATCTGCGAACGATGGTAGCGTGAGAGGAGGGGCAGGAGTGCAGCGGCGCAGAGCACCGCGCGCGTCGTTGTGAGAGGGAACACGATGGGCCAGGGAGTA
>JAABUV010001232.1_pt1 | contig 37430 bp, 35 predicted proteins | sample 5559971 | NCBI WGS metagenome assembly JAABUV01 (sample SAMN10711881, study PRJNA513362) | rock metagenome | isolation source: Antarctica rocks | place: Antarctica: Victoria Land, Knobhead nord | collected 2015-12-19
CGGCCGCTCCGGCTGTCCCTGCCCCTGCCGCTCCGGCTGCCCCTGCCCCGGCTGCGCCCGCCCCGGCTGCCCCGGCCCCGTTACCGGGTCAACTGGCCTACACCGGAACCGCGACCGAGTACTTGGGGTGGTCAGGTGTCGGGCTGTTGGTCGCCGGCATCGGGCTGGTGGTCGCGGGCTCGAAACGTCCGCAACGGGTGGTCGTTGTCCCCCAATCGTGCGGGCCGCGGGGGGCGAAGTGGTCACCGTGGAATGATGGACCACCATGCCAGTACCCCGGGTTCTGCGGTGACGTCGTCGCTTCCCCGCGTCCTGTCAGGGATCCAGCCCACGGCCGACTCCTTCCACCTTGGCAACTACCTGGGAGCGGTACGGCAGTGGGTGGCCTTGCAGGACAGCGCCGACGCCTTCTATTGCGTGGTCGACCTGCACGCGATCACCGTGGCGCAGGACTCGGGAGTGCTCCGCGCGCGGACCCGAGCGGCGGCGGCGCAGCTGCTTGCACTGGGGATCGATCCCGCGCGGTCCACCCTGTTCGTGCAGAGTCAGGTGCCCGAGCACGCGCAACTGGCCTGGGTGCTGAACTGCCTCACGGGATTTGGCGAGGCTGCTCGGATGACGCAGTTCAAGGACAAGGCAGCGCGCCACGGCAACGAGCGGGCCTCGGTGGGGTTGTTCACCTACCCGGTGCTACAGGCCGCAGATATCCTGCTGTACCAGGCCGATCAGGTTCCGGTGGGGGAGGACCAGCGCCAGCACCTGGAGTTGACTCGTGACCTGGCCGCCCGGTTCAACGCGACGTACGGCGACGCATTGACGGTGCCTGTCGCCAGGATCATCGCTGGCGCGAAGATTCTCGACCTGCAGGACCCCACGTCGAAGATGAGCAAGTCGGCCTCCAGCCCCGCTGGCATCGTCGACCTCCTCGACGATCCCACCGTGTCGACCAAGAAGGTCCGTTCCGCGGTCACCGACGCCGGGCGGGAGGTGCGGTACGACCCGGATCTCCAGCCGGGTGTGAGCAACCTGCTCACCATCGCGGCTGTCCTCGCCGGCCGAGACCCCCTCGACGTCGCGACCGACTACGCCGGACGCGGTTACGGTGACCTCAAGCTGGATGTGGCTTCCGCCGTGACGGATTTCGTCACCCCATTGCGGACTCGGGTGCGCGAGTACCTCGACGACCCCGCCGAACTCGACGCCATACTGGCCGCCGGGTCGCGGCGGGCCCGGCAGGTCGCCGCGGTCACCCTGGCCGATGTGTTCGACCGGGTGGGATTCTTGCCCGCGGCCCCCCTGTGACCAGCCCCCGGCCGGTCGCCGAGGTGCAACGCACCGGCCAGCGCTCGCAGACCGCGACCGAGGACGCCGCCCTCGCACCGCGAGGTAAGACCAGCTTCCTGGACCGGCAGCGGGCGGCCCGGCCCTGGGTGGATCACCTGGTGCGCGCGGGTCTGCGATACAACCAACAGAAGGGCGACTACTACGCAGCGGGGATGACCTACTTCAGCGTCCTGGCGCTGGTGCCGTTGCTCATGGTGGCCTTCGCGGTGGCCGGATTCGTGCTGGCTGGTAACGCGGCGCTACTCACCCAGGTGCGCGACCAGGTGTCCGCGGGCGTGCCTGGCGAGCTGCGAGCACTGGTGGGCACCCTGATTGACACCGCGATCACCTCACGCACCACCGTGGGGGTGATCGGCCTGCTCGGCGCGTTGTACTCCGGGCTGGGCTGGGTGGCCAATCTCCGTGAAGCCCTTACGGCCCAATGGGATCAGCAGCACGAACGCGGCGGGTTCCTGCAGACGAAGCTCGCCGACCTGGGTGCGCTGGTCGGGCTGCTGCTGGCGCTCATCGTGTCCTTCGCGCTGTCCGCGGTGGGGGGCGGCAGCACCCGGTTCGTGCTGCGACTGGTGCGTTTGGACGCGGTGCCCGGGGCCTTCCTCGTCACCCGGACACTGGCCATCGCGCTGTCTATCGCGGCAACTTGGGCGGTGTTCATGTGGGTCATCGCGAGGTTGCCCCGCGAGCCCGTCACCGTGCGCAGCGCGGCGCGGGCGGCGCTGCTGGCGTCGGTGGTGTTCGAGCTGTTCAAGCAGCTTGCTGCGGTCTACCTGAACGCGGTCACCTCGGGGACCGCTGGGCAGGTATTCGGCCCCGTCCTGGGCATCCTGGTGTTCGTGTACTTCACCTCCCGGTTCTTGCTCTTCGCTACCGCGTGGGCTGCGACGGCGGCAGACAACGCCGCTGACATCGCGGTGGCCGTTCCCGGGCCCGCCGTGGTCACCACCCAGGTGCAGATATCGGCGGCGCCCAACCTGCGCGCTGTGTTGGCCGGGTTCGGGGTGGGGGCCATCGCCATGCTGGGGTTGCGCCACCGTCGTGGACGCAGGTGACGACGCGCCAGCGGTTGCCTCGCGAGGTCCATCGGCCGGTCAGCGGCGGGCGAACATCAGTGCCCGCTTGACCTCCTGAATCGCCTTGGTCACCTGGATCCCCCTCGGGCACGCGTCGGTGCAGTTAAACGTTGTCCGGCACCGCCATACCCCGTCCACGTCGTTGAGGATGTCCAACCGCTCGGCGGCCCCCTCGTCGCGGCTGTCGAAGATGAACCGGTGCGCGTTGACGATCGCGGCCGGACCGAAGTAGCTGCCGTCGCTCCAGTACACCGGACACGAGGTGGTGCACGCCGCGCACAGGATGCACTTGGTGGTGTCGTCGAAACGGGCGCGATCGGCCGCCGACTGGTAGCGCTCCCTCGTGGGCTCGTTGCCGCTGGTGATGAGGAACGGCTTCACCGCGCGGAAGGCGTCGAAGAAGGGCTCCATGTCGACCACGAGGTCCTTCTCCACCGGCAGCCCGCGGATGGGTTCCACCGAGATGGTGGTCTCCTTACCGTCGCCGCGCAGCAGGTCCCGCAGCAGCACCTTGCAGGCCAGCCGGTTCACTCCGTTGATCCGCACCGCGTCGGAGCCGCACACCCCGTGCGCACAGGAGCGCCGGAAGGTGAGTGTCCCGTCGAGGTACCACTTGACGTAGTGCAGCAGGTTCAGCACCCGGTCGGTGCGCAGCGCCGGCACCTGGAAGGTGTCCCAGCGGGCGTCGTCGGGGGCGTCGGCGTCGAACCGGCGGATCCGCAGCGTCACCATGGTGGAGCCTTCGGGAACCGGGGGGGCGGCGGGTTCGGTGCGCTCGGCAACAGCGGTCATCAGTACTTGCGCTCCATCGGCTCGTAACGGGTCTGCACGACCGGCTTGTAGTCGAGGCGGATGTCGGCCAGCAGACCGTCGCCGTCCTTGTAGGCCATGGTGTGTCGCATGAAGTTCACGTCGTCGCGGCTCTGGTAGTCCTCCCGGGCGTGACCTCCACGAGATTCCTTGCGGGCCAACGCCCCCACCACGGTGATCTCGGCCAGCTCCAACAGGAAGCCCAGCTCGACAGCCTCCAGCAGGTCGGTGTTGTAACGGCGGCCCTTGTCCTGCACGGTGATCCGGCTGTACCGCTCCTTCAGCGACTGGACGTCGGTGAGCGCCTGCTTCAGGGTCTCCTCGGTGCGGAACACCGAGGCATTGTTGTCCATCGACACTTGCAGTTCGGTGCGGATGTCGGCCACCCGCTCGGTTCCGTGCTCGCTGAGCACCAGCGCCAGCCAATCCTGCACCATCTGAGCGGGAGTCTCGGGCAACTCGGTGTGCGTCACGGTGTTGGCGTACTCGGCCGCGGCGATACCCGCGCGCCTGCCGAACACGTTGATGTCCAGCAGCGAGTTGGTGCCCAACCGGTTGGATCCGTGCACCGACACGCAGGCGCACTCGCCGGCGGCATACAGGCCCTTCACTACGGTGACGTTGTCCGACAACACTTCCCCGCGCACATTGGTGGGAATCCCCCCCATCAGGTAGTGGCACGTCGGGAACACCGGCACCAGCTCGGTGACAGGGTCCACCCCGAGGTAAGTGCGGGAGAACTCGGTGATGTCGGGCAGCTTGGCCTCGAGCACCTCGGCCCCCAGGTGGGTGACGTCGATGTAGACGTAGTCCTTGTCCGGCCCGGCGCCCCGGCCCTCGCGCACCTCTTGCACCATGGACCGCGCCACGATGTCGCGGGGGGCGAGGTCCTTGATGGTGGGGGCGTATCGCTCCATGAAACGTTCGCCGTCGGCGTTGCGCAGGATTCCCCCCTCCCCGCGCACCGCCTCGGAGATCAGGATGCCCAGACCCGCCAGCCCGGTCGGGTGGAACTGGAAGAATTCCATGTCCTCCAACGGCAAACCCTTGCGGAAGATGATGCCGAGGCCATCGCCGGTGAGGGTGTGCGCGTTGGACGTCGTCTTGTAGACCTTGCCGGCCCCGCCCGTGGCGAAGATCACCGACTTGGCGTTGAACACGTGCAGTTCCCCGGTGGCCAGCTCGTAGGCCACCACCCCGGTGCACACCTGCCCGTCGGGGGTGTCGGTCAGGCAGAGGTCCAACACGTAGAACTCGTTGTAGAACTCGATGCCGTGCTTGACGCAGTTCTGGTACAGCGTCTGCAGGATCATGTGCCCGGTGCGGTCGGCGGCATAACAGGCCCGACGCACGGCGGCCTCACCGTGGTTGCGGGTATGCCCGCCGAAGCGCCGCTGGTCGATCTTGCCCTCGGGGGTGCGGTTGAACGGCAGCCCCATCTTCTCCAGGTCCAACACCGCGTCGATGGCTTCTTTGGCCATGATTTCCGCGGCGTCCTGGTCCACCAGGTAGTCCCCACCCTTGACGGTGTCGAAGGTGTGCCACTCCCAGTTGTCCTCCTCCACGTTCGCCAGTGCGGCGCACATCCCGCCCTGGGCTGCACCGGTGTGCGACCGGGTGGGGTACAGCTTGGTCAGTACCGCGGTTCGGGCCCGCTGACCGGACTCGATCGCCGCCCGCATCCCCGCCCCCCCGGCCCCGACGATGATGACGTCGTACCTGTGCTCCTGCATGGCCGAGATCAGCTCCCGATGTTGGGGTTGAAGGTGAAGATCACGTAGGTGCCCAGCCCGATGATCAGGACCATGGACACGTACAGCGCCGTGGTCAGCCAGAATCGGGTGGCGTCCTTGCGGGCGTAGTCGTTGATCACCGTGCGCAGGCCGTTGCCGCCGTGCAGCTGGGCCAACCAGAGCATGGACAGGTCCCAGAACTGCCAGAACGGGCTGGCCCACCGCCCCGCGACGAAACCGAAGTTGATGCGCTGCACCCCCCCGTCGAGGATGTTCATGATGAACAGGTGGCCCAGCACCAGGACCACCAACGCCAACCCGGACAACCGCATGAACAGCCAGGCGTACAGCTCGAAGTTTCTGCCCCCGCTGCGGCGCCGCGCCTGGCGGTGCGGCGAGCGTGGCGCGGCGATGTGCGCAGGGCGGTCGATGGTGGCCATCTCAGGCGCCTCCGAACAGGTTGGACACCGTGCGCACGAGCATGAAATAGGTGCCGGGGATCATCACGACCACCCAGATCCCCACGATGGCCCAGAGCATCTGACGTTGGAAGCGCGGTCCTTGCGCCCAGAAGTCGATGGCCATGATCCGGATGCCGTTCAGCGCGTGGTAGAGCACCGCCCCCACCAGGCCCAGCTCCAGGAGGTTCACGATGGGGTTCTTGTAGGTGTCGATCACCGCGTCGTAGGCCTGCGGGGAAACTCGCACCAGCGAGGTGTCCAGGACGTGGACGAACAGGAAGAAAAAGGTCGCGACGCCGGTGATGCGGTGCGCCACCCACGACCACATCCCCGGATCCCCGCGGTAGACCGAGCGGGTGGCACCGGCCCTCGCCGGGGCTGCTGTCGAGCTGGCCATGGTGGTAACGCCTCCAACATCACTGGTGGGCGGCCGGGTGCGTCTGAGCCCCCGTCGGCACCCGTCCGGGGGTCGGTGGCCGGTGGCAACCGCGAGGGGCGATGGCCGGTCGGCACTCCAAGCTCCGGATCGGATGAACGGATCGTAAACCGCACCGCACGGCCCGGCACCCCGGAGTGAGACAGCAGACAGGGCGCGTTGGCCGGGCGTGAGGCCACAATCCGGTCACGGAGCGCCGTTCGCCCTTGCCCTGGACCACCCTGAGCCCAGTACGGTCCACCCACCCGGTGCCCGTCCGCGCGTCGCCTCCGCCGGGCGCGCTAGTGCACCGCTTCCGCCGTGCCCGGTGAGGCCGGTGACGCCCAGGAACACCGAGAGGATCGTCAGGATGAAGTCTGTGCGTGCTACGGCACTGGTGGCCGGTCTGGCCGCGACGGCGATGGCACTGTCGGCCTGCGGGGGTAGCGGTGCGTCCACCAGCCCCGGCGCCAGCTCCGGCAGCGCCACGGCCGGCGGGATCAGCGTAGGACTGGCTTACGACATCGGCGGCCGCGGGGACAAGTCGTTCAATGACTCCGCCGCGAAGGGCTTGGACCAGGCCAAGAGCGAGCTGGGGGCGACCGTGCAGGAATCGGAGGCCCAACCCAACGAGACCGACGCCGACAAGGAAGACCGGCTGCGCACCCTCGCCGAGCAGGGCGCCAAGGCGGTGATCGCCGTCGGCTTCGCCTACTCAGGTCCGCTCGCCAAGGTGGCGCCGGACTACCCGAACGTCAAGTTCGCGATCGTCGACGATGCTGCCGCCAAGGGCAACAACGTCACCAACATCGTCTTCGCCGAGAACGAGGGCTCGTTCCTGGTCGGCGCCGCCGCAGCGCTGAAGTCCGCCAGCGGCACGATCGGTTTCATCGGTGGGGTGCAGACCCCCCTGATCGCCAAGTTCCAGGCCGGTTACGCCGCCGGAGCGGCGGCGGCCAAGCCGGGCACCAAGGTGCTGGTGCAGTACCTCACTCAGGCGCCAGATTTCACCGGGTTCAATGACCCGGCCAAAGGTCAGACAGCGGCCGGCGGGTTGCTCGATCAGGGTGCCGACGTGGTCTACCAGGCAGCCGGGGGATCGGGTTCGGGAGTGTTCAAGGCGGTAGCGGCCAAGGCCGGCGCGAAGGCGATCGGGGTCGACTCCGACCAGTACCTGACGGCGGACCCCGCGGTGCAGCAGGTCATCCTGACGTCGATGGTGAAGAACGTGAACGTTGGGGTCTTCGACTTCATCAAAAGTGTTTCAGGCGGATCGGTCAAGGCCGGATCCACGCTCTACGACCTGAAGAACAAGGGTGTCGGGTATGCAACGTCAGGTGGCATGGTGAGCGACATCGCCCCCAAGCTCGACGCGTTTTCCCAGCAGATCCAGAGCGGCACGATCATGGTGCCCACCACACCCTGACCGCGCCCCGTTCCGGACGCCGAGGAGCCCGCCATCGCCGCCACCGAAGCCCAGGAGCGGGAACCGGCCATCGAACTGCGGGGCATCACCAAACGGTTCCCCGGTGTGGTGGCCAACTCCGACGTGACGATGACCGTTCGGGCCGGGCGAGTGCACGCCCTGGTCGGGGAGAACGGCGCCGGCAAGTCCACCCTGATGAAGATCCTCTACGGGATGCAACGCCCCGACGAAGGCAGCATCTGGTTGAACGGCACCGAGACGGTGCTGGCCTCACCGGGCGAGGCGATGGCCGCGGGAATCGGCATGGTGCACCAGCACTTCATGCTCGCCGACAACCTCACCGTCGCCGAGAACATTGTCATCGGGGCCGAGCAGGTGGCCGGCATTGGGGCGCGGGCCGCCGCCCGCATCAGTGAGATCGGTGCCCGCTACGGCATGACGCTGCCCCCTGGCCAGCTCGTCGAGCGGCTCGGAGTGGGAGACCGGCAACGGGTGGAGATCCTCAAGGTCCTCTACCGGGGGGCCACCATCATCATCCTCGACGAGCCGACTGCGGTGCTGGTGCCCCAGGAGGTCCAGGAGTTGTTCGCCAATCTGCGTGAGCTGACCGCCGAGGGCCTGACCGTGGTGTTCATCAGCCACAAGCTGGACGAGGTGCGCGCCGTGGCCGACGAAATCACCGTGATGCGCCGTGGCACCGCCGTGGCGACGGTGGCGGCGGGGGCGGTCACCAGCCGCCAGCTGGCGCAGCTGATGGTCGGCAGCGACCTGCCCACCCCCGGTGCCCGCCCCAGCACCGTCACCGAGCGGGTGGCTCTGCAGCTGTCGGAACTCACCGTGCAGGCCGATGGCGTGGGTGCCCGAGCGGTGGTGGACGGGGTATCGCTGACCGTGCGGGCCGGTGAGGTATTGGGGCTGGCCGGGGTGGAGGGCAACGGCCAGGCTGAGCTGGTCGACGCCATCCTGGGTGTGCGGCTGGCCAGCGGTCGGGTGCAGATCGCCGACTCGACCGGCACGCTGAGCGATGTCAGCGCTTGGAGCACCCGCCGCCGTCGCGAGGCCGGGTTGGGCTTCATCCCCGAGGACCGACAGCGTCAGGCCCTGCTGCTGGAGGCCCCGTTGTGGGAGAACCGGATGCTCGGGCACCAGACGCAGCCGCCGAACAGCCGGGGCGCCCTGTTGGACGGGCGCCGTGCCCGGGAGGACACCCGCCGGATCGTGGCCGATTTCGACGTGCGGACCCCGGGCATCGAGGTGACTGCCTCGGCGCTGTCCGGCGGCAATCAGCAGAAGTTCATCGTGGGCAGGGAGATGAGCCACGCGCCGGTGGTGTTGATCGCGGCGCACCCCACCCGTGGGGTCGACGTCGGCGCTCAGGCGGCCATCTGGGCGCACATCCGCACGGCCCAGCAGGCCGGGATGGGGGTGCTGCTGATCTCCGCCGACTTCGACGAGCTGCTCGGCATGTCCGACCGGATCCAGGTGATCCTGCGCGGCCGGTTGGTGGCCGAGGTGGACCCGGCCGGGGTCACCCCCGAGGAGCTGGGTGCGGCGATGACCGGGGCAGGCGCATGAGAAGACTGGATCTGCGATCGGTGCTCCTCGCTCTGGCGGCCCCGGTGCTGGCACTGCTCATCGCGCTGAGCGTGGCGGCGCTGGTCATCCTGGCCAGCGGGGCGGACCCGTTGGTCGCGGTGCGCACCATCGCCGCCACCGCGGCCCGCCCCCGGATCCAGACCCAGACCATCAACACCGCTGTCACCTACTACCTCGCCGCTGTCGCGGTGGCCATCGGCTTCCGGATGAACCTGTTCAACATCGGGGTCGACGGGCAGTACCGGGTGGCGGCGATGGCCGCAGCCGCGGTCGGTGCGGCCCTCCCACTACCACCGGTCGTGCACCAGCTGGTCATCGTCGTGGTGGCGATGGCTGTGGGCGCCGCCTGGGCAGGCGTTGCGGCGGTGCTCAAGGTGACCCGCGGGGTCAGTGAGGTGATCTCTACGATCATGCTCAACGCGATCGCGACCGCCCTGGTGGCCTGGCTGATCCTGCCCGAGCAGTTCGGGGTGCGTGAGGCGGGCAGCAACAACATCGGTACCGCGGCGATCGCGGAATCCGGCCGGGTGGCGTCGCTGCCCCTGGTAGCCGGCAGCCCCACCGGCGTGTACGGGTTGATCGTGCTGGCCGCGGTGGTCGGGGTGGGGTACTGGTTCCTGCTCGGTTTCACCCGGTTCGGCTTCGACCTGCGGGCCACCGGCGCGTCGGCGAGCGCGGCCGTGGCCTCCGGGGTGAACGTGAAACGGATGGTGGTCGTGTCGATGCTGCTGTCCGGGGCTACTGCGGGCCTGGTGGGCATGCCGCAACTGCTCGGCGACTCCTACCGGTACGCCCTGGACTTCCCCGCCGGCGTCGGATTTACCGGGATCGCGGTGGCGCTGCTGGGCCGCAACCACCCGGTGGGCATGGTGTTCGGGGCGCTGCTGTGGTCGTTTCTGGAACGAACGTCCAACGGGCTACAAGCCCGGGGCATCTCGACCGAGATCGTCACCATCGTGCAGGGTGTGATGGTGATCAGTGTGGTCATTGCCTACGAGCTGGTGCGCCGGTACAAGCTGACCGTGCAGCAGCGAGAGGTCGGTCGCGCGGTCACGCAGCAGGCTGCCCAGGTGCCCGGATGAGCGCCGTCCCGACCGCGCAGCGCCCTGCGGTGCGGCGCCCCGCCCGGTACCGCGCCTACCTGCTGGTGGCCGCCGGACTCGTGGTGTTCGCCGCAATACGTGCCCTGACCGGCGTGGACGGGCTCACCTCGGACGGGGTGATCAATGCCGCGGTGGGACTGGCGGTGCCGATCGGCATGGCCGGCCTCGGCGGGCTGTGGGCCGAACGGGCCGGCGTCGTCAACATTGGCTTGGAAGGGATGATGATCCTGGGCACCTGGGGGGCGGGCTGGGCTGGGTATCAGTATGGACCGTGGAGCGGGGTGCTGGCCGCGGTGGTGTTCGGGGGACTCGGCGGGCTGGTGCACGCGGTCGCCACGGTCACCTTCCGGGTCGACCACATCGTGTCCGGGGTCGCCATCAACATCCTCGGACTCGGTGCCACCCAGTTCCTGTCCAATGTGGCGTTCGTCGGGGTCAGTGGTGGGGGAGGTACCCAGTCCCCGCAGATCCCGGCGTTGCCGGTGCTCAGTGTCCCGGGGATCGACGCCCCGCTGGCCCGGCTGGAGCGCACCCGACTGTTCCTACTGTCCGATGTGGCCGGTATTGCGCGGGGGACGTTGGTGAACGTGTCCGCGCTCACCGTCTTAGCCGCGGCGCTGACCGTGGCGTCGTTCTACCTGTTGTGGCGGACCCCATTCGGGTTGCGGCTGCGGATGTGTGGGGAGAACCCTACGGCGGCAGAGACATTGGGCGTCCCTGTGTACCGGTTGAAGTACACGGCGGTCGTCGTCTCCGGCGCGTTCGCTGGCCTGGGCGGGGCGTTCCTGGCCATCGTGGCAGCTGGAATCTACCGGGAGGGTCAGACTGGGGGCCGCGGGTACATCGGCCTGGCCGCCATGATCTTCGGCAACTGGCGCCCGGGTGGGCTGGCCGGCGGGGCATTGCTGTTCGGCTACACCGACGCGGTGCAGCTGCGTAACACCGACGTCCGTCCGCTGCTGCTCCTGGTCGGGGTGCTGTTGCTGGTGCTGGCCGGGCTCGCGGCGCGGCGCGGCGCCCGTACTCAGGCGCTGGTGCTGGCCGGGGTCGGCGTGCTGGTCGCTGCCAGCTACTTCCTGATCAGCACAATCCCGCAGCAGTTCACCAGCGCCACCCCCTACGTGGCCACCCTGCTCGTGTTGGCCCTGGCCTCCCAGCGGCTGCGACCACCAGCTGCCGCGGGCCTGCGGTATGCGAAGGGGGAGGGCCGATGAGCGGGATCGACTGGGCGGGGTTGCGCGAGACAGCCCGCGACGCGATGGGGCGGGCGTACGCGCCGTACTCCCGCTTCCCGGTCGGTGCGGCCGCGCTGGTCGACGACGGCCGGGTGGTCAGCGGCTGCAACGTGGAAAACGCCTCCTACGGACTGGGATTGTGCGCAGAGTGCGGTCTGGTCTCCGCGCTGCATGCCAGCGGCGGGGGGCGCCTGGTGGCGTTCACCTGCACCGACGCCCGCGGTGAACGGCTGATGCCGTGCGGGCGCTGCCGTCAGCTGCTGCACGAACACGGCGGTCCGGAGTTGTTGGTCGACACCCCCGAGGGTGTGCAGCCCATGGCGCAGGTGCTGCCGCAGGCGTTCGGACCCGGTGACCTGGACCGGGTGCGATGAGCATGTTCAGCGCGGTCGAGGTGATCGCCACCAAACGCGACGGCGGGGTGCTCAGCGAGGCCGCGATCGGCTGGGTGATCGACGCCTACACCCGGGGGCAGGTGGCCGAGGAGCAGATGGCGGCGCTGGCGATGGCGGTGTGGCTGAACGGGATGACGGTGGCCGAGACCGCCAGCTGGACCCGGGCGATGATCGACTCCGGGCAGCGGCTGGACCTGTCCGAGGTGGGAAAACCGCTGGTGGACAAGCACTCCACCGGTGGGGTGGGAGACAAGATCACCCTGCCGCTGGCCCCGCTGGTGGCCGCGTGCGGTGCCGCGGTGCCGCAGCTGTCCGGTCGCGGGCTCGGGCACACCGGCGGCACACTGGACAAGCTGGAGTCCATCCCCGGCTGGCGCGCCGCGCTGAGCACCGCCGAGATCACCGCCCAGCTGCGCGCCGTGGGTGCGGTCATCTGCGCCACCACCCCAACCTTGGCGCCGGCGGACCGCAAGCTGTACGCGCTGCGCGACGTCACCGCCACCGTCGAGTCAGTGCCGCTGATCGCGAGCTCGATCATGAGCAAGAAGATCGCCGAAGGCACCGACGCGCTCGTGTTGGACGTCAAGGTGGGCTCCGGGGCGTTCATGAGGACCACCGCGCGGGCCAGGGAACTCGCCCAGGCGTTGGTGGGTATCGGTGCCGAGCACGGGGTGCGCACCACCGCCCTGCTGACCGCGATGGACACCCCGCTGGGCAACACCGCGGGCAATGCGCTGGAGGTGGCCGAGTCGCTGGAGGTGCTGGCCGGCGAAGGCCCCCCCGACGTGGTGGCGCTGACCGTGGCGCTCGCGCGGGAGATGCTCGCGGCGGTGGGTCTGGACGCCGTGGACCCGGCCGACGCTCTGGCCGACGGCCGGGCGATGGACGTGTGGCGGGCAATGATCGGCGCCCAGGGCGGCGACCCGGACGCGGCGCTGCCGGTGGCCCGCGAGGTGCACACGGTGGTGGCCCCGGTGACGGGGACGCTGAGCCGCCTTGATGCCTACGCAGTGGGGGTGGCGGCCTGGCGGTTGGGCGCCGGTCGGGCACGCAAGGAACAAGCGGTGTCGGCGGGTGCTGGGGTGGTGTGGCACGCCCGACCGGGGCAGACCGTGCTGCGTGGGCAGCCGCTGCTGGACTTACACACCGACGAGCCCGAGCGCATCCCGGGGGCGCTGCAGGCCCTGGCCGGTGGCTGGGAGATCGGTGGCGAGTGGGCGGGCCTGCCGCTGGTGATCGAGAAGATCACGGGTTGAGCCCGCGCGGGTCGGTCAGTCCCGGGGCGGGCTGCGTTAACGTCGAGGCATGACCGCCACCGCCCTGGACCTGACCTCGATCCGCCGGGCGCCGAAGGTGTTGCTGCACGACCACCTCGACGGCGGGCTGCGGCCAGCCACCGTCCTGGCACTCGCGCAGCAGCACGGTTACGACGCGCTGCCCGCCGACGACGAGGCCGGCCTGGCCCGATGGTTCCGCGACTCCGCGGACTCCGGGTCGCTGGAGCGCTACCTGGAGACCTTCGTGCACACCGTGGGTGTGATGCAGACCCGGGAGGCGTTGGTGCGGGTGGCCAGCGAATGTGCGCAGGATCTGGCCGCGGACGGGGTGGTGTACGCAGAGTCGCGGTTCGCCCCCGAGCAGCACACCGACGGTGGCCTCAGCCTGGACGAGGTGGTCGAGGCGGTAGTGGACGGCTTCGCGCAGGGGCAATCAGCCGCGCGGGTGAGCGGACACCGGATCCGGGTGGGGGTGCTCGTCACTGCGATGCGCCACGCCGCCCGGTCCAGGGAGATCGCGGAGCTGGCGGTGCGCTACCGCGACCGTGGGGTGGTCGGTTTCGACATCGCCGGCGCGGAGGCCGGTTACCCGCCCACCCGACACCTGGACGCCTTCGAGTACCTGCGTCAAGCCAACGCGCACTTCACCATTCATGCCGGAGAGGCGTTCGGCCTGCCGTCCATCCACGAGGCCTTGCAGTGGTGCGGCGCCGAGCGCCTGGGGCACGGTGTGCGGATTCTGGACGACATCACCGTCGCCCCCGACGGCACCGCCACCCTGGGCCGGTTGGCGGCCTACGTCCGGGACAAGCGCATCCCGCTGGAGTTGTGCCCGTCGTCGAACGTGCAGACCGGCGCAGCCAACTCGGTGGCGGAGCACCCCTTCGGATTGTTGGCGGCACTGCGGTTCCGGGTGACGGTGAACACCGACAACCGGCTGATGAGCGACTGCACGATGAGCTCGGAGATGGCGGCATTGGTGACCGCGTTCGGATACGGCTGGTCGGACCTGCAGCGCTTCACCATCAACGCGATGAAGAGCTCCTTCTTGCACTTCGACGAGCGGCTCACCGTGATCGACGACGTGATCAAGCCTGGCTACGCGGTGCTGATCGGCTGACCCGGTCCGGCGCCGTTACGCTGGCGCAATGATCAGCATCGCCGAAACCGTGCACACCACCCTCGCCCCAGGACCGGCGTTCGAATACCTGTCGAACTTCGAGCACACCACCGAGTGGGACCCGGGCACCCCGGTGGTGGACAAGCGCACCGACGGGCCGGTGCGGGTCGGGTCGGTGTACCACGCGGAGGCGGAGTTCCGCGGCAAACGCCAGCCCCTGGAGTACGTGGTGACCGCGCTGAGCGAGAGCAGCATCACGCTGCGGGGCGAGAACCCTACTGTGGTGTCGGTCGACACGATCACGGTGCGCCCCAACGACACCGGCGCCAGCGTGCACTACCGGGCGGAGTTCACCATCAAGGGGTGGAAGCGGGTCGCCGAGCCATTCCTGAAGGGAACCTTCCACGGGTTGGCACAGCCGGCGGTGCAGGGGATGAAGCGCAAGTTGGACTCACTGAGCTGAGGTCAGCCTGACCGTCTCGGTTACGGTCGCCGTAGCCGGCCCTCGAACTCCTCCTCCAGCCGCTGCCACGACTGGGACTCCGCATCGAACGGGGCGCTCGGGGCCATCCGGTTCGGGCTGGGCTCCAGCACGAAACTGACGAACCAGCCCAGCGGGGACGAGCCAGCCAACTCGGCTTGCACGCTCTCGTCGCCGGCGTGCGCTGCGGCGTCGGTGAACAGTTCGACGCCCAGTTCGAGTTGGGTCGCGTCGACTGCGGCCGGGCCGGCGGCGATGTCGGTGGCCAGGCCGGGCAGGACGTAGGTGTTGTCCTCGTGCACCTCGATCTCCAGCTCACCGCCCACCGCGGCGTCGCGGACCTCCGGCCAGGTCAGCAGCGTGGCCAGGTCGTGGTCGTCGGCGTCCACGAGATGACGAGTGAGCGCCTTGGGCGAGGTGAAGACGTCGATCAGACCCCCCGATCCGAGGAACACGGCGGAGTCGTCGAGGTAGCAGCGCAGGGTGTACAGCTCCTCCGTCGAAGTGATGATCCTGACAGGGTCGATTCCCACCTCGTCCCAGAAGCCCAAGTCCTCGTCGGTCTCGGTGTCGTCGGTCTCGGTGTCGTCGTCGAGTTCAGCTGCGGTGTTGCCGGCGTCGTCTTCGTCGGCCTCGTCGATCTCGGCTTGGGCCTGCACAAGTTCGGCCCTGGCGGCTTCCAGTGCGGCCGCATCCACCTCAGGGACGAACACGACCGCGTCCAGCGCGTCGAGCACCTCGTCCCAACGGGTGAGCAGCACCTTGCCGAGGTCGGACCAGAGTGCGGCACCGTCCTTGCCCTGGAAGGCCACCGGGCCGCTCGCCAGCATGGCGAAGCCGGGCGAGGCGTCCAGAACGTCGGTGACGGCGCCCAGCTCGCACACCTCGGCCAGGGTGCGGACCATCTCTATGGTGTCGGCGAGCTCACCCAGCGTCCAGACGTCGGGGTCGCCAGCGGCGAGTTCCGGGACGCCGACGATGTCGTAGCTGTGGTTGTCGTCGGGCTCGAGTTCGGGGGCGGCCAGACCGGTCACGGTGGCCCACGCGGGGTGCTCGACGAGGTCGTGCTCGCCGATCGTCCGAATGAAGGCGGCGAGCTCGGCGGCGTCGTCGAAGCAGTAGATGTGCTCGCCGTGGCCCAGGAACGCCTCCCACTCCTCGCCGTCCTCACGCCAGCGCGGTGCCCAGAGCGTGAGCAGGTCACCGTCGGTGAGCCCCAGTTCGACGGGAACGATGTCCTGTGCCATGGCGTCAGCGTAGTGGGCGCAGATCCCGAGGCAGAACGGATCGGGTCTGCGTCAGACCCGGTCATAGGGTGTGCGCCATGGATGTTCACGTCGTGCACCACCCGCTGGCCGCTGCCCGGCTGACCACCATGCGCGACGCCCGCACCGACAACGCGACTTTCCGGGCCGCGCTGCGCGAGCTCACCCTGATGTTGATCTACGAAGCCACCCGCGACGCCCCGGTGGTGCAGGAAATTGTGCAGACCCCGGTGGCGCAGACCAGCGGGGTGCGGCTGGCGAATCCCCCACTGCTGGTGCCGGTACTGCGCGCCGGGCTCGGGATGGCCGATCAGGCCCAACTGCTCATCCCCGAGGCGCAGATGGGCTTCGTCGGCATGGCCCGCGACGAGCACACCCACCAGCCGGTGCCCTACATGGAGAGCCTGCCCGACGACCTGACCGACCGTCCGGTGTTCGTGCTCGACCCGATGCTCGCGACCGGGGGTTCGATGGTGAACACCGTCGAGCTGCTGGTCACCCGCGGTGCCACCGACGTCACCTGCATCTGCGCCCTCACCGCGCCGGAAGGCCTGGCCCGGCTGGAGTCCTCCGGGCTGCCGGTGCGCGTGGTCACGGCGAGCATCGACGAGCGGCTGAACGAGACCGCGTTCATCGTCCCCGGGCTCGGTGACGCCGGTGACCGCCAGTTCGGGCCGAGGTAGGCCGACTACCCTCGGGAAGGCAGTAGACCGCGAAACCTGATGAAGGAGAACGCCGTGAGCATTCCTGCCCGTCGGCTTGGTGGCCTGGAGGTCGGTGCGATCGGCCTGGGTTGCATGGGTATGAGCGCGTTCTACGGTGCCCGCGACGACACCGAGTCCACCGCCACGATCCATCGTGCGCTGGATCTCGGGGTCACTCTGCTGGACACCGCAGACATGTACGGCCCGCACACCAATGAGCGGTTGGTCGGCGCGGCCATCGCCGCTCGACGCGAGCAGGTGGTGTTGGCCACCAAGTTTGGCAACGTGGTCAACGCCGACGGCAGCCGGTCGGTGAACGGGCGCCCGGAGTACGTGCGCAGTGCTTGCGATGCGTCGCTGCAGCGCCTGGGTGTGGACCACATCGACCTCTATTACCAGCACCGGGTGGACCCGGACACCCCCATCGAGGAGACCATCGGGGCGATGGCGGAGCTGGTGGCGGCCGGCAAGGTGCGTCACCTTGGGATGTCCGAGGCCGGGGCGGACACGCTGCGGCGTGCTGCCGCTGTGCACCCGATCGCGGCGCTGCAGAGCGAGTGGTCGTTGTGGAGTAGGGACATCGAGGACGACGTGGTGCCCACCGCGCGTGAACTCGGCATCGGGCTGGTGGCGTACTCGCCGTTGGGTCGGGGCTTCCTCACCGGTGCCATCACCAAGCCGGAGGATCTGGCCGACGACGACTTCCGTAAGGCCAACCCACGCTTCGTCGGTGCGGCCTTTGCCGCGAATATGGCTGTGGTGCAGGCGGTTCGGGAGCTAGCCGCGGACAAGGGGGTGAGTGCGGCCCAACTGGCCCTGGCGTGGGTGCTCGCCCGCGGGGGCGACGTGGTGCCCATCCCGGGTACTCGCAACACCGGCCGGCTAGAGGAGAACATGGCCGCGGTGGCGGTGACGTTGACCGAGGACGATCTGGCGCGGATCGAGGCCGTGGCGCCGCCGGAGGCGTTCACCGGGACCCGCTACGCCGAGCCGGCGATGAAGGGCATCGGGATCTGAACGAAGCGCTCAGGTGAAGAATCGGGACAGCGGGTCGACGAGTGCACCGGGTGCCCGCAGGATCGAGTGGTCCTGCCCTGCCAGGGTCCGGTACTCGGCGCAATCGATGGCGGCCGCGGCCGCGGCGGCGCCGGCCCGGGTCCAGTCAGGGCTGGCGCCGCCGTCGAGGACCAGCGCCGGGCAGGTGATGCCCCCCAGGGAGGCGGGGATCGACTGGCGCGGACCGTGCAGGGCGATGTCGTTGGGCAGGGTGTGCGCGAGCGCGAGCATCCCGCCCCAGGTCGCGCAGTTCTGACGCATGCCGTCGAGGTACTGCGCTGAGACGTCTCCCGCCTCGGTCAAGAACGCCGACACCGCACTGTCACGGTCGCCGCCGTCGATCAGGGCGGCGATCCGGTCGCCCAGGGCGGCTGAAGACTGCGGTCGTGTCCCCGGGACGACGTAGGGCGGCTCGTAGACCGCGACCCGAGTGACAGCCAACCCGCGGGCGGCTGCCTCGAGGGCCAGAGCACCGCCGGAGGAGTGACCGAACAGGTGCGCCGAGCCGCCGACGCTGTCGAGAACGGCCCGCAGGTCAGCTATCTCGGCGGCCACCCGATCCTTTGCTGAGAGGGCAGGACCGAGGGGGCCGCTGTCACCCCGGCCACGCCGGTCGTACTGCACGGCGCCCAAGCGACCCGCCGTTGCTTCGGCTAGCGCGGCGGCCAGAGCGGTCATGGTGGATCGGTCGTTGAAGGCACCGCCGATCAGGACGACCGGGTGACCGGTGCCGTGTCGCTCCATGGCGATGCGGGTGCCGTCGGAGGAGGTGACGGTGTGCATGAGGATATTCCTCTCGGTCGTCGGGGAGGCACGTGGTATCGGTCAAGACGAGGTCCTGGCCGTGGAGACCGGGGGGGTCGTCGGCGCACCCCCGTGCGCGGTGGGAGCCCATCGCCACCGAGCCAGAGAACCGCAGTTCCACACCGTCTACCGCCAGCACCGGCCGATGTCGAACACTCGATCTCCTGGCTCGCCGGCGGTGACAACCGGCGGCTGCGGTTCCGCGGAACCGCGCGCAATGGCCAGTGGCTGCACCACCGCGCCGCCGGGCTCAACCTGCACCACCTGTTCGCGCTCGAACTGGGCCACGCCGCCAGCGCCCGGGCCATCCCAGGACCCAGCCTCGCCCACCGCCCGACCCTACGGACCGAACCCACCCGGGGTCGTGGCCCTGGCCCGCCACGACCCCGTTGATCCCACCGGACGCCACTGGCCTCGGCGGTAATGGCCCCCTCGAGGTCCATCCAGTCGCTGGTTTCGTGAGTGGCCACGTGTCCCCCCGAACCACGCGCAGGTGTTCGCGGAGAAGACCTTCCACTTGCCGGCGGTAGACAGCCGCCCGGCATCCCGGTCTCCACGCGGCGATGCCCCATCGCAGCGAGGACACCCTCCCGAAAGACGATGGTCTCGAGGTGGTCGACGGCAGTCGAGGCGATTGAGTGCCGCAAGCGGAGCCGACACCGGCACTGCCGGCTGCGGCCATGCCTCGTTCGCGCGTCCCGCCAGCGCGGTCGCCCTACCGGTGAGCAGCGAGCGCTGCCACCGGCACACTCGTGCTCTGATCTGATCGAGGAGACCACACTGATGAGCGATTCCGCGGTGCCTACGTTCCCCTCGCCGACGGTGCCGGCCGCGTCGCGGGCCGAGGTGCATCTCCGGTACCTCGACTACTTCCGGGCAGTCCTCGTCGCCAAGCTCCAGGGCTTGCCCGATGACGAGCTGCGCTCGAGTCGGCTGCCCAGCGGCTGGACGCCGTTGGAGCTGCTCAAGCACGTGACTCACGTGGAGGCACGCTGGCTGGAGTGGGGCTTTGAGGGACGCTATGTCGGTGACCCCTGGGGCGATCGGCGCGGGGGTCGCTGGCACGTCCCCGCCGAGGAGACCCTGGCCCACCTCATCGGCGAGCTGGAGAACCAAGCTGATCGCAGCCGCGTTGTCGTCGAGGCGCACACCTTGGACGAGGTTGGGCAACCGGGGGAACGCTGGGACGGCGCTTCGCCGGCCACACTTGAGCGCGTCCTGCTGCACTTGCTGCAGGAGTACGCGCGCCACGTCGGTCATCTCGACGTCGTCCGCGAACTCATCGACGGCAGAGTCGGGGAGGAGTAGGCGGCCCGGAAGGTTCGCCCGACACGTTTGCCAGAGTCTGCAATTGGGTGGCACCAGTACGCGGGGGATGCCAGGGTCCGGTGATGACGGGATCCAGTGATTCGGTAGTTGTCGGTGAGCACGAGGACGTCCGAACCGACGGGCCTATGGTCGGGATGAACGAAGCGTCCTCGACCACTGGATCGACCTGTACCGCGACACCGTGCTTCTAAAGATTGCCGGCCTCGACGCTGGCCAACTCGCACAGCGCCCAGTACCGCCGTCTTCGATGAGCCTCCTCGGCGTCGTGCGGCACCTGACGGAGGTCGAGGCGTACTGGCTGCGCGTGGTGCTCCTCGACGAGGATGACGTCCCTGACTACTACTGCACGCCCGCAAGCCCGCACGGTGATTTCGACGACATCGACCCTGCTACGGCGGACGCGGACGTCGCCACCTACCGCGCCGAGTTGGCCACCACCCGCACGAACGCCCAGCGTGGAACAACATTGACGCCCCGGTCCGGGGGCTGCGTAGGGGTAAATCGGTGAACCTCCGCTGGATCCTCATCCACCTCATCGAGGAGTACGCCCGCCACCTAGGCCACATGGACTTGCTACGCGAGTCCATCGACGGGCGAACGGGCTATTAACGCCGGTACCCGCGCCTGCCGGAACGGTCGCTGGAAGCGGCTTCGCAGGATGGTTCTCCGAGAGCCGAACGTGGACCGAGACGCATGCCTCCAACGAGCGCCGGACGTCCTATTCGATCAGGACGTGCGGGCGAGGACGTAGAGCCAGGGTTCGGTGCGCCCGGCGACGTGGTCGAGGCGGTGCACGGTCCAACCTGACCTTGTGAGTGCTTGGCGCACGGCGGGTTCTCGCCAGTAGGTGAAGTGGCGGGGTAGGTCGAGCTTGGTGGTGGTCCACGCGTCGCCGTCGCCCTCCTTCAGGGTGAACCCGAGTACCCCGCTATCGACGACGGCGTGCCGTGCGCGGCGCAGCACGTCCTCGAACTGGCCGCGGTTCACGTGCAGCAGTACCGCGTTGGCGAGTACCCCGTGGTAGGGGCCGCCGAGATCGTCGGTGCGCATGTCCAGCATCCGAGCATCGTGACCGGTTGCCCGCAACATCGTGAGGAACGCCGGTGTGGCATCGGTGCGGGTGACGTGAAGACCGCTTGCCTCGAGGTGGGTGGCGTCCCACCCGGGCCCACTACCCAGCTCGAGGACCCGCCCCGTCTTGACCAGGGCAGCGAAGCGGTCCAGGTACTCCACCATCCGGGGCCCCGGTGCAGCGCTGTGCTGAAGGTAGCGACTGGCAGCCGACTGATAGGTGGCCAGCGTGAGGCTGCCCTTGTCGGTCACCGGGGCACCACGATGACGGTATTGCGGCCCGTCTGGATGTGGAGGTGGGCAAACACCGCGTGGGCGGGGAGCCGGGGGACCCCGCCAGCGGCGGTAGCTGAAATCAATGTTCGGTCTGATCGGAAGTGGACGGTGTTCCCGTGGTGCCGTCGTCAGGGATCGCCACCAGGTCGGTGACCGGTAGCCCCCATTCGTATCGCTGGGTCCAGGAGCCGTGGTGTCGACGGTTGGTGTGCGTCAGCCACCGGCTCAGCGCCGAGACCACGGACATACCTCTGCGGGGGTAGCCGTCTGGCAAGATTGAGGTATCCGGTTCGTCGAAGAACCTCAGGTCACGGGTCGACATCACCGGCTTTCGGATCACTCGGCCCTTGTCGTCGTAGCGGGTGTCCGTCCCGCGCCCGTCGTCAGCGACACTGACGGACCCGTCCGTTAGCAGCGTCACCACAGCCCGACCGACCCGACCCAGGAACTGGGCCTCATCGTCGGCGTATGCGAGGACCTCCAGGACCAGATGGTCCAGGCCACCCGGAGCATGGATCACCGGGCAGCGCCGGATGAGAGCCAGGTGTTCGTGGTCGACGCCTGCAGACCAGTCATGCGTGGTGTTCGACCACCCCGACGCGGCACCCATGGCTACCATCTTGCCGCTACCGGTCGTGCTGGGGCGTCCTCTGCAGAAGCCCGACGGGTTCCTGGGGGACAACGCAAGAATGGGCTGCGTGTCCCTGAAGCTACCGTCCTCGGCTCGTGAGCTAGCCCCTGACGAGGCGGAGCTCGTCGCCCTCGGCACCGCCCGAGCGCACGGCGCTCACACCGTCACCCATATCGTCGCGGTCGGCAACCACGGCCGAGGTCCCGTCGGACCGTGTGGGCGCGACCGTCAGATCCTGCTCGACTACTACCCCGGCATCAGAGTCATCCTCCCCACCGCGGCGGGTGTGCGCAGCGTCCTGATCGAGGACCTGCTCCCGCTCGCAACCGGGTGGAGCATCGCCACCGGGTCGCAGACCAGCGGGTGACGCAAGCCCGCAAGCTGGTCTCCTTGCGCACCCGAACCACCCCGGCGCAAGCGGCGCGACCGCTAGGCGCCCAGCACAGAGCGGACCTGCGCCCGCACCCGGGTCAGTCGTTCGGCGGCGTCGGTACGGGCCGCGGGCAGCTCCTCACGCGAGGCCACCGGCACCACCACCTCCAGGTAGCACTTCAGCTTCGCCTCCGTGCCCGAGGGTCGCACCACCACCCGCACGCCGTCGCCGTGCAGCGCCACCGCGTCCGTGCGCGGTAGCAAGTCCTGCGCCACCACTGTCGTCCCGTCCAGCTCGCTGGGCAGCGAGACCCGCAGCTGCGCCATCATGGTGTTGATCTCGGCCAGCTCGGCCGCCCGGAGCGACAGCTGGTCGCCGGCGTGCAGCCCGTGCTCAACGGCCAGGTCGTCGAGGACGTCCAGCAGCGATCGGCGCTCGGCCTTCAACCCCGCCGCCAGGTCCGCAGCCACGACCGCAGCCGAGATGCCGTCCTTGTCCCGCACCGCGTCTGGGTCCACGCAGTGCCCGATGGCCTCCTCGTAGGCGTAGACCAGCCCAGGACCGGCGCGCATCAGCCACTTGAACCCGGTCAGCGTCTCGGCGTGTCGCACCCCCCTGGCGGCGGCGACCCGGCTCAACAGCTGCGAGCTGACCAGCGTGCTGGCCACCAGCGGGTCGGGCTCGCGCGTCCCATCCAACACGTGCCCACCCAGCAGCACCCCGGTCTCGTCGCCGCGCAGCATCCGCCAGCCGTGCGGGCCGCGAACACCGAGGGCGCACCGGTCGGCGTCGGGGTCCAGCGCGACGGCCAAGTCGGCGTCCACCTCGGCGGCCAGGGCGAGCAGCGCGTCGCATGCGCCCGGCTCCTCGGGGTTGGGGAAGGCGACAGTGGGGAAGTTCGGGTCGGGATCGGCCTGGGCGGCTACGACGTGCACGTCGGTGAACCCGGAGCGACCCAACGCCGCTACCGCCACCGCACCGCCCACACCGTGCAGCGCGGTGAGCGCGACGCGCAGCGACCGGGACGCTCCGCGGGGCAGCGCGGCGACCCGGTCGAGGTAGGCCGCCACCAGCTCGTCACCGACGACCGCGTGAGCACTCGCCCGTGGCACGTCGATAGCCGCTCCCACTGCGGCGATGGCGGCCTCGATCCCGGCATCGTCCGGCGGCACGATCTGCGCGCCACCGGCCAGGTACACCTTGACACCGTTGTCGCCCGCGGGATTGTGCGAGGCAGTGACCTGCACCCCGGCCACCGCGCCCAGCGACCGAACCGCGAACGCCAACACCGGCGTCGGCAGCGGCCGCGGCAGCACCCGGACGTCGAAACCCGCCGCCGACAGCACCTCGGCGGCAGCGGCGGCGAACTCGCTGGAACCGTGGCGGGCGTCGCGGCCCACGACCACCACACCACCGTGGCTGCCCCGCCTGAGCAACCAGGTGGAGAGCCCAGCGGTGGTGCGGGTGACGACGGCGACGTTCATCCCGTTCGGGCCGGCCCGCACGGGACCGCGCAGCCCGGCCGTGCCGAAGCTCAGCGGCCCGGCGAACCGGTCACCCAGATCCGCGCCGGTGTCGAGCAGCTGCTGCAGCTCAGCGCGGGTGACCGGGTCGGGGTCACCGGCGATCCACTGCTCGACCACCTCCGCTGTCACAATCCCGCCACCACCCCGGCCAGCAGCGCGCCCATCCGCGCGGCCGCCGCCTGACCCGCAGCGAGTACTTCGCCGTGCTGCAGCGGCTGCCCGCTCATCCCAGCCGCCAAATTGGTGACCAGCGAAATGCCCAGCACGTCGGCGCCTTCGGCTCGGGCGGCAATGGTTTCGTGGACGGTGGACATGCCCACCAGGTCGGCACCTAGCGTGCGCAGCATCCGAATCTCGGCCGGCGTCTCGTAGTGCGGTCCGGGCAGCCCGGCGTACACGCCTTCGGTCAACGAGGTGTCCAGCGCGCGGGCGGCCGCCCGCAGGGCGGGGGAGTAAGCGTCGGTGAGGTCGACGAACTGCGCCCCCACCAGCGGGGAGCGCGCCGTCAGGTTGAGGTGGTCGCTCAGCAACACGGGCTGGCCCACCGTCATGCCTTCGCGCAGGCCGCCGGCCGCGTTGGTGAGCACCACCGTGCGCACCCCCGCCGCGCATGCCGCCCGCACCGGGTGCACGACCGCAGCCAGGTCGCCGCCTTCGTAGGCGTGCGTGCGCCCGAGCAGCACGAGTACCCGGGCTCCGCCGATGCGTAGCGAACGGATGGTGCCCCCATGACCCTGGGCGCTGGGCGTGGTGAAACCGGGCAGTCCCGCCATCGGCAGCTCAACCTCCGGTGTACCCAGGACGTCTGCCGCTGGGCGCCACCCCGACCCCAGCACCACGGCCACGTCGTGCTGGTCGTGACCGGTCCGCTCGGCGATGGCGCTAGCGGCCGCGGCGGCGAGCTGGGCGGTGGTGTCTGTGCTCACGACGGCTGACCCTATTGCCTGCCCTACCATCACCACGATGACGACGCAGTCGCCCCCCGTCGACCCCGCCGCGTTCGAGGCGTGGCGGGCCTCGGTGGCAACGGTGCTGGCCAAGGCGCGCAGGGTGGGCGTGGCCGAGCTGGGGGAGTACCCGGAGCGGTTGCTGGACACCGAGACGCTGGACGGGATCACGCTGGCGGCGCTGTACACCCCCGCGGACGAGCTGCCCGAGCCCCCGCTGCCCGGCACGTTCCCCTTCACCCGCGGCGCCCGCGTCCGCCTGGGTTGGGACGTCCGGGTCCGCTACGGACGACCGGCCGGGACCGATCACGCCACCGAGCTGAATGCGACAGAGCTGAATGCGACCGTGCTCGATGACCTGGCCAACGGGGTCACCTCCCTGTGGCTGGCCGTCGGGCCGAACGCCGTTGCGCCGGAAGCCTTAGCGCAGGTACTGGACGGGGTGTTCCTCGACCTTGCGCCGGTGGTGCTCGACCCGGGCGCCGACCTCGTCGCGGCTGCGGAGTCGTTCTTCGCGGTGCTGGAGCGCAGCGACGCCGATCCCGCCGAGATTCACGCCGGGCTCGGGGCCGACCCCGTCGGTGTCCTGCTCCGCACCGGTATCGACCTGGGTGCACAGACCGTCGAGCTGGCCAGGCGGGCACACCACCACCCGTCCCCGTTGCGGGCGATCACCGTGGACGCCACCGTGTTCCACGATGCGGGTGCCGCTGACGCCCAGGAGCTCGGGGCTGCGCTCGCCGCCGGTGTCCACCATCTGCGGGTGCTCACGGACGCAGGCCTGGACGTCGACGCCGCGCTGCGCCAGCTGCAGTTCCGGTTCGCTGCCACCGCCGACCAGTTCGCCACGATGGCCAAGATGCGGGCGTGGCGGCGGGTGTGGTCCCGGGTCGCGCAGGCCAGCGGCGGTTGCCCGGACGCTGCCCGCGCCCCGCAGCACGCCGTGACCTCGGCGGCGATGATGTCCCAACGCGACCCCTGGGTGAACATGCTGCGCACCACCCTCGCCGCGTTCGGCGCCGGGATCGGCGGGGCCGACGCGGTAACAGTGCTGGCATTCGACGCGGCGCTGCCCGGCGGTGCCCCCAACGTCCGCCCCTCGTTCGCCGCCCGGATCGCGCGCAACACCCAGCTGCTGCTGATGGAGGAAAGCCACCTCGGCCGGGTCCTGGACGCCGGGGGCGGCTCCTTCTACCTCGAGCAGCTCACCGACTCCCTGGCCCGCGCGGCCTGGTCTGAGCTGCAGCGGATCGAAACCGACGGCGGCCTGCTGGCCGGGCTTAGGTCGCTGCGGGAGCGGATCGCCGCCACCGCCGAGCGACGCGCCGCCGATATCGCGCACCGGCGACGTCCGCTTACCGGAGTCAGCGAATTTCCGAACCTGGCCGACCCAGCGCCCGCGACAACCGCCCCCACGGAAAACGACTGGGGGCTGCGCCGGTGGGCGGAGCCCTTCGAGCGGCTGCGCGACCGCGCCGACGCCGCGCCCGCACGACCCGAGGTGCTGCTGGTGCCGCTGGGCCCCGTCGCCGAGCACGCGGCCCGCACCGGGTTCACCTCCACCTTTCTGGCCGCCGGTGGCATCTCCGCGCGCGACCCTGGCCCGCTGCACCCGTCCGAGATCGCCGCGGTCGCCACCGGAGCACTGGTCGCGGTGGTGTGCGGCTCGGACCGGCGCTACCGCGACGATGCCGCGCCCGCGGTGGCCGCCCTCCGCTCCGCCCGGGTGCCCCGGGTTCTTGTGGCCGGCTCGGCATCGGGGTGGCCGCAGGGCGAGCCGCCACCGGACGGCTTCGTGGGTGTCGGTGTCGACGCCGTCGCCGTCCTCACCGACCTGCTGAACGAGCTGGGGGTCGCGTGAGCGAGCGAAGCGACGTGGGGGATGTGTCGTGAGAGCCGTGCCGGACTTCACCGAGGTCGAGCTCGGCGATCCCGTCGCCGCCACCCCCGCGCAGAACGACGTCGCGCAGTTCGTCGCTGCTCTGGCAGCCAGCCCCGAGCAGGAGGAGGGGACCGTCGTCTTCTCCACCCCCGAGGGCATCGACGTGGCCCCGGTGCAGACCAGGGCCGACCGGGATGCCACCACCACCGGGGCCCACCCGCACCCCCTGGCTAGCTTCCCGGGGGCCACCCCGTTCCTGCGCGGGCCCTACCCGGCGATGTATGTGACCCAGCCGTGGACGATCCGCCAATACGCCGGGTTCTCCACCGCAGCGGACTCCAACGCCTTCTACCGCCGCAACCTCGCCGCCGGGCAGAAGGGGCTGTCCGTTGCGTTCGACCTGGCCACCCACCGCGGATACGACTCCGACCACCCACGGGTCGCCGGCGACGTCGGGATGGCCGGGGTGGCCATCGACTCCATCTACGACATGCGGGAGCTGTTCGACGGCATCCCACTCGGCGACATCAGCGTGAGCATGACGATGAACGGCGCGGTGCTGCCGGTACTGGCGCTCTACATCGCCGCCGCGCAGGAGCAGGGGGTGGCGCCGGAGCAGCTAGCCGGGACCATCCAGAACGACATCCTCAAAGAATTCATGGTCCGCAACACCTATATCTACCCACCCGAGCCGAGCATGCGGATCATCTCCGACATTTTCGCCTACACCAGCGCTCACATGCCGCGGTATAACTCCATCTCGATCTCCGGATATCACATCCAAGAGGCCGGGGCTACCGCCGACCTGGAGTTGGCTTACACACTGGCCGACGGGGTGGAGTACCTGCGGGCGGGGATCGCCGCCGGGATGGACGTGGACGCCTTCGCGCCGCGGCTGAGCTTCTTCTGGGCGGTGGGGATGAACTTCTTCATGGAGGTGGCGAAGCTGCGTGCCGGGCGGATCCTCTGGGCGGAGCTGCTCGCCCAGTTCGAGCCGACGAACCCCAAATCGTTGAGCCTGCGCACGCACTGCCAGACCTCGGGTTGGTCCCTGACAGCTCAGGACGTCTACAACAACGTGGTGCGCACCTGCGTCGAGGCGATGGCCGCCACCCAGGGGCACACCCAGAGCCTGCACACCAACGCTCTGGACGAGGCGCTGGCCCTGCCCACCGATTTCTCCGCGCGCATCGCCCGCAACACCCAGCTGGTGCTGCAGCACGAGTCGGGCACCACCCGGCCCATCGATCCGTGGGGGGGCAGCTACCACGTGGAGACCCTCACCCACGAGCTGGTGGCCAGGGCACGTGAGCACATCCGGGAGGTGGAGGCTGCTGGTGGCATGGCCAAGGCGATCGGCGAGGGCATCCCCAAGCTGCGCATTGAGGAGGCCGCAGCCCGAACCCAAGCCCGGATCGACTCCGGCACGCAGACCGTCGTCGGGGTGAACAAGTACCGGGTGCCTGACGCCGACGACGTCAAGGTGCGGCGGGTCGACAACGCCGGCGTCCGTGCCGAGCAGCTGGCGAAACTGGCACGGCTGCGAGCCGAGCGGGACAACGACGCCGTCGCGTCTGCGCTGGCCGCGCTCACCGCCGCCGCCACCGGCCCCGGTGGTATGGCAGACAACCTGCTGGCCTTGGCTATTGACGCCGCCCGGGCGATGGCCACGGTGGGGGAGATCTCCGACGCCCTGGAACAGGCCTACGGGCGACACGCAGCGGAGATCAGGACCATCACCGGGGTGTATCGGGACGAGGCGGGAGCAGCCAGCAACATGACCGAAGCCACCGAACTCGTCGAACGGTTCGCTGCGGCCGAAGGGCGCCGGCCCCGGATCCTGGTGGCGAAGATGGGCCAGGACGGTCACGACCGGGGGCAGAAGGTGATCTCCACCGCCTTCGCCGACCTGGGTTTCGACGTCGACGTCGGCCCGCTGTTCCAGACCCCGCAGGAGGTGGCCAACCAGGCGGTGGACGCCGACGTGCACGTGGTGGGGGTGTCCTCGCTGGCCGCCGGGCACCTGACGTTGGTGCCGGCGTTGCGTGACGCCCTGGCCGAGGTGGGCCGGCCCGACATCATGATCGTCGTCGGTGGGGTGATCCCGCCGGCGGACTTCGACGAACTGCGAGCCGCCGGTGCCGCCGCGATCTTCCCCCCGGGCACTGTGATCGCCGACGCCGCATGTGATCTGGTGCGCCAACTCGCCCAGGTGGCCGGACACAAGCTCTCGGCCGGCGCCTGAGGCGTGCCTGCCCCTCCGGTGGACGTCGAAGCCCTGGCCGAGGGTGTGCAGGCTGGCTCGCGGCCGCAGCTCGCGCGGGCCATCACGTTGGTGGAATCCAGCCGGGCCGATCATCGTGAGCTGGCCCAGCAGTTGCTGCTGCGTGTGCTGCCGGCGGCTGGGGGCGCGCACCGGGTGGGCATTACGGGGGTGCCCGGGGTCGGGAAGTCCACCTTCATCGACGCACTGGGCACCATGCTCACCGGCGGGGGTCAGCGGGTGGCGGTGTTGGCCGTGGACCCCTCCTCCACCCGCAGCGGCGGCTCCATCCTGGGTGACAAGACGCGGATGGCGCGCCTGGCCAACGACCCGTTGGCCTACATCCGGCCCTCGCCCACCGCGGGAACCTTAGGCGGCGTTGCCAAGGCCACCCGGGAAACGATGGTGCTGGTGGAGGCCGCCGGGTTCGACGTCGTGCTGGTGGAAACCGTGGGCGTCGGGCAGTCCGAGGTGACCGTCGCCGGCATGGTCGACTGCTTCTGCTTCCTCACTCTGGCGCGCACCGGCGACCAACTGCAGGGCATCAAGAAGGGTGTGCTGGAGCTGGCCGACGTGGTGGTGGTCAACAAAGCCGACGGCACGCATGTCCGCGATGCGCAACGGGCAGCCCGTGAGCTCGCCGGGGCGTTGCGGTTGGTGCACCCGCCGGATGCCCTGTGGGCACCGCCCGCGCTGACCACGAGCGCGGTCACCGGGGAGGGGATGGCACCGTTCTGGGACACCGTGCTGCGCCACCAGCAGGTACTGGGTGCCGCCGGTGAGCTGGAGGCCACCCGCTGCCGCCAGCAGGTGGACTGGACCTGGGCGATGGTGCGCGAACAGCTGCTGACCCGCCTGGACACCCATCCGGGGGTGCGGGCGATCCGTTCCGACACCGAGCGGGCGGTCCGCCATGGCGAACTCACCGCGGCATTGGGTGCGCAACGGATCCTGGACGCGTTCGACGGCGGGTAGACCCCGCGTGACGGCCGGCCCCGGCTGGCCGCTCGTCCAGGGTCCTGGCGCCACTTCCCGCGGAGGCCGTAACCACACTGTGACCAGAAGGCGGCACTTGATCGATCAGGAAACCTTCCGTTCACCTGTGACGTGGAATACGTTGTTGCTCACAACATTCACCAGCGCCGGTGGGGGCCGTCGCTGTTGCCGTCTCCTGACGACCGTCAGGAGCGGCCCCCATCGAAAGGATCGTTCATGCGCAGCAAATCTTCGGTGGCCGTCGCGGCGGGTGCCAGCCTCGCCCTGCTGCTCTCCGCCTGTGGCGGCAACAGTGCGAGTTCGGGGGCGCCGGCCAGTTCGTCTGGAGCGCCCGCCGCCAGCGGCACGGCCGCGGCCGGGGCCACCGTCGGGGTGATCTTGCCCGACACCAAGTCCTCCTCCCGATGGGAGTCCCAGGACCGCCCCTTGCTGCAGAAGGCGCTCACCGCAGCCGGGCTCAAGCCCATCATCGAGAACGCGGAGGGCGACACCACCAAGTTCTCCTCCATCGCCGACTCGATGATCACCCAGGGCGCCAAGGTGATCCTGATGGCCAACCTGTCCTCGCAGAGCGGTGCGGCGGTGCAGAAGAAGGCCGCCCAGGCCGGTGTGGTCACCATCGACTACGACCGCCTCACGCTCGGTGGCTCGGCCGGGTACTACGTCTCCTTCGACAACACCAAAGTGGGCCAACTGCAGGGTCAGGGTCTGGTGGATTGCCTGGGCACCAAGGCCGGCGCCCAGGCAATCCAGATCGACGGCTCTCCGACCGACAACAACGCCACCCTGTTCAAGAACGGTGCGCTCACCGTCCTGCAGCCCAAGTACGACTCGGGGGCTTACAAGCTGGTCGGTGACCAGGCCATCGCCGAGTGGGACAACCAATTGGGCGGCAAGACCTTCGAGCAGCTGCTCACCGCCAACGGCGGAAAGGTCGACGGTGTGCTCGCCGCCAACGACGGGCTGGCCGGAGCGGTGATCACCGTGCTGCAGAAGAACGGCCTCAACGGCAAGGTCCCGGTCACCGGCCAGGACGCCACGCCGGCCGGTCTGCAGTCCATCCTGCGCGGAGACCAGTGCATGACCGTCTACAAGGACGTGCAGAAGGAGGCCGCAGCGGCCGCCGACCTGGCGATCGCGCTCGCCAAGGGCGACACCGCCAAAGCGACCTCCATCGCCACCGCATCCTCCGACGACGCCACCGGCAAGCGTCAGGTGCCTTCGGTGCTGCTCACCCCGCAGACCATCACCAAGGCCAACGTGAAGGACGTCATCGCCGGGGGTTCGGTCACCAAGGCCCAGTTGTGCACCGCTGACGTTGCTGCGCTGTGCACGGCGGCCGGCATCTCCTGATTCACCGGGCCTGGATCAACTGGGCCTGATTCGACTCCTCCGGGTGCGCGCCGCCGCGGCGCGCACCCGGAGGGTTCCATCCGAGCATCTCCGTCCCCCACCACGTCTGCGGAGGCACCGTGAACGAGCCGATCCTGGCGCTGCGCGGCATCAACAAGAGCTTCGGCCCGGTCCACGTGCTGCACGACGTCGACCTCGTCGTGCGGGCCGGGGAGGTCACCGCACTCGTCGGTGACAACGGGGCCGGCAAGTCGACGCTGGTCAAGTGCATCGCCGGCATCCACCCCACCGACTCTGGCGAGGTGCGCTTCGGCGGTGAAGCCGTCACCATCGCCAATCCGCGGGACGCTGCGGCACTCGGGATCGAAGTCGTCTACCAGGACCTGGCACTGTGCGACAACCTCGACATCGTGCAGAACATGTTCTTGGGCAGGGAGCGCACGGCCACCGGCCTGCTGGACGAGGCGTCGATGGAGCAGGCCGCCCGCGACACCCTCGCCTCGCTGTCGGTGCGGACGGTCAAGTCGGTGCGCACCCCGGTTGCCTCGTTGTCCGGTGGGCAACGTCAGACCGTGGCCATCGCCAAGTCGGTGCTGTGGGACAGCAAGGTGGTGCTGCTGGATGAGCCCACCGCCGCGCTCGGGGTCGCCCAGACCCGCCAAGTACTCGACCTGGTCCGCCGGTTGGCCGACAATGGCCTCGGCGTGCTGCTCATCAGCCACAACATGAACGACGTCGTGGAGGTATCGGACACCGTGGCCGCGCTGTACCTGGGTCGGTTGGCCGCCCAGATCCCCGTCTCGCAGACCAGCGTCGGGCAGATCGTCGAGCTCATCACCTCCGGCAGCTCCGGTGACCTGGGACTGGCGCGACCGGAGACGGTGACGATATGACCACCACCGCCACCGCGGCGTCGGACTTTTCCCGCGACAGCACCCAACGATCCCTGCGGGGATCCGGTGAGGACTACCTGGCAAGGCTGCGCGGCGGTGAACTGGGCGCGCTGCCCGCCTTGGCGGGTCTGATCGTGCTGGTGATCGTCTTCAGCTCGCTATCCGCCTCGTTCCTCACGCTCAACAACGTGGCCAACCTGCTCGCGCAGGGCGCCGGAACCGCGCTGATCGCCATGGGGCTGGTGTTCGTGTTGCTGCTGGGCGAGATCGACCTCGCCGCCGGGACCGCGTCCGGGGTGACGGCTTCGGTGCTGGCGCTGCACTACACCCAGAACGGAAACCTGCTGGGGGGCATGGGAACCTCAGTCTTTGTCATCTTCTGCATCGGCCTGTTGGTAGCTGCCGGCCTTGCCGTGGCGACCCGGATCTGGGCGGGTGCGGCACTGGCCCTGTTGGGGCTGGTGATCGCGCTCATCGGTGCCCCGCCCAACCCCTTCCTGGAGATCCTGCTAGCGGTGTGCGTCGGCACCGCGATCGGCTGCATCACCGGCTTCCTCGTCTCCCGGGTGGGCATTCCCTCGTTCGTGGTGACCCTGGCGTTGTTCCTGGCCTGGGGTGGGGTGGTCCTGCAACTCGTCGGGGTGGGGGGCACCCTGGGGCTGTCCAACAGCTCAGTGCTGTTCTCGGTCGCCAACGGCAACCTGCCGGTATGGGCCAGCTGGCTGCTGTTCGTCCTGGTTGCCGGCGGTTACGCGGCGCTCTCGTTGCTGCGCCAGCGTGGCCGGGTCCGTCAGGGCCTCGTCGCGGCACCCACCAGCCTGGTGCTGCTGAAGATCGCCGTACTGGTCGTCCTCGCCGCCGTGGCGACCTACGCCATGACGGTCAACCGCAGCCCGAACCCGGCGTTGCTGACCATCTCCGGCACCCCCTACGTGGTGCCGATCGTGTTGGCGGTCCTGATCGTGGGGACCTTTGTGCTGGATCGCACCACCTACGGGCGGCACGTTTATGCCGTCGGCGGTAACGCCGAAGCGGCCCGGCGTGCCGGTATCGACGTGCGCCGGATTCGGATGAGCGTCTTCGTGGTATCTGCAGCGATCGCGGCGCTCGGCGCCGTCGTGTACTCCTCCAAGGTGGGCTCGGTGGACCCGCAGGCCGGTGGCGGGAACACGTTGCTGTTCGCGGTGGGTGCCGCGGTGATCGGCGGAACTTCGCTGTTCGGCGGGCGTGGTCGCATCCGGGATGCGGTGATCGGTGCGGCCGTCATCGCGATCATCGAGAACGGTCTGCGACTGCTCGGTCAGCAGGCCTCCGTGGTGTCCATCGTGACCGGGCTCGTTCTGTTGCTCGCTGCCAGCGTCGACGCCATCTCGCGGCGCCGGTCACCCGCCGGGCGGTGACCACGTCGTGGCCGCGGCCGGCCGCGCACGCGGGCACCGGAGCCCGACCCGACGACCTGCGACGAGCCAATCGGGCGGCGGTGGTCCGCACCCTGCACCTGCGTGGTTCGACCAGCCGGGCGGTGCTCGCTGCCGATCTGGGGCTCAACCGCAGCACCATCAAGGCCGTCGTGGACGAGCTTGCCGCCGACGGGGTGGTGCGGGAGTCGCTGCCCGCTGACCGGCGCGGTGCAGGCCGCCCCTCGATGGTGGTCGAGCCGGTCGCGACGGCGGCCTGGGTGGTGGCCGTCGAGGCAAGTGTCGGGTGGCTGACCGTGGCCGCGATCGGACTTGGTGGCACCGTGCTCAGCAGACGGGGCGCTGGGCCGGTGCGCCGCGACGTGGACCCCGCCGAGCTCGTGGGACGGATCACCGACGCGGTGCACGCGCTCACCGTGGAGGTCGGCAGCATCCCCTCGGCTATCGGCGTGGCCGTGCCTGGCCTGGTCCGCGCCGGTGACGGGACGGTGCGCCGGGCGCCCAACCTGGGCTGGTCGGAGGTTCCGCTGGGAGCCATGCTGAGCGCCGCCACCGGTCTGGACGTGCGGGTGCGCAACGAGTCCGACCTCGGCGCGCTGGCCGAACACGTCCGCGGCTGCGCCCGCGACATCGACGACCTGGTCTTCCTGATGGCCGACGTGGGCGTGGGCGGGGGGATCATCTCGGGCGGGGTCAGCGTCGACGGCGCCGGCGGCTATGCCGGGGAGATCGGCCACATGGTGGTGCGCAGGCAGGGCCGGGCGTGCCGGTGTGGGTCGCGAGGCTGCTGGGAGACCGAGGTGGGCGAGAGCGCCCTGCGCCGGGCCGTCGGCTTGGCCCCCGAAGCCGGCCGCCCGCAGCTGCGCCAGGCGTTGGCTCGGTTGCGGACCGGGGCGAAACCGGTGCCCGAGGGTCTGGCGGAGTACGGCCAATGGCTGGCGCTGGGCGTGGCCAACCTGGTGAACCTGCTCGACCCGCAGACCATCGTGTTCGGCGGCCTGCTGGCCGACGCGCTGCCGCTGCTCTCCGGTGCCCTCAGCGAGCACCTAGCCACCGCCTGCCTGGTCGTGCGGCCCGTCCATCTACTCACACTGCTGCCGTCGACGTTGGGCTCCGCTGGGCCGCTGCTCGGTTCCGCCGAGGTCGCGTTCGCCGCGGTACTGGACAACTGCTGAAGCCGACCCACCGATCTTCGTCCCACCACCACCCGAGGAGCGCACGATGGCAACCCAGCCCACCCGCGAGGACAAGTTCAGCTTCGGTTTGTGGACGGTGGGCTGGCCGGCCCGCGACCCCTTCGGCGACGCCACCCGGCCGCCGCTGGACCCGGTCGAGTCGGTGCACCGCCTCGCCGAGCTAGGCGCCTACGGCGTGACCTTCCACGACGACGACCTGGTGCCCTTCGGCACCCATGCCGCCGAACGCGATCGCCTGGTCGCGCGCTTCCAGGCGGCGCTGGCGCAGACCGGTCTGGTGGTGCCGATGATGACCACCAACCTGTTCACCCACCCGGTGTTCAAGGACGGCGGATTCACCAGTAACGACCGCTCGGTGCGGCGCTTCGCCGTCCGCAAGGTGCTCCGCAACCTGGACCTGGCGGCCGAACTCGGGGCGCACACCTACGTGTTCTGGGGTGGCCGGGAGGGTTCGGAGACCGACTCCGGCAAGGACGTCCAGGCCGCGCTGGACCGCTACCGCGAGGCCATCGACCTGCTCGCCGGTTATGTCAAGGATCGCGGCTATGGCATCCGTTTCGCGATCGAGCCCAAGCCGAACGAGCCCCGCGGTGACATCCTGCTGCCCACGTTGGGCCATGCGCTGGCATTCATCGCTTCCTTGGCGCACGGCGACATGGTGGGGGTGAACCCGGAGGTCGGCCACGAGCAGATGGCCGGGTTGAACTACTCCGCAGGCATCGCCCAGGCGCTGTGGGCGGGCAAGCTGTTCCACCTCGACCTCAACGGCCAGCGCGGCATCAAGTTCGACCAGGACCTGATCTTCGGCCACGGCGACCTGATCAACGCTTTCTCCACTGTGGACCTCATCGAGCATGGCGCGCCGGGGGGCGGACCCGGCTACGACGGCCCGCGGCACTTCGATTACAAGCCGTTGCGCACCGAGGACATCGACGGGGTGTGGGCCTCGGCAGCAGCGAACATGCGCACTTATCTGCTGCTCAAGGAGCGGGCCGCGGCATTCCGGGCGGACCCCGAGGTGGCGGCGGCCCTGGAGCAGGCCAAGGTGGCCGAACTGGCCCGCCCGACGCTGGCGGCTGGGGAGACCTACGCTGAGCTCATGGCCGACCGCAGCGCCTTCGAGGACTTCGACGCCGACACCCGGGGGGTGCGCGGGTACGGCTTCGTCCGGCTCACCCAGCTGGCGCTGGAACACCTGCTCGGAGCCCGCTGAGCATGACCCTGGTCGCCGGTATCGACTCCTCCACCCAGAGTTGCAAGGTGGTGGTCTGCGACGCCGGCACCGGGCGGGTACTGCGGTCGGGATCGGCGCGACACCCCGAGGGCACCGAGGTGGACCCGGCGGCGTGGTGGGCTGCGCTGGAACAGGCCGCGGCCGCCGCCGGGGGACTGGACGACGTCGCCGCGGTGTCGGTGTCGGGTCAGCAGCACGGCATGGTGTGCCTGGACGCCGACGGGGCGGTACTGCGCCCAGCCCTGCTGTGGAACGACACCCGCTCGGCGGCGGCAGCGGCCGACCTGGTGGCCGAGCTCGGTGCCCAGGCCTGGGCCGACGCGGTGGGCACCGTGCCGGTAGCGTCAATCACCGCGGCCAAGCTGCGCTGGCTGGCCGAGCACGAACCTGAGCACGCCGCCAAGACAGCGGCGGTGTGCTTGCCGCACGATTGGCTGACCTGGCGGCTGCTCGGAACCGGCCAGCTGGGTGATCTCACCACCGACCGCAGCGACGCCAGCGGAACCGGGTACTACTCGGCCGCTGCCGGGACGTACCGGCGTGACCTGCTGGCGCGGGCGCTGGGCCGCGACGACGTGCTGCTGCCCCGCGTGCTGGCACCCGCCGAGCCGGCCGGCCGCACGAGCGCGGGCGTACTGCTGGGACCGGGAACCGGTGACAATGCGGGCGCCGCACTGGGTCTCGGCGCGGGCCCGGGTGATGTGGTGGTGTCCGTCGGCACCTCGGGTGTGGTGTGCGCGGTGAGCACCACACCCACCGCCGACGCCACTGGAACCGTCGCCGGTTTCGCCTCCGCGACCGGTGAGCACCTGCCCTTGGTGTGCACGCTTAACGCGGCCCGGGTGCTGGACGCCACCGCAGCGATTCTCGGTGTCGACCACGCGGAGCTGTCCCGGTTGGCGCTGAGCACCGCGTCGGGCGCTGGCGGCCTGGTGGTGGTGCCCTACCTGGAGGGTGAACGCACCCCGAACCGGCCGGACGCCACCGGGGCGGTGCATGGCTGGACACTGGCTACCTCCACCCCGGCGCACCTGGCCAGGGCCGCGGTGGAGGGCCTGCTCTGCGGGTTGGCTGACGGCCTGGACGCACTGGGTGCGCACGGGGTACCGCTGCGCCGGGTGGTGCTCATCGGTGGTGGTGCACGGTCGGCGGCGGTGGCTGCTACCGCCCCGGTGGTGTTCGGCCGGCCGGTGCTGGTGCCGCCCCCGGGCGAGCATGTCGCGCTCGGCGCGGCGCGGCAGGCTGCCTGGGTGGTGGCCGCCACGGATTCGCCCCCGGTGTGGGACTCCTCGGCCACCGCTCGCTACGACGCCGAGCCGGATGCTGGGGTGCGTACTCGGTATGCCCAGGTGCGCGATCTCACCGCAGCCCGGTGAGCGAGCCGGCGTCGGTGAGCGACCGGCAGGAACGGGGCGCACCCGGTGAGGATCAGCGGGAGTGGTTGGTGCTGGTCTACAAGGTGCCCTCCGAGCCGACCCGGTTGCGGGCCACCGTCTGGCGACGGCTCAAGGGCCTCGGCGCCATCTACCTGCAGAACTCCGCCGCAGCGCTGCCGGCGGGTGTGTCGGCCGAGCGGGCGCTGAAGAAGCTGCGGCACGAGATCGTCGACATGTCCGGCACCGCCATCCTGCTCCGGAGCACGCTGCTGGCCGGGGGGGCCGCGGTGTTCGAGGCGTTTGCGGCCGCACGCGACGACGAGTACGGCGAGATCGTCGACAAGTGCCAGGACTTCCTCGCGGGTATCGAG
>JAABUV010001234.1_pt1 | contig 37417 bp, 29 predicted proteins | sample 5559971 | NCBI WGS metagenome assembly JAABUV01 (sample SAMN10711881, study PRJNA513362) | rock metagenome | isolation source: Antarctica rocks | place: Antarctica: Victoria Land, Knobhead nord | collected 2015-12-19
AGCAGCAGTCACGCGCGCCCGGCAACACCACGCCACCTGGAGCTCCATCGCGACCGTGCTCGGCACCACCCGACAAGCCGCACAACAGCGCTTCAGCCAGCCTTGACATCCATAGGAGCATCGATCCAGCCACCACCCACCGCGTCGGGCGGGCCAAGGTCCCCTCGCCGCACCTCGGGTAAGCCGTCGCACGGCTGCACGTCCACGCTGGGCACGAGCACGGCCGCTGAGCCGAACCACTCCCCGGTCAGCGCCGCGGGCGGAGGGCAGTCCCGCTGCTTGGCGCGGCGGTGCAACCCGAGCAGCACGGCGTCGGCTGCTGCACCCGCTCCCAGCCGCTGCACCTGCACGCGCCCAGGGTGTCACCTGATGTCCGGCCCCCACCCCGCAGCCGCCGACCGCCACCCCCGCCATCGCCCTGCCCCCCGCCATCGCCCTGCCCCCCGCCGAGTGGTGCTGTTCACGCGGCTTGGCAATCGGGGAGCGTTGCGCACGTCGGGCGCGCATCCAACACCCCGATCGCCGGTTTGCCGGCTCCGCTGCGGGCCTCAGCGTGTTGGCAATCCTCTGATCGGGGAACGTTCTGCACGCTGGCCGTGCTGATGGCTCCCCGATCGCGAAGCCTGGTGCACAACACACCCCCCAGCGGATCGAAGCCTCGTGCACAGCACATCCCCCAGCGGATCGACCGGTCTGCGCGTCGCCCACCCACCCCCGCCGAGTGGTGCTGTTCACGCGGCTCTGCAATCGGGGAGCGTTCTGCACGCTGGGCGCGCATCCAACGCCCCGATCGGCGATTTGCCGGCCCCGCTGCGGGCCTCGGCGTGTTGGCAATCCTCTGGTCGGGGAACGTTCTGCACGCTAGTCGTGCTGGTGGCTCCCCGATCGCGAAGCCTGGCGCACAGCACATCCCCCAGCGGATCGACCGGTCAGCGCATCGCTCACCCACCGCCCACCAGAAAGCTGTCCACACCGACCTCAGTTGTCCACAGCCCCACCCCATGGGCCCGTCGGCACCCCGAAACCGCGCCACCATGGCCCGGTGCCTGACCTCGCCGCAGAGCGTGACCTCGCTGCCCTCGCCCGCGCGCAGGGCGGGGTGTTCACCCGCGCCCAGGCCACCGCCGCCGGACTCACCCGCGGCACCGTCGCCCACCGGTTGGGTACGGGCCGGTGGCTGCGGCTGCACCCCCAGGTGCTGGTGGCCGCGACGAGTGCCGTGGACGTCACCGGCCGGCGGTGGGCTGCGCTGCTGGCGGCCGGCCCGCGCAGTGTCCTGTCACACCGCACGGCCGCAGCACTCTGGGGGCTGCCCGTCGCCGAGCTGGATGTGGTCGAGCTCACCACCTCCGCCGGTCGGACACCGTCCGTCACCGGAGCTGTCGTCCGTCGACGACGGCTGGGCGCCGCCGATGTCGACGTGCGACACGGGCTCGGGGTCACGTCCCGGTGGCGCACCCTGGTGGACTGCCTCGCGAGTGTGGACTTCGGGGAGGCCGAGGCGTTGCTCGACAGGGCGTGGCGAAGTGGGCTCATCAAGCCTGGGGGACTGCGCATCGAGGTGGCAGCGCGCACCGGGTGCACCGGGACCGACCAGCTGCGCCAGCTTGCCGACGAGCTGGGTCTGCGCCGCGGGTGGGACGGAGTCGGCCGGCTCAGCGGTGTGCTGCGCCGCGCGGGAGTATCCGGCTGGAGTCACGACGTGCAGGTGGCGACGCCCAACGGCGCTCAGCAGGTCGCCCTCGGCTTCCCCGCGCAACGGCTCGCCCTGGACGTCGGGCGCCGCGTGGCACGCACCGACCCGCGGTCAGCGCCGGCCGACTACACCTGGTCGAACGCGCTACAGCTGGCTGACTGGCGGGTCCTGCGCATCCCCTGGCACGCCACCGTGCATGACCAGCGGCGCACGCTGGAGCTCGTTCGGCGGGCAATAGGCTGACCGGCATGTCTTCCACCGTGCTCACCGCCGTGGCGTGGCCCTACGCCAACGGTCCGCGGCACATCGGCCACGTATCCGGCTTCGGTGTCCCGTCCGACGTGTTCTCCCGCTACCAGCGGATGGTCGGCAACCGGGTGCTCATGGTCAGCGGCACCGACGAGCACGGCACGCCGATCCTGGTGCAGGCCGACAAGGAGGGCGTGAAGGCCCGCGAGCTGGCTGACCGATACAACCGGGTGATCACCAAGGACCTCGCCGACCTCGGACTGAGCTATGACCTGTTCACCCGGACCACCACGCGCAACCACTACGCCGTGGTGCAGGAGCTGTTTCGCACCCTGCACACCAACGGCTACGTGGTGCCCAGGACCACGACGGGCGCGATCAGCCCGTCGACCGGCCGCACCCTGCCCGACCGCTACGTGGAGGGCACCTGCCCCATCTGCGGCTACGACCCGGCGCGCGGTGACCAGTGCGACAACTGCGGCAACCAGCTCGACCCCGCCGACCTCATCCATCCGCGCAGCAAGATCAACGGCGAGACGCCGGTGTTCGTCGAGACCGAGCACTTCTTCCTCGACCTGCCGGCTTTGGCCGACGCGCTCGGCGACTGGCTGAAAGGCCGGACCGACTGGCGGCCGAACGTGCTGCGCTTCAGCCTCAACCTCATCGTCGACCTGCGCCCGCGCGCCATGAGCCGCGACATCGACTGGGGGGTGCCCATCCCGCTGGAGGGCTGGGCCGACCGTGCCGACAAGAAGCTCTACGTGTGGTTCGACGCCGTCATCGGCTACCTCTCGGCCAGCATCGAGTGGGCGCACCGCACCGGGGACCCGCAGGCGTGGCGGCAGTGGTGGTGCGACCCGCAGGCGCTGAGCTACTACTTCATGGGCAAGGACAACATCACCTTCCACGCCCAGATCTGGCCGGCGGAACTGCTCGGCCACAACGGTCAGGGTGCGCGCGGCGGTGAGCCGGGAACCCTGGGGGCGCTGAACCTGCCCACCGAGGTGGTCAGCAGCGAGTTCCTCACCATGAGCGGCTCCAAATTCTCCACCAGCCGCGGCACCGTCATCTACGTCGGTGACTTCCTGCGCGAGTTCGGCCCCGACGCCTTGCGCTACTTCATCGCCGTCGCCGGCCCGGAGAACCAGGACACCGACTTCACCTGGGACGAGTTCGTGCGGCGCACCAACTTCGAGCTGGCCAACGAGTGGGGCAACCTGGTCAACCGCTCGGTCGCCATGGCGCACAAAGGCTTCGGCGCCGTACCCACACCGGGCACCCGTCGCGAGGTCGACGTGGCGCTGCTGGCCGCGGCGGAGGCGGCCTTCGCCGACGTGGGTGCACACCTGCAGCGCAGCCGGTTCAAGCAGGCCGCGGGCGCGGCGATGCGCGTGGTGACCCTAGCCAACCGCTACCTCTCCGACACCGAGCCCTGGAAGTTGGGGAGATCCGGGGACGCGGCGGATCGAGAGCGCCACGCAACCGTGCTGCACACCGCGCTGCAGGTGGTCAGCGACGCCAACGCGCTGCTCACGCCGTTCCTGCCGCACTCCGCGCAGGCGGTGCACTCCGCCCTCGGCGGCACCGGGGTGTGGGCGGCGCAACCCGAGGTGCGCGAGGTCACCGACGACCTGACCAGCGAGCTGACCGAGCGGATGAGCGGGTTCGGGCTACCCGAATTCGGCCGCAGCTACCCGGTGATCATGGGGGACTACGCGGGAGAGCGGGCCACGTGGGCGCGCACCGACATCATCCCGGGCACCGCGCTGGTCAAGCCCACTCCGCTGTTTCCCAAGCTCGAGCCCGCCCTGGGGCAGACGGGCCCGGACTGGGCGCCGATCACCCCTGACCAGCCGTGAGCGACCGCGACGCCCCGCCGCCCGCGCCCGCACCGGTAGGGCCGCTGGTCGACGCGCACACCCACCTCGACGCGTGCGGCGCGCACGACGTCGCCTCGGTGGCGGCCGTACTCGACCGCGCGGCCGCGGTGGGCGTCGGCCGCGTGGTCACCGTCGCCGACGACCTCGCGAGCGCGCGGTGGGTGAGCAGGGCGGCGGAGTGGGACACCAGGGTGTGGGCGGCGACCGCGCTGCACCCGACCAGGGCGAACGCCCTGGACGATGCGGCGCGCGCGGAACTGGAGGTGCTCGCTGCGCATCCGCGCACGGTGGCGGTGGGGGAGACGGGGCTCGACCACTACTGGCCCGGACGGCTCGCGGGCTGCGCCGAACCAGGCGAGCAGGAGGAGGCGTTCCGCTGGCACATCGACCTGGCCAAGCGGGTGGGCAAGCCGCTGATGGTGCACGACCGCGATGCGCACGCCGACGTCCTGCGGGTCCTGGCGGAGCAGGGTGCGCCGCAGACCGTGGTGCTGCACTGCTTCTCCGGGGACGCTGCCATGGCCAGAAAGTGCGTCGCCGCCGGTTACGTCCTGAGCTTCTCCGGCACCGTGAGCTTCCGCAACGCGCGCGAGCTGCACGCCGCCGCACCGCTGGTCCCCGCCGAGCAGCTGATGGTCGAGACCGACGCACCGTTCCTCACCCCACACCCGCACCGGGGCAGGCCCAACGAGCCCTACCTCCTGCCGCACACCGTGCGGGCCCTGGCCGCCCTGCGCGGCGAAGACCCGCAGACGCTGGCCGCCACCACCACCGCCACCGCCGAACGGGTCTACGGTCTGTGACCTCGCACTCGCGGTGCGTCACGACGAAGTTTGCCACGTCGCCGGACCGACCGTTACCGTGCCGTGATTCGTCAGCCGCTCACCCCTGCCCGGGAACCACCAGCGTCAGGACCCCCGTGATCCGAGCCCGTCTGCTGCCCTCGCGTGCCACCGGTGTCCGAGCCGTCCTCGTCGCCCTGCTGTTGACGCTGACGGCGGGAGCCACCACCGCCATCGCGATGGAGAAGCAGGTGAGCGTGGAGGTCGACGGCGAGACGGTCACGCTCGCCACGATGACCTCGAACGTCACGGGCGTACTGCAGCGGGCTGGGCTGCAGGTGGGCGAGCACGACACGCTGGCACCTTCGGCCAACGCTCCCATCTCCAGCGGCGACACGATCGTGCTGCGCCGCGCCCGCCCGCTGACCCTGACCGTCGACGGTTCGCCGCGCCTGGTGTGGACCACCGCCCTCACCGTCGACGAGGCCCTGGCCCAGCTCAACCTCGACGGCACCAATGCGATCGTGTCCGCCTCGCGCTCGGCGCGTCTGCCGCTGGAGGGGTTCACCCTGGACGTCAAGAACAGGCGGCTGGTCGTGGTGGATGACGCGGGCACCGTACAGGCCGTCCGCACCGCGACCACGACCGTGGGCGAGTTACTCGCCGAACGTGGCCTGTCGTTGCAGCAGTCCGACACCTCGTCGATCGATGTGGCAGCCCCGGTGACGGACATGATGACCCTGGTGATCACCCGGGTGCGCACCGCAGAGATCGCCGAGGACCAGCCCGTGACGGCGCCGGAGCGCAAGGTCGACGACCCCGACCTGGAATTGGGGCAGACGGCCGTGCAGGCCACAGGCACCCCGGGAGTGCAGCGGGTGACCTTCCGGGTCACCACCACCAACGGTACGGAGTCCGCTCGCCAGCAGGTCGGCGTCGCCGTGACCACGCCGGCCCAGCCCACGGTCATCCGCGTCGGCACGAAAGCCCCGGCTCCCCCGGCTCCCCCAGCTCCCCCGGCTCCCCCAGCTCCCCCGGTGGCGCCGGCTGCGTCGCCTGCCAACACCGGCGCCGCCGCGCCGAGTGTGGCCGGCGGCAGCGTGTGGGACCGGCTGGCGCAGTGCGAGTCCGGCGGAAACTGGGCCATCAACACCGGCAACGGCGGCGGGGTCCAGTTCGACCGGGGGACGTGGCTGAGCAACGGCGGCGGCGCGTACGCCCCCGTGGCCAGCGAGGCGAGCAGGGAGCAGCAGATCGTGGTGGCCGAGCGCGTCCGCTCCGCCCGCGGCTTCGCGCCGTGGCCCTCCTGTGCCAGCAAGCTGGGCCTGCTCTGAGACCACCTGAGCAGGCTTCGGCCGCGCTGCTCGGGCCCGTCGAGGTGCGCGCCCTCGCCAACGAACTGGGGGTGCGGCCGACGAAGGCGCTGGGCCAGAACTTCGTGCACGACGCCAACACCGTGCGCCGCATCGTGGCCGCTGCCGGGGTGGGTGAGCACGACGTGGTGCTCGAGGTCGGCCCGGGGCTCGGCTCGCTGACCCTGGCGCTGCTCGGCCCGGTGGCGGCGGTGATCGCTGTCGAGATCGACCCGGTGCTGGCCGGGCGGCTGCCGCGCACGGTCGCCGAACGCGCCCCAGGTCTCGCGCACAAGCTCGCCGTGCGCGAGGGCGACGCCCTGCGGGTGCGGGCGACCGACCTGCCCACCGCGCCGACCGCGCTCGTGGCGAACCTGCCGTACAACGTCGCGGTGCCCGTGCTGCTCACCCTGTTCGCCGAGCTGCGGTCGCTGCGCACTGCGCTGGTGATGGTGCAGGCCGAGGTGGCCGACCGGCTGGCGGCGGTTCCCGGGTCCCGCACCTACGGTGTGCCCAGCGTCAAGGCGGCGTTCCACGGGACGCTCACCAGGGCCGGCTCCGTGGGCCGCGGGGTGTTCTGGCCGGTGCCCGGGGTCGATTCGGGTCTGGTGCGCCTGGATCGCTACCCGAGCGCGCCATGGGCCTGCGACGACGACACCCGCCGCCGGGTGTTCGCCGTGGTTGACGCCGCGTTCGCCCAGCGCCGCAAGACGCTGCGGGCCGCGCTGGCCACCTGGGCGGGATCGCCCGTCGAGGCGGAGCGACGGCTACGGGCGGCGGGCATCGATCCGGGGGTGCGCGGGGAGCAGCTCGCGGTGGCGTCGTACGTGGCGCTGGCCGACGTGGCCCGACCTGCGCCCGCGCACGACTAGGCTCGGCTCCCGTGCTCGCCGTCGTCCCGCCCCCGGTCACCGTGCGGGCGCCCGCGAAGGTGAACCTGCACCTCGCCGTCGGGGATCTGCGGCGCGACGGCTTCCACAGCCTGGTCACCGTGTTCCAGGCGTTGTCGCTCACCGACGACGTGCGCGTGGCCCCCGCCGACTCCCTCGTCGTGACGGTGCGCGGCGAAGGCGCGGCGAGCGTTCCGGTCGACCACCGCAACCTCGTGTGGCGCGCCACCGAGCTGCTGGCCACCGAGGCCGGGCGCGCGCCTGACGTCTCCATCGCCGTGACCAAGACCATCCCCGTGGCCGGCGGCATGGCCGGGGGCAGTGCCGACGCGGCGGCGACCCTGGTGGCGCTGGCTGCGCTGTGGCGCCTGGAGCTCAGCCGCGACGAGCTGGCCGCCCTCGGCGCCCGCCTGGGCAGCGACGTGCCGTTCGCCCTGCACGGGGGGACCGCCCTCGGGACGGGGCGGGGTGAGCGGCTGCTGCCGGTGCTCGCCCGCAACACCTTCCACTGGGTGCTCGCCCTGGCCGCGGACGGGCTGCCCACCCCGGCGGTCTACGCCGAACTCGACCGGCTGCGTGCCGCGGCCCCGCCCCCCCGGGCGGGGGACGTGCAGCCCTTGATGCACGCGCTCACCGCGGGCGACCCCGTGGCGCTGGGCCCCCTGCTCACCAACGACCTGCAGGCAGCGGCGCTCTCGCTGCGGCCGGTGCTGCGCCGCACCCTGCGCGCCGGCACCGCGGCGGGTGCACTTGCCGGGATCGTCTCCGGCTCCGGGCCGACCTGCGCATTCCTGTGCGCCGACGCCGACGCCGCGGTGCGGATCAGCGCCGAGCTCGCCGGGGGCGGGGTGTGCCGCACGGTGCGCGTGGCCAGCGGTCCGGCGGCCGGTGCCCGCGTGGTGCCCGGCGGGGTAGCGGTGCGCAGCTGATGGCCGCCGGGGTGAACCTCGTCAACCTCGAGGACGTGCACCTCTCGTTCGGGGTGAAGCCGCTGCTGGACGGGGTGTCCCTCGGGGTCGCCTCGGGTGAGCGCATCGGCGTCGTCGGGCGCAACGGCGACGGCAAGACCACGTTGCTGGAGGTGCTCGCCGCAACGGCGCCCGTCGACTCGGGCCGGGTCAGCCGCATCGGTGGGCTGCGGATGGCGGTGGTGACCCAGCGCGGGGTGTTGCCGCCGGGTGCCACCGTGGCCGAGGTGGTCCTCGCCCCGCTGGGCATGGTCGAGCATGAGTGGGCCGGTGACCCGCGCATCCGTTCGGTGCTGCACGGGATCGGTGTGGACGGGTCCAGGGCGAGCGCAGCGACGGGGGGTGGGCCCGGCCTCGATGCCCGGGTGGACGACCTCTCCGGTGGGGAACGCCGCCGGGTCGCGCTGGCGGCGGCCCTGGTGCAGGACCTCGACCTCGTGGTGCTCGACGAGCCGACGAACCACCTGGACGTCGAGGGTGTGCAGTGGCTGGCCGAGCACCTGGTGGCCCGGCGCAGCGCCGCCGTCGTCGTCACCCACGACCGCTGGTTCCTCGACACCGTGGCCACCCGCACGTGGGAGGTGGTCGGCGGCGGGGTGGAGAGCTACGAGGGTGGCTACGCGGACTGGGTCTACGCCCGCGCCGAGCGCACCCGCCAGACCGATTCCGCCGAGGCACGCCGGCGCAACCTCGCGCGCAAGGAGCTGGCCTGGCTGCGCCGGGGTCCGCCCGCCCGCACGTCCAAGCCCCGCTACCGCATCGAGTCGGCGGAGGCCCTGATCGCTGACGTGCCGCCGCCGCGGGACTCGGTTGCGCTGGCGTCCTTCGCCGCTCGGCGCCTCGGCAAGGTGGTGCTGGAGCTGGAGGAGGCGGAACTGTCCACGCCGGACGGCCATGAGCTGGTGCGCGACCTCACCTGGTGCCTCGGCCCCGGTGAGCGGGTCGGGCTGGTGGGCGTCAACGGCTCGGGCAAGACAACGTTGCTGCGCACCCTGGCCGGGGAGCGCGAGCCGTCGCGTGGGCGGCGCATCCAGGGGCAGACGGTGCGCCTGGGGTGGCTGCGCCAAGAACTCGACGACCTGCCGGTCGGCCTGACCGTGCTGGCCGCGGTGGAGGAGGTGGCCCGGGTGATCACCCTCGGCGACAAGGAGCTGAGCGCGGGGCAGCTCGCCGAGCGGCTCGGCTTCGCCCCCGCGCGCCAGCGCACGCCCGTGCGTGACCTCTCCGGTGGTGAGCGGCGTCGGCTGCAGCTCACCCGGGTGCTCATGGCCGAGCCCAACGTGCTGCTGCTCGACGAGCCGACCAACGACCTCGACATCGACACGTTGCAGCAGCTGGAGGACCTGCTCGACTCGTGGCCGGGCACGTTGGTGGTGATCAGCCACGACCGGTATCTCATCGAGCGAGTCACCGACTCGGTGTGGGCGCTGTTCGGCGACGGCAAGTTGACGAACCTGCCGCGCGGCATCGCGGAGTACCTGCAGCGGCGCGCCGTCGACCTGGCGGACACCCCGGCCGCGTCCGGCTCGGGGGCGCCCGGGCCGTCCGCGGCCGTCACCGGTGCAGCCGAGCAGCGCGCCGCGCGCAAGGAGCTGAGCCGGGTGGAGCGCGCCATCGCCAAGCTGGACGAGCGTGAGCGGAGCCTGCACGGCGCGCTCGCTCAGGCCGCTACCGACCCGGCGAGCCTGCAGACCCTGGGCGCGGAGCTGCGGACGCTGCACGCCGACAAGGCGCGCGCCGAGGAACAGTGGATGGAACTCGCCGAGGCCCTTGGCTGAACTTGCCGGGCCCCGGCTGCGCTCAGTCCGCCGCCGCGACCAACGGCTCGAGGGTCAGTGCCGGGTGCTCCTGCTGGAGGTAGCGCAGCCGCCAGCGGTCGCTGACCAGGGCCAGCAGCACGCCGTCGCCGCGGGTGAACACCTCTATACCCCGCTGCCGATCGAGCTCGCCGGCCGACTCGGCGTCCGTGCGCCGCGCCAGGGAGAAGGGCAGCGGCTCCATGGACGCGTCGACGTCGAACTCGCTCTTCATCCGCGCGGCCACCACCTCGAACTGCATGGGCCCCACGGCGGCCAGCACCGGGGCGGACTCGCCGCGCACCTCGTTGCGCAGCACTTGCACCACACCCTCGGAATCCAGCTGCTCGACGGCGCGGCGGAACTGCTTGGCCTTGCCGCCGACCGCGCCGCGCAGCACCCGGAAGTGCTCGGGGGCGAACTGCGGTATGGGCGGGAAGCGCACGGGGGCGTCCGCCCACAACGTGTCACCGACGGTGAGCGACAGGGCGTTCACCAGCCCAACGACGTCCCCGGGATACGCGGTGTCCACAGTGGATCGATCGCGGCCGAACACCGACTGGGCGTACTTGGTGGTGAACGGCTTCCCGGTTGCTGCGTTGACCACCACCATGCCGCGCTCGAACACCCCGGACACCACCCGCAGGTAGGCGAGGCGATCACGGTGTGCGGCGTCGAGCCCGGCCTGCACCTTGAACACCACGGCGCTGAACGGATCGGTGACCTCGCGCGGACGGGTGTCGACGTCGAGGCGGGCGCGCGGCGGCGGAGCGAGGTCGACCAGCAGGTCCAGCAGCTGCGCCACCCCGAAGTTCAACACCGCGGAGGAGAACAGCACCGGGGACGTCTGCCCGGCCAGGAACAGCTCCTCGTCGTGGTCCGCGCCGGTCGCCGCCAACAGCTCGCTCTCCTCCACCGCGGTGGTCCAGGCGTCGCCCTCGCGGTCGGCGGCGCCAACGGGTGTGAGGTGCTCCTGCGGGGCGAGGTGGGCACCACCGGCGGTGCGGGTGAAGCGTACGTACTCGCCGGTGCGCCGGTCGAGTAGACCCCGGAAGTCGCCCGCGATCCCCACGGGCCAGAACACGGGGGTGGGCTCGAGCCCGATGCGGGCGGAGATCTCGTCCATCAGCTCCAGCGGCGCCTGCCCGGGCCGGTCCCACTTGTTGATCACCGTGATCACCGGGATGCCACGGTGGCGGCACACCTGGAACAACTTCAGCGTCTGCGGCTCCAGCCCCTTGGCGGCGTCGATGAGCATCACCGCGGCGTCGACGGCGGTGAGCACCCGGTAGGTGTCCTCGGAGAAGTCGGAGTGTCCGGGGGTGTCCACCAGGTTCACCACCGCGTCGACACCCGAGCCCGAGCGGTAGCCGAACTGCAGCGCCGTCGAGCTCACCGAGATGCCCCGGGCCTTCTCCAGCTCCATCCAGTCGCTCACCGTAGGGCGCCGGCCCGCCTTGCCGTGGATCGCGCCCGCCTCGGAGATCACCCGCGCGTGCAGCGCCAGCGCCTCGGTAAGCGTCGACTTGCCCGCGTCGGGGTGGCTGATCACGGCGAACGTGCGGCGGCGGGCGACCTCGGCGCGCAGGGCGACCGCGGCGTCGGGTGCCGTCGTCTGCTCAGGCGTCGTCAAGCGATCGAGCGCGGCGGACGGCTGGGTCACCGGGGTCCTCTCCTGCAGGCGGCAACGGCCCAGGCTACCGTCGCGGGCGGCCCACCGCGCCGGGTACGGGCCACGGCACGGGCGACATAGGGTGACGCCTCGTGAGCACATTCACCGACACCATGTACCGCACCGCTGCGACGTCGCCGAAGGGCATGGTGACCGGTGAGCCCGGCGTGCCCGTGCGCCGCACCTGGGGCGAGGTGCACGCGCACGCGCGCACGATCGCCGGGTCGCTCGCCGCAATCGGGGTGGGCCCAGCTGACGCGGTGACGGTGCTCGCCGGAAACCCCGTCGACATCGCGCCGGCCATCCAGGGGGCCTGGATGCGCGGGGCCAGCGTGACGATGTTGCACCAGCCGACCCCGCGGACCGACCTAGGCGTGTGGGTCCACGAGACCATGACGGTGCTCGGCATGGTCAGCGCGAAGGTGGTGCTGCTGGGTACCCCGTTCGAGCCGGTGAAACAGGTGCTGATCGACAACGAGGTGACCGTGCTGGAGATGGGCGAGCTGGCCGACGGCCCCGACACCGACCCCGTCGAAGTGGCCGAGGGGGCGACGGCGCTGCTGCAACTGACCTCCGGCTCCACCGGCCACCCGAAGGCCGTGCGCATCACCCACGCCAACCTGCAGGCCAACCTCGACGGCATCCGGCTGGCCGGTCGGCTCGACCCGAAGACCGATGTGGCGGTGAGCTGGCTGCCGCTGTTCCACGACATGGGCATGGTCGGCTTCCTCACCCTGCCGATGCAGCTGGGTATCGAGCTGGTGTCGGTCACCCCCATGGACTTCCTGGGCAACCCGCTGCTGTGGGCCGACCTCATCAGCCGCTACGGCGGCACGCTCACCGCCGCGCCGAACTTCGCCTTCGCCGTGCTGGGTAAGCGACTGGCCAGGGCGCAGGAGGGTTCCCTGGACCTGTCCACGTTGCGCTTCGCCCTCAACGGGGCGGAACCCATCGACCCGGCCGCCGTGCGGGGCTTCACGGACGCGGGGGCGCGCTTCGGCCTGGACGCCGGCGCCGTGGTGTGCGCCTACGGGATGGCCGAGGTGACGCTCGCCGCGTCGCTCGCCGAGTTCGGCCGGGGCCTTACTGTCGACCGCATCGACGCCGACGCCCTGGAGCGGGACCGCCGGGCGGTGCCGGTGGGCGCCGATGCGGTCAACGCCCGGGTGTTCCCCACCCTGGGCCCCCTGTTGTCCGGGCTGCAGGCCAGGGTGGTCGACGAGCAGGGCGCGGTGTTGGGTGTCCGCGGGGTGGGGGTGATCCAGCTGCGGGGCGCTGCTGCGACGCCGGGCTACCTCACCGTGGACGGCCCGGTGGCGACCCAGGACGCCGACGGGTGGATCGACTCCGGGGACGAGGGCTACCTCACCGAAGCCGGGCACGTGGTGGTGTGCGGCCGGGTCAAGGACGTCATCATCATGGGGGGGCGCAACATCTACCCCACCGACATCGAGCGGGCGGCCAGCGAGGTCGACGGGGTGCGCGCGGGCAACGTGGTGGCCGTGCGGATCGAGGCCAGGGACCGGCGGGAGAGCTTCGGGGTGGCGCTGGAGAGTGCGCGGGCGGGCGACGCCGAGGAGGTCGCCCGGATCCGCAAGGCCGTCACTGCGGCAGTGGTCGACGCCGTGGGCGTTCGGCCGCGCACGGTCAGCGTGCTGGCGCCGGGCAGCCTGCCGAAGACGCCGTCGGGCAAGCTGCGCCGGTCGTCCTCGGCCGAGCTGGTGACGTCGGAGGCCGCGCGCAGCGAGGCCTGAGTGGGTGGGTGCCGGTCGCGGCGCCAATGCATCCCTCAGCTCCGCGGGTGAACCTGGTTCTGCGCGTCGACCAGGCTGCGGGTGAGCAGCAGCTGCACGGCGTCGGCCGCCTCCTGCGCCACGATCTCCACCTCGGCGCGCTCGGCGGCGGCGAAGGGCTTGAGCACGTAGTCGGCCGGGTCCATCCGTCCCGGTGGACGGCCGATGCCCACCCGCACCCGCAGGTAGTCCCTGCTGCCCAGCGACGCCGAGATCGACCGCAGCCCGTTGTGCCCACCCTCACCGCCCCCGCGTTTGAGCCGCACCACCCCCAACTCGAGGTCCAGCTCGTCATGCACCACGACCAGGTCGTCGACGGTCACCGAGAAGAAGCGCACGACGCCGGCCACCGGGCCACCCGAGACGTTCATGTACGACCGAGGCTTGGCCAGCACGGTGCGCCGCCCAGCCAACCGCCCCTCGCACACGTCGGCGCCGCTGCGCTTGTGCGCGCTGAACCGGCCGCCGCTGCGCCTGGCCAGCTCCTCGGCCACCAGGAACCCCACGTTGTGCCGGGTGCGCTCGTACTGCGGGCCAGGGTTGCCCAGGCCGACCACCACGGCGGTGCCGTCGTGCGGCTGCGCTGAGGAGTCCACGTGCCGCTCCCGCGGGCTCGAGGTGGCGGTCAGTCCCCGGACTTCTCGGTGTCGTCGGCTCCGGGAGCCGCCTCGTCCGCGGCCTCGGCGATGTCGGCATCGGAGGGATCCTCGACCACCCCCGCACCCTCGACGTCGAGCTCGGCCTCGAGCTCCTCGGCGGTGGGGGCCGCGACGACGTTGACCACCAGGGTCTCGGCGTCGACGTGCAGGGTGACGCCGGCGGGCAGCTGAACCTGGCCGGCCAGTACCTGGGTGCCTACCTCGGCGCCCTCGACGGACACCTCCAGCTGTTCGGGGATGCTCATCACGTCCGCCTCGACCTGCAGCGTGTTGGCCTCCTGGGTGACCAGCGTGCCGGGGGCGGCGTCACCGCCCACCACGACGTTGATGTCCACGACGACGTGCTCGCCGCGCCGGATGACCAGCAGGTCGCAGTGCTCGACGTAATTGCGGATGGGGTGCACCACCACGGTCTTCACCAGGGCCAGGTGGTCGCTGCCTGCGGCGGCGATGGTGAGGACGGCGTTGGTGCCGTGCTCGCGCAGCACCCGGGCGAACTCCAGGGACGGCAGCGCCAGGTGCAGGGGGTCGGTGCCGTGGCCGTACAACACGGCGGGCACCTTGTTGGCGCGGCGGGTCCGGCGCGCGGCCCCCTTGCCGAACTCGGTGCGCGTCTCGGCGCTCAGGCGGACAGCAGAGTTGTTGCCGGACACGGTGTTCTCCTCGGGCTTCGATCGGGGCGTGCGGTGACGGGCGGCTGGGGTCAGCGCGGGAGTGGATACGTCGCTGGATCAGACACAGCACGGCACGAACTCCACCGCAGCCACGTCGATCACGACGACCCGCCACGCGCACGTACTTCAGGCGCGCCGAGCGGGTCACCCTCGCCGAGACAACCCGCGCAGCCTAGCCCGCCGAGCGAACTCGGGTCCACCCGGCGCCGCCCCCGGCCAGCGGTAGCGCAGGGCCGGTGGACGCTGGGTCCGGCAGTTCAGGCGTCACCGTTGAACAGGCTGGTCACCGAGTCGTCTTCGAACACCGCCCGGATCGCCTGCGCCAGCAGCGGCGCGATGGACAGCACGGTGAGCTGGGGGAACTGCTTCTCGGGTCCGATCGGCAGGGTGTTGGTGAAGATGACCTCCCGCGCGCCGCAGGTGGACAACCGCTCGGTAGCGGAGCCGGAGAGCACCCCGTGGGTGGCGGCGATCACGACGTCGGCCGCGCCGGCGTCCCGCAGCACCTGCACGGCCCCGGCGACCGTTCCGCCGGTGTCGATCATGTCGTCGATCAGGATGCAGGTACGCCCGGACACCTCTCCCACCACCCGGTTCGCCTTGACCTGATTGGGCACCTTGGGGTCGCGGGTCTTGTGCACGAAGGCAAGGGGTACCCCACCGAGTGAGTCGGCCCACTTCTCGGCCACCCGCACCCGCCCGGAGTCGGGGGAGACGACGGTGATGTCCGCGGTGCCGTACTTGGCGATCACGTAGTCGCACAGCTGGGAATGCGCCAGCAGGTGGTCGACGGGTCCGTCGAAGAAACCCTGGATCTGCGCGGTGTGCAGGTCCACCGCCATGATGCGGTCGGTACCCGCGGTCTTGAACAGGTCGGCGATGAGGCGCGCCGAAATGGGCTCGCGCCCCAGGTGCTTCTTGTCCTGGCGGGCGTAGGGATAGAACGGCATGATCACGGTTATCCGCTTGGCCGAGGCCCGCTTGAGCGCATCCACCATGATCAGCTGCTCCATGATCCAGGTGTTGATCGGCGCGCAGTGGCTCTGCAGGACGAAGGCGTCGCAGCCGCGTACCGACTCCTCGAACCGCACGAAGATCTCACCGTTGGCGAAGTCGCGGGCGGACTGCGGGGTGATGGTCACCCCCAGCTGCGCGGCCACCTCGGCGGCCAAGTCGGGATGTGCCCGCCCCGCGAACAGCATGAGCTTCTTCTTCGGGGTTGCCGACATCGAACTCACCGGGTGTCGCCGTTCTCGTCGCGTCGGGGTTCGGCTCGTTCGGTCAGTTCCGCGTCCGTGGCCGCGGCGGCAGCGTTGGCCGCCTCCGCGGCGTTGGCCGCGGCGGTGCCGGGGCGCTTCGCGGCCACCCACCCCTCGATGGTGCGTTGGGTTCCGCCGGAGACCGCCAGCGCACCGGGCGGGACGTCGGAGCGCACCACGGTGCCCGCCCCGGTGTAGGCGCCGTCGCCGACGTGCAGGGGAGCGATGAACATGGTGTCGGAGCCGGTGCGCACGTGGGAGCCGATGACGGTGCGGTTCTTGTGCACCCCGTCGTAGTTCACGAACACGCTCGACGCGCCGATGTTGGTGTGCTCCCCGATCGTGGCGTCACCCACATAGGTCAGGTGCGGCACCTTCGAGCCGGTGCCGATCTGGGCGTTCTTGGTTTCCACGAAGGCGCCGATCCTGGTGTCGGCGGCGAGCTCGGTGCCCGGACGTAGGTAGGCGAACGGGCCGACCGTCGCACCGTCGCCCACCACCGCGGAGCTGGCGTGCGTGCGCACCACCTGCGCGCCCGCGCCCACCCGCACGTCGGTGAGCGTGGTGTCGGGGCCGATCCTTGCTCCGGGGCCCACCGTCGTGCGGCCGTGCAACTGCACCCCCGGCAACAGCTCGACGTCGGGGGCCAGCGCCACGTCCACGTCCACCCAGGTACTCGCCGGATCCAGCACGCTCACCCCCTCGCGCATCCACCGCGTCAGCACCCGGCGGTTGAGCTCGGCGCCCACCTCCGCCAGCTGTACCCGGTCGTTGACCCCCGCCACCAGCCAGTGATCGTCGACCGGCAGCGCGCCGATGCGGTGGCCGGACCCGCGCGCCAGGGCGAGCACGTCGGGTAGGTACAGCTCACCCTGGGCGTTGGCGGTGTTCAGCTGCGCCAGCGCCGCCCGGAGCACCTCGGCGTCGAAGGCGTACACCCCCGCATTCACCTCGCGAACGGCGCGTTGCCGGTCGGTGGCGTCGACGTGCTCGACAATGGCTTCCACCGCGCCATCAGGCCCCCGCAGCACCCGGCCGTAACCGCCTGCGTCGGCGAGCACGGTCGTGAGGACGCTCACCCCGCAGCCGCGCGCCTCGTGCACGCCGAGCAGCGCCTGCAGGGTTTCGGAGTCCAGCAGCGGGACGTCGCCCGACGTCACCAGCACCGTGCCCGTGAGCCCCGGTGCCAGCACCGCCAGCCCGCAGGACACCGCATCGCCCGTGCCACGCTGCTCGGCCTGCACGGCAGTGGTGACGGCCACCCCGAGCTCGGCGCAGCGGGCGGTGAGTTCCGCGCCCACCTGCTCGCGGGCGTGCCCGAGGACGACGACAAGGCGCTGCGCCGCCGTTGCTGCGGCGGCGTGCACGGCGTGGGCCAGCAGGGTGCGCCCGCCAACGCGGTGCAACACCTTGGCGGTCGCCGAACGCATGCGGGTGCCCTCTCCGGCGGCGAGGACGATCACCGCTGCGGGTGCGGAGCCAGGTGGTGGCTGCGTGGGCACGCATCTCCCTCGGGCGGCGTCGGTGTGTCGGGGTCCTGCCGGGAAGTCGGCTGCGCCGACGAGGAATGATCCTACGGGCCACCGCGGGCGCTCCTGACCGGGTGCACGCTCCGCCGCTGTGCCGGCCGTGGCGCTCCGCCGCTGTGCCGGCCGTGGCGCTCCGCCGCTGTGCCGGCCGTGGCGCTCCGCCGCCAGGATTCGAACCTGAACCATCGGTACCAAAAACCGAGGTGCTGCCTTTACACCACGGCGGACCGCGCGCCGACGATTCTCGCACGGCGACCGCAGTGGCGTCGTCGACCCGCCGGGGAACGGCTTTCGCAGTGAAGAGACGTCGCGGGAATCGGCTCAGCCGGAGAGCGCGCGCCAGGGCTCGGTCCCGCGCCTGCTGACGGGCGACGGACAGTCACAGCTTGGGAGCTAATCACCTGTTGGAGTGATTATCTGGGGAACGTGCTGTCATTCGGGCTACACACCGTTACGTTGACGCGGACGGCACCGAGCCGCGCCCTCCGCACCTAGCAGATTCCGGCGCACCGGTTGATTGCGAAACCCGCGTGGTCGACGTCGGTCGTGCAGTCCGTCGGCCACGTGCCACCGCGGGCGCCGGTGTAGGAGTACAGGAGGAGTGGTCGTGACGATCGTCCAGAACGTGACCACCCGGCCGGTGAACAGCGACCCTTCCGGCGCGGTGACCACGGGCGACGATGTTGCCGTCGCTCGGCCGGCCCCCGGCCCGGCGCGGCGCACGGGGGTCGGGCTCACTGGCCCGCAGTTCCTCTTCGCCGTCGACACGATAAGCGTGGTGGGCATCACGGCCCTGCTGCACGGGCCCACCCCGTTCGTCCTGCTGGTCACCGCGGCGACGCTGCTCACGTTCAGGTTGTCGGGTCTGTACCGGCCGCGGCTGACGCGCTCGGCGCTCGACGACCTGCCGCGGATCTTCGGGGGCGCCCTCGTCGCCGCCTCGGTCGCCCCCCTGCTCTGGGAGGTGCTCACCGCCCAGGAGACGAACGTGCCCGACCTCGTCTCGGTCGTCCTCGGCGCGGGGGTCGTCTTCGGGACCCGCGGGCTCGGCTACCTCCTCATCGCACGCTGGCGCCGTGGCCGGGTCGCCCGCCCTACGCTGGTGCTCGGCGCCGGTGTCGTCGGGGCCCGGCTGGGCCAGAGCATGGTCGAGGATTCCGGGCTCGGTCTGCGGCTCGTCGGTTACCTCGACGACGACCCGCTGCTGGACGGTGACGAGTTGGGGGCGCCGGTGCTGGGTGACATGTCGAGCCTGGCCCGAACCATCGTCGAGCGCGGCGTCACCGACGTCTTCGTGGCCTTCGGCACGCTGCGCAGCTCGAGTCTGGTCGAGGTGTTGCGCACCTGTGACCGGCTGTCCTGCGAGATCTTCTTCGTCCCCCGCCTGTTCGAGTTGCACGCGATCACCCGGGACACCGACGAGGTGCATGGCCTGCCCGTGGTGCGGGCGCGGCGGGCCCCGTACCGCACGCGGAGCTGGGCGCTCAAGCGCGTGCTGGATCTCGTGGTGGCGACGACGGCGCTGGTGGTGGTCGCTCCCGTCCTGGCGGTGTGTGCGTTGCTCGTGCGGCTGGAGGTGGGTCCGGGCATCTTCTTCCGGCAGACCAGGGTGGGCCTCGACGGCCGCGAGTTCCAGATCATCAAGTTCCGCTCGCTGCGTCCGGCGTCGGCGGCCGAGTCGCAGACGCTGTGGAACATCTCGATCGACGACCGGCTCGGGCCGATCGGCCGGCTGCTGCGGCGCACCTCACTGGACGAACTACCCCAGCTGTTCAACATCGTCCGGGGCGACATGTCGCTGGTCGGACCCCGCCCGGAGCGCCCACACTTCGTGCACCAGTTCCAGGCCGCGTACCCCAGTTACACCGCACGTATCCGGGTGCCGGCCGGGCTGACCGGGTTGGCTGCGGTGAGCGGCCTGCGTGGGGACACCTCGATCGAGGACCGCGCCCGCTACGACAACGTCTACATCGAGAACTGGTCGCTGTGGCTCGACGTCAAGATCCTGTTGCGCACCGCCCTGGCCGTCCTGCGCCGAACCGGCAGCTGAGGGCCGGGGTGTGACGTGGATCAGGGTGGGCTGCGACCTCGTCAACGTGGCCGAGGTCGGCCGCAGCATCGAGCTCTTCGGACAGCGCTACCTGCGGCGGGTGCGACGACCACCACCCACCAGCGTTGCATCGCTGCACTGCCCAGACCCTCACAACCCCAGCGCAAGCCTGACTCGCCCTGCTGGTGATCCGCCGGCCCTTGCTGTGACGCACATCCGCGAGCCAGCGACCTGCGGGGCCTCGGCGGCAGCTGGTGGAGCCGGCCATGACGGCTGTACCTCCAACTTGCTCAAGCCCCACTGGTGTCGAGTACCGCACCGCCCTGACAGGCACAGCGGCACCATTCCCCGGTGCCGTGCGCGGCGCGGGTGGAGGAAGATCACGCCGCCGGCGTCACCCGCACGACGGCGTCCCCGGAGCCGTTATCGGTGGTGAGGTAGAGCGAACCGTCGGGGCCCTGCTGCACCGAACGCAGCCGCCCCAGCGAGCCGTCCAGCTCGGGTGGCACCACCACACCGGTGAGCTTTCCCGCCGCGTCGAGCTGCATGGCCAGCACCTTCTGCCCCTTGAGGGCCGCCACCACGATGGCGCCGTCCAGCGCGCCCCACTGCGATCCGGTGAGGAAGGCGGCCCCGGACACCGCCTCGGTGGGGCTACCCGAACTCCACACCGCGGGCACGGCGTCGGGAAAGCGCGCGGTGTCGGTCATCGGCACGCTCTCGTCGTAGCGGGTGACGGTGCCGCCCTGGCTCGGGTCCCAACCGTAGTTGCCCCCCGCCACCTCCAGGTTCACCTCGTCGTCGACGGTCGGACCATGTTCGGCGGTGAACACCTGGGCGGTGCCCGGCCGCACCGCGAGGCCCTGCAGGTTGCGGTGGCCGTAGCTCCACACGTACGGCGCCTGGGGGAATGGGCCGCCCGGGAGCGGGGCGCCGGTGGAGAGGTCGGCGCGCAGCGTCTTGCCCCCCAGGTTGGCCAGGTTCTGCGCCGCGGCCGGGTCGGCGGTGTCCCCGGTGGCGATCATCAACGCGCCGTTCGGGTCCAGCCCGAGTCGGCACCCGGAGTGCCGGCCGGAGGGGTTCAGCGGCAGTCCGGTCACCAGCGGCTGCGGCGCGGCGTCGGCGGTGGTGCCGTCGACCGACAACGTCCAGGTGAGCACCCGGATGTCCACCGGCGAGCCGTTCTCGGCATGCGACTGGCAGGTGGAGAACCTGCGGCTCGTGCTGAAGTCGGGATGCACCAGCAGTCCCATCAGGCCGCTCTCACCCCGGGCGTACACATCGGCGAGGTCCATCCGCACCTGGGCTGCGACCCCGCCGCGCACGAGCTGCACCCGGCCGGGGCGCTCGGTGACCAGCATCGCGCCGTCGGGCAGGAAGCCCAAGTCCCAGGCGTTCTGCAGCCCACCCACCACGGTCTGTACCCGCAACGCGGGCACCCCGGGCACCCCCGCGCTGCCGGGTGCGGCCGACCCGGCCAGGGTGGGCACGTCGGTGGCGCCGGTGGTGGCGGAGCCGGCGTTGCTGCAGCCGCCGAGGACGAGCGCCGCGACGAGGGCGGCGTAGGCGATGCGACGCTGGCTCACGCCGCCAGTGTGCCCGCGTTTAGGCTGTGCGCGGCGGCCACCGCCTCACCGTGGATCCCCCGTGCGCTGCCCCGTGTCCGACGTCGCTGCGATCCGATGCTCAGGAGAGCCCCCACCCGTGTCTGCTCCGCGCTCGTCCGGGCCCCTCGCCGGTCTGCTCGCCGCCGCCCTGCCCGATCCCGCGCTGACCGCCGTGGCCGAGGGCGCGGGTACCCCGAGGCTGGAGCTGGAGGGCCCGAGCTCGGCGCGGCCGTTCGTGGTGGCCGCCCTGGCCCAGCGCGCGCCGGTGCTGGTCGTCACCGCCACCGGCCGCGAGGCCGACGACCTGGGTGCGGCGGTCGCTGAGCTCATGGGTGCCGAGCCGGTGGCGGTGTTCCCGTCGTGGGAGACGCTGCCGCACGAGCGCCTCTCGCCCCGCGCCGACACGGTGGGCCGGCGCTTGGAAGTGCTGCGGCGCCTGGCGCATCCCGACGCCCACGGCGAGCTGCGGGTGGTGGTGACCACCGTGCGCTCCTTGGTGCAGCCGATGGCGCCCGGCCTCGGTGACGTGGCGCCCGTTCGGCTGCGGGTGGGCCAGGAGCACCCACTGGCCACCCTCGTCGAGCGGCTGGTGGAGCTGGCCTACGCGCGGGTGGACATGGTGGGCAAACGCGGGGAGTTCGCGGTACGCGGCGGCATCCTCGACGTGTTCCCGCCGACGGCGGAGCACCCGGTGCGGGTGGAGCTCTGGGGCGACGAGGTGAGCGAGCTGCGGCCGTTCTCCGTCGCCGACCAGCGGTCCATCCCCGCGCTGGAGCTGGACGAGCTGATCGCCCCCGGCTGCCGCGAGCTGCTGCTCACCGCCGAGGTGCGGCAGGCGGCGGCCGAGCTGGCGCAGGCGCACCGCGGCGACGCGGCCCTGGTGGAGATGCTGGACAGGCTCGCATCGGGGGTTCCCGTTGAGGGTATGGAGGCGCTGCTGCCGGTGCTTGCGCACGGGCAGCTGCAGCTGCTCACCGAGGTGCTGCCCGCGGGTGCGCACGTGCTGGTGTGCGACCCGGAGAAGGTGCGCACCCGCGCAGGCGACCTGGTGCGCACCGGGCAGGAGTTCCTCGAGGCCAGCTGGACCGCGGCCTCCGTGGGTGGCGCCGCTCCACTCGACCCGAAGGGCCTGAACCTCGGCTCCTCGGCCTATCGCAGTCTGGCGCAGGCGCATGCCGTCACCGCGGCGGCTGGGGTGCCGTGGTGGTCGCTGAGCCCCCTCATCTCCGGCCGCGGCCCCGACGACGGGGTGCGCACCCTCGACCTCACCGCGGTGGTGTCGGCCAGGGGAGCCGACGCCGAGATCGCGGCCACCTTCGCCGCACTGCGCGCCCACGTGTCCGCTGGGGGAACCGGTGCGGTGGTGGTGGCGGGGGCGGGCACCGCCCAGCGGGTGCTGGAGCGCCTCGCCGAGGCCGATGTTCCCGCGCTGCACGGTGCGCCCGGGGCCGTCCCCGTGCCCGGCCGGGTCACGGTGCTGCGCGGTTGCCTGGCCGACGGGCTGGTGGCACCGGGTGCCCGGCTCGTGGTGGTCACCGAGACCGACCTCACCGGCAACCGGGCCGCCTCCACCGCCGACGGGCGGCGGATGCCGGCCAAGCGCCGAAACCAGGTCGACCCGCTGGCGCTGACCGCGGGTGACCTGGTGGTGCACGACCAGCACGGCATCGGAAAGTTCGTGGAGATGACCGAGCGCACGATGCGCACGGGTGACGTCACGGCGCGGCGTGAGTACCTGGTCATCGAATACGCCGCCAGCAAGCGCGGGCACCCCGGCGACCGACTGTTCGTCCCCATGGAGAGCCTGGACCAGCTCTCCCGCTACGTCGGCGGTGAGCTGCCCACCCTGAGCCGCCTCGGCGGGTCGGACTGGCAGAACACCAAACGCAAGGCGCGCAAGGCAGTCCGGGAGATCGCCGGCGAGCTGGTGGCGTTGTACGCCGCGCGCCAGGCTGCCGCGGGGCACGCGTTCGGCCCCGACACCCCCTGGCAGCGCGAACTCGAGGACGCCTTTCCCTTCACCGAAACCGTCGACCAGCTCATGGCGATCAACGACGTCAAGGCGGACATGGAGAAGCCCGTCCCGATGGACCGGGTGATCTGCGGTGACGTGGGCTACGGCAAGACCGAGATCGCCGTGCGGGCGGCGTTCAAGGCGGTGCAGGACGGCAAGCAGGTGGCGGTGCTGGCCCCGACCACGCTGCTGGCCCAGCAGCACCTGCAGACCTTCACCGAACGCATGGCCGCCTTCCCCGTGACGATCAAGGGGCTGTCCCGCTTCACCGACCCGCACGAGGTCGCCGGCGTCGTCGCCGGGTTGGCCGACGGCAGCGTCGACATCGTCATCGGCACGCACCGGCTGCTGCAGACCGGAGTGCACTGGAAGGATCTGGGCCTCGTCGTCGTCGACGAGGAGCAGCGCTTCGGCGTGGAGCACAAGGAGTACATCAAGGCGATGCGCACCGCGGTGGACGTGCTCACGATGAGCGCCACCCCCATCCCACGGACCTTGGAGATGAGCCTGGCCGGCATCCGCGAGATGTCGACGATCCTCACCCCGCCGGAGGAACGGCACCCGATCCTCACCTACGTCGGTGGCTACGACGAGAAGCAGGTGGCGGCCGCAGTGCGCCGCGAGCTGCTGCGCGACGGGCAGGTGTTCTACGTGCACAACCGGGTCAGTTCGATCGACAAGGCGGCCCGCAAGGTTCGCGAGCTGGTGCCCGAGGCGCGGGTCGCGGTGGCGCACGGCCAGCTGAACGAGGACCTGCTGGAACGCACCGTCCAGGGATTCTGGGAGAACGAGTACGACGTCTTGGTGTGCACCACCATCATCGAGACCGGCCTGGACATCTCCAACGCGAACACCCTGCTCATCGAGCGGGCCGACGCCCTGGGCCTGAGCCAGCTGCACCAGCTGCGCGGGCGGGTGGGTCGCAGCCGGGAACGCGGGTACGCCTACTTTCTGTACCCGCCGGAGCGCCCGCTCACCGAGACGGCCTACGACCGGTTGTCCACCATCGCCGCCAACTCCGAGCTGGGGGCGGGTATGGCGGTGGCGATGAAGGACCTGGAGATCCGGGGCGCGGGCAACGTCCTGGGCGCCGAGCAGTCCGGGCACGTGGCCGGGGTGGGGTTCGATCTCTACATCCGGCTGGTGGGTGAGGCGGTGGAGGCCTTCCGTGCGGTGGCGGACGGCACCGGCGTCCCGGTCACCGAGGAGGTGCGCGAGGTACGGGTGGACCTGCCGGTCGACGCGCACATCCCACCCGGCTACGTCACCAGCGACCGGCTGCGCCTGGAGGCCTACCGCAAGACGGCCGCGGCCACCGACACCGACGCCCTGGCGGCGGTCGTCGCGGAGCTGGAAGACCGCTACGGCCCACCGCCCGAGCCGGTGGAGAACCTGATGGCCGTCGCGCGCCTGCGCTTGTTGTGCCGCGAACACGGCGTCACCGAGGTGGCCGCCGTCGGAACGCAGCTGAAGGTGTCTCCGCTGGAGCTGGCCGACTCCCAGCAGCTGCGGCTCAAGCGGCTGCACCCCAGCGCCCAGTACAAGCCGACCAGCCACGTCGTGGCCCTAGCCATGCCCAGGGCGGGCTCCGGGGGCTTCGGGGCGGGGCGGCTGCGCGACACCGACCTGCTGCAGTTCGTCGCCGACCTGCTCGCGCAGCTGGCCGGCACGCCCGCCGGGACCGTGAACGTCTCCCGCGTCACCGCAGTCGCCGCCGCGACGCATGAGAAGGTGTGAACCGTGAGACACCCACGAGTCGGAGCTTTTCTGGCCGCCGCCGCGCTGGCGACATCGGCGTGCAGCAGTACGCAGCCCGGCACCGCGGCCTACGTGGGCGACGCGACGGTGTCGGTGCAGCGGCTGCAGTCACAGGTCGATGCGGTGCTCGCCTACCGTTCGGGTCCGGCGAACGCGGACGTGCGCTCCCGGTTGCCGATGATCACCCAGCAGGTGCTCGGTCAGGACGTCCTGGGCGGGCTCATCGACGCGGCGCTGGCGCGCACGAACTTCGCGGTGAACGAGCAGGAGATCTCCACCCAGCTCGCCTCGGTCGACGCCTCCACCGTCCTCGGCCAGCCGGCGCAGACGTATCTGACACCCGACTCGCTCACCGCGCTCGTGCGCGATCAGCTGGTGCTCGTGCAGCTGGGCAGGCAGGCGTGGGACGGGCTGTCGGTCACCGTCGACCTGGTCACCGCCACCGACCGGGCCGACGCGAGCGCGAAGGCGCAGCGCATGGCCGTCGGTGACGCCGAATCGGCTGCAGTGGTGCAGGAGGCCGTGGCCGCCCAGCGTCAGGCAACTTCGGGTCTCGTCCTGAACCCCGCGGAGGCGCCGAGCCTGACCGCCACCCCGGTGTTCGCCACGCCGGCGGGCAGCGCGCTCGCTTTCGCGCTGCAGGGCAAGCAGTGGTACGCGGCGCGGATCGTGTCGCGTAGCACCGACTCGGCCCCATCCACCGCGGCCAACGCCGTTGCGGCTGCGCAGGCGCCGGTCGTCAACACGCTCAGCTTGGGCCTCAGCCTGCTGCCGCGGCTCGCCGGGGACCCCCAGGTCCGGCTGAACCCGCGCTACGGGCAGTGGGATCCGAGCGCCGCGCGGGTGATCGCGAACTCCGACGTACCGTCGGCGGTCGTCGTCGGCGCCACGGGCTGACCGCGCCGCGAAGTGACGGTGGTCCTGCTCGACCCGCGCCGGCCCGATCTCGTGCCGACGGTGGCGCTGGGCCTGTTCCGCTACCCGGTGCAGGTGACCACGGAGCTGGTACTGCCCGGCCTCGACGTCGCTGAGCACGCCGCTGTGCTGGTGAGCTCCGACGACACCCACCCGGAGGTGCTGGCCCGCGTGGCTGCGGGTGAGCCGGTGGTGGCCGCAGCCCCGCCCGACGGGCATCGGCTGCTCGACGCTGTCGCGGTGATGGACCGGCTGCGCGCGCCGGGGGGCTGCCCGTGGGACGCCGAGCAGACCCACGCCTCGCTGCGCCGCTACCTGGTGGAGGAATGTTACGAGCTGCTCGACGCGCTGGAGTCCGGGGTGCGCGCCGATGTGATCGAGGAGCTGGGCGACGTACTGCTCCAGGTGCTGTTTCACGCCCGGATCGGCGCGGGGTTCGGCATCGACGACGTGGCGCTGGCGCTGGTGGCCAAGCTCGTGCACCGGCACCCGCACGTGTTCCTCGCCGGCTCGGATCGCCTGGACATGGCCACGCAGGAGCGGCGGTGGGACGAGTTGAAGGCCGCGGAGAAGCGGCGCGCGTCGGCCCTGGACGGGGTGGCCCTGGCGCAGCCGGCGTTGGCCCTGGCCGCCAAGCTGATCACCCGCAGCGCGCGGGCCGGGTTGCCCGCCGAGTTGGTGCCCGAGGCACTGCGGGGGGTGGACGGGAACTCCGAGGATGCGCTGCGCACCACGGCACTGGCGTTCGCCGCCGACGTGCGCGCGGCGGAGGGCTCGGCCCGGGCGGCGGGGCTGGACGCGGCGGCCCTCGCGGCGCAGCAGTGGCGGGCGCACTGGCCGTACCCGTTGGCGCCGTGACCCGTTGGACACACCGTGACAGCAGACGTCCAGTGATCGGACGCGGGTACCTGCTGCGGGCCGCCGTGGCGGTGGTCGCTGCGGCGTCCCTCGCCGCTGTCGTGTTCGGGGTGCGCACGGCCTCCACGGCGCGGGACGCCACCGGCGTCGCGGCAGCGTTGGCCCCGGTCGCCGTCAACGGCAGCATCGCCGACGACGCGGTCACCGCACCGCAGGGGGTGCTGCCTGCGGCCTCCGCCCTGCCGCCCGCCCAGGTGCCGCCCGCCGCCGGGCCGGATGCGGGTTCGCCCTTCGCGGAATGGGCGGGTCGGGTGTCCCCGGTCACCGGAGTCTCCGCGCGAGCACTCGTGGCCTACGGTGCTGCCCAGACCACGGTCACCGCCGAGCAGCCGTCCTGTCACCTCTCCTGGGCCACGCTCGCGGGAATCGCGAACATCGAGAGTCAGCACGGCACCTACCAGGGCCGCACGCTCGGCGCCGACGGCCGCTCCACCCCACCGATCATCGGCATCCCGCTGGACGGTGGCCCCAAGGTGCGGGCCATCCCCGACACCGACCGCGGCGCACTTGACGGTGACACCGTCTGGGACCGCGCCGTCGGCCCCTTCCAGTTCATCCCGTCGACCTGGGCGCGCTGGGGTGCCGACGGCGATGGCGACGGGCGAGCCGACCCGCAGGACATCGACGACGCCGCGCTGGCCGCCGGCCGATACCTGTGCGCCGACGGCCGGGACCTGGCCACCGGTGACGGCTGGTCGCGCGCCATCCTCAGCTACAACAACTCTGCCGAGTACCTGCAGAACGTCTTCGACGGCGCCGACCGCTACGCGCGCTCCAGCGTCGGCGTCGGCTGAGTCCGCCGGTCGCCCGGCCCAGCCCGCAGGTGCCCGGCGACTGCGCGCCTGCAACCGATGATCACCCGCGCCCGTTAGGGTTCCCACGGCACCCACCGCCCGTCGCACGCTGCTGAGGAGACACCCGTGGCCGTCATCGAACAGGTCGGAGCCCGGGAGATCCTGGACTCCAGGGGTAACCCCACCGTCGAGGTGGAGGTCGCCCTCGACGACGGCACGCTCTCCCGCGCCGCCGTCCCGTCGGGTGCGTCGACGGGGGTGCACGAGGCTGTGGAACTGCGCGATGGGGGAACCCGCTACGCCGGCAAGGGTGTCGAGCGGGCGGTGCAGGCCGTGCTCGACGAGATCGGCCCCGAGCTGGTGGGTGTGGAGGCCGTCGAGCAACGGCTGGTGGACCAGAAGTTGGTGGACCTCGACGGCACGCCCGACAAGTCCCGCCTGGGGGCCAACGCCCTGCTCGGCGTGAGCCTGGCCGTGGCCCGCGCCGCCGCCGACTCCTCGGGTCTGGAGCTGTTTCGTTACGTCGGCGGACCCAACGCGCATGTGCTGCCGGTGCCGATGATGAACATCCTGAACGGTGGCGCGCACGCCGACAGCGGGGTGGACGTGCAGGAGTTCATGGTTGCTCCGGTCGGTGCCCCCACCTTCCGCGAGGGCCTGCGCTGGGGCGCCGAGGTGTATCACGCGCTCAAGGGGGTACTGAAGGAGCGGGAGCTGTCCACCGGGCTCGGTGACGAGGGCGGTTTCGCCCCGGCCGTGGCGGGCACCCGCGAGGCGCTCGACCTCATCGCCGTTGCCGTCGAGCGGACCGGGCTGACCCTGGGCCGCGACGTCGCACTGGCCCTCGACGTGGCGGCCACCGAGTTCCACTCCGAGTTGGGCTACGCCTTCGAGGGCTCCACCCGCACGGCGGAGCAGCTGACCGGCTTCTACACCGAACTGCTGGACTCCTACCCGCTGGTCTCGCTCGAGGACCCGCTGGCGGAGGACGACTGGGACGGTTGGGTGGGGTTGACCGCCCAGCTCGGCGAGCGGGTGCAGATCGTGGGCGACGACCTGTTCGTCACCAACCCGGAGCGACTCGAGGAAGGCATCCTCCGGCGTGCGGGCAACGCACTGTTGGTGAAGGTCAACCAGATCGGTACGCTCAGCGAGACGCTCGACGCCGTGGGTCTGGCGGAGACCAGCGGGTACAAGTGCATGATGAGCCACCGTTCCGGCGAGACCGAGGACACCACGATCGCCGACCTGGCCGTGGCCACCGGGTGCGGACAGATCAAGGCGGGCGCACCGGCGCGCAGCGAGCGGGTGGCCAAGTACAACCAGCTGTTGCGCATCGAGGAGACCCTCGGTGACGCGGCCCGCTACGCCGGTGAGCTGGCCTTCCCGCGCTTTCGCACCGAGGGTTGACGTGGCCGGGACAACCGGAGTTCGCGCTGCCGGGGCGCAACGCCGCAGTGGGCGTGCTCCGCTGGTCGGGGTCAGTTTCGGCCTGAACACCAGACGGGCCGCGGTACTGGCCGTCGTGGTGTGCGCACTGGCGCTGACCCTCGCCGTCCCGCTGCGCACCTACGTCGCCCAGCGTCAGGAGTTGGCCGCCACCGCCCGCACCCAGGCGCTGCTCAACGCCGAGGTGACCCGGCTGCAGTCGCAGCTCGGGCGGCTGCAGGACCCCGCCTACGTCGAGTCCCAGGCGCGCGAGCGGCTGCGCTACGTCAAGCCGGGGGAGACGCCGTACCAGGTGCAGCTGCCCGCCGACGTCGCGCGGGCCACCGCGCAGCAGCAGCGCGGGCCCGCGCCGCCGCCGTGGTACTCCACGCTGTGGGGCTCCGTCGCCGGCAGCGGCCGGTGACCGCACCCCGACACGTCGATCCGGTTGACCTGTCGGTCATGGCCGCGCAGCTCGGTCGCCGGCTGCGCGGGGTGCGGGCGGTGGCGCACCGCTGCCCGTGCGGGCACCCGACCGTGGTGGAGACCGCCCCCCGGTTACCCGACGGCACCCCGTTCCCGACGTTGTACTACCTCACCTGCCCGCGGCTGACCGCGGCCGCCAGCAGGCAGGAAGCCGACGGCGTTATGCGGGAGATGTCCGCGCGCCTGGACACCGACCCCGCGCTCGCGGCGTCCTATCACCGTGCCCATCGGCGCTACCTAGCCGAGCGGGATGCCATCGAGGAACTGGGAACGGGCGTCAGCGCCGGGGGCATGCCCGAGCGGGTGAAGTGCCTGCACGTGCTCCTCGCACACTCGCTCGCCGCGGGCCCTGGGGTGAACCCGTTCGGTGACGAGGTGCTGCGCGACCTCGGCGAGTGGTGGCGCACGGGGCCGTGCGTGACGGTTCCCGGTTGTGACCGCCCCCGGTCCGGCCGCCCCCGGTCTGACCGTCCTCGAGTGACTGGCTGAGCAGGCGCATGGGGCGCGTGGCGGCCGTGGACTGCGGCACCAACTCGATCCGGCTGCTCGTGGCGGACGTCGCAGACACCGGCGCACTCTGCGACGTCCACCGCGAGATGCGGGTGGTCCGCCTCGGCCAGGGGGTGGATGCGACCGGCCGCTTGGTGCCCGCAGCCATCGAGCGGACCCGCGTGGCGCTGACCGACTACGCCAGGGTGCTGCGCCGCACCGGTGTCGACCGGGTGCGGATGGTGGCGACCTCGGCGACGCGCGACGCGTCCAACCGGGACGACTTCTTCGAGATGGTCCGCGCGGTGCTCGGGGTCGAAGCCGAGGTGATCACCGGTGACGAGGAGGCGCGGCTGAGCTTCACCGGGGCGGTCGCCGAGCTGGCCCCGGCCGATGGCCCGTTCGTGGTGGTCGACCTCGGGGGTGGCTCGACGGAGCTGGTGCTCGGTGACGCCGACGGGGTGCAGGCGGCGTTCTCGGCGAACGTCGGGTGCGTGCGGCTCACCGAACGCTTCCTGGGAACCGACCCGCCCACCGCCGGCGAGGTGGCTGCGGCCGACACCGCGACGCGGGAGGTACTGGCCGCGGCGTTCGCGGCCGTGCCCGTGGAGCGCGCGCGTACCTGGGTGGGCGTGGCCGGGACGATGACCACGCTGGCCGCCGTCGCCGCGGGAATGAGCCGGTACGACCCGGACGCCATCCACCGCTCCCGGGTCCCGCTGGCGCGGCTGCACGAGGTGTGCACCGACCTCGTCGCGATGACGCGGGAGCAGCGAGCGGCGCTCGGTCCGATGCACCCCGGGCGGGCGGACGTCATCGGAGGCGGCGCGCTCGTCACTCGGGTGTTGGCCGAGGAACTCGCCGCTCGGGCGGGGATCACCGAACTGGTGGTGAGCGAGCACGATATCCTCGACGGAATTGCGCTGGCCCTGCGGTGAGGCGAAGGACGCCCGCGCCGCTCAGCGGGTGACGAACGCCGCCAGGTCGGCTGACTGCTGCACCCGGGACGGCTCGTGCACATACATCATGTGCCCGGCCGCGTAGTGGCGGACCTCGACGTTCGCCCGAAGCTCGTCCGGCACGGGCAGGTGCGCAAACGTGTGCGCGGTGGCCGCGTACGGGGTGGCGCCGTCGTAGTACCCGGACGCCACGTGCACCCGCAGGTGCGGGTTGACCCGCATGGCCGAGCCAAGGGCGTGCACCACGCTCACCCCGCGGCCCTCGAACTCCTGGTACGACCATTCCCGGTTGACCGCGCCGGAGAGCACCTCGTAGGGCAGGTCGTTGGCGTAGCCGAGTTCGGTGCGCACGTAGTGGTTGAACGCCGCGGTGTAAGGGCCCATGATCGCGTTCATCGCCGGGTCGGCGGTGAAGCGCTCCCCGGCGGCGTCGGCCTCCGAACCGGTGAAGCGCCCGTCGAGGCGCCCGACGGTCCTGCGCTCGGTACGGAGCAGCTCGGTGAAGAACCGGATGTGCTCGATCCGCAGCCCGGCGCGGTCCACGTAGTCCTCGCTGAGCCCGGTGAGCGCCGCCAGCGTGCGCACCACCGACGACCGCTCATCGGCGCTGAGGCGGGCACCACGCCCCAACGCCCAGGGGTACACCCGCTCGGCGAACTCCTCGGCCTCGGCCAGCACCTCCTCCAACGACCGTCCGGGGTGCTTGCCGTGGAAGTGCGCGATGGCCGCATAGGTCGGTACGAACAGGGCGTGCGGCAGGTCGTTGCCCTCGGTGAAGCGGATGGTCGCCATGTCCAGCACCGACGAGATGAGCGCGACGCCGTTGAGGTACATCCCGTACCGCTCCTGCAGGTGCTCGGCCAGACCCGCCGCGCGCAGGGTGCCATAGCTCTCCCCGGCCAGGAACTTCGGCGACATCCACCGTCCGTTGCGCGAGGTCCACAGCCGGATCACCTCGCCCACGCTCTCCAGGTCGCGCCGGAAGCCGTGAAAATCGCCCGCTTTGCCGCCCTTCACCGCACGGGAGAACCCGGTGGACACGGGGTCGATGAACACCAGGTCGGCGTGCACCAGCAGGGTCTCGGCGTTGTCCACCAGCGCGTAGGGCGGGGTGGCGAGCGCCCCCGCGTCACCGGCCACCACCCGCCGCGGCCCGAGCAGTCCCAGGTGCAGCCACACGCTCGCCGACCCGGGGCCGCCGTTGAAGGCGAACACCACCGGCCGGGTGCCCACGTCGGCCGGGTGGGCGTCGGTGGTGCTCAGGTCCCCAGCGCCGAGGATGTAGGACGTCAGGAACACCTCGGCCTTGGGTTCGTGGCCCTTCGCGGCGCCGTCGTCGACGACCTCCTCGCGCAGCACCACCCGCCCCGTCGTCGCGGTGTAGGCCAGTTCGCGCCCGTCGACGGTCAGGGTGTGCGTGGTCGTCACCAGGTCGTCGGACGGCTCGACGGGGGCCGGGCCGTCGACCGGGCTACCGTCCTGCTCGGGTTCTTTCGCCATGCTCACGAGGTTAGCGGGGGTGGCGCGTGGGCTGGCATACGGTAGCGCGGTGCCGGACTCCCTCGAGCAGGTCGACGCAGATGTCGTCGGCTGCCGACGGTGTCCGCGCCTGGTGGCCTGGCGCGAGGAGGTGGCCACCGTCAAACGCGCCGCCTTCCGCGACGAGACCTACTGGGGACGCCCGGTGGCCAGCTTCGGATCGACCGACGCGTCCGTGCTCGTGGTGGGGCTCGCCCCCGCCGCCCACGGGGGTAACCGCACCGGGCGCATGTTCACCGGCGACCGCTCCGCCGACGTGCTGGTCGCGGCCATGCACGTGGCCGGGTTGGCGAACCAGCCCACCAGCATCAGCGCCGATGACGGCCTGCAGCTGATCGGGGCCCGGATGGCGGCGCCCGTGCACTGTGCGCCGCCGGACAATAAGCCCACCCCTGCTGAGCGGGCAGCGTGCCGGCCGTTCCTGCTGCGCGAGCTGGCCCTGTTGCGGCCCACGCTGCGCGCGGTGGTGGTGCTCGGCGGCTTCGGCTGGCAGTCGTTGCTGCCCGTCGCCGCCGGCGCCGGCTGGGTCGTGCCCGTACCGCGTCCGCGCTTCGCCCACGGTGCGCGAGTTCACCTGCCACACCACGACGGTGGTCCGGGCCTGGACGTGTTCGGTTGCTACCACGTCAGCCAGCAGAACACCTTCACCGGCCGGCTGACGCCCGACATGGTCACCGCCGTCCTGGTCGCGGCGCGCGTCGCCACGGCCCGGGCGGGAACCCCGCGGTGTGACGTAGGTAGCCCCGGGCCCGTCCTGCCTTCGTGATCGGTGCACACGGTGGGAGGATCAGGCGTGTGAGCACGCAACGCAGTCCCACCCGCATCCTGATCGTCGGCGGGGGTTACGTGGGCATGTACACCGCGCTGCGGCTGCAGCGAAAGCTGCGGGGCAAACAAGCCCAAATCACGGTGGTCGACCCGCAGCCGCACATGACCTACCAGCCCTTCTTGCCGGAGGCGGCGGCCGGTTCCATCGAGCCGCGCCACGTCGTGGTTCCGCTTCGGCGGGTCCTGCGCCGCTGCCACGTGCTCACCGGCCGCGTGGACAAGGTGGAGCACGCCTCCCGCCGAGCCTGGGTGTCCAACTCCGACGGCGCCACCGAGATCCTGACCTACGACCTGATCGTGCTGGCGCCGGGCTCGATCGCGCGCACGCTGCCCATCCCCGGCCTGCCGGAGCAGGGCATCGCGTTCAAGACCGTGGGCGAGGCCATCTACCTGCGCAACCATGTGCTGTCCCGGATGGACGCGGCATCGGTCACCCGGGACCCGAAGCGGCGGCGGCGGCTGCTCACCTTCCTGGTCGTCGGCGGCGGGTACGCCGGCATCGAGGCGCTGGCCGAGCTGGAGGACATGTCGCGCTATGCCACCCGCTACTACCCGGGCATCGAACGCGAGGACCTGCGCTGGGTGCTCGTCGAGGCCAGCAACCGGATCATGCCCGAGGTGAGCCCCAAGATGGGTGTGTACACCATCGAGCGGCTCACCGAGCGCGGCATTCAGGTCTACCTGGAGACCAGGGTGGACACCATGGTCGACGGCGACGTGCGGTTGTCCGACGGCACCGAGTTCGCCACCGACACCATCGTGTGGACCGCGGGGGTGAAGGCCAACCCGATGCTGGCCAACACCGACCTCCCGCTGGACGAGCGCGGCCGCCTCCGCTGCACCGCGCAGCTCCAGGTCACCGGGGTCTCCGGGGCGTTCAGCGCCGGTGACTGCGCCGCGGTACCCGACCTGTCGAAGATCGACAACGACCCCGCGGCCACCTGCAGCCCGTCGGCCCAGCACGCGGTCCGGCAGGCGAAGGTGCTGGCGGACAACGTTGTCGCCGCCGTCCGGGGTAACAAGGCCGCAGACTACAAGCACGCCTACGCCGGGTCCGTGGCGAGCCTCGGGTTGTACCGCGGGGTGGCCGACGTGTACGGGGTCAAGCTCAAGGGGGTGCCCGCCTGGGCAATGCACCGCGCCTACCACCTGTCGCGGATGCCCACCACGAACCGCAAGGCGCGCATCGGCGTCGACTGGATCATGGCGCTGGTGTTCCGCCGCGACGTCGTCGCGCTCGCCCAGATCAACGACCCCAAGGCCGAGTTCGACCGCGCTGCCGCCAGCTGAGCTCCGCGGTGGGGCAGTAGCGTCGGCTCGCCAGACCCCCTTAGCCCAACAGCTCGCCAGCCCCCGTAGCCCAACAGGCAGAGGCAGACCCCTTAAAAGGGTCCCAGCGTGGGTTCGAATCCCACCGGGGGCACCCCGCCGCAGATCTCCCTGAGGCGACTGGTCTGCGCGATCGTCGTACAGCGTGATGGCGACGTCCAGGTTGAACATGGCGCGTAGTTCGCGCTGGGGCGCCTTCTGCAGCCCGTCGGGCCGGGTTATTGGTAGGGCTGCCAGTAGCGGGGCGGCGTCGGCGAACGTGGGCGCTGCCGGTAGCGGCTTGCGCTGGTGACGATGACCCAGGAGATCGCGGCGACTGCGGTGCGGACGTCACGGTCCAGGTCCGCTGCACCGAGGGACACGGGGTCAGCGCACGGCAGACCGTCGTGACGCCGGGCCCCGCCGCCGGTCCGAAGCGGCTGATCGGTTCGGCCCCCAGGCCCCGATCCGGACACGTCCGTGGCGGACGGGCGTCCGCCTGGTCCACGAGCCCGCACCCGACTCCTGACACTCTCTGACCATAGTCAGGCCCCTTCCCTCGAGCACGTCCTGCAGGGCGATGGCCAGCGTCGCCTCCGGCACCGTTCGCACCCCGGGAGCCAGGAACGCGCGGTCGGCGAACGGGACCACTGCCGGCGCGTGAGGCGAGGCGAGCAACCGCCACGCAGGGTTCGCCCGCCGGGACACGACCAGGTCGTCCAGCGAGACCGGACCCATCGCGCGTTCCTCAGGCACTCGCGCACCCCGGGAGCGCTTACACGGTCACTTGCCTGATTCTGCTGTTGGCACCGACAATTCCGGCCCAGCACGAATTCCCCGGCAGTTCCCCTATGGCCGCACAGGCGCGAGCCGCTCCCATCGCTGCTGCCAACGCAAGAATGCCGACCACATGCCAGTTTCCCATCTTTCTGGTAATCTGGCTCGTTGTGAAGACCACTGTCGAGCTGCCGGACGAGTTGGTCCGAGAGGTCAAAGTGCGCGCGGCCCGGGAGGGTAGGCGCCTGAAAGATGTCATGGCGGAGGTCGTCCGCCGTGGCCTGGCTGATCCGCCCCCGCGGAAGCGAACGACTCCTTCCCGGGTACGCCTCCCCTTGGTGCAGTGCGTCCATCCGGCCACGCCCGACCAGGAGATGACTCCCGAGCGGACCGCCCAGATCCTCCTGGACCCAGAGGTAAGTGCAGCCGGGGCGGCGGATGAATCTCTGCGATAGCAATGTGTGGCTGTCGCTCGCACTGTCAGCCCACGTCCACCATCGCGCTGCCCGGGGCTGGCTCGACACGACCACCGAGCCGCGATCGGTGGTGTTCTGCCGCGCCACCCAGCAAAGCCTGCTCCGGCTGCTCACGACCGCCGCTGTCCTGGCCCCCTACGGCAACCCACCGCTGACCAACCGCGAGGCATGGCAGATCTACCAGACCTTCGCGGCAGACGACCGCATCGGGCTTGTGGATCAGGAGCCGGCCGGCATCGAACAAGCGTGGATCGAGCTGGCAGCACCAGCGACCGCCTCACCCAAACTTTGGATGGACGCCTACCTGGCGGCGTTCGCACGCTCGGCCGGATACAAGTTGGTGACGACCGACGCCGCGTTCACACAGTTCGCCGATCTGGACCTACGGCTACTCACCACTTGACCACCAGGTCACGCCAGCAGCAGCCGCTCCCTCAGCCGCGCGAATCTGCGGAGGACTGGTCCGGCTCCCCCCGGGGGCAACCCCGCCGCACCCCGCGTCCCTCCTCGACCAAGACCTCGGAGAGCCGCGCACCGGGACGGTCCGCGTGACTGGGACGGTCCGCGTGACCGGGCGGTCCGCGTGACCGAATTGTGCAGTACGCCGTCCCCGCCGCCCGGTAGAGTCCGTCCGGTCCGGCGGGGAACTCCGGTGCGGACGAGGTCGTTGAACGTCATGAGCGGAGCCCCTCCGCCGTTAGCACGAGAAAGGGACGATCACGGTGCGCACCAGCAGCAATCCGGTGTTCCGCAACCTGCCCACGACGCAGGGCGGCTATGCCTCCTTCGGTTCAGGCACGGCGCAGGCCGGCCAGGCCGCCACCCAGGGTTACGGTCAGCCATACGGGCAACCGCAGAGCTATGCCACCGGGCGTTCCATGACCGTCGACGACGTGGTCACCAAGACCGCGACGACGCTCGGGGTGCTCGTCGTGGCCGCCGTCATCTCCTACGTGCTGGGTTCCAACAACCCCGGCCTCGTCGTCCCGCTCGCCCTCGGCGGTGCGCTCATCGGCTTCGCCCTGGTCATGGTGGCCACCTTCGGTCGCAAGATGAACAAGGGCATCGTCCTGGCGTACGCCGCCTTCGAGGGGCTGTTCGTCGGCGCCATCTCGCTGGTGTACGCGCAGCTCACCAGCGGCCCGAACATCATCATCCAGGCCGTGATCGGCACGGTCGGAGTGTTCGCCGGCATGCTCGTGGTCTACAAGACCGGTGCCATTCGGGTCACTCCGCGGCTCACCCGCATGGTCATCGGCGCCACGATCGGGGTGATCGTGCTCATGCTGGTCAACCTGCTGGCGTCGTTCTTCATCTCCGGCGGCCTGGGCCTGCGCGACGGTGGCCCGTTGGCCATCGGATTCAGCCTGCTGGTCATCGCACTGGCGGCATTCAACTTCCTGCTCGACTTCGACCAGGCCGACAAGATGATCCGCGCCGGTGCGCCGGAGCAGGCCGCATGGGCCGTCGCCCTCGGCCTCACCGTCACCCTGGTGTGGTTGTACATCGAGATCCTGCGGTTGCTGAGCTACTTCAACCGCAACTGACGCGCCGCGTACGGCACGCAGGCCCCGGCAGGCGCGTACTGCCGGGCCCGCGTGCCGGCTTGGCCCCCTCGCGAACTGCCCGCGTTGCCCCTGCTGCACCCGATCGGTGGCTTCGCGTGGGATCCCGCGCCAGGGGGCGGATCCGGTGCAGTAGGGCCAACGCCGCGGGGCAACGCCGGCTGCCAACGCCGCGGGGCAAGGCCGGACTTCCGAAGATCATGAGCACACGGCCGGCTGAATCGGCCGTGTGACCTGCGGGTTTGCCGGATGGGCGGCTTGGGGTCGTGTTACTACAAGCCCCCATGGGGGCGCTCGCCTGGGGTGC
>JAABUV010001235.1_pt1 | contig 37396 bp, 34 predicted proteins | sample 5559971 | NCBI WGS metagenome assembly JAABUV01 (sample SAMN10711881, study PRJNA513362) | rock metagenome | isolation source: Antarctica rocks | place: Antarctica: Victoria Land, Knobhead nord | collected 2015-12-19
GCGCCCGCGGCCGCAGCGCCACCGGATGACTGCGGCACGCTTGGCACCGCTGTCGCGGGCGCCTGCGGCTGCACGCCCGCGGCGCCCGCGCCGCCGGGCGACTGCGGCACGCTCGGCACCGCTGCCGCAGGCGGCTGCGAGGCGGTTGGGGTTGGGCCACGGGTGGCGGAGGACCGGCCACCTGGGTCGGCCGGCGTCAGCGGCAGGCCCCGGCGCGCTGGAGATATCCAGCGGCCCATGTCGTAAGTTAACATATATATATATACGTGGGTGTATAACTTGTATATATATAAGTAGAAAATGGCGTGACGCACCTGCGCTGCGGCTCTATCTGCTTCCTCTGGGTTTAAAACCCAACAATACCACCTGCACTAAGGGCAGTCTGCCCATAAATGGGTCGGGTTGGGACACCCCTGGGCTGCGGGGGCGTGCCCCTGCTGGGCCCCCTGTGTGCCAGCCTATGGGTGAAGGCGCCCTCCGCACCTGCCACCGGTGGCGCGCCCGGAGCGGCCGCGGGCGCTGCTGCTGCGCCGCTCGGCGGCGGCGCCCTGCACGGCAGCGAGCGCATTTTCGAGGCCTCATCAAAGCCTGGGCATGCACATCACCAAGAGCATGCGCTGTGACAAGATGAGCACTACACTCTGCTGCGAGACACCCCCTGGGCGAGCGTGCCAACAACGCAGCCTTCATAGAGAGCACAGCGCCTGCACGAGGGACACAAATGTGCACTATGCAGGCCGGCGGCGGGCGGCGCACGACGCAGGGAGGCTGGCCAGGCGCGGCGGCAGCTGGCCGACGTGGCTGTTGCCCGCCACACTCACGCTCGCCAGTTTAGGGAGGCTCTCCCACGAGGACGGCACCGGACCTGCGCAGCGCACACGGCGTGCACTTGTTCACATTTTCAACATGGCGCAGAGACTGGACAACACCCCCGCCGCGCCTCGCACACGCAGGCTCCCCGCGGCGACACAGTTGCGCGCTCGCGCCTGCCGGTCTCTGCACAGTCCAGGGACGGCTCAGGGGAGGCACGCGGCAGCGGGCGGGGCGGCCGAGTGCTCTACCACTGCTCACAACATGTAATAACATTACATTACAGGGAAAATTATTCGACCATAACATAATAGGCGCAGCCGCACCGGACAGGTTGTTGCCCGCCACGCTGATGTCCGCCAGGTTGGCGGACTCGACCAGCGGCGGCAGCGGGCCCGCCAGCGAGTTATTGGCCAGCCGCAGCGTCTGCAGCGCCTCCACGCGCACCTGCGCGGTATATGTAGGGTCGAGCAAGCTTGTTCCGCTCCTGTGTCGCCGTTTTGCGCTCGGGCCGCCCGCGCCTGCGCACCGCACACCCGCACCGCCGCGAGCGCGAGCTCGGCGCAGTGCACGCAGGAACGGGGGTGCTCGCCACGCCGCCGCGCAGGGCCCTGAGCGCGCGCTGGCCCAGCAAAACTCGTCTTCTGACAGCAATAAAGCATGCAGCCGGCGTGTTGAGTGACCTGCGAGCGATGCATGAACAGAGCCGCCAGGCGGCCAGGCCTGCTACCGAGCGCCCACCCCGTGAGGACTGGCAGCCGGGGCGGGCGAGCGGCGCCGGCGCCGGGACCGGGCCGCACCAGCTGCGGCGGCACAAAGCCGGACAGGCGGTTGTTGTCCAGATCGATCTCCTGCAGCGATGACAGGCGGCTCCACAGCTGCCCATCCAGCGGCAGCTTGCCGGACAGGCCCATGCCGCTCAGCTGCCTGCGCGCGGCGCCGGCAAAGTGAGCCCTCTGGGCCAGCCGCGATCCGGCCAAACGAGGCAGTTGGGACTTACGGAAGGCCTATGGTTCATAACACTTTTCCTTCATCGGGCCAGCCCAAAGGCAGCGACATGCATTGGTGCACAATACGGTCTGTGCCTGGGCAGCACAGCTGCAGCACTCAGCAGCAGTAGACCCCGCTCTACAGTGGGCCTGGCAAGACCATGCAGCCCCAGAGAGTGCCCAGCGGCACCGGGGTGACCGCTCAAGAGTCCGTGCGGTCACAGCCGCGCGCGCTCAAGGAGACCGGCGAGCGGGGGTGGGGCGCACAAGCGCGTCACGCGGCCGGCGCCGTCGCAGGCAACGCCGGCCCAGCCCTGGCACGGGTTCGTGCCCGCCTGCCAGCTGCCCAGCCGCTGCCCGCTCGGATCCAGCGCGCCCTTGAGCAGCAGCAGCGCCATGCCCTGGTCGTCAGCGGGCGCGGCGGCCCCGTCCATACCGTAGAATGCGCTGCTGCCCAGGCCTGCGTGCGCGCGCCGCCGGGGCGTGAGCGCCTGCTACAGATGCTCGCCGTGCGCGCGGCGCCAGGCTGCAGGGGGCGGCGCGGCCGAGCAGCGGCGCCCCCGTCCCTGTGTGCGGCGGCTGGCTGGGCGCGCGCAGGATTAAAGCAGCCACCAAGCCGCACGCATCTGGTCTGCATGTTAATGACGTGTTGACATGCCCAACCTTCACCAACAAAGCTCTGAAAGTTGCATGAGAACCCTCGCGGCTCGCGGACCAAGGCTGTGCGGGGCGTGGCAGACCAACGGCAACCCTGCTGCTACCAGCCCAACTGGGGGAGGTGTTGTGCAATGCCCTGCTGGCAGGCACTATCCACATGAAACTTGCCACAGCCAGGCAGAGGTGCAGGTGTAGACGCACTGTCCCAGCGCAGAGCAGCCCCACATAAAGGCTCTGAGAGCAAGCTCAGCACAGATACGGGCTACCTGCGCCAAGGCGCCAGGAGCGCACCTGACACCCCGGAGCCAGACCCCGGCAGGCCCTCCTGGGAGGCCTGCTGCTGCGCCGTCTGCGCAGCGGCGGCGGCCGCCAGCAGCAACGCCGCGGCTGCCCATGTCCACGTCCGCAGCCCCATATCTGCGGCGCGCGCGAGGGGGTGAACGGCTGCAAGCACTGCGGCTGCCATCTGGCGAAGCTGTGAGCCCGCCTTCGTGCACGTCACCACACGGCGCCACAGCAGTGTGATGGACAGCCAAACGCTGTCTGTCCAGGTTCCGCGCCGGCAGCGCCTGGCACCGGCGCCTGCTGTGTGCCTCAGCCAAAGGCCTAGACGTGACGGCACCCTCTGTGCACAGCTGTGCGCAAGCGCCGTCGTCACGCAGCCTGCGCCGCTGCGTTGCCTGTTCGGCTACCCGTAGGGCAGACATGCTGCGCAGGTGAAGCCGGCAGCCCGCCCGTGTGTCTAGCTCGGTGCTGAGCGCTGCGTTAAGGGGCTGCGTCCCAGCAAACCCAATGCGCGGCGCAATGCACTCATGCAATGCACATGCGCCCGTTTGCTCTTCGACACTGCAAGCAAATACACGCGCCCAACAAAGGCAATATTTGGGCACTTTGCAGCCCGGCCCGGCCGCCAACTGGCCGCTTCTTCGCTCGCTGATAGTCACTCAGTGGCATGATTCCAAGGAAGCTGGCAGGTCTTCCGCGCAAGGGTGCAGGACACCAGCCAGCAGGTTGCCCAGTGGCACACCTGGGGCACTGCAACGCCTCACCCGGCTCTTACTGCCAGGCGTGTCAACACAGAGATGGCAAAGACGCTCGGGCGGGCATGCAGAGCCCCGCATCCCTCCACCGCTCCTGCCCAGCGAAGCAACCACCTATGTCGACCGACCGGAGGCCAGCACACGTGCTGCACGCACCTAGCCGAGCGCCTCCGGCCTCGACGGGGCGAGGGAGTTGCGCAGAACGGATGGGAGGCCGGACGCGCGTCACGCCAGCGCCTCAGTAATCTTGGCCTCCCCTCGCCTGCCCATCGAACGCGATCGTACAGTCCATCGGGAGGCGATGGCTCGGAAAAAGGCACTTTTGTGGCTGCAGCCTAGTTTGGCCCTGTACCCATCTCCTGCCAGGGGCTGGTCAGAGGGTCCAAGGCTGTGCAAATCGAAATGGCAAGATAGCGCGCCACGCCTTGCAAGGCGCCGGGCACTCTCTGGTTCCACTATTGGCGCGTGTAATTGTCGAGCTGTTGTTTTGCAGCCCCCCCCTGGCACCAGTCTCTTGCAGGGCAGTCAGGCGTGTTTGGGTGCAAGCGCGTGTAGCAGGCAGTTGCCACACTGCGGCACCCTGGCCAACGCTGCCATGGAGCCCAGCACGCCTGCAAGCGATGCTGTGTTCGGCCACATTGAGCTGGTCAGCGCGGTGTTGGCAAGCTTGCAGATGCGCGAGCGCCTGGCGTGCTCCCTGATATCCAGCGTGTTCAGGACGGCCAACGCTGCGGTCAACAGCTTTCAGGACGTGAGTTGCCTCAAATTTAGAGGCAACTTGTGCGTGTATAGCTGTACAGTCAGCGCTTGAAAGAGTGCAAACACCACACGCTCTGACTCTGTGTTGCAAGCAATGCGTGCTGGACACACTGACGCGTCGCGGTCTGAGTGCATATGAACACTGTAAAGCAGGATCAAACACTTGAGTAGAATTTTGTCAATCCTGCTATGTTGAGCGCACTAGACGTGCGCTCCCAACCGCACCCCGTACAGAAGTAGTCAGACCCGAGCCGCATGCCTCTGCTTGCAGGCGGAGGTGCCCGACACGGCCGACGCTGCGGCCTGGCTAGCGCCGCGGCTGCCGTTTCTGCGCTCGCTGCACGTGCGCGCCGCGCGGACCGACGACGACGCTGCCGCGCCCGAGCGCATATACAGCGGCCCGCTGTGCCAGCTGCTGGCCGCGGACTCCCCGCCCGCTGCCCCCGCGCTCGCCCACCTGGTCCTCTTCACCGACTGGGACAAGGTGAGTAGCACCCTAGGATACAGCAGGGGGTGGGCGCTCCTGGCGAGTAGAGCGGCATTGGGCAACGCGCTCATGAGGCTGCTCATAGCAGGACATAGCATGCGCGGAAGAGTGTCACTTCGCCGCCGGACTGTCAATAGCTGTGCAGTCACGCTCTTTTCACCTGGCTGCACTGACGACAGGGTCGGGGTCGGTCAGGGCACCGTCCTCTAGGCAGGTGTGAGGCTCTGGCCAGCTTATCGCCTGTTGCTCACCGTCAGCGCGTGCTAGCACTGTTGCATGGCGCTCCGGCCCGCGCGCCGAGACGCCTCGCCCAGGCGAGCCCGCTGCCCTGACGCCTGGGCGCCGTGCGCGGGCACAGGACGCGGCGCTTGATGCGCGCGTGTGGGCCTGGGTGGCCGGCCTGCCGGCGCTGGCGAGCTTCACCTGCAGCGCGCTGCTGCCGCCCGGCGCGACGGCGGCGCTGCGCGCGCGCGCCTGCGTGCTGCGCGCGCCGACCGCCGCGCGCGCCGCCTGGCTGCCGCAGCCGCCCGCGGCGCGCGGCGGGGCTTTCGTGGAGACCCTGGTCAGCGTCGCCGGGGCGTCCAGCGCCAAGGCGGGCGCGGGCGCCGTGTGCGCGGCGCTCCTGGTGCGCGACTGCTGGGAGGGCGGCTGGGAGGGCGAGCACGTCGAGCCCGGCGGCGGAGCGAACGCCTGGCTGAGTGTGCGGCCGTCGGGGGCGGCGGCGTGCGCGCGCCGCCTGGGCCTGACGCTGCACCCCGCGCCCGAGCGCACGCCCTGGGCGTGGAGCGGCAGCGATGCGCCGCCTGGTGCGGCGCTCGGCGCGTGCGAGGGCGCCTGCGACGTCGCTTGCAGCACGCCGCCGCACGCGCAGGCCGGCCAGCAGGTGCCTCCCCCTCGCCTGCCTTTGCCGCCCCTGCCTCGCGGCGCATGCCCTACCTGGGTGAGGGTCCTCCGCTTTGCTCGGGTGCGTATGCACCGGATGCGCCCATGCGAGCGCGCACAGCACGCTGGAGGCGTGAGGCTCACAGCGTCGTGCATGACGTAACGATGGCGCCGGCCATCGGCACGACCGAGCAGCGCGTGACGTGTTGCCAGACCAGAGATTGTGCGGCCGCTTGGGCGCGGTCCAAGATGGGGACTTGACAGCAGCAGGTCTTCCTTGCTGCGTGACACGCCTGCCGCGCCTTCTTTGCCCTGACAGGGGGGATGCGGGGCCGCGCGCAGTTCGACCTGGCCTGCGCGCTGGCGGCCAGCCGGGAGCGCGTGCAGCGGCTGTCGCTGCACACGCACGCCGGGTGCGGCTTCGGCGGCATGCACGCCGCCGCGCGCATGCTGCGCCGGTTGGACCTGGAGATAGAGGGCAACCCGCCGCCTGCCCTGGACCTGTCCGCCCTCGAGCTGCTGCGCAGGCGCGCCCGCCGCCCGCGCCGCGCCTGCCGCGCGCCCGCAAATGGAGCGGGCGCACGTCAGCTGCCCCAGCAGCGCCCGCCCGGCCGCCACGCCCGCTCGTGCGCGCGCTGTGCTCGCGCAGCCTGCGCCCCTGCTGCGGGCGCGGCGGCCGGGGCCGATAGGCATGGCAGGTGGAGATGATAGGGCTTTTTGAGGGTTTTGACACGCTGTGCGCGCCTGCGCAGCCTGCACGTGGCGCTGGTGCCTGCGCCGGGCGGCGCGCCGCCGGGCGGCGCGCTGCGCGCCGCGCCGTGCGCGCTGGAGCTGCCGCCCGCGCTGGAGCACTTGGAAGAGCTGCAGCTGCTGGATACGGCGGGCGACCTGGTGGTCCACCCTGCCGGCCTGGGCGCGCTGGGCGAGGCGCCGCTGCGGCGCGCGCTCGTGTTGCTACCGCGGCCGCCGGCGCCGGCGGCGCCGCCCGCGCCGCTGGCCGACGCGCTGCAGGCAGGCGCCTGCTCGGCGGGGCTGTAGAATCGCGAGCGGCGCTGTTATGGCTTGCAGTGCTGTACCCCGTTGCCCTCTGGCGCGCGGGGGCCTGGCAACCCTGCGGCGCGCGTGCGTGGCCTGTTCAGCTGAGGCTCGGAGGCGCGCCAGCACCATTGGCTGGCGCGCAGTGGGCAGGATGCACTGCAGTCCCAGCCTGTGGGGAGTCGATCTGGCGAGCACCATCTCTCTGCTGGCCGAGGCGCGGAAAACAGCGAGTCACGCCATTTCGTCTGCCCGCAGGGCAACATCACGCTCGGCGCGCACCGCAGCTGCGCGGACATCACGTTTGCGAGCGGGCGCCAGTGCGCATGCATCAGCACGGACGCGCTGCCGCACACGGCGGCCGAGCTTGAAACTGGCGCGCGGCCGGCGCCCACGCGGCTGCCGGGCTGGCCGACCGAGCGGCTCGTGCACGTCTGGGTGTGGGCAGGCGCTCGGCCCTTCTTCCTGCGCGTGGGCGGCTGCTGAGCGCGCGCCGCGCGCACATGCCGGCCGGGCCGCCCGCGCGGGTGCGGCAGTGCGGGCGGCGTCGCGCTGCTGAACAAGACACGCGCCCAGCCTGCCGGGAAGCGCCCCTCCAAGTAATTTAAATTATTTTTGGAATTTCGGGAGTTTGGCCGGTCTATGTTTGATTATTCAGATGGCGACCGGCATCTTTTTAGCTATGCATTATACGCCAGGGCTGACTGGCAGGGGCTTGCGGCTTGTAAGGCCGAAGGGTGGCTGGTGTTGGTTGTGATAGGCTGGCTTCATGCAGAGACTGGCTTCATGCAGAGGCTGGCTTCATGTGTTGCCATGTATGTTGGCGCGCCGGTGTGAAAGCGCCGGCGGCCCAGAGTCGGCGGGTTGTGCGAATAACTGCTGCGCATCGTCTCGGAGCGGGCTGGCAAGTGAGTGTGCTGCTTGAAGGCGGCAGGAGGCAGCATTTTTGTGAGAGTGTGAGTGTGCGCGCGCGTGCGGCGTGCGCCCCCGCATGTGGCCGCCTGCCTGCGCATGGGCGGCTGGCTGCGCTAGTACGCCACGCAGTCTTGCTTGAGCGGCCGGTCGTGCAGCGCTGGTGTTACAGGGGCAGCAATGGGGCCGCAAAACGCATGCATGACACAGCGACTGCACTCGTTGAGAGGGCCCCTCTCTTGAAGCACCACACTGAGCGCGAAGTATTGGAGTCCTTTTTCTTGAAGAGGCGCTCTGGAGGCCTTGTCACAGGAAGCTCGCCTTCGACCTGGCGCCCTGCCAGTTTTGCTGTGATGCAGTGACTGTGTCGCAGAGTTCCGTTGCTAGGCTAGCAAAGTATTCACGTATTTCTTGACGTCTGTGCAAGAGCTTAGCTCTTTATATGCTGGGACCGACAGTGGTGTGCAGCGATGCTGGTCCTGAACGAGTGTGTAAGGTTGCACATTCCCACTACCCCGCTGCGCGCACTACCGTGGCAGTGCAGCACTGCCAAGTTTTGTCCCTCCATGACCCACAAAGCTGAGTCGCCGCAGCGGAGGACTGCACTTATGCAGCTGGCCGCGCACTGAAACAACCATCCCCCAGACAAAAATGTGAGACCTGCTGCGCCCCAAGAGCACCAAGGCAGCAACCAGCTCCACGCAACAACACTCTCGGCAGCCTGGCCGCGCGCCAGCGATCACACACCACCTGCTGCGCCCCAAGAGCACCAAGGCAGCAACCAGCTCCACGCAACAACACTCTCGGCAGCCTGGCCGCGCGCCAGCGATCACACACCACGGATCTGCACATCGGTAAGCCCAGTCAGCCAAGCAGTGCCCAGGAATCAGCCATGTGAGCACAGCACAAGAGCACGCGCGGGCGCACCTTGCCGATGATGTGCAAGAGGGTGACGAAGCAGATGTAGCCCAGGCTCATCACCATCACCGCAGTCTGCGGCCGGCCCGACGCGCTCAGACCGCCGTACATATCAGAAGGCACAAGCTTGCACACGTTACAGCGGTGCGCGGCGACTGCTGTGGCGCACCGGCGATACTTTGATGCCAATGGTGTCGTCAGTGAAGAAGTTGCCAAAGCTCGCGCGCGCCTGGCCGCTACCACTGCCGCCGCCGCCGCCGCCCGCCGTGCGCGCTGGCCACACTCCGTGTGTGAGCACCAAGCACAGCACAGCGCTCGCCATAGAACGCGTTGGTCGAGACTGCAGCACCATCTTCACTGTCCTACAGTACGCTCGGTCCAGGCCGTTCTGAAAGTAAAGCAACGCCGCTGTATGTGCACAGGTGAGGGTGGCACAGCCTGAGTGCGATCGTTATGGCCTGGCGTTGGGAAAGGCGCAAGCAGCACCCTGCACATACGCAGCCACCAGAGTACCCCCGCGCCCCGGACCAGCAAGATCACTGGATCAAGGCGCACTTGAGCGCTTGCGCAGGCCTGCCGCAGTGGGAGGGGCGCCTGCACTGCCGCGCGGGGCCGCGGCGGCGGCCTGCGATCCGCTGGCGCCCTTGGCCATCACGGCAAGAGAGCTTGGCTGGTGAGCGCCAGGCACACTCCACTCGCGCCCGCAGCTCGTTCAGACAAACGAGTGATCCTGCACGTAACAGCTCGCAAGCGCTTGCAGATGAGTTATCGTGTGCACCAAGGGGCTGCTGATGCACTCTCACACCAATGTTCTCTGGAAGGCTTGGGAAAGCCGGTCGGGAGAGGAAGCGGAGTCCAGGGGCTTTATAACCTGAAAAATGCCAGACAGACACAGTGCGCTTCACAGTGCGCTTCCAAGGCGTGCGCATATCCCAGTGTTATACAAAGCAACATAGAGTTATCTCCTTCAGCGTCGCAGGCAGGCGCACACGGCCAGGGGTACGTGCGCAGGAGACCGCAGAATGGCCTCCGCGACTCCTCCCGGATATCCGGCAAAGGACGACGCACCAGCAAAGCCAGCAGGTGCAGACTTGTGCGAAGCGGGCGGCCGGGGAGGCGCCTTGGGCGCTCGCATCGCCTGTACCGCTCGTGCAGCAAGTCCAGAGGTGCAGCACCCGGCTGTGCTGTTCTTGCTTGAGCCTTGCTGCGGCGCGCAGGGCCCCCGCCGCAAGGCTACCCCGGCGCCGCACCTGACCAGAAAGGCATGTTCGGAGGCGCGCCCCGCGTATTAGCAAGCTTATATATAACACGCAGCAAACGCGCCACGTGCCCTTGCTGTGCACACTTAGACCCTCACGCTGCCCAGCTTGGCCACGCCTGACGTGCACACCTGCACACTGCACAAGAGCATCCAAGCAAGTGCCGCTCTGCTGGAGTGAATACGAACCTGCCTCGGGCGCAGGCAACCAGCAGCCTGCGGTCGGGTACCCGCAGCAAGGTGCCGCCCGCTGTGGCATCCGCAGCTGCTCGCCACCTCCCTCTTACCCTCGTGGCGCCCCTTTACAGCCTGGTAGCTTCAAAGCGTGTGTAGGTGTTGGCGACTGGTGTCCGGTCGCCCAGCAGGAGGTGCCAGGTGGCCCTGTTGCTGTGCCTGGAAGCTGCCCAGGCAGCGGGTAGGACAGTGCGCCGCTGCAGGAGTGCGTGAAAAGCGTGCCTCGGGGGCGGCAGGGTACCCGGGCGGGCCGCAGGGCTGGCAGCAGGGCGGCTACCCCGCGCAGCAGGGCTGGCAGCAGGGCGGGTACCCCGCGCAGCAGGGCTGGCAGCAGGGCGGCCCGCAGCCGTACGGCCAGCCGCCCCCGCAGCACTACCAGGTGCCTGGCCCGCCAGGACTGTGCGAGGGGCTGCAGACCGTGGCCCGCCTGTCCATGCAGAAGCACAGCAGGCTGCAGCCGAGCGGCCAGCCTTGTGCGCAGCGCCGGCAAACGGCTGCCTGCTTTGCGCCTTATCTATCCACTGCCGCAGCAGTGCCTCCCCCTCATGCCTGCCTTGGCGCGTGCCCTTCACACACTGCCATCACGGATGCCAGTCTGTTCCACAAGTTGTGATTCGACTTGAAAAGCCGTGCAGCGCCTGGTGAGCAGCAGCACATCCCAACACGCCGCCAAGCTCCCTGGCCCGCTGACACGCGGCTCACTCCGACACTGCCAACATGCGCCAAGGCAGCGGCGAAGTTGGTGGCGGGCTCGGGCAATGTACGCTGGGGCTGACGTGCCGTCGCGGACTGTGTGCAGGGGTACCCGCCCCCGCCGCCGCCGCAGGGCATGTACGTGCAGCAGCCGTACAACCGGCCGCAGCAGGGCGCCAGCGCGGAGGGCTGCCTCCTGGCCTGGTGCGCCTGGTGGTCTGACATGTTTTTTCGAAGCTGTGCAGACATACCTTGAGCAGGGCTCTGCAGTTGTTGCATGAGCAAGGTCTCTTGACAAACGATTTGTGGGAGGATTCTGCATATGTTGCATATGCAGTGTTGCCAGTCCGGTGCACCTGACAGGGTGGTGTGCAGTCGGGGACGTATGCATGTATGGCTCTGTTTCATGCGGAACAACGCACTGGCTGTCCTGCAACACCGGTGCTCAACGAGTGGTGCAGCGCCTGAGCAGGCTCGCTGCTGACGGGCTGTGTGCTGCGGCGCCCAGCTTGGCGGCGACGTGCTTCTGCTGCGCCCTGGATGCGATCTTCTGATTTCCCACACGGCACGGCCTGCCTTCTGCTGCGCGGCGCCAGCTGCTGCGGGCCCAGCGAGATCCGGCGTGTGGCACTGCGCAAGGCATGGCTGCAGCTGCGTCGCTCCGCCCGCAGCGCACTCTCGGCACCGGCCGCCGCCTGGCGGCAGGCATCAAGTTCAGCTGGTTCAGTATCGGTCCAGTGCACTGGTGTGCAGGCATGACGCGCTGTGAGGTGCAGTGCTTTGTATATGGCTACGGCTTTACAAGGTGTGAGTCAGGGCGCCCCAGTTGCGCGTTCATTTGTTGAGGCATGAGTCGCGGTGCAGCCTTTTGTGTTGTCAGGTTTGCAACGCGCTCTGCAGCGGTCCGCTTGCTTACACCGGCATGCCTTCTTTGCTGTCCTGCCCACCAGAACGTTTGCTGACTCCAAGCCTCACGCGTCGCTAATTGCAGCATATCCCTCAGCAGGCCTGAGCCTCCTGTTGTTTGCATTGTAACCAACTACCGAAGCTCTCCAGGTTCCTACTTTTCAGGCACGAGCTATTATCGGGTGTTTTGAGCCCAGCGCCCTCCTCGTAGAACAGCAACTGACTCAAAAGGGCACGGGCAACGCTAGCACGTGCGCGTCAATACAACAGCGCCATTTGACAGACACCCTTAGCACACCAACGCACACATGACACACCGCACGTCCGGACTCCCGGCCCTCCTCTGCAGCCCTCCACAATAGCGGTCGCTACCTCTTCAGCGCCTTGTGGTAGAGCTCTATGTAGTCGACAGCAGGCTCCGACCTGTGGCACGCAGACAGCATGGAGCTTTAAGCCGCTCGCTTGATCTCACAACTTTAACAAGAGTGCCGGGGGAAGGCCAGAGAGTGGCGCAGGGCCGGGCGAGCACCCACAAGACCAGTTTGTGACAGAAAGCTCGTGCAGCAAGGAAGCGACATGCCGCACTTTGTAAGCTGAGAGGGGACTCCGCACGAGCAGGCCTCTCCAAGAAATCGCTCAATTGATGCGGCGTTGCATTCGCCCAGCACCTTACGTCACGGCGACGCCGCGTTCCGCCCACATCACCCAGCAGGGCCCGAGCACTTCGGGCTGGTGGGCGGGGGCGGCGGGAGAGCGCGCGCGCGCGCACCACCAACAGAGCAGCCTGCCGCGCGCCCCCGGGGGCCGCCAGGGGGAGGGGGCGCACCAGCTCCAGTCCTGCTCCATGATGCGGCGCACCAGCGCGGCCCAGGCCGCGCGGTCGTTGTACCAGGCGGTCAGCGCCCTGCGCACCGGGCCCGGGTCACGCGCGCGCGGCGGCCGGCGGCCGGGCGCGGCGCGCTGCCGGCGCCCCCCGCGCGCGCGGCCGGCGGAGGCGGGCGGGCGGCCAGGCTCGGCGCCGACCAGCGCCCGCAGGGTTGCTCATACCCTCAGGTCAGATCAGCGAGCGCATGCGACCGTCTGCACAGAAATCTCCTTCAGGCGACGATGCTATAGGCAGCAATGCAGCAAGCCTGCCTCGGGCCGCTGCCCGGAGCTGCAAAGCTCTCCCCCATGGGCCATCATAATTGCTGCAGCGTGGCAGGGCGGGCTGCTTTTGGGACGAGGCCAGCGGCGGGCGCCTGTTGAGCGCGTAGTCGTATAGGGTCAGGGTTAGGCGCGCGCCTGTTGAGCGCGTAGTCGATGCCGGCGGCGTCGATGCCGTCGAAGGAGAAGCCGTTGGTCGGGAAGCCGGCAGCCGCGGCGCGCTCGGCGTCGTGATCCACGTCGAACACCGTGTCGTTCAGGCCGCCCGTGCGCCGCACGACCGGCACCGCGCCAAACCTGCGCGCCGGGCGCGCCCGCGTGTCCGACTGCACGCTTCGTTTGCGCAGTGCCGCCAGGCCACGCCCCGCAGCTGCGAAAGCGTGTCTTGCTGCCTTTGGTCACCACAGCGCGCCGCGCGGTTTGTAAGGCGGGCGGGGTCAGGCTGACGCCTGCGCGCCGCTGCGATGCATGGCGCGGGAGCTCTGCAGCGTGCAGGCCTGGGGAACTGGAGCTGCGCGGGGGCGCGGGGGAGGCGCGCGGGGAGGCGCAGGGTGCAGGGCGTGCAGGGAAGCGCAGGGTAGAGGGCGCGCCGCATGGCGATCATCTGCGTCAGGCCGCACGGCTCGAACATGGACGGCACGAGCAGCATGTCCGCGCCGGCGTAGATCAGGTGGCTCAGCGGCTCGTCGTAGGCGAACCAGAGGCGCGCGCGGTCGGGGTACGCGCGCGCCAGCTCGCCCGCCAGCGCGTTGAACTCCGCCTGCGCTATGGGTAGGGTAAGGTTTACCCTATGCCGTGCGCCCGCGCCCGTCACCAGAGGCGATCCTGCCCGAACGAATAGCCCCACGCCTCCTGGCCAGGCGCGCGCGCACCCGCCGCCTAACACGAAAGGCGGTCCCGCCCGCACGAGCAACCCCGGCGCCTGCTGGCCAACCCCACCCACATGTTGAGCACTCTGTCTCAGGCCGGGACCCACTGGGCCGCAAGGCCCACACTGCGAAAGTAGTTTGCAGGCCGAGCCGAGGAGTTCAAACGCGAGCGGCCCAAGCGCACAGCGTGCAGTTGGGCCGCGCGGCGGCGCGCGCCTGCACTTTGGGGTCGGGCGCCGAGCCGAGCAGCACGAACTGCGCGCCGCGCTCCAGCGTGCGCCAGGCGGCGTGCTTGATCAGGTGGATGCCCTTCTGGTGCGTCAGCCGCGTGACGACCGCGACCAGCGGCACGTCCGCCGCGCCCAGGCCCATGCGCGCGCGCAGCTCGGCCTTGGCCGCGCCCTTGCCCGCGGCCGCGTCCTCCGCGCCGTAGTTCCTACGCGCGCGCGCCGCTGCTTGGCGCGCGCTTGGCGCGCGCCGGGCGGAGCGCTGGGCTTGAGCGCGTGGCGCCCTGAACACTAGGGTGGTTGATGTGCAAGAGTGGTCGTGTAGCCGAAGTGCGTTTCCTGGCAGCAGTGCCAAAGGCAGTGCCCATGTGGTCCCCCAGGTTCAAGGTGCTAGAGGGTAGGGTTAGGGGTAGGGTCAGGCTGCGGCGGCGCACTGCGGCAGGAAGCGGTCCTCCGAGGGGTCCCAGATGTCCTGGTCGATGCCGTTCCGGATGCCGTAGAACTTGGCCATGTGCGGCGCAATTGCGGGGTGCCCGCTCACCTGCACGCCGCCGCGCGTTCTGACAAGACCGCTCTGAGCCTGGGTTCGGTGCAGCATGCACTCAAGCGCACGACAGCGCAGGGCACTGTCTGGAGCGCGCCGGACAATGTCCAATGCTCAGCGCGGCGCCGCGCGGCCGGGCATGCGCAGGGCGCGGCCAGCGCGCCTCGGCCGCGTAGGTCGGCGAGACGGTGGTGGCAACGGCCGAGGCGGCCACCGCGCGCCCGATCAAGTCCGCGCCATAGTTCAGGTTGTGGATGGTGAACACGGGCGCGGCCTGCGCCAGGTCGCCGAACGCCACCGGCGCCGTGGCCCAGTCGTGGCAGTGCACGATGTCCGCACTGGCGCGCGCGCTGCCGCTCAGCCCCGCGCGGCTGCGCATCCCCGGCCAGGTGTCGCGCGCCGCAGCACCGAGGCCCGCTGTGTGAGGTGCGCTGTCCGCGCTGGAATGCGTGATATAGTGTTGGACGATGTGTTTGGCGACATGCCCGAGCTGGCACGCGCCGCCGGCGCCGCAGCTCGGTTGCGGCAGCGTACGTGACAGCCATGCCTGGCAGAACGAGGGCCCACACAATGCAATTCTGGGTGTAGGGCACGTTTGAGTAGATAGGGTCAGGGTTTATTTGGTCATTGTATTTTTGAGGTTGGGAGGCATGGGGCGGGGGCGGGCGCGGCACCGGCTCGGCGAGTGGTGGCGCAGGTACTCCAGCGCGGCGCCGCAGAAGAAGCCGAAGCGCCGCGCGTCGTCGGCGCGGCCGTAGATGCAGCCGACCCAGAAGCTGCCGTTGTTGGGCTCCAGGAACACGGTCGCCAGGCCCTCCACCTCGCCCTGCCACACCTTGACCTGCACGTTGCTGAAGAAGAAGTCGCCCGCCAGGCGCAGCGCGCGCACCTGCGCGCGCGCCCGCGCGCACGCGCCTCAGCCGCGGCGCCCCAGCTGAAGCACGCGGTCCTCATTCGGAGGCCTGCCTGCAAGGTGTGAATCGGCCCGTCTCCCAGAGCTGCCCATTGCTCCTGACGCACACCTTGGTCTGCTACACGACGCTGATGGCAGGGTGGGCTGCTGCGCGCGGGGCCGGCATGCGCGGGCGTGCGCCTGCGCCTCGCGCCTGCGCACGGACGCGAGCGGCGGGCGGGCCGGCCGGCGGCCCCCCTGCCCGCCTGTGCCTGCTCGCCCGGCGCGGCGGCCGGCACCGGCGGCGGGTCGAGCACACTCCAGTCGCTGGGAAACTTGACAGACACACCGTGCGTGCTGCAGCACCGCGGAGCAGGGACGCGGCAACAAAACGGCGGCGGCGGGGCGCACCTCCGCGTAGTTCAGGCAGTCGTACTTGGGCACGATGACGCGCACGGCGTGGCCCTCCTCCTGGACGGCGCGCGCGAGCGCGGTGACCACGTCGCCCATGCCGCCCACCTGCGCGCGCGCGCGCGCTTCTTCAGGCATCAACGCCTGCCATGCAAGGGATGTTGAGAATGATATCATAGCGTTGCCACCTTACTCCACGCGCTCTGCGAGCGAGGTTTGCAAACGCTGCGCCCCTGCGTTCCAGCACTCTGGCGCGACGCAGTGTGTCTGCGGGTCGCTGGGCGGCAGGGCGACGCTTGCAGCCGAACAGCCGGCGGCACCTGTGGCACGCCCATTCACCCCCTTTCCTCCCTTGCGAGGCGGCGGCAGCACCGGGGAGAAAAGGAAAATGCAGCCGCGCGGCGCCCGGCGGGCGCGGCGCGCCTTGGCAATGGGCGCCATCTCAACGGACACGTGCACGACGTCCAGCGGCCGCGGCGCCACGGCGCCGCCGGCCACCGGCACGTGGTAGTCCAGGCCGTTGTTGGCGTCGTAGAAGCCGCCGTGCGCGTCGCCGGTGTCTGAGAACACCATGTCCATCATCCAGGCGTCGCGCGGAACCTGCGCGGTGCGCGCGCCCCTATGCGCGGGCCGCGCCGAACCGGCGCATCCAAGGAGCCAGCCGAACAGGGCTGCTGGTGTTGAGCACGGTGCTCGCCAGGCACCTGTACACGATGCCCGACCACGTGCTTGGGTCCGCGTGCCTGCATCACCAAGAGCGCCTCCTCCTGATAACACGCGGCCCAACCTCATTGCGGCAAGCTTGACAGAAAGCCCTCTGAAGGGTCTGGGCCTGCACGGAGGCGTGTGGGTGCCGACGCCGCTGGCGGCAGTTACAAAGACGCCTCTGTAGGGTCCATGCGCGCCTGCACGGAGGCGTCATGGAAGCTGACGCCCCTGGTGGCCTTCCAGAAGAAAACCCCCTACGCAGGGTCTGTGCGCGCCTGCACGGAGGCGCGGTGGAAGCCGACGCCGCCGGCGGCCACCGGGCGCATGAGCTGCGGCAGGAAGCACTGCGCGTGCGCCCAGCGGTTCCAGCAGCCGCGCACCCACGTCTCCGGCCGCCCGCGCAGCACGGTCGCGTCGGGGTCGTAGAAGACCGTGACCTGGGGGCGCACGCGCGGCGCGGCTGCGTCAGGGTCGCAGGGTGTCGCGGGGTCGCGGGGTGTGGTGTCGTGGCGCGCGCGGGCGGCGCGGCAGGATCAGGGCGGCATGGGATACTGGCCTGGGCCGCAGCACAGTTCAGTTAAGCTTCGCGCCCGGGTCTGGTTGGCCGGGGCGGTCGGGCTCCTGAGCAGCAGCACCCGAGCAGACGCGGGAGCGGGGACAGCGCTCCTGTTGGTGAGCAGGAGGCCCGACACTGCTTCAACACATGTCCGCTGGCGCCGAACGGGGCCGCAGCAACGCGAGACCGGGCCGCGGCCGGGCGCGCCTGCTCGCCCGCGCGCGGCGTGACCGGCAGCGTGTAGAGCACCTGGCGCTGGAGGTCCCGCCGCTTGCGCCCAGCGCGCGCCTGCGTGCATGGCGCCGCGCGGCTCGCTAATTTCCGACGCGGCTCACATGCGACCGCCGCGCAGCCCTACCATTCACATATCCACCAGGCGGGTGCGATGTAAACAGCTAGGCGACGGTGCAAGAGCAGGCGGTAGGTTGGGTAGGTGACGGGTGTCTGCGCCTGCGGGCGTCACCTGCTTGCGCTCTGCTGAGACGCCCTCGCGCAATCAAGTGAGGCGCGGCGGGCAGCACCTTGAGCTCGGCCTTGCGCAGCGCGCGCTTGGCGGCGCGCTGCTCGCTGGCCGCCAGCTCGTCAGCGGCCTCGGCCGCCATGGCCTGGTACAGCCGCTCGGCGTACTCGGCCTCCGACAGCGCGCCCGCCACCGGCGAGTGGAAGTCCTGCGCGGCGCGAAATAGTACATGTTGTAGGGTATAAGGTAGAGTAGCAGACGGTGCAGGCTGCCCTATACCCTACCCTCACTGGAGCGGGCGGCGCCGCTGCAGCAGCGAGGGAAGAGGAGCCCCGCGGCATGACGCACGGCCCCTGGCCAGCACGCTGGCCTGCAGCGGATCGCCTGCGGTGCGGCAGTGCGCCGGCGGCTGCCACTCGCATGGCTATCGACGCTCGCCTCGTGGGCTCGAACGGGGTCATGTCAGGATCGTCAGGCAGACGCGCCGCGAGCCCGGACGCTGCAGCGGCCCCTGCCAGGCCAGCCGCGACACATGCGCGCCGCTGCATGGGCGAGGGGGCAGCGCCCACGTGTCGCTGCGGGGCGCGCGCGCCTGCAAGCCGTTGTTGTCCCAGACTGCCTGCGCGCCGTCCGAGAGCACCCAGTCCAGCGCGGCTGCGGTAGGCGGCACGCTGACCGCCGCCGCCCACCAGTCGCCGGGGCCCAGCCGGTACAGCTCCGCCTGCGCCCCGCGCCGCTTAGGGTTATGGGCAACAGCTTAGGCCGGCACCGCTTGTGCACTACGCGCGGGGACGTAGTCACGCATGCGTGCGGGCTCTGGAGGCCGCCTGGCGGTGCGCCCACAGCTGTTGCAATGTGCAGCGGTGGCCGTGCAACCCCACAGGCGCCTACGCCGCCGCCATAGGCAGTAACGCATGGGCGAATATTAGGGATAAGGTAGGCTTAGGTTGCGCGCCTCATCGGCCGGCAGCTGCTGCAGCGGCAGCACCAGCTTCTCGTTCTGGTGCCAGGCGTCGTAGCCCAGGTGCACCACCAGGTCCGCGGCGTGCCTGCACGGCGCGGCGCACGCCGTCAGCGCGTTGCAGGCCACAGGGTAGGGTAGGGTGCATAAAACCCTACCTTAAGCAGGAAGTGTCAGACGCCTTGCGAACGGGCGCCTGGCAAGATGCCTGCATGCTCTCGGCGCATGGCCGCGTCCTGCACACCGGCACGCGAGCACGGCATGGCCGGCGGCCAGCTGGCGGGCTCGAGCCCGACATGTGCGGCCCTGCTCGGTGTCATTACAGCTCATGGCGCCGATCGGCTTCGAAGCTGTCGTTCAAATACTGGCAATATAATAACCTAATCTAGGATTCAAGAGACCCTTCCTGGGAGGGCACCGCAGGGGCCCGGCGGCCTTGTACGCCAGCACGGCGCTCTCGCCGGCAGCCGGCGGGCCGCCCGCCCACGCGAACACGCCGGGCCGCGCGGCCTCCGTGCGCAGCGCCGCCAGCTCGGGGCCGCGCCGCGCGGCCACGCTGGCCGCCGCCTCGCGCCGCATCTCCTCCTGCGGGCCGCGCGCGCTCGCCCTGTGTATACGCCTGTGAGCTGCATTCAGGCGCGACGTAAAATGGATGCTGGACTTGCGCATGCGTGTCCGCTCCGGGGGGGCACACTGAGGTTGGCCCCACCTGCCTCCTCAGCAGAGAGTGGTCAGCAGAGAGTGACAGCCGGACAGGGCCGGGTCTGTGCGCAGCGCAGCAGCGGCAGTGCCGTGCCGCGTAAGCCTCGCGCGCGTCGGCAAGAGCAGCACAAAAAGATTGGGTCTGCGGCTGGCTGACTGGTCGACCGGAGCGCTAAGCAAGGCCGCTGCGCGAGTCTCCCTGCTCAGCGGCTGGCACACAGAGCAGACCCAGCGAACCGTATGCAGGACATGTCGCCTCCGAGGGCAGGGACCTCCATATCGCATGTGGGGAAACAGGCCTCAGGTGCGTGGGGTGCACAGGGAGATAAAACCGCACCTCGCGCATGCGCCGGTAGCGCCGCCGCGCCTCCGCCGCGCCTGCCTCCGCGGCCGCCATCGCCTGCTCCCACAGCGCCAGCTCCTCGCGCTCGACCTCCTGGTGCGCGCACGCCGCTCCGTCCTTCAGGGTTAGGATAGGTAGTTTACCCTACCCTACACTACTCCTAATCAAGACCCTGGCGGCGGCGACGCGCGGCGCGCAGGGGCCGCGGCGCGGCCGCAGCGCGAGCCGCGCGCTGCCGGGCGGCGGGCCGCGCACCGCCAGGCGCTCCCGCTCGGCGTCCTCCGCCGCGGCGGCGCGCCGCGCAGCTATCTCCGCTTCGCTCGGCGCGCCCAGCAGCGGCAGCGCAAAGTCGGCGCCGCCGTTGTTGTCCGTCGCGCCCGAGCGCGGCTCCACCACCACAAAGTCGACCCGGAAGGTGTCCTGACGGCGCACACCAGCCCCCTCACTGGGCCGCAGCGCGTCAGCCTACCCACACCCTGATCTAGCCCCGCCTGCGCAGAGCCACGACGCTCTGACCCCGGAAGCTGACCGCCGCACCAGCCGAGCGGCCCCTCGTCGGGCTCCCAGCCCGCGCGCAGCCTCCCCAGACAGCGGGGCCGAAGCGGCGCACGGCGGGCGCGCGCCTCGCCCGGCGCGAGATCGGCCGCCCACCAGCCGGGCAGCTCGGGCACCGGGGCCAGGTCGGCGCGCAGCAGGTCCGCCCAGGCGTTGAGGCCGGCCTTCAGCTGCAGCGCGCCCGCGCCGCGCGGCAGCGGGCCCGCCGCCGCATTATAGTACAGCGTGGCGGTGCCGCCGACGGGCGCGCCGTCCTGCGCTGCGCCCGGTCCGCTGTCAGCTCCCGTCGCAATGAGACTGCCGCTGACCAATGCACTGCCTCGGCGCGCGCTTCGCACACAGGGGCGGCTGGCATGCAGCGCGTCTGCGTCCCCGGGCTGCGAGCCCGCTGCTGCGTGGCGGCGGAGCGCAAGGACGCTGCGCTCGGTCATCCCCCTCGCGCCCAGCCCTGGACACAGCCGCCCGTCACAGCGACGAGCCTGACAGGCTGCACGGGCAGAGCAACGCCGGCTCTGCCCGGCCGCACGAGGCGCGCGCGGGCGGCGCGGGCAACTGCGCGTGCGCAGGCGTCCCCCGCCGGCGCGCCGCGCCCGCAGCGCGCAGCTGTCTGGCAGCACGGGCGGGGCCGCGCCTCCGGCAGTGTGAAGAAACGCGCGCCGCGCTCGGACGCGGCGCGCGCGAGCGCGGATAGGCGCGCCTCCAGCCGCCCCTCGCGCGCGAGCGCCTCGCGCGCCACCGCCAGCGCGGTCACCACCTGCGCGCTAGGGTAGGGTATAACCGAGCGGCATCGCGCTCAGGCTCCTCCCGAGCTTGCTCGCGCGCTGCTGGCTGCACACAGGGCCGCCTGCCATACTCGCACGTCTGCTGGTCACGGGAGCAGCCGCGCAACGGCGCGCGCGCGGGCCAATGTGACACCCTACCCATCTCCCTGCCCAGTCTCTAGTGTCCCCAGCGCCGGCGGCCAGCGCACTCGCGGCTTGCAGGGCGTGAGCGCTCGCCCCTTGCCATCCGGCTGACACTGTCAACCCCTGCTCCGCGCCGGTGCAGATGCGCCACCCGGCAGCGGCGCGGGCGCGACGCGCCTGCACAATCTCCTCTTCGCGCTCGCGCCCGTCCGCCGCCGCCGCCTCAGAGGCGGCCGCCTCGGTGCCGCCCGCTGCCGCGGCGGGCGCCTCCTCCTCCGGCGCCGCTGCGCTCTCCTGGCCCGCGCCAGCGCGACCCCGTTCAGCCAGGCGGCCAAGCAGGCTTCCTGTGCGCCCCGCTGCTGCCGGCTGCCAAGCAGCTCCCCCGCGTCCGCCCGCGCTGCCAGGCCGGTGGCATCGGCGCCGGCGACGTCCGCCACAGCAGCAGGCGGTCACGCTCCGCGGCGGCCGCAGCCGCTGGGCGTTAGCCGCGAGCGAGGCGGCGCGGAGCGGCGACTGCGGGCGGGGCGGCGCAAAGCAGCCCCGGCGCACCCGCCCCAGCAGCCGCGCGTACTTTTCGCGCAGGCCGGCGGCGCGCTGCCGCGCCTCCGCCTTGTTCGCGGCCACCTCCAGCACCAGCGCGTGCAGCGCCTCATTTTCCGCCTGCGCGGCGCGGGGTCTGGCTAGGGTAGGGTAGGGTAGCTACCAGCCTTCCCGTCGCCCCAGGCGCACATTCCTCGTTACTACCGCGCCTGCGTCGCATCGTGCCCTGGAACGCCAGCGCCGGCCGCGGCCGCCCGGCGGCCCCGTCTGCAGCCCTGGTGGTGCGGCTATTGCCGGCGCCCTGCTGCCGTGCCAGACGCAGGCCAAGCGCGCCCGGGCCCCGACGCGCCTTCAGGCGCTCCAGCTCTGCCAGCGCGGCGGCAGCCGGGTCACCCTTGCGCGCGGCACGCGCGGCCGCGTCCGCCGCGGCCGCCTCGCGCGCGGCCTCCGCGCTGGCGGCCTCCACGCTCGCGCGCCGCGCACCCGCCTCGCCGCCGCCCGGCGCCTCGCCCGCCGCCGGCCGCGCCGCCGCCTCCGCCGCGTCCTGGGCGCCACGCCAGGCGCGCCGTCGGGTGGGGGGGCGCGGAGCGTGGCTGCGCGGGGGCCCCTCTACCCGACCCGACAAGCATGGGGCCAGCACCCGCCTCAGCTGCCGCATGTGCTTACAGACCAAGCAGTATCACATCCAGTATCACATCCGAAAAGAAGCCAGCTCCTATTCAGACGCGTGCGCGTCCCCGTCGGCGGGTCACCTTCTCCTCCGAGAGCTTCCGCGCCAGGCGGCGCGCGGCCGAGATCTTGGCCGCGACCGCTGCGCGCGGGTCGCCGCCGCCGCCGCTGCCGCCGCCGCCGCCGCCCCCGTCGGCGCCGTCGCCGTCGGCGCTGGCCGCCCGGCCAGCGCCGCGCTCGCTTTGCCGGCGGTCCTCATGGGCGCCGGCATCGGCGCCGGCCACGCCGGCGGCGGCGCCGTTGCTGCTGGCTTCACTGGTCACGGCGACCGCGCCGTCCGCCTCCACGGCGTCCCTGCTGTATGCATGCATGCATAGTGCTGATGGCACCATATGGTGCCATCAGCACTATGCTGCCACTGCCTGGCGCACAGCAAGCCAGCAAGGGGATGGGGGAAAGTGTGGGTGGAAGCGGGGAGCGGGAGCAGCAATCAAGGGCGGGCGGAGACAGCACACTCTCAGCAGGCTCCGACGTTGCCAGTACTGCGACACTGGAGCCAAAGGGGGCTGGCCAACAGCACGGGGGGCGAGCACGGCGCGCAGCAGCAGCCTGGGAGGCAGACGGGCCGGCTCACTGCGAGGGCTGGGCGCGTGTGGGCCGCGCGGCGGCGCCCCGCGGCGGCAGGGGCAGCTGCCGCACGCCGAGGCAGGGCGGGGGCCCTCCCGCCACGAACGGCCGCGCCTGGTACGGCCGCAGGGGCTGCATGGGCGCCAGGAGCGCCCTCATGCCTGCATAACAGCGAGCTTTCCGTGGCTCGAAACATACTAGCGCCACTTTGACCAAGCACGGTCACGTGAAGGTCTACGCTGTGAATAATGTAGACGAGCGGCGGAGTTTCTTACTACGGAGTTGCTTCCACGAGCGCACTGGCACACCAAGCACTGATGCCGAAAGCTGAACTCAATGCCAGTCATCTGATATTGGCAGTCACACTTGTCCTCTTGCTGATTAGCTGCACGCTGTGCACGGCAGCGCCGAGAGGCTGTCGGACTGGTTTGCTAGATGCGCCAGCATCCCGCCTTGACAACAGCGCACAGGTGGTAAGTAGCAGAGCCAGTACAGGCAGTACAGAGCAGGCTGTCGGGCCCGGTTGAAGGAGGGCCAGGCTCGACCCTCAACACCAAACAAAAGACCTAGAAAGCCCCGCAAATACGATTCGTCTGGTCCCAATGCTTGCGGGCAGTGCATAGCAGATTCTGCCAGCACTGTCCACAGCAGAAGTAAGCACGGATACAGCAGAAGTTTGCACAAATACAGCACAAGTTCGGCTCGCATGTGCACAAGATCTGCACCTCCCAGCTTGTTGACTGACCAAGCCTCGCTCCTCAAGAGGCAAGCAGGGTGGCAGTCAGAGGCCACATCGCAGCAATGCAGCTAGCGAGGAGCCCTCCTGCACCGCCCTGCCACTGTGGAAGCAGGCGCAGGGGCGCCGCGGCACGCTGTGCTGCCAGCAGCAACGGCGCTCCCAGCGCGCTCAGAGTCTGCAGCTTCAGTGCGCAGCGCTATGTGCGAGCTGGCTCCCCTGACCTGACCACCTTGTCGCCGCTGTGCCGCTCGCTTTGCGCCCTGGATGTGTCGATCACTGCCACTGTGGTGCAGCTCTGCCCCTCACAGGTGTGCAGCGCAGGTCCGCGACTTCCTGGAGCAGCCCTTCCGTGACGCGGCCCTGGATGCGACCTTCTTTGAGGCAGCGCTGGACGAGGACACAGCGCGGCTGGCGTCCGGCTATGACGCGGCGTGCTTGTTCGTGAACGACACAGCATCCGCAGCAGTCATGGAGCGCCTGGCCGCTGGCGGTGTCCGCTTCCTGGTGTGGCCACGCCTCCGCTCCCCCAGCTGCGCTCACACACAGCTCGGCCTGCTCGTCCCGCAAGTAGCCGACCATCTGGCAGCACCGCTGGTGCAGGCGATGCGGTGCGCAGGCTACGACAGGGTCGACCTTGCGGCGGCCGCTGCGGCGGGCATCCGCGTGGCGCGCGTCCCAACGTGTGCCTCTACACCGCTTGGCTGAAAGGGGGCTGCGCTTCGGCATGTACTGCTGCTGTCTCACACTCGCGAGTCAGAGAATCGGCAGGCTTTGCAACGCAGATATGTGTGGCTGCGGGGAGCGGTGTGTGGAGTGCGTGCAGGCAGGGACAGCGCAGTTTGTGCAGCATGGCGTGCGCGGGCCAGGTACTCGCCGCACTCCGTGGCAGAGCACGCGGTGGCCATGCTCCTCTGCCTCAACAGGCGCGCTCATCCCCCTCGCTGTCAAGCCTGGCCGCCGGTCCAAGGGCTGCATGCGAGCCATGATGCCACATGCACAGCTGTTGGCGCGTCCTGCGACGTTTGCAATGACGGGTTGCTGCTAGGCCCTGGCACTCGTTGAAAGCACGCCGAGCTGCCTGATTAGGTGTTTAATCCTGCACCTGCAGGAACCTGCAGCATGCGCACCTGCGGGTGCGCGAGGGCGACTACTCCCTGTCCGGCCTGGTCGGCTTCGAGCTGCGCGCCAAGACGGTGGGCGTCATCGGGACCGGCGCGATCGGCCTGGCCGCTTGCCAGATCTTCCGGGTGCGCCGCTGCGGCGCCGCGCTCGCATGCCTCCCGTGGCGAGCCCGCCTCACGCAGGCCTCCTGGCCTGGGCGGGCAGGGCTTTGGCTGCCGCGTGCTGGCGCATGACATCCGCGAGGATCCCAGAGCGATCGCGCTGGGCGTTGAGTACGTCGGCAAGGAGCGCCTGCTGCAGGAGGCCGACATCGTGTCGCTGCACTGCCCGCTGCTGCCGTCGACGCACCACATGGTCAGCGCGGACAGGTGCGCGGCGCAGCGCAGTGCATGGTGCTGTTCCAGGTCTGAATCATACCCTGGTCGTGGAGCGGGCATTAGGTCACGGGACCGTGTGTGTGTGTGTGTAGTTGCGTGGGCACTGCGTGCGTGCCCGTCACACATGTGAACTGATCGTGTAGGAGAATATCATGCGCATGTGTATTGAAAGTGGTGGATCTGCAAAGTGCCGCATGCCCGCCGCATGCGAGGCTGCGTGGGGTCGCAGCACCTGTCGGCGCACGCCGCAACACAGTAAGGCTGCCGCCAGACGGCCCTCAGGCAGACCAGCCGCCGCGCTGGTGCGCCCCTGACGCGCGCCGCTGTGAGCCGGCGCCTGAGACGGTGTGAGGCGGCCGAGCGTGCGCAGCCTGTCGCGGATGAAGCCCGGCGCGATCCTGGTCAACGTGTCGCGCGGCGGCCTGGTGGATGCGGACGCCGCCTGCGACGCGCTGGAGAGCGGGCAGCTGGGCGGCCTCGCGCTCGACGTCTACGAGCGCGAGGGCGCGCCCCGCACCTTGCCGCGCCGCACCCTGTCGCGCACCCTGCCTGGCAGCAAGTAACCTGCATCGGACAGCTCGGCTGGGAAGTGAACACTGACCATGAGCCTGTCCGGCCGCACACCTGCACCGAACACAATGACAGCATGCCCGCACGCCCACTCCCGGACCAAGCGACACCTGCGTGGCGCGGCGCAGGGTCCCTCTTCTTCAAGGACTGGCGCACGGCCAGCCTCAGCGACGGCTTCAAGGTCTGGGACAGGTGAGCAGGCCTGCCCCACGGCAGTGCAGCCCATGCTGCGCGACGTCAGGTCGTACGACAGAATACGGTTACAAAAAGGGTGTAGTATCCTGTGGCGTCCTGACCGACTGTTGGCGCGCCCGGCCGCAGGAAGTTCCAGCTGCTGAAGACGTTCCCCAACGTGCTCATCACGCCGCACAGCGCATTCCTGACGCGCGAGGCCCTGGCCAACATCGCCGCGGCCACTGTCGCAAACCTGCAGGCGCGCCGCGCCCGGCCGTGCTCATGCACGGCACACTGGCCGCTGACCTTCACAAGACACGCACCCCAGCGCGCAGGCGTTCGCGGCGGGCCAGGCGACGCCCAACGAGCTGAAGGCCACGCCGCCCTCCGCACAGGCCGCAATACGGTGATGTTTCACCGGTTCATGATTGTCCAGGGAACAGCAGTCGTGCGCGGACTGCTTTGGGTTCTGCATGTGCGTCTCAGGCCCCCAGCATGCCAGTACACTACATGCTAGCTGCAAGTATGCCCCCACCCCTGTGCTCGGCACTGTTCGTAGCGCAAAGTGTCGAACAGCGCACCCCGTGCTGAGAATAGCGCATGTCTGTACTGCGTGAGGTCTTTATTCAGCTCCAGAGCGTTGTTTGTTGTGCATTCTGTGGTCCTGCCCAACGTGTCCACTACGTTGACGGCGCCGTACGGACACTTGAGACAGGGGTCAGGTTCCTCGGTATGTTGTCTGACCTGTGGAGAGCGCGTGCTATGCAGCTAGCATGCCTGTGCGCACTGAAGATGCCGAGCGATGGCAGCCTTTTGACATCAGCCCATCGGCATGCAGCCAGTTTGGGCTTGCCTGGGGTAGGGTAGCCTCTCTAATGTGTGCCACGCGCATTGCGCTTCGCCTGCAGTGTAACTGACGCACGACCGGGGCGGGCAGAGAGATAAAAAGATGGTAGCATCCAGCACAAGCGCAGCCTGCTGTCGAGCAATGGAGGGCGAGCGCGATTGCCCGTCCAAGGTGGAGCTCTGCAGCGCCCCGTCGCGCCCGGGCTCACCAGTGACCCTCAGGTACAGCCGCACCCGCTCTCCTAGCAGAGCCTCGCTTCGGCAAGCTCGCAGCTGCCATGGTGTGCATGCTTGTGACTGCACGCCGGCAGGGAGCCGAAGCACCACATGTGAGCCTTGTGCCGCCGCCGCAGGCACCTGAGCCCCGAGGTGCTGCAGCTCGTCGCGGACAAGCTGCCGGTGGCGGAGTGGGCGCGCACGCTCGCGCAGACGAGCCGCGAGCTGCGCGAGACGGTCCCCGCCGAGCTGGCCTTTCAGACCACGGACTCTTGCGGGCACAGCCGCTGGACGGTGCGGGCACAGCTCCGACACTGCATGCGGGCCGTAGGCACAGGACAGACGTGCGATTGTTGATTATGGCATGCCGACCCCGCTCCGCCGCGTCGGCCGCGCCGCAGGCGCTCGAGGGCTACCTGCACTGGCTGCGCGCGAACTTCCGCGCCGCCGGCGCGCTGCGCCTGGACCTCACGCGCGCGCGCCCGCCCGGCGCCGAGGTGCACGTGCCCGCGCCGGAGCCCGGCCGGCACGCGGGCCGGCTGCGCGCGCTGCAGCTCCTGCTCGGCGGCGCCGGCTGGACCTTCGACCGCGCGGGCTGGGCGCGGGGCCTGGTCGCTGCGAGCCCGCACCTGGCCGCGTCTCCGGCGTGCACGTGGCGGAACTGCCGGCGCTGCCGCGCCTGGCGCACCTGCTGCTGGACGACCTGCGGCTGTCGGCCCCGCTGCTGGCCTCCCTGGCCGGCCTGACCGCTCTCCGCACGCTGTCCCTGGTGCGCGCCCCTCCTGGGAGCCCCACCCTCAGAAGAGCGCTGCATGGCACCACTTGCACGAACCTTCTGACGCTCGCGTGCTTATTGATCGCGGCTGGCCACGGTCGATTAGCGCGCCGCCTACAACGCTTGCATGGCTGTCGCTCGCGGTGGGCCGCGGTCGAGCAGCGCACCGCCTGTCATGCCCGGGCCTCACCACCGGCGCCGCCCGGGCCAGGCCGGCACCTGGGAGGCGGACGACGAGCTGGACCTCAGCCACTGCCGCAGCCTGGAGCGGCTGGCGCTGTCGCTCAGCCTGACGGCGCGCGTGCGCCGCGCGGCGGCCCTCATCTGCGCACCGCCCGGCTGCCGGACCGCCGCGGCCGTGCTGCAGCAGCACCTGGTGCCCGCGCCGCCGGAGTGGCTGGCCGCGCTGCGGCCGGACGCGCTGTGCCTGTACAGCGCGGTGGAGCGGCCGGCGGGCGGCCCGCTGCTCGCGCGCGGGCTGGCCGGCCTGCGCCACGTCTCGCTGCTGTTTACGCGCTTCCACGCCGGCGCGCGCGCGCTCGACCTCGCCGCGTTCTTCCGCGCGCTGCCGCCGCGCGTGGAGACGCTGGCGATCAGCCACCCGCGCGTGGGCCTGCCCGGCGCGGCCTGCGACGTGCCCGCCGGCCTCACCGCGCTGCGCATCAAGGCCGTGGACGGCTGGGTGCGCGCGCAGCGCGACGCGGCGTCCGCCGCCGACCCGGACGCGGACGCCGGGGGGATGCAGCCGGTCCGGGGGCCGACGCTGCGCCTGCACAGCCGCCTCGCGCGCCTGTGCCTGCTGCTGTGGGACGCGGCGGTGGCGCTGGAGTGGGCGGGCGGGGGCGCGGCGGTCGGGCTGTTGCGGCTGAACGTGCAGGCGGCCGCCGTGGCGCTGGACGCGCGGCTGGCGGCCGAGGTGGCCGCGCGCGGGCGCGTGCTGGCCGCCTGCGACGCCGCGGACGCCGCGTGGCAGCAGTTCCCGGTCACGAGCGCCGGCGCGGCGCTGCCGCGGCTGCAGGCGCGCCTCGGCCGGCGCTGCCGTGCCCGCTTGCGCGGGCGCCCTGTTTGCCTGCTGCTGCAGGTAGCCGCACATGTGCAGCGCCGATTTCTTTGAAGTCTGTCCACCCGGACCATGTACATTTTAGTCTTTATAGGTCTGTCAGAGGCCTACTCTGGAGGTGCATGGGATGCACACGCAGCGAGACAGCCTGTGCTCAGCGGGACAAGGTGGGCGGCCGGCAGAGCTACGCATTCTGCCTGGATGGAGCACAGGCACAGGAGAGCGCGCGAGTATGTATCGAGCTGCGAGGCAGGTAGCGGCATCATGGGCGCTCCTGCCCGCGCGCCGAGGGGACGGCCGCCGCGCGCAGGTGGTCCACATCGGCAGCGGCCCGGTGCTGCTGGAGCACCCGTACGAGCGCGGCGCGCAGGACTGGCGCTGCGCGTGCGGCGCCTGCTGCGCCTGCCTCGGGCCCAGCGTGTTCCGGGCAGCCTAGCTGCGCCGAACCCTGCCGCGATCCTGCGCGCGCGGCGCCTGCGGCGCCTGCCTTGGGCGCAGCGCGCTCCTGCCTAGCTGCGCCGGAAGCCCACGCATGCAGTCCTCGCCCTGCGAGCGCCTGCCTGGGGGCCGGCGTGCTCTGGGCAGCCTAGCCGCGCCGCCTCCTGTCCCACTGATGTATGCAGGCGACACGGCCGATGCTGCCTGCAGCGTTTCGTTGTGCCGCGCTGCACTGCAGTCCCAGTGCGAGTGAGCAGAGAATGCAGCTGTGCGCCTAGCGCGAGCGCGTCCAGTGGGTTTGCTGAGTACTGGCACTTCTTGATCTTCATTTTCCATAATCAGGGCAGGCGGATGAAATGTTGCATCTAGAGCTTTCAGGAGCAAGCGGGTTGCGGGCCACGCTCATGTCACAGCTTTACGCGTGACAGTGCACACAGTCTGTACAACTGAGACAAGTGTCCACATCAGAGTGTGATCAAAGACCCGCTCTCATTCCCCGCCAACCTGCGCGACAGTGGACAAACAATGCCATATATGGCAGACTCGGACACACCAACCTGACAGTGCTGCAACAGCGGCGAGCGCGTCGCTCCGTCAGCGGTGCTCTCGCCGGCTGCGTGAAGGGAGCTGGGCCTGAGCAGGAGGCACAGCTGCCTGCAATGTGACCTGATGAGCACAGAGCTACGACCAAGGTACGCAGAAATGGCCGTTGGGCATGCTAGCGAGACCCCCGGCACAAAGAGTCCAATCGCTGGTGAAGCACTCGCATGGACTGCAGCGCAGCCAGCGCATGCACCCACCCACAGCCTGGCGGCAACGCCTTGCAGCGCACCGAGCGAGTGCAGCCTGGAGCTGCACCCCTCCCCGACCTAGCCAGAAAACTCTGCATGCGCTCATCACTTCTCCACCCCCAGATAATGGCGTGGCGGCGCTCTGACGACGCGCAGTTGCGCGCGCGCCCGGGTCGGGCTCTACCCCAGCCCTGCCCGCCCTACATCTTCATGCCGGAGCCCTCCATCTGCTTGAGCAGGCCCTGCAGCGCGCCCGCGCCGCCCATCTTCTTGAGCACGTCCGGCGGCAGCATGCGCGACATCTGCGCCACGTTCATCTGCATGTTGTGCGGGTTCATGCCGCCGGCGCGCCCGCCGCCGCCCTTGCCCATCGCCTTCATCATGCCCGGCCGCTTGCCGTTGCCGACGATGAGCTCGCGTATCCGCTTGTACTCCTCTGCACGCGCGCGCCCTCCCCCCCGTCAGCGCAGCCGCACGCAGGCCGCCAAGAGCCCAGGCGCGCGCAAGCGGGTCCTGGCACGCTCCACCCTGCACGGCTGTGGGGAGGCGGACGTGCGCCTTGAAGCTTTGTTGCCCCTGGCAGCGACGCTCTTCACGTACACAACACCGCATCATCCACAAATGGCATAACGTTGACGACAGACCAATCCGATGCCTTTCAGCCTAGCCCAGTGAGCTCTGCTTGCCAGGCAACCTGGAGCCTCAAAGCACGGCGCAGCGGCTCACGACGCGATGCAGAGGCCCTCGGCCGCCCGAGCAAGATGTGCAGTGCTGTCAGACAAACCGCCGGAAATGCTCCGTAGGGCTGGGCCAGGGCGGGGCCGCACCGATCAGCTCCTGCACCTCGATCGGGTGGCGCCCGCAGCCGCGCGCGATGCGCATGATGCGCGACGTCTCGGCCCAGATCTTGGGGTTGGGGCTGTCCAGCTCCTTGGTGGTCATGCTGTCCATCATGCACATGAAGCGCTTGATGCGCGCGCCGCTCTCGTTCTCCTTGCCCTGCCGGCCGCGCGGCGGCCACGCGTCGGCGCGCCCAGTGCCCCGCTGAGCCCGCTGCAGCCGGGGTTGAACAGCTTGGCGCGGGCAGCGGCGCGAGCGAACAGATGCGGCTGCACGGCCGCAGCGGGGGCGGCGAGCAGGGTGGGGGGGCGGGGGGGGGGAGGGCGCGCGCCTTGACGCCGGCGTTGGAGAGGCCCGGGATCATGCCCATGATCTGGCCCACGGGGCCCATCTTCTGGATGTTGGCAAACTGCTCGTACAGGATGCGCATGGAGAACGCGCCCTTCTGCATGCTCTCCAGCAGCTCCTCCTTCATCTGCTCCTCTGGCACCGCCTCCTGCGCGGCCGCAGGCGGCCTGGCCGCAGCGCGCTAGACAGGGAAACCCCGAGCCCCCAGGTTGACGAGCGTGCCCGCCGCCATGGTCAAGCAAGCGCCCATGCAATCACGCTGTCCTCATCACGCGGTCCTTTGGAGACGCCGGAGGCTTGCGCATTGCCATGCACACGAACACGCGACCAGCCGCGGCCCATCGCCGCCCCGCATCCGCGGCGCGCAGCGGGCGCGCCTGGATCTTGTCGACGAAGCCGCGCCAGTCGCCGCGGCCCAGCAGCCGCCCGACGAACGCCTTGGCCTCGAAGCGCTCGAACTCGTCCATATGCTCGCCCGTGCCGATGAAGATGATGGGCGACTTGGTGGCGGCCACGGCCGACAGCGCGCCGCCGCCCTTGGCGTGCCCGTCCATCTTGGTCATGATCACGGCGCCCACCTGGCCGCGCGCAGCCCTGGCTGGGCGCGGCGCAAGCAGGGGGGGCGGAGGGCGCCCAGCGTGCGCGCCGCGGACGCTCGCCGACATGCTGCCAATTGCAACACGGACGCCGCTCCCAGCTGGCACATGGCGCGAGCTGGCCAGTGCTGATAGTCCGTCACAGGCGCACGCGCACCTTCTTTCTGGGTATATGCGCACCCACCTGGGCAGTGCCTGCTGTACGGCCAGGAGCCCCTCACAGAATATGTACAGGCGCTCGGTCGCACGAGTGCAAAGACGCGAGCGGGCCCTCCCGCCACAGCCTATGCTGCAGATCGCTTGCATGGCGCGGGCGCCCCATGCGCCTCAGTGCACACGCACGCACGCACGGCCCGCGCAGCGCGGCAGGGCGCGCGCGCCTCGACAGCGTCCTTGAACGCCTTGGCCTGGTCGAAGGCGGCCTGGCCGATGCTGCCGTCCATGACGAAGATGACCAGCGACGGCTTCACGTTCGCCGCCACCTGCCACCCGCCCGCGCGCACGCCAGCGCCTCAGCACACACAGGTCCCGGCCGGCAACGCCGCAGGCCGGGACCGCCGAAAGCCGCACCAACAGGCAGCTGCCTGCCCCGGACGTCCCTGTTTGCCCCGGCCCATGCTGCCTGCTCTCGCTCGCATGCCTCGCAAGCGTGCCAGCCGCTGCCTCCTACGGCCTGTGGCTGCCCAAGCCGCACTGACGTCACCACGCTACCCTCATAACCCCCCACTGCACCCCAAAGGCGCCGGAGCCCAGGAAATGGCATAAGGCTGGAGCGTGGGGGCCGCCGCGTGGCACCGGCTTGACCTCGGCCGCGACTGCGCGCCTGCCGTCTCCCAGAGCACACAGGGATGCATGGCCGGGCATTAGCTTAGGGCAGGCCGCGGTGGCGCACCTGCCGCATCTCCTCGAACAGCGCCGCCTCCTGCTTGTGCCGCCCGGACGTGTCTACAATGATGAGGTCGTGACGCGCGGCGCGGAACTTGTCCACGCCCTGCTGCGCGATCGCGGCCGGGTCGGTCTCCGTGTACGAGCCGAAGAACGGGATCTGCATCTTGGTCGCGTTCTGCTTCAGCTGGTCGAACGCGCCTGCGCGCCGGCGCGCCGCACGCATTACGCTAGTCGGGAGTGTGACAGGTCTGCAGCCGGCCGCTCGCGCCGTGCCGCCCCTTGCATTTCCTCTTCCTATTTGTTGTGTTGGTCGGGGGCGCGGCAGGTCCGCAGGCTGCCGCTCGCCGCTCAGAGTGCATGCAGGGAGCTGCCCCTGCGCACTTGCGAGTCGAGCGTCAGCTGTTCATCTGCGCCTGCGCTGCACAGGACTCTCCTCGGCCAAGGCTCGCAGGCGTCGCAGGTTTGCATATGCGCTGACGTTGCTGGGCTGCCGCGCAGAGATGCATGGCGCCGTATGCAGCCCAGCACGCATGCGTGTCAGCGAGCACCCTGTTGTCGCCCCTGTCACTGCACTTGCAGCCCCTGTCCGCGCGGGGCGGCACAGGGGGCCTGGGAAACTGTACGCTGCATTCAGCAATGGCCGGCCGACCAGGTCGCACGGGTCATGCGAGGCAGGGCTTGATGCGTGCCCGATGACTTGATGTTGTGCCAGACTTCACGCACAAGGCCGACTGGTGATGAGCGCCCGGGGCAGCCCCAGCAGGGCGGCGCACCGGCGCGGAAGGTATCTGCACACACCAGCGCCGGCTTGAAGCCCTTCTTCTTGTAGAAGGCGCCGTACTTGGTGCATGTGGTCGTCTTGCCCGCGCCCTGCGCCGCCGGCGCCCGGCGTGAGCGCCGGCGCACAGGCGCACACCGCTGGGCCTGCTCCACGCAGTCACGCATGGGCGGCCCACGTCGCGGCCCCAGCCGACACGCTGGAGCGGCGCTGATCGTCAGGCGTCAGGGCGGGCGGGCATCGCACAGACCTGGCGGGATTGAGGCACCGCCATGGCAGGGGCAGTGCCCCCAGCGGGCGCGCGTGTGCCAGGGGCAAAGCTGCTTGCCCCTAGGACAACGCAAACAAGGGTTCCCCCAGTCCTCCGCCGACGTCGGGCGCGGGCTAGCCACGACCAGGCGGCGCGCCCGCTGACGCGCGCGCAGAGCCGGCCCCCAAACCCCGTGCGCGCCGGGGGCGCCCCGCAACGCGCGCGGGCGCCCGCCGCCCGCCGCCCGCGAACGCCCGCCTCCCGCCGGACTCACGAGGCCCCAGCGCGAGCGCGGGCCAGGGTGGGGTAGGATAGGTTAGGGTACAGGGCGCGCCTGCAGGCCGACGAACATGATGATGTTGGGCTGGCCCTTCTTCAGGTCGGTCAGCTTCTTCTCGTCGATGCCGCTGTCCAGGATGCTGGTCACCTCGTCCGCAACCGCCTGCGCGGCGCCGCGGTCATGGAGGTGACCTTAGGGAAGGTTCAAAAGGGTCAGAAGGGTTCAGAAGTGTTCCGCGACCGCCTACGCGGCGCCGCGGCGGGCGTCACGGCGCGGCGCGGGCCGCGGCAGGCCCGCCGGTGGCTGCGCGGACTCCTCCGCTGCGGGCGGCCCACTTTTGTCGGGCAGCTCTCTGCTGCACGTGGGCGCGGGCACTCGTGTGCGCTGTCGCTGAGCGCGTGCAGGGGCCTGGCTCGGTCGCCCTGGTGGTGAACAGGCAGCTGCACGAACTATGCGGCAAGCCCCAGGGCCAGGGCCTGTGCCGGGCACGGCGCCAACCCGTGGCAGCAGCTCAGCAGGGGCGTGCTTGCTGCCTGCTGGCGCGCGCGGCAAGGGCGACAAGCGCGACAAGCGCGACGCGCTCGCGCCCGAGCACACGACGAGGCTCAGGGAACCAGGCACGACACTGCTGCGGAGCAAGCGGCAGCTTGGGTCGTGCAGCCAGGGCTTGTGAGCAGCCCACTCACGGACCTGCGCGGGCCAGCCCTGCAGGAGCGTCTATGCAGTCCACGCTTCCGCCCGGCTGCACAGGGAAGATGCCCCTCCTGCTGCCAAGGCTGCCTACACCCCGCGCTCGCTCCTCAAGCTGGCCACAAGGCTGCCGCCGCAGCACGCGCCCGCGAGGGCCGGGGCGCGCGGTCCCAGGATGTCTACTACTCGCTCCCCATGCTACACGTAGCTCGCAACGCGGCGACTTGCCTCGCGGTCGCCGCCCCGGTGCGGGCGCGCGCCTTCTCGATGATCTTGCGCTTGTTCAGGCCGGCGCCCTTGTCCGCGTTGGCCGCGCGCGTCTTCACGTTGGTGCGCAGGCCGAACACCAGCTTGGCGTTCACGTCGGCTTGCAGCAGCGCGGTGCAGACCTCCTTCAGGCACGCGTCCAGCACCTTCTCGTCCAGCGTCTCCGCGTTGTTCATGAACGCCAGCGCCTGGCTGATCTTCTGGCCCATCTCATTGAGCACCATCCTGGCGAGTGTGCCGCGGCACGCGCGGGCGAGGCGGGACGCCTACTCCGCGCCGCGGGGCGTGCGCTGCGGCTGCTGGCACGCGCGCTTGCGCGCGCCCCTCTGCGGCGCCCCTCTGCCTGAAGGTAAGCCCAGCTGGGCTTGGGCTCTTGAGACAGCAGCCGCACAGCGGTGGCTCACTTTCCGCGCAGCACTGTCTTGTGTGACCGACGCAGCTACATCACGCCGGTGTCATCCGGCAGCCCGCACGCGCACAAGCTGCTGGACACTCTCTGTTGTACGTCGGTGGAGCCTCTAGAAGCAAAACAACACTGAACTGAAGCGCTGTGCTTGTCATCCACTGCCAGGTGTAGGACTGTAGCTCTGCTCTCACTGCTGGGGTGTACGTCCACAGGTTTATATCTGTAGCAATTTTGCCTCCTATATGCTCATGCGCAACAGTCAGACCTGTGCATGAACATGAAGAGGTGACATCCACTGTCACTGCAGGTCGGTGCTGAGACTTATGATCCAAGTCGAGACGATGTCGAGCAAGTGCAAGCGTCAGCAAGTACGTCTTTGAAGGCTGCAAGCGACACTCGGGTCCAGGAATGGACGTCAAGTCAGGTCTAGCGCTTACACCAACCTGGACACCCACGCCCATCGCATACGAGCTGGATACCTGGATACGCATGCACTAACAGGCAGGTTACAACGCCAAAGCTCCCAGCGCAGCGCTGACTCACCGTGCACCCCGGCCACACCCCGGGCACACAGACAGCATGCGCTCAATGCCTCAGCCCAAACCTGAAGCTGCCCCAGAAGACCTCTTAAAAAATACACCCTAGCCAACAACGCCATGCCTAGTCGCTGTACTCTGACCGCACGGGCGAGCGCGAGGGCGATCGCGAGGGCGACACCACCTCCTCCGGCACCTTCCACCCGAAGAATTTGAAGTCCGCCTGCGGCCGCCGCAGCTGGTCAACACAGGCGCGCCAGCGCCCTGTGAGCAGCTGTTGAAAATTTGACAGGGAGCCGCAAGGGTGCTGCGCAGCACGACCGGTGCGCACCTTGGTGGCGTAGTCGATCTTCCATTTGCGGCCGTCCTTGTACACGCCGTCCATTTTCCGCCAGGCATACGCCGCGTCACCGGAGCTGCCGCGCGACCAGCACCACGCCACGGGTAAGCGGCAGCCAGGTAACAGCACACAGCTGACAGCCCATAGGCAGCACCATGAAAGCGAGCAGGCCGTGACTCGAAGGCTGCCCCCTCAACGCGCACAAGATGTGTATGTCTCAGCCTCAGCGTTAGGACGGTTGCAGACGCAAGTCCGAATCGTGCACAGATAAGGCAGCAGCAGCGCAGAGAGTGAGGCACAGTGCACGAACCGAGCTGCACGATGTTACTCCTGGCACAAGCCAGAAACCTGCTGCAGGGGAGGGTGGTCACGAGCTGCTGCAGCCGAAGGGCCGACTGTGCGCAGATGCACACGCGGTTGGGCTCGTGAGCGACGCTCGGGCTAACTGCACGTTGCGTCACACACAGGGTGGCTGCGAGTCGGTGCTCGCGAAGGACACCGCGTGGTGCCCTTGCAAAAACACCCACACACAGCACCAAGGCGTTTGTGCCACCCCTGCTCATCGGACACAAGGCACCGGAGTGCATCAGCACGCCGCAAGTAGCAAAGCGACAAAGGCCGTCTGGGACTGCTGCGCGCACCTCTTCATTTCCACCAGTGCGGACCTGGACTTGTAGTCCCGCTCCACCTCAAGCACAGGGCCTGCATACTCCAGCTCCCTCCTGCGCGGGCGCGATGGCCACCCTGCTTATTAGAAGCGGCTCACCTGTTTTGCCGCAGGCGCTTTCCAGAAACTTCTTGGGCCCAGCCAGGCGCACTTGACGTCTGCCGAGCGCGTCGCAGAGCTCACGTTCTCGACGTACAAGACGTACTGCGTGCAGCGGGCAGTCAAGCTCAGCGGTGAAGGTGGAGATCGCATTATAGGACAGTGCTCACATCACGTCAGCAAAGCTCCCTGGCACGGTGCAGACAGCAGAGAGGATCGCTGCAGACGCCTACCTTGCTCTTCAGCACCATCTTGACTGTATGTGTAGCAGCGTTGAACAGGGACACGCAAGTCGAAAGCTGGTGCAGGTACACTAAAGGGACTCGTAGCAGACCGTGCAAACGCTCCAGCAGCCAGGCAGCTCTGTGCAAACTCTGCAAGGTGCGGCTGCCCAACCCCTCCCCCCGCTGGTACCCTTCCCTAGTAACGCCGGATGCAGTGCAAAGCAGTGGATACGATTTCGCCTGGCTAGCTAAGAGTGGTCTCAGCGACCGTGCGCCTACCGGCTGCAGAGCGCAGGTACCCACCAGGCTACAGCTGCCTTCTTGCCGCTGACACTGTGGCGCACTGCTCTTGTCGGTTACAGTCGCTCGAACTGCGCCTGCGTG